>Ga0116225_1000858_pt1 | contig 22736 bp, 19 predicted proteins | sample Sb_taG_8_FD_88968 | JGI IMG/M metagenome (GOLD analysis project Ga0116225, IMG submission 88968) | Peat soil microbial communities from Weissenstadt, Germany - Sb_50d_c_BC metaG | ecosystem: Environmental > Terrestrial > Soil > Wetlands > Peat | place: Germany: Weissenstadt | collected 2010-09-21 | reverse complement strand
CCTGCGCAGCGACCGTTTGGCGCTTCAGCGCCTGAAGGACGCCGCCGAGAAGGCCAAGATCGAACTTTCGAGCGCGCAGCAGACGGAAGTGAACCTGCCCTTCATCACCGCCGATGCCTCGGGCCCCAAGCATCTGAACATCAAGCTGACCCGCGCCAAGCTGGAAGCCTTGGTCGAGGATCTGGTTGCCCGCACCGTCGAGCCCTGCCGCGCCGCCTTGCGCGACGCCGGCCTGAAGGCCAGCGAGATCGACGAAGTGATCCTGGTCGGCGGCATGACCCGCATGCCCAAGATCATGGAGACGGTGAAGGAGTTCTTTGGCCGCGAGCCGCATAAGGGCGTCAACCCGGACGAGGTCGTCGCCATCGGCGCCGCCATCCAGGGCGGCGTGCTGAAGGGCGAGGTCAAGGACGTCCTGCTGCTCGACGTGACCCCGCTCAGCCTGGGCATTGAAACCCTGGGCGGCGTGTTTACCCGCTTGATCGACCGCAACACCACCATCCCGACCCGTAAGAGCCAGGTGTTCTCGACCGCCGAGGATAACCAGACGGCGGTCACCATCCGCGTCTTCCAGGGCGAGCGCGAGATGGCGCAGGACAACAAGATGCTCGGTCAGTTCGACCTGCTCGGCCTGCCGCCGGCTCCGCGCGGCATGCCGCAGATCGAGGTCACCTTCGACATCGACGCCAACGGCATCGTGTCGGTGCAGGCCAAGGACAAGGCGACCGGCAAGGAACAGCAGATCCGCATCCAGGCGTCGGGCGGTCTGAACGACGCCGACATCGAAAAGATGGTCAAGGATGCCGAAATCCACGCCGGCGAAGACAAGAAGCGCAAGGAAGCGATCGAAGCCCGCAACCATGCGGACGCCTTGATCCACACCACCGAGAAGAACGTCGTCGAGTTCGGCGACAAGGTTCCGGCCGACCAGAAGGCGCAGATCGAGAGCGATCTCAAGGCGCTGAAGGATGTCCTGGATTGCGGTGACGCCGCCGTCATCAAGGCCAAGACCGAGGCTCTGTTGCAGTCGTCGATGAAGCTTGGCGAAGCCATGTACAAAGCCCAGCAGGACGCTCCGGACGCCGGTGCCGCCGGTGCCGGTGCTCAGGCGGGTGGTCAGCATGCCGGCGGCGAGACCGTCGTCGATGCCGATTTCGAAGAAGTGGACGGCGACAAGAAGGACAAGTAAGTCTTTCTTGATACCGATGTGGTAAGACCCCGCCCCGAAGGCACTTGCGTCTTCGGGGCGGTGGCTCGTGTGGAGCAGAGCGGATCAGTATGAGCAAGCGGGACTATTACGAGGTTCTGGGTCTGGCCAAGGACGCCACTGCGGACGACCTGAAAAAGGCCTATCGCAAGCTCGCCATGCAGCTCCATCCGGATCGCAATCCGAATGATCCGACGGCGGATCAAAAGTTCCGCGAGATCAACGAGGCGTATGACGTTCTCAAGGACGACCAGAAGCGGTCGGCCTATGACCGCTATGGCCATGCCGCCTTCGAACAGGGCGGCGGGCGGCAAGGCGGCGGCGGACCGGGCGGCGATTTCCACTTCGCCTCGGGCTTCGCCGACATCTTCGACGAAATGTTCGGCGAATTCATGGGCGGGCGACGCGGTGGCGGCGCTGGGGCGCGCGGCGCCGACCTGCGTTACAACATGGAGATCACGCTGGAGGAAGCCTTCGCCGGCAAGACCACGCAGATCACCATTCCCAGCACGGCCCAATGCGAAGACTGCAAAGGCACCGGCGGCGCCAACGGCACCGCTCCGGTCGAATGCACCACCTGCCGGGGCGCCGGCAAGGTGCGCGCCACCCAGGGCTTCTTCACCATTGAGCGGACTTGCCCGACCTGCCATGGCATGGGCAAGGTCATCAAGGATCCCTGCCGGGGCTGCGGCGGTTCGGGCCGCGTGCGCAAGGACAAGACGCTGTCGGTCACCGTGCCGCCGGGCGTCGAGGACGGCACCCGCATCCGCCTGACCGGCGAGGGCGAGGCGGGGATGCGCGGCGCGCCCAACGGCGATTTGTACATCTTCCTCTCGGTGGCGGCGCATCGCCTGTTCCAGCGCGAGGGCGCCAACATTCATTGCCGGGTGCCGCTGACCATGGTCACCGCGACCTTGGGCGGCACCATCGAAGTCCCCTCCATCGACGGCTCGCGCGCCCGCATCAGCGTGCCCGCGGGCACCCAGGCGGGGCACCAGTTCCGCCTGCGCGGCAAAGGCATGAGCGTTCTGCGCAGCCCCTCGCGCGGCGACATGTTCGTCGAGGTGGCGGTCGAGACTCCGGTCAATCTGACCAAGCGCCAGGAAGAACTGCTGCGCGAATTCGAAAAAGGTGACGGCGGCAAGGAAACCAGCCCGCAATCGGCCGGGTTCTTCGCCAAGGTGCGCGAACTTTGGGAAGACCTGAAGGACTGACGCTATGATCAAAATCGGAATCGTCGGCTGTGCCGGCCGCATGGGACAGATGCTGGTGCGTGAAGTGCTGGACACCGACGGCGTGGCGCTGTCGGGCGGCACCGATCGGGCGGGCGGCGACGCCATTGGCCGCGATTTGGGCGAGTTGGTCGGGCGCGGGCGGATTGGCGTGGCCATCGGCACCGATCCCAAGACGCTGTTCGAATGCTCGGATGCGGTGATCGACTTCACCTCGCCCGCCGCCACCGTCGAGCATGCCGCTTTGGCCGCCGAGACCCGCACCGTGCATATCATCGGCACCACCGGTCTGACGCCGGAGCAGGAAGCCCTGCTGCGCGAACACGCGACGCGCACCGCCGTGGTGTGGGCGCCCAATATGAGTGTCGGTGTCAATCTGCTGTTCGCTCTGGTCGAACAGGTGGCTCGTGTCCTCGATCCGGCCACCTACGACATTGAAATCGTCGAGATGCATCACCGCCACAAGGTCGATGCTCCCTCGGGCACGGCCTTGGGGCTGGGCCGGGCTGCCGCCGCCGGGCGTGGCGTGGTCTTGGCCGATGTCTGGCAAAAGACCCGCGACGGCATCACCGGGGCGCGGCCCATGGGTGAAATCGGCTTCGCCGCTTTGCGTGGCGGCGATGTGGTCGGCGACCATACGGTCGTCTTCGCCGCCGATGGCGAGCGCATCGAACTGACGCACAAGGCCTCGTCGCGTCAGGTTTTCGCCAAGGGCGCGGTGCGCGCCGCCCGCTGGGGCCACGGCAAGCCGCCGGGCCTTTATTCCATGCAGGACGTGTTGGGGATCATCTGACGGCGCCGCTCGCCAACCTTATTTGGTCGAGGTGTTGGCGGCGCTCTTGATGGCGGTTAGAACGCCGGCTGTGATCAGGCCGAACACCGTCATGTCGAGCAGCGGCGAGTCATCGACGAAGCTGTCGGTGGCCTGGGCCTCGCGTTGCGGCGTGATGGGATCCACGGTGTTGTAGAACGCCCACAAGCGGCGGCCCATGTCGATGCTGCGCTGGTCGTAGGTGTAGCCGGCGTCGGAGGTGCCGACCTCTTCCTCGGCGATGTTCTGGAAGCCCAGCACGGCGGCGCGCGGCGGCAGCGGGTTCACATAGTCGATTTTATCATGGAAGAACGAGGCGTAGTGGACACCGGGATCGTCGTTCAACGCCTGACAGTCCGCTTTGTATTCGTCCCACGCCGCTTCGTCGCCGGGCCAATGGGCGATGGCGGCGTCGGCCAGGGCGCGGGCACGGGTGTTGTCACCGGCGGCGCGGGCGGATCGGGCGGCGGACAGTTCGGCTTGTTCCTTGGCGCGGTCGAAGGTGCCCGCCGGCATCACCGGGGCGGGCACGGCCATCGGCGACTGTCGCTTGGATTCTCGGCGCGGCTTCTTGGTGTCGTCGGGCGAATCGGCGCAAGCCGTCAGGAAAGCGAGCGCTGTCGCCAGGGTTACCGCTCGTTTGCACCAGTTCATCGCCACCGTCTCTGTCTCCTTGCCGACCCATCGGCGGGCGATGCTACCATGGTCGGCCCGCAAGGAGGTAGTCACCGATGAGTCCCGGTCAAATCGACGAGTTCTACGCCCGCCTCGCCGCCGGCAATCCCGAACCGAAAAGTGAGCTGGCGTATCATAACCCGTTCACCTTGCTGGTCGCCGTGGTGCTGTCGGCGCAAGCCACCGATATCGGCGTCAACAAGGCCACTCGCGCCTTGTTCGCCAGCGTCGATACCCCGGCCGCCATGCTGGCCTTGGGTGAAGAGGGGTTGAAGCAACACATCAAGACCATCGGCCTGTTCAACACCAAGGCCCGCAACGTCATCGAGCTGTCGCGCCTGCTGCTGGAACGTCACGGCGGCGAGGTGCCGGAAGACCGCGCCGCCCTGGAAGCCCTGCCGGGCGTCGGCCGCAAAACCGCCAATGTGGTGCTGAATGTCGCCTTCGGGCATCCCACCATCGCCGTCGATACCCATATCTTCCGCCTGGGCAACCGCACCGGACTGGCTCCCGGCAAGACCCCCACCGAGGTCGAGCAAGCGCTGGAACGGGTGACTCCCGACCGCTGGAAGCGTCACGCCCACCATTGGCTGATTCTGCATGGGCGCTATATCTGCAAAGCGCGCAAGCCGGACTGCGCCGCCTGCCCGGTCGCCGACCTGTGCGCCTTTTCCGACAAGTCAACGGGGCATGCGGCTGAGTGATCCGCCGGGGTGCCTGCCCTTTCGAGTGAAATGCTTGGCAATAAAGATTGAGTTGGCCTGCCGTGCGGATTATGGCAGGGTCCGGCGTCATCCTTTCAGCGTGGTTTTGCCAAGGTTCGTGGAAGCCTCATGACCCAAGAAAATATTGCCGTCATCGTGCTCGCGGCGGGAATGGGCACGCGAATGAAGTCGGTCACGCCCAAAGTCCTGCATCCGCTGGCCGGGCGTCCGATGGTCAACCACCTTCTCGACACCGTCTCGGCGCTGGAGCCTCAGCGGGTGGTGGTGGTGGTCGGGCCGGATATGGACGCGGTCGCCAAAGCGGTGCAGCCGCATGCCACGGTGATTCAGACCGAGCGCTTGGGCACCGGCCATGCGGTGGCGCAAGCCCTGCCGGCGCTGGCCGGGTTCTCCGGCACTGTGCTGGTGCTGTATGGCGACACCCCGCTGATTACCCGCCCGACTCTCGACGCCATGCTGGCCTGCCGCCGCGCCGCGCCGTATCCGGCGGTGGTGGTGCTGGGCTTCCGCCCGCAAGATGGCGGGCAATATGGCCGTCTGGTCGTCGATGTGGCCGGCGGGCTGGACGCCATCGTCGAACATGCCGATGCGACGCCCGAACAACGCGCCCTGACCTTGTGCAATTCCGGGGTCATGGCGATTGACGGCGACCGCTTGGCCGGCTTGATCGGGCGGGTCGGCAACGCCAACCGCAAGGGCGAGTACTACCTGACCGACATCGTCGCCTTGGCCCGCGCCGATGGCGCTGCCTGCGGCGTGGTCGAGGGAGCCGCCGACGAGCTGCTGGGGGTCAACAGCCGCGCCGAGCTGGCGGTGGCCGAAGCCATTCTACAGAACCGCCTGCGCCGTACTCATATGGACAATGGCGCAACCCTCAGCGATCCCGCTTCGGTGTATTTCTGTTGGGACACCAAGTTGGGCCAGGATGTCTCGGTCGCTCCGAATGTGGTGTTCGGGCCGGGGGTGACGGTCGCCGACGGCGTCGAAATCCGCGCCTTCAGCCATCTGGAGGGCACCACGGTGGCCACTCAGGCGATCATCGGTCCCTTCGCCCGCCTGCGTCCGGGGGCCGAGATCGGCGCCGGCACGCATATCGGCAATTTCGTCGAGATCAAGCAATCGATCATCGGGGCCGGGGCCAAGATCAATCATCTGGCTTATGTCGGCGATGCGCATGTCGGAGCCGCCTCCAATGTCGGGGCCGGCACCATCACCTGCAATTACGACGGCTTCGGCAAGTTCATCACTGAAATCGGCGCGGGAGCCTTCATCGGCTCGAACAGTTCGCTGGTGGCTCCGGTCAAGATCGGCGACGGCGCAGTGATCGGGGCCGGCTCGGTCATCACCAAAGAGGTCAAGGCGGGGGCGCTGGCGGTGGCGCGCGGTACCCAAATGGAACTGCCCGGTTGGGCCGACCGCTTCCGTGCGCGGAAGCAGGTCAAAACCGCCGCGAAGACAGACAAGGAATAAGACAGCATGTGCGGCATCGTCGGTATCATCGGCAAGGGTCCGGTTGCTCCGTTATTGGTCGAGGGCCTGCGGCGGCTGGAATATCGCGGTTACGATTCAGCCGGCATCGCCACCCTGGTTGACGGGCAAATCGAGCGCCGCCGCGCCCAGGGCAAGCTGTTCAATCTGGAAAAGCGCCTGTCCGAGCAGCCGGTGGCCGGCAATATCGGCATCGGCCATACCCGTTGGGCGACGCATGGCGTGCCCAACGAGGTCAACGCCCATCCGCATGCAACCCGTTTCGCCGCCGTGGTGCATAACGGCATCATCGAAAACTACATCGAACTGCGCGACGAGTTGATCGGTCTGGGCGCGGTGTTCGAAAGCGACACCGACACCGAAGCGGTGGTGCAACTTATCAGCTATTATCTGGCGCAGGGCGAGCAGCCGGAAGCCGCCACCGTCAAGGCGCTGGCCCGCATCCGTGGCGCTTTCGCGCTGGGTATCCTGTTCGCCGGGCGCGACGACATGCTGATCGCCGCCCGCCAAGGCAGCCCGCTGGCCATCGGCTATGGCGACGGCGAGATGTATCTGGGCTCCGACGCCCTGGCGCTGGCCCCGCTGACCCAGCGGATTTCCTATCTGATGGATGGTGATTACGCGGTGCTGACCGCCGATTCGGTGGTGGTGCGCGACCATTCCGGTGCGGTCGTGAAGCGCGAGATCAAGCAGACGGCGTTCTCTGGGGCGTTGATCGGCAAGGGCGAACATCGCCACTTCATGCACAAGGAAATCTACGAGCAGCCGCAGGCCATCGGCGACACCCTCAACACCATGCTCAACCCGGTCAACCGTACCCTGACGCTGACCAACATCCCGTTCCCACTCGACAAGATCGAGCGGATGACCATCATCGCCTGCGGCACCTCGTATTACGCGGCGCTGGTGGCGAAATACTGGATCGAGCAGTTCGCGCGCATCTCGGTCGAGGTCGATGTCGCCTCGGAATTCCGCTACCGCGCTCCGGCCATGCCGGCGGGCGGGCTGGCGCTGTTCATCTCGCAATCGGGCGAGACCGCCGACACTTTGGCGGCGTTGCGCTATTGCCGCGAGCAGGGCCAGCACATCCTGTCGCTGGTCAACGTCCCCGAATCGACCATCGCGCGGGCTTCCGACGCCTCTTTGCTGACGGTTGCCGGGCCGGAAATCGGAGTGGCCTCGACCAAGGCCTTCACCACCCAATTGACCGCGCTGGCTTGCGTCGCTTTGGTGCTGGCCCGCTGCCGGGGCGCCATCGACCATGACGTCGAGGCGCGGCTGTCCAAGGCGCTGGTCGAAGTCCCCGCCCGCGCCGCCGAGGTGCTGGCGCATGACGAACGCCTGCGCGCCATCGCCGAAGACATCGCCAAGGCCCGCGACGTGCTGTATCTGGGGCGCGGCACCAGCTTCCCCATCGCCATGGAAGGCGCATTGAAGCTCAAGGAAATCAGCTACATCCACGCCGAAGGCTATGCCGCCGGCGAGATGAAGCACGGTCCCATCGCCTTGATCGACGAGAAGGTGCCGGTGATCGTCATCGCTCCGTCCGACGATTTGTTCGAGAAGACCGCCTCCAACGTGCAGGAAGTGATGGCGCGCGGCGGGCGGGTGATCTTCATCTCGGATCAGAAAGGCGTCGACCGACTGGGCGTCACCAAGGCGGTCACCGTGGTCTTGCCCGAAGTCGATCCCTTCGTCGCCCCGATCCTCTATGCCATCCCGGTGCAACTGCTGGCCTATCACGTCGCCGTCGCCAAAGGCACCGACGTCGATCAGCCCAGAAACTTGGCCAAGAGCGTTACGGTGGAGTAATCGAGAGGGCGGCGTATTCCAGTTCCGCGATCTGGAACTGAAGATATGCCCCGTAAAGCTGGGCCATCTTCTCGCGCCGGGGGGCGTTCTGCTGTTTGGCGCGCGCGGCTTCGTCGGTGCGGAAGGCCAGCGCGCCACGCAGGCGGGTCAGCAACGGCGCGAGGGCGACGCGTGGACGGGGCGGATCGATCAAGCGCCACTGTCCGTCGCGCAGCCGGATTTTGTAGGTGACGGTTTGGTCGAACGGTTCCTCCGGCAGGGTGATCCGCTGCAACCGGCTGAGGATCCCGTGCGACGCCTCGGCGGACGGTCTGCTTGCTTTGGCGACGACGTGGAAGCGCACCCGCGCGGTCTCTTGGCTGGGTGAGAGTCTGCGGATATCGACGAGCTGCCACGCACTGACGACCACCAGATCCTCGTCGAGATCCCAGGAATCGCGGCGGAGCGTGCAACTGCAATCGCCCACGGCTGGCGTCTTGGCATCGGTGAAGGCAACCTTGTCACGGCGGGACATGACATCTCCGTCGAAGTCGCCTCCCACCACCTGCTGAAGGGCGGCCACCGCCGCGTCCTCGGCCGCCAGGGCCGGCGGTGCGAACAGCCACAACGCCAGACACAGGCTTCGAAGCCGGGCGCGGCCTCCCATCACAGGGTCATGGCGATGCGCAACGTACCCCAATGCTTCCCCGCCACTATGATTGGCGTGTCGATTTCCTTCAACACCATCGAATGGCCTTGTCCCATGACTCGCACATAGGTCTGCGCCAGAAAGGGCTTGGTGTTGCGGGCGGCGACAATGGCCGTGCGGTCGTCATAGATGCGGCGATAGCGGGAATTGCCGGTGTTCCAGTCTACTTCTCCCGGTCGCTGCGGCTGCGAGTATTTCTTGTTATGCGTGGCGATGTAGCCGTTGCGGTCGGACAGACAGCAAAAAACGATATGCGATGAGGTCGAAAGCGGCGGTTCGATCAATCCCGGCAGGATGCGGTCGGTGAGCGCCGTGTGCTTGGCGATGAACTGCGGTGGATCGGTGCCTTCGATGGGTTCGTATTCGGTGTCGAACATCGCATCCTGCGACAGCTCGCCGTCGCGGATCGCCCGCTCGAAGGCCACGACGGCCTCGCGCGCGACCTGCTGGGCCAGGCTGATGACGGGGGCGTCGAGCACCCGCGCATGGGCCACCGCGGCGTCCAAGCCTGCCTGTTGGGCCTCGGTCAGCGACAGGAAGCGGACATGCAGCCCCAGCGTGCTGTTGACCAGCAACTGAACGCCGATGCTGCCGACGCCCTCCAATTCCAGGGTTCCCTGACCGCTATCCACCGGCGGCGGATCGGTGACCATCAACAGGGCGCCACCGGGCGAGATGTCGCCGGTGTAGCCGGAAAAAGCATGTCCATCGAGAGTGCCGGTGAAGGGAATGGATACCGGCGTGCGTTCGGTGCCGCGGCGGTTGCCGCCGTAGGAATTCCGCAAGATGACGTTCAGGCGGTTTTGCAGGCCGCCGATTTCGCGGCTGACGCGGGCCGACAGTTCGGTGACCTTGCGCGCGGTCAGGCCGGTCAGATCGGCTTCATGCAGCATCGATTGGGCGTGGTCAGCGACATCTTGGGTATGGCCGGCGGCCTGAACGGCGCTGTCCATGATCTCGGCGGTGGCGGCGCGCTGTTGCTCGGCGGAATTGGCGACCTGCGCGGTGATGGCCTCAATGTCGCGGATGGTGGCCGCGACCGCTTCCACCGTTCCCACCGCGTCGCGCGTGGTGCGGCCGATTTCCTCGGCCTGAGCATTGACCTTGCCGATGCCGTCTTCGGTCTGGTGGGCCAAGCCCTTGACCTCTTCGGCGACCACGGCGAAACCCTTACCGGCCTCGCCGGCGCGGGCCGCCTCGATGGTGGCGTTGAGCGCCAGCATGCGGGTTTGCCCGGCGATGGTCTGGATCAGTGTGACCACATTGGCGATGCGGGCGGTGGCCTCGGTCAGCCCGCCGACGCTGCTGCTGGCCAGATCGACCTTGTCGCGGGCATCGTCGGTCAGGCGCGAACAGCTTTGGAGTTGTTCGGAAATGCCTCGGCTGGAGGCTTCCAGCTCCTCGGTGGCGCCGGCGACGGTCTGCACATTGCCGCTGGTGGTCTGAATGGCGGTGGACACCGACTGCGCCGTCGCCCGTAATTTCTGCGCCGTCTCGGATAGCTGGGTGGCTCCCTCCGACAGCCGCTCCGCCTGGGCCGAGATATCGCCGACGGTGGTCGCCACCTCGCCTTCGAGAACTTCGCTGAGGTTCAACATTTCGGATTTCAGCAGCTCTTGCGTGCGCTGCTGTTCCCCCTCCTGCGCCTGGCGCAGACGGTCGTTTTCCAAGGCGTTGTCCTTGAACACCTGGACCGCGCGCGCCATGTCGCCGATCTCGTCGCGGCGCTCGAAATCGGGGACTGTCACCTCGTTGTTGCCGGCGGCAAGGCGGGTCATGACCAGGGTCATCAGGTTGATGCCGCTGGAAATGCCGCGCCCGACCAGCAGGATGACGGCGACGGCGGCGCCGAAGGCGGCGGCCATGATCAGGAAGAAGGCGACCAGGGAATCGCGCGAATTTGTCCGCGTCTGGTCGAAGATGGTGTCGTTATCGCGCTTTTGCAGTTCGGACCACGCCGCGACCGCTTGCTCGACCTTGGCATAAAGACGCTCGGCCTGTCGCAGCAGGGTCACCGCCATCACCGGGTCGCCGTCGAGCATGTCGAGGACTTCGCGCGACTTCTTCGAATAGGCGAGGGCGGCGGTGCGTACCTCGGTCAGGGTGGCACGCTCGCCCTCGGCGCCGCCGATGGTCTTGTCGAGGGCATCAAGCCGCGCGGTGACGCCGTCGAGTTGCTTGAGCGTGGCTTCGACCGATTGCTTGATCGTTTTGTCGTCGGCTCCGGCGTTCTGCCAGGTGATCGAGCGATACAGCCCGGCATCGATGGAGACCAGCGTGGTTCCCAATTCGTCGACCATCGCCTGCTTCTTGAAGCTTTGGTGATAGAGAGTGTCGAGCGCGGTGTCCTGTGCCGCCGTCATGCGCCAAGCCAGCCCGCCCAGCACTGCCGCCGCGATGACGATCAGCACCGGCGCGATCGCCAGCTTCCACTTGATACGGGTATTGTCGAGAATCGCTTTCATGCCGCGCTTTCTTCCGTCAACGGAACACGGGGGCGACGATCGTCTGGACCGTCGCCCAGTCCTGGGCCGCGCCGTTGCTTAGTGCTTGTAGATGCCGCAACCAAGGATGATGTCGTCGACCTTCAAGACATAGAGGCTCTTGTCAGCCAATTTCTTGGTCATCGGGTCGGTGAATTTGTAATCGACCCAGCCGCTGCCCTTGGTCTTGGCGACTTCCAGGATTTCCTGGCCATAGGGCTTGCCGTCGAAATCGATGGCGTCGGTGACCGACTTGCCGATCAATTTCACGTTGTAGGGGTGCGACAGGCGAAGGCCGTCGAGGCTATAGGACAGGATATAAAGGTCGCGGTCGATGAATTGGCCCTTGGGATTGCCGAATTCCGCCAGGGCTTTGTCCTTGCCGTTGGCCTTCAAAAATGTAGCGGCGCGTTCGACCATGGCGCGAGCTTCGTCGCGGGTGCCGAAGTCGTCGGCTTTGGCGGCGGGAGCGGCTCCCACCAGCAGCAGGATAACGGCGAGAACAGACAGCAACGAGCGTTTGTTGATCGGCATGGCAGGCTTCTCCAGCTCTTGGCGGGGCATAGTGTCGCACGCCATGCTACTCATCTTCCGGAGTAAGCGCCAGCACGACCAGCACTTTCGGCGTACCGGTGGTCATGACAGATAAGTGAACATTTTGCGTGGCTATTCAGCTAACCGGTTGGCCGCGCTTGCCAGCTAATAGATCGGACAGGCATTGGGCATTGGCCGGTTGCCCGACGACGCGGCTGCGCAAATCGACGAAGGACACCCGCTTGGTGCCGTTCTCGTCATAAAGGAACAGGTCGAGCACGCAGTCATGGCCGTAATATTGCCAGACCTCGGCCGGGTTCTCGCGGCGGAGGTAGTTGGGATCGCCCAGGGCGGCGGTGACGTCGCGCGCCGCCAGTCCCTTGAAGCGATTGGCGTCGGCTGCCAGGTCCTTGGCCGAGGGCGGCGGCAGCGAGGCTTGCGAGCCGTCCTTGCCGCGTCCTCCGTTTCCCGCGTTGGGAGAGGTGTAACCGTTTCGCCCGCCGCCGCCGCAAGCGGCCAGCAGCGCGGTCAGGGCCAGCACGGCGGCGGCCCGGCGCGGCGCGGCCGTGCGGCTCATGCGGGGATCCGCCGACGCAGGGCTTCGACCTCGTGCACCATGGCGGCGGTGCCGATCAGCGGGGCGAGCAGATTGACGACGGGGATGGTCGACAGGAACGTGATAGCGATTCCCATCAGCCACAACCGCCCCAGATGGGCGCGGCGCAGGGTGTCGGCCTCGGCCAGATCCATGCGCCGCCAAGCCACCATCTCGAAATATTCGCGCGCCAGCAGATAGCCGTTCAGCAGATAGTAAAGCCCGACGCCGACGCCGACGATCAGCAGCAGCACGTAGATTGGCAGGGCGATCATATTGGCCAGCACGGTGACGCCGACAAAGCGCAAGGCGCCCCAGACCACCTCGCCCACACCCTGGCGGCGCGGGGGCGGCAGGTCGGGGTAGTATTTCGCCTCGACCGCCGCCGCGACGTCGTCGAGCAGGACACTCAGCACCAGCGTGGCAATGGCTGGAAACATGATCAAAGTGACCGCCACCACGGCGATGCCGCCCAGCAGGTCGATCAGTTTGTCGGCCCAGTTGATGCCCAGCAGCTGCAACTGGCCCAGGCCCCAGCCGACTCCCAGGTACAGAATCACGTATAAAAATAGCGTGCCGGCCAGCCCAAGCAGCAGCACGCGGCGGAATTTGGGGTCGGTCAACTGGCCGACGGCTTTGGCGAGAGATGCGATCATGGGTATAAGTTAAGCACAGATGACGCCGCGGTTAAATCGCCGCTTGAGCGTGTCGGGGCTGCCGGGCGTGAAGGCCGGGCCGGCACGAAAGAGGCTGTCGGCATCATGACAAATGCTTGACATGGCGTTTTCCATTGTAGAGGACGCGCGCATGGCTATACTGCGCCGCAACGACCCTTCCGGAGGATTTCATGGCTGATAGCACGTTTGACGTTGCCGGTATCGGTAACGCCATCGTCGATGTGCTTGCGCATTCCGATGACGCCCAACTTGCGGCGCTTGGTTTGAGCAAGGGCGTAATGACCTTGATCGACGCGGCCCAGGCTGATGCCATCTATGCCAAGATGGCGCCGGGCATCGAATGTTCGGGCGGTTCCGTCGCCAACAGCATCGCCGGCATCGCCGGTCTGGGTGGCAAGGCCGCTTATGTCGGCAAGGTCAAGGACGATCAGCTTGGTCAGGTGTTCCGCCATGACCTGCGCGCCCAGGGCGTCCATTTCGACACCAAAGCCGCCATCGACGGCGCCTCGACGGCGCGTTGCCTGGTGCTGGTGACCCCTGACGCTCAGCGCACCATGCAGACCTATCTGGGTGCTTGCATCGAGCTGGGGCCGGATGATATCGACCCTTCAGTGATCGCGGCGTCCCAGGTGACCTATCTGGAAGGCTATCTGTGGGATCCGCCACAGGCCAAGGCTGCGTTCCGCAAGGCTGCCAAGATCGCCCATGACGCGGGCCGCAAGGTCGCTCTGTCGCTGTCCGACCCGTTCTGCGTCGAGCGTCATCGCGCCGAATTCTTGGAACTGCTGGCCGACCATGTCGATATCGTGTTCGCCAATGAATCCGAGATTTCGTCGCTTTATCAGACTGATTTCGACTCTGCCGTCCGCCAGGTGCGCGGCCATTGCGACATCGCCGCCATCACTCGCTCGGAATTGGGCTCGGTGGTGATCTCCGGCGACGCCGTGGTGGTCCAAGGCGCCGAGCCGGTGTCGGCGGTCATCGATACCACCGGAGCAGGCGACCTCTACGCCGCCGGCTTCCTCTACGGCTTGACCCAGGGCCGCGACCTGGGCACTTGCGCTCGATTGGGCGGCCTTTGCGCCGCCGAAATCATCGGGCATGTGGGCGCCCGGCCCGAGGCCAATTTGGCCGAGCTGGTCGCCAAGACGAGTTTCTAGACGGTTAGACAATGCAACTTCGCAACATCGCCATCATCGCCCACGTCGATCACGGTAAAACCACCCTGGTCGATGCCATGCTCCGCCAATCCGGCACCTTCCGCGAAAACCAGCAGGTGGCGGAACGCGTGATGGACTCCAACGACTTGGAGAAAGAGCGCGGAATTACCATCCTGGCCAAATGCACCTCGGTGCAGTGGAAGGATGTCCGCATCAACATCGTCGACACCCCCGGACACGCCGATTTCGGCGGCGAGGTGGAGCGCATCCTCTCGATGGTCGATGGCGTGGTGGTCTTGGTCGATGCGGCCGAAGGCCCAATGCCCCAGACCAAGTTCGTCACCGGCAAGGCGTTGGCCCTCGGCCTGCGTCCGATCGTCCTGGTCAACAAGGTCGATCGCGGCGACGCCCGTCCGCATCAGGTGCATGACGAATGCTTCGACCTGTTCGCCGCGCTCGACGCCAGCGACGATCAGCTCGACTTCCCCACCATGTTCTCGGTCGGCCGCGACGGCTGGTGCGACGACAGCCTGGAAGGTCCGCGCAAGGATCTGTCGGCGCTGTTCGACCTGATCGTCAGCCATGTGCCGGCTCCGGAACATGACCTGGACGCGCCGTTCTCGATGCTGGCGACCACCCTGGAAGCCGATCCCTATCTGGGCCGCGTGCTGACCGGCCGCATCCATAGCGGTACCGTCAAGCTCAACCAGGCGGTCAAGTCGCTGTCGCGCGACGGCACCGTGATCGAACAGTTCCGTATCGCCAAGATCCTGGCCTATCGCGGGATCGAGCGCACCGGTCTGGACATCGCCGAGGCCGGCGACATCGTCGCCGTGTCGGGTATGACCAAGACCACCGTCGCCGATACCATCTGCGCGCTGGAAGTGACCGAGCCGCTTTATGCTCAGCCGATCGATCCGCCGACCCTGGCGATGACCTTCGCGGTCAACGACAGCCCGTTGGCCGGTCAGGAAGGCGACAAGGTGACCAGCCGCGTCATCGCCAACCGTCTGATCAAGGAAACCGATAGCAACGTCGCCATCAAGGTCACCGAGACCGCCGGCAAGGACGCCTTCGAGGTGTCGGGCCGTGGCGAATTGCAGTTGGGCGTGCTGATCGAGCAGATGCGCCGCGAGGGCTTCGAGCTGTCGATCTCGCGTCCGCGCGTGCTGTTCAAGACCGACGAAGCGACCGGCGAGCGGGTCGAGCCGATCGAAGAAGTTTATATCGACGTGGACGAGGAATATTCGGGCGTCGTCGTCGAGAAGATGAGCAACCGCAAGGCCGAGATGATCGGCATGAAGCCTTCGGGCGGCGGCAAGCTGCGCATCACCTTCCTGGCTCCGGCGCGCGGATTGATCGGCTATCACGGCGAGTTCCTTACGGATACCCGCGGTACCGGCCTGATGAACCGCGTGTTCCACGGCTATGCCCCCTATAAGGGTCCGATCGAAGGCCGCCGTAACGGCGTGCTGATCTCGAACGGCCAGGGCGATTCGGTGGCCTATGCCTTGTGGGGCATCGAAGAGCGTGGTCCGCTGTTCGTCGGCACCGGCGTGCGCCTGTACGAAGGTATGATCATCGGCGAGCACAGCCGCGGCAACGACCTTGAGGTCAATGCGCTCAAGGGCAAGCAGTTGACCAACATCCGCACCACCAGCAAGGACGAGGCCGTGCGCCTGACCCCGCCGCGCAAGATGTCGCTGGAGCAAGCCATCGCCTATATCGGCGACGACGAACTGGTCGAAGTGACGCCGAAGAACGTCCGTCTTCGCAAGCGTTACCTCGACCCGAACGAGCGTAAGAAGATGAGCCGGATGAAGGAAGGCTCGTAAGCCTTTCCCAGTTCGGTGACGTGAAGAAGGCCGCGACAGAGATGTCGCGGCCTTTTTTGATGGGGGTGGTGCCCCCAAATTTTCCTCTTCCACCGGCCTTTCGCTAACCATTCCGCATCCCTTCCGGATTAGACTGCCCGACGGCCATGCCGCTAAAGGTCGTCAAAGGACGGATAAGATGGGGTTCGCGCTAAACAGGGCCAGCTTGGGTATTTACGCCAAGCCTCGGGTCGTGCGGATATTGCTGCTGGGGTTCGCCAGCGGGCTGCCGTTGGCGCTGACCTATTCGACGTTGTCGGCATGGTTGTCGCAGGTTGGCGTCAGCAAGACCTCGATCGGCTTGTTCGCCTTGATCGGCACGCCCTATGCGCTGAAATTCCTGTGGTCGCCGTTGATCGATCGTTTGCCGCCGCCGCTCCGTCTGGGGCAGCGGCGTGGCTGGGGCATTACCATCCAACTGGCTTTGATGGCTGCCGTGCTGGGCCTGGGAGCCTGCGACCCGCGCACGCAATTAGGGGTGATGGCGGCGCTGGCGGTGGTGGTGGCGTTCCTCTCGGCCAGCCAGGACATCATCATCGACGCCTATCGCGTCGAGGTGCTGGAGGATGACGAGCAAGGCCCCGGCGCTGGCGCGACCCAGGCCGGCTATCGTATCGCCATGCTGGTGTCCGGTGCCGGAGCGTTGTTTCTGGCCGATCATCTGGGGTGGTTCGCTGCCTATGCGGTGATGGCGGTGCTGCTGCTGGTCGGCGTGGTGGTGTTCGCGCTGCATCCCGAGCCGGTGCGCCGCGTCTCGCCGCAGACCGCCGAGCGCGAGCGCCGCGCTGCCGAGTTTCTGGAGCACCGGCCACATTTGCGGGGCCTGCGGGCGCATCTGTTGGCTTGGCTGTACGGTGCGGTGGTCTGCCCCTTTGCCGATTTTATGACGCGCCGTGGTTGGGTCGTCATCTTGGTGTTCGTTGTTGGCTATAAGCTGGGCGAAGCCATGGCCGGGGTGATGGCCATGCCGCTCTATGTCTCGTTGGGTTATTCGCTGTCGGAAATCGCTTGGGTCAGCAAAGGCTTCGGCTTCGTGGCGACGGTGGCCGGCAGCCTGATCGGCGGCTGGGTGGTGATCCGCTTCGGCACCCTGCGGGCCTTGATGCTGTGCGGCATCCTGCAATCGCTGGGCAATCTGTTCTATGTGTTGCAGGTCCAGGCTGGACACGATGTGCGGTTTCTGGCGCTGTGCGTGTTCGCTGAAAACCTGACCGGCGGCATGGCTGGGGCGGCGATGGTGGCCTATCTGTCCGGCCTGTGCAATGTCGCCTATACGGCGACGCAGTACGCCTTGCTTAGCTCGCTGACGGCGGTCGGGCGTACCCTGTTCGCGTCGAGCGGCGGCGCCTTGGCCGAGCAGTTTGGCTGGAGCCCGTTTTTCCTGCTGACCACGGTGGCGACGGTGCCGGCACTGGCACTGCTGGGATGGATGATGGCGCGTGCCGCGTCTCCCGCAGCGGAGGCGGTTTCGGCCTCGGCGGCTGGCGACGGCTGACCGGCTGTGGGTCATTTTTGCGACAAAATCGGTCGCAGCCTGTCAATCTCCCCTTTCCATGGGCATCTGACGCTTGGGGGGCTGGCTCGCCTTTCGGTGATGTCGTATTCTCCCGACCGAATGGGCTGTAGGACGGCCTCCTCAAACTAGGGAAGCAGACAACAATGGATATCAAGAAAATCCCGATTGGGAAAAATCCGCCCAACGATATCAACGTCATCATCGAGATTCCGCTGAACGGCGACCCGGTGAAGTACGAGGTCGACAAGGAATCGGGCGCGATGTTCGTCGATCGCTTCCTGCACACCGCGATGTATTACCCGGTGAATTACGGCTTCGTGCCGCACACCCTGTCCGAGGATGGCGATCCGCTCGACGTCATGGTGGTCGGCCGTCATGCGGTGGCCGTCGGCTCGGTGATGCGCTCGCGTCCCATCGGCGTGCTGATGATGGAAGACGAAGCCGGCATGGACGAGAAGATTCTCGCCGTTCCGCACCCCAAGCTGCATCCGTTCTATGACAACGTGGTCAATTACGACGACCTGCCGCCGGTGGTGATCCAGCAGATCGAGCATTTCTTCGCTCACTACAAGGATCTCGAAGAAGGCAAGTGGGTGAAGGTCGCCGGCTGGCGCAATGCCGAAGAAGCCGGCAAGATCATCCAGGAATCGATCGAGCGCGCCGAAGCCAAGGCCAAGAAGAAGAAGGCCTAGGTCTGATTTTGATCGCTCCCCGGAGATGATCCGGGGGGCGATGGGTCAGGGATAGCGTGCCGGATCGACCAGCGCTTCGGCGTAGACGGCGGCGATCCGGCGCAGCGTTTCCGGTCCGAAGGACAGGATGGGCAGGCGGCTGGCGAGGGAGACGGCCAGCAGCCAGGCCATCCGTCCTTTCGGATAGGACAGATGGCGGCGCGCATAATGCCGCGCCCGCCCTGCGGCCCGCTGCACGGCATAGCGCCGATGCTTGGCCGGCCACATATCTCCCGCTTCCCATTGCAGCGCGACCAGCAAAGCGGTGTCCGAATACATCCGCGCCTTGCTGCCCGATAGCCGCCCCGGCGCGTCGCTTGGCAGCAGACAGACGGTATCGGCGACCGAGGCGAACGGGGTCAGCCGGGCGATGCGCAGACCCATGGCGAAATCCTGACTGGTGCGCGGACCTTCGGGCAGCGGAAAGGCGTCGAGCACACGGTCGCGCACCGCCAAGGTGGCGCTGGGGACGAAGGGCTGCGAGGTCAGCATGCGCCACAAGCCATCCTCCACATGCTGGGTCGGCTCGGCGGCGGGACTTGGCGGCGGCGGCAACGGCGTGCCCGGCAGGTAGTTGCCGAAGCGGCCATAGGCGAAGCCGGCCCCGGTTTCCTCCAGCGCCCGCATCAGCCGCGCCGTGCTGCCGGCAATCAGCAGATCGTCGGCATCGACCAGGCGCAACAGCGGCTGGGTGGCCAGATGGACGCCGATGTTGGTGGCAGCGGCGACGCCGGCATTGGTTTGTTCGCGCAGAACCACATGCGAGCGCGCATTGGCATAGGCGCGCAGCAGGGCGACCGAACCATCGGCCGAGCCGTCATCGACAACGACGATCTCGCCGCCAGTGGCGCGCCACTCGGCTTCGATCGCCGCCAGAACCAGCGGCAGATAGGGCGCCTTATTGTAGACGGTGACGACGTAGGAGACGCTCACGCGCGCGTCCCCCTCAGTGGCTCAGGCCGGTGGCGTAGCTGCTGGTGTCGTTCTTGGGACGCTCGCCATCCATCGGGTGGCCGGTGACCAGGAAGTAGACCATTTCGCCGATATTGGTGGCGTGATCGCCGATGCGTTCAACGTTTTTGGCGATGAACAACAGGTTGCTCGACGCCGTGATGTTCGCCGGGTCTTCCATCATATAGGTCAGAAGCTCGCGGAACAGGCCGGAATACAGCTCATCGACCTCCAGATCGCGGGTCCAGACCTGATGCGCCAATGCGCTGTCGCGGTGGGCATAGGACTGCATCACTTCTTTCAGCAGGCGATGCACCAGCGCTCCCATGCGCTTGACCGCGCGCACGGTGGGCAGGGCGGATTGTTCGTTGAGCAACAGCGCGCGCCGCGCCACGCCGGCGGAGTAATCGGCGATACGGTCGAGGGCGGCGGCGATCTTGAGGGCCGTCACCACCACCCGCAAGTCGTCGGCGACGGGACCGCGCAGGCACAGCACGCGGATCACCTGTTCGTTGACGGCGGTATTCAGGGCGCGGACTTCGGCTTCGGCGGCGACCGCCAGACCGGAGCTATCCGCGTTACGCTCGATCAGCGCGCGGATGGCTTGATCGAATTGGCGTTCGGCCAATTCGCCCATCTGCAACACCATGTCGTGCAGCTTGTTCAACTGCTCATCGAAGGATTTGACGATATGCGGATCGATCATGGGGGTGGTCCTGGTCAGCCGAAGCGTCCGGTAATATAGCCCTGGGTAAGCTTTTCGCGTGGATTGGTGAACAAGTCCTCGGTCGGCCCGAATTCGACCACCTCGCCCAGATGGAAGAACGCCGTGCGCTGCGAGACGCGGGCGGCCTGTTGCATCGAATGGGTGACGATGATGATGGTGAAATTGGCCCGCAACTCGTCGATCAACTCTTCCACCGTGGCGGTGGCGATGGGGTCCAGGGCCGAACAGGGCTCGTCCATGAGGATCACCTCCGGGCTGATGGCGATGGCGCGGGCGATGCACAACCGCTGTTGCTGACCGCCCGATAGGCCGGTGCCCATCGAGTCCAAGCGGTCCTTGACCTCGTCCCACAATCCGGCGCGCTTCAAGCTGGAGGTGACGATGTGATCCAACTCGTCCTTGCGCTCGACGATGCCATGGATGCGTGGGCCGAAGGCGACGTTGTCATAGATCGATTTGGGGAACGGATTGGGCTTTTGAAAGACCATGCCGACGCGGGCGCGTAGTTGCACGGAGTCCAGGTCGCGATAGACGTCCTCGTCGTCAAGGGTGACGGTGCCGGTGACGCGGCATCCCAGAATGCCGTCGTTCATACGATTGAGGCTGCGCAGATAGGTCGATTTGCCGCAGCCCGACGGGCCGATCAGCGAGGTGACCTCGTTTTCGAAAATATCGAGAGAAATTCCCTTGAGTGCCCGGCTATCGCCATAAAAGACCTCAAGGTCGCGGCTGGTCATCTTCGCTCGCGCAATGTCCTCCTGCGCGGCGGGCAGGGTCTCGCTGGATGCGGCCAACACTCGGTCTCCTGTCCCGTCCGATAATCCTGATCTTATGCAGGTATAACGTCGGGCGGGGTGCTGGCAACAGGAATCACTCTGATGAGCAGGGAATGGGTGATATGCGGGCTAAAGCGGTGGAATAGGACCGCCGTCCTTAGCCCTCGGCCAGCGGCAGGAACACCGTGAAAGTGCTGCCGTCGCCTAAAATGGACTCGACGGTCATCGCGCCGCGATGGCGGTTGACCACATGCTTGACGATGGCCAGCCCCAGTCCGGTACCACCCAAGCGGCGCGAGCGGGCGGTATCGACGCGGAAGAAGCGTTCAGTCAGGCGCGGCAGATGTTCGCGGGCGATGCCCTCTCCATGATCGCGCACACAGACCGACAGCGCCCGCGTGCCATGCTCGGCCATACTGGGCGGCAAGGTCTCGGCGATTTTGGCGGTGATGTCGATGGCGGTGCCCTCGCGGCCGTATTTCAGCGCGTTGTCCATCAGGTTCTGGAAAATCTGCGCCAGTTCGTCATCCTGGCCCTTGGCCGGCGGCAAATTGTCGGCGACCGACAGAGTAATCTGCATCGAGCGTTTGCGGGCATGTAGTTCCAGTCCCTCGGCGACGCGGCGCAGGATGCCGGCGACATCGGCCTTGCCCGAGGGCGCAGTGTGCTCGTTCAACTCGATGCGCGACAGATTGAGCAAATCGGCGACCAGCCGCGACATGCGCGACGCTTGATCGTACATGATGCCAAGGAAGCGGTCGCGCGCCTCGGCGTCGTCATGGGCGGGGCCTTGCAGGGTTTCGATGAAGCCGAGCAACGCGGCCAGCGGGGTGCGCAGCTCGTGGCTGGCATTGGCGACGAAATCGGCGCGCATCTGTTCCATGCGCTTCAGCGCGGTGATGTCGTGCAGCGACAGAACCGCCTGCGCGCCATCGACGCCGGGGCCGGGCAGAGGTTCGACCAGGGCGCGGAACTCGCGCTCGACCGGCAGCGTCACGGCGAATTCGACATCGCAACCGGGCTCGCCGCTCAACACCCGGTCGGCGGCCTCCAGCAGTTCGGGATTGCGCAACACCTTGGTCAACTCGCGGCCTTGCAGGCTGCGGCCAAAGATGGCGCGGGCGGCCAGATTGGCGCGGACCACCCGGCGGTGGGCGTTCAGCAGGAACAGCGGGCTGGGCAGGCTGTCGAACAGGGTTTCATGGAAGCCGACCAGCTTTTCGGTTTCCTCGTTGCGGCTGCGCCAAGCCCGGCGCAATTGGCTTAGGGCGATGGCGACGCCGGTGGCGACATTGGTGCGCAGTTCAGGTGGTGGGACATCCTGGCCGCTCGACAGGTCGCGGGCATAGGCGGCCAGCTCGGCCAGATCGGCGCCATAGGGTCGCAGCAGCACGGCGGTCAGCGACACCGTGACGATGGCGCCGCCGATGGCCGATAGCGGCTTGATCTCGCCAGAGGCGGCCAGCACGACGAACACCGACAATGCCGGTGTCGAAAGTGCGGCCAAAGCCGGCAGCAGGCGTAGGCTGAGATGGGGTGATGAGGTCATGTGGCCCGATTTCCCCTTCGGCGGAATCCGAAGGGGAGAATTCGGGCTTTTTGGGTTGGCGTCAACCTCTCATCGGGGCCTATGGAGTCAGCCCAGTGGCCTTTCAGCGAAAGGCGTCGTGGCTGGCCAGCACCGCCATGTTGACGATGTCGTTGACGGTGGCGTCCATCGAGGTGATTTGCACCGGTTTCGACAGACCGGTCAACACCGGCCCGATGACCGTGCCGCCGCCCAGCTTTTGCAGCATTTTCCATGCGATATTGGCGGCATAAAGCCCCGGCATGACCAGCACATTGGCCGGACCGCTGAGCCGGCAGAAGGGATAGAGCTTCAGCAATTCGGGGTCGAGGGCGACGTCGGCGGCCATTTCGCCGTCATACTCGAAATCAACCCGGCGGGCGTCGAGCAAGGCCACGGCTTCGTGGACGCGCTCGCTGCGCAGGTTCTGCGGATTGCCGAAATTGGAATAGGACAGCAGCGCCACGCGCGGCTCATGCCCCATGGCGCGGGCCTTGGCGGCGGTCT
>Ga0116225_1000855_pt1 | contig 22756 bp, 21 predicted proteins | sample Sb_taG_8_FD_88968 | JGI IMG/M metagenome (GOLD analysis project Ga0116225, IMG submission 88968) | Peat soil microbial communities from Weissenstadt, Germany - Sb_50d_c_BC metaG | ecosystem: Environmental > Terrestrial > Soil > Wetlands > Peat | place: Germany: Weissenstadt | collected 2010-09-21 | reverse complement strand
TGTGCGGACCCGGCTCGCTCTACCTGACAGGGAGTGGGGCGTGGAGGGAAAGGGGGTAGAGCCCCCGACTCCCCCGGCCACAGACGCACGAAGGGCTCGTCGGCATAGGTGCGTTCCAGCGCGGCGCGCAGATCGTCGATGCTCGCGCCCTCGGCCAGTTTGACATAGATGGTCGATTCCATGCCCCGGCTCATCGGCATCAGATGCGGGGTGAAGCTGACCATCACCGGGCGACCGGCGGCTTCGCTCAGACCCTGGTCGATTTCCGGAGAATGGCGATGGCTGGCGACGCCATAAGGATGGATGCCTTCGGTCACTTCGGTGAACAGATTGGCTTCCTTGGCGGCGCGCCCTGCCCCACTCGCTCCCGACTTGGCATCGATGATGATGTCTTCGGCCTGGATCAAGCCCACCGCCAGCAACGGCGCCAGCGGCAACTGCGAACAGGTCGGGTAGCAACCGGGATTGGCCACCAGCCGCGCCGAGGCCACCTTCTCCCGCGCCAGTTCGGTCAGACCATAAACGGCGGTCTTTTGCAATTCGGGAGCCTTGTGCTCATGGCCGTACCACGTCGCATAGTCCGCCGTGTTTTTCAGACGGAAGTCAGCCGACAGATCGACGACCTTCACATGCTCGGGCAAAGCGGCGATGACGTCCTGGGTGGTGCCATGCGGCAAGGCGCAGAACACCGCCTGGATGTTGGCCCAATCCACTTGATCGATGGACACCAGCTTAGGCAGTTTGTCGCCGATGAACTGCGGGAAGACGTCGGCCATCTGCTGGCCGGCCTTGCGGTCGGCGGTCAACGCTTCGATGCGAAAGGTCGGATGCTGGGCCAGCAGGCGGACCAGTTCGGCCCCGGTGTAGCCGCTGGCTCCCAGGATGGCGACGGAGATCGTGTTCATTGGTCCCAAACCCTTCAGCGCAATGCGTTGTGAATCAGATAACTAGCGATATCGAGCGGCTTGATCTTGATGTCCTTGGTCGCGAAGCCGTCGAGCGCCTTGGTCAGCAGGATATGGTTCTCGACGTTCTCCGGCTTGACCTTGAAGATGCCGTGGTGGCCGCGAATTTTTGGGTACAGGGTCGGATCGACCATCTTTTCGCGGGGTTTCAGGCGCTCGATCAGATCGGCCTCGGCCACCCCGTCGGCATCTTGCTTTTTCACCACGGTCCAATCGGTTTCACCGCACCAACCGGCCTTGACCGTAGCCGCCAGAGCCTCGGCGTCCTCGGCCACGCCCAGCTTGTAGAGGTTCTTGCCCAACCCCACATCGCCGCCCCATTTCGCCGTGGAGACGCTGCGCGCCACAAAAACAATGCCCATACCGCCGCCTCCGCTCGGCCGCCCATCGACCCTGGCCTTTGGCATAACATAGGCCGCCCTCGCGTTCCATCACGGCGAGGTTCTCCCCATAATGGATGGGACGACTCCCCCAAATCCACCCCGATTTGATGAATTTTTCCTATCGCCAAGTTCGGTAAAACCGATTAGTCTCCACCCCGCGATGATGAAGATCACCACAACCCTTCGACGGTCCTTGCTGGCCGTCCTGGTCGCCAGCGGCACTCTTACCGCTGTGACGACTTCCGCCGAAGCGATGAACTGCGTGCAGTTCATGCAACACGCTTCGCAGGTCACCTTGCATGGCGACGCCTATACCTGGTGGGACAACGCCAACGGCCAATATGGCCGTGGAGGCCGCCCGCAGCCGGGCGCCGTCATGGTGTTCTCGAAGACCGGAAACCTGCAGCACGGCCATGTGGCGATGGTCCGCGCGGTGCGCGACAATCGCACCGTGCTGGTCGATCACGCCAACTGGTCGCCGATCCGTGGCCATCGCGGTCAGGTCGAGCGCAGCGTCGCCGTCGTCGATGTCTCGCCGCATAACGACTGGAGCCGCGTTCGCGTGTGGTACCAGCCGACGGCAGAGATCGGGCAGACGGTGTACCCGGTCAAGGGCTTCGTCTATCCGAAACACCCGACCACGCCGCATCACGTCCGCTGAGCCGACCTGCTCGCACGACGTCATCGCGATCAAAAAGGGGCCGCTCCATTTCTGGAGCGGCCCCTTTTGTTTTGTTTCGTCGGCCACACGCGTCGGACAAAGAAAAAGGGGCTTGGGATTTCTCCCAAGCCCCTCGTTCCGACCCCGGCGAACCGGGAGACGCTTTAGCGCTTGCTGAACTGGAAGCTACGACGGGCCTTGGCCTTACCGTACTTCTTACGCTCAACGACGCGCGAATCGCGGGTCAGGAAGCCGGCCGACTTGAGGGGGCTACGCAGAGCCGGCTCATAGTAGGTCAAGGCCTTGGAGATGCCATGACGCACGGCGCCGGCCTGACCGGACAACCCACCGCCAACAACGGTCACGACGACATCGAACTGCTCGATGCGGCTGGCCACCTGGAACGGCTGGTTGATGACCATGCGCAGCACGGGGCGGGCAAAGTACACCTCGAGGGTGCGGCCATTGACGGTGATCTTGCCCGAACCAGGCTTGATCCACACGCGGGCGATAGCGTTCTTACGCTTGCCGGTCGCATAAGAGCGGCCCTGCGCGTCGATCTTCGGCTCGCGGACCAGGGTCGCCTGCGGCGCGGCGGCCTGAAGGTCGGCCAGGGCGCTGAAGTCTTCGGCCATGGGTTAGGCGCTCCTCTTGTTCTTCGGGTTCATCGCCCCGACGTCCAGCGCCTCGGGCTGCTGAGCGATATGCGGATGCTCGGTACCGGCATAGACGCGCAGATTCTTCATCTGCAAGCGGCCCAGCGGACCACGGGTGATCATGCGCTCGACGGCCTTGATCACGACGCGCTCGGGGTACTTGCCACCCAGCAACTGACCCATGGTCCGGCTTTTGATGCCGCCGGCGAAGCCGGTGTGCCAATGGAACACTTTCCGCTCAAGCTTGCGGCCGGTCAGGGCCACTTTCTCGGCATTGATGACGATGACATTGTCACCGCAATCGATGTGCGGGGTGTAGGTGGGGAGGTGCTTACCGCGCAGGCGCATCGAAATAATGCTTGCCAGACGGCCCAGAACGACGCCGTCCGCGTCGATCACCACCCACTTCTTGGTAACATCGGACGGTTTGGCGGAATAGGTCTTCATCATTCCCACTGCAAACCTGACTTAAGCGAGAGGGCACCAAGCCCCCTCAATGAGGTCGCGGAGTATGCCAGATTCAAAGCCGCAGTCAACACGAAAAATATCGTTGTTTTTCAATGCGTTGCAATGACGGTATGGAGATACCGCGTCGGAGAGGGGCGAATTGGCTGGGATTGCGGGTGTCCGGCGAATGCGCCGCCAAACCTCGACAGCGGCACAGATATTCACTATATGTTCTCCTTGCACAGGAGACCTCGATGACCCCGGCGGACTGGCCCAAAGCGCGCGGCGCGCGATCCAACCCAAAGCCGCGATTCGACCGCCTGGAGCGGGACTCCTGCGATGATGGCTGGGATCTGGACGAGGACTCGCCAGCACCTCCCGGCACCACCATCCACATCGACAAGGCCAAGTCGGTCATCACTCGCAACACCTCGCCGGACATCCCTTTCGACCGCTCCATCAATCCTTACCGGGGCTGCGCCCATGGCTGCGTGTACTGCTTCGCCCGCCCCAGCCATGCTTATCTGGACCTGTCCCCCGGCCTCGACTTTGAAACCCAATTGTTCATCAAGCCCGACGCGCCGCGACTGCTGGAGGCCGAATTGCGCAAGCCCGGCTACCGCCCGGCGCCAATCGCCATCGGCACCAATACCGATCCCTATCAGCCCATCGAGCGCGAGCACCGCATCATGCGCGGCTGCCTGGAGGTGCTGGCCGCGTTCAACCACCCCGTCACCATCACCACCAAGAGCCATCTGGTCACCCGCGACATCGACATCCTGGCCCCCATGGCGGCCAAGGGATTGGCGGCGGTGGCGGTCAGCGTCACCACGCTGGACCGCGACCTTCACCGCAAGCTGGAGCCGCGCGCCGCCACCCCGGCCAAGCGGCTGGAAGCCATCCGCCAGTTGGCGGCAGCCGGCATCCCGACCATGGTGATGGCCGCGCCAGTCATCCCCCGCATCAACGACCACGAGCTTGAGGCCATCCTGGCGGCAGCCAAGGAAGCTGGAGCGCAGAATGCCGCCTATACCCTGCTGCGCCTGCCTTACGAGGTGAAGGACCTTTTCGCCGAATGGCTTCAGGCCCATTTTCCCGACCGGGCCGAGCACGTCCTGTCCCTGGTTGCTCAGCAGCGCGACGGCAAGCTTTACAGCTCCACCTTTGGCACTCGCTACAGCGGCGCCGGGCCGCATGCCGAATTGCTGGCACAACGCGTCCGCATCGCCCAAAAGAAACTGGGTCTTGACGGCAGCCGTCTGCCTTTGGATGTCAGCCAGTTCAAGCCGCCGCCGGCTGTGGGTGATCAGATGAGTCTGTTTTGATATGGGGAGTTGTCTCCCGCTACCCCAGCAGCCAATACCGCAACACTGCGCTGACCGCCTGCGGCTGCTCCACCGGGCTGAGGTGCCCCGACTCGTCGATAGGAACATATTTCGCCCCAGGAATGCCGGCGGCGATTTCCGCCAGCACCTCGGGCGGGGTCAAGCTATCTTGGCGGCCAGAGACCACCAGGGTCGGGCAAGCGATGGCGGCCAGATCGGGGCGGCTGTCGGGGCGGCTCATGATCGCCGTCTGCTGACGGATGAACGCCCCCGCCCCCAGCCGCTGCGCCATGGTCAGCACGGTGCCGACGATGCGTTCATCCTTTAAATGCCCGGCATAAAGCTGGTTGGCCAGCATCTGCGCCGGCAGTTTGGAAAAGCCTCCGGCCCTGGAAATGTCGATCATGTCCAGGCGGCGCTGGCGGCTTTCCGGAGTATCGGGGCGGGCAGTGGTGTTGAACAAAGCCAGCCGCGCGACGCGTTCGGGGGCTTGGCGCATGATCTCGAAGGCGACATAGCCGCCCATCGACAACCCCGCCAAGCCGAAAAGCGGCGGAGCCGCCGCCAGCACCGCCTGAGCCAGCCCGCCCACGCTATCGGCCACGGTCAAATCGGCGACCATCGGCGCGGCAATGTCAGCCAGACTGCCGATTTGGTGACGCCATAGGGCGGCGTCGTTCAGCAGGCCGGGGCACAGCACCAGGGGCGTCTTGCCCATATCCGTCGTCTCCATCTTATTTAACCAGCGCGACCAGCTCTTTGAACTCCGCCGTCCCCGCCACATGCAGCCATTCGAACAGCACCATTTCCAGGCTGACCACGGCGACCGCCGCCGCGCGCAGACGGTCGAAGGCCAGACGCTCGCTGTCCTCACGGCGGGACGCGCAGGCGTCGGCGACGACGAAAACATCGTAGCCCTTGTCCTTCAAGCCAATTGCCGATTGCAGCACGCAGATATGCGCCTCGATCCCGGCGACCACCACCTGGGGACGGCCCGTGGCCTCCAGGCGCCGCAAAATCGCCGGCTCCTCGGCGGCGGAGAAATGCATTTTGCTCACCGCGCCTTCGCCCGGCATCCATTCGCGCAGATCGAACACGGTGGGGCCAATGCCCTTGGGGTATTGCTCACTGACCACCACCGGCACCGCCAACCGTGCCGCCGCCCGCAGCAGCAGCGTACAATTGTGGATGACCCGCCGAGGATCGGACATCACCGGCGCCAAGCGTTCCTGAACATCGACAATCAGCAGGCTGGACCTGTCGGACCGCATCAACATTGGCGTCTCCCGTTGCGATAATACGTCACGGTACCCCAACCCATCCGCGCCGCCAAGCATGCCACTGTCCCATTTCGTGGCTGATTTGGGCGCATCGGAGGGGCTTGTGTGGCGAAGCATAATTGACAGTGGCGCTTGACTCACTATTATCCGGCGGACATCGTTTCAAAACGGTTCAACGCTTTCCGTGGCACCCACGGTCCCATTCCGGACATACAGACACATGAATTTTGCCGATCTAGGCCTAGGCCCCGAAATCCTCAAGGCCGTGGAGGAGGCTGGTTACACGACCCCGACGCCGATCCAGGAACAAGCGATTCCGGTGGTGTTGATGGGGCGCGACGTGCTTGGCGTCGCCCAGACCGGCACAGGCAAGACGGCTGGCTTCACCTTGCCGATGATCGAAATTCTGGCTGGCAGCCGGGCCAAGGCGCGCATGCCGCGCTCGCTGATCCTGGCGCCGACCCGCGAACTGGCCGCCCAGGTCGCCGAGAACTTCGAGAAATACGGCAAGTACCACCGCCTGACGATGGCTCGCCTGATTGGCGGCGAGTCCTTCACCGACCAGGAGAAATTGCTGGATCGCGGCGTGGACGTGCTGATCGCCACCCCCGGCCGCTTGATGGATCTGTTCGGCCGCGGCCGCATCCTGCTGAACGACGTCAAGATCCTGGTGATCGACGAAGCCGATCGCATGCTGGACATGGGCTTCATCCCCGATGTCGAGCGCATCGTCGCAATGCTGCCGAAGATTCGCCAAACCCTGTTCTTCTCGGCCACCATGGCCCCCGAGATCAAGCGCCTCGCCGACGCCTTCCTGATGAACCCCAAAGAAATCAGCGTCGCCCGCCAATCGACAACGGCCGCTTTGGTGTCGCAATATCTGGTGGTCTGCCAGGAGCAGGACAAGCGCGAGGCGCTGCGTCATCTGATCCGCATCGAGGACGTCAAGAACGCCCTGATCTTCTGCAACCGCAAGCGTGACGTGGACATCCTGTACCGCTCGCTGGCCAAGCATGGCTTCGATGTGGTGCAGTTGCATGGCGACATGCCGCAATCCTCGCGCACCGAAACGCTGGAGCGCTTCAAGACCGGCGCCGTGCGGCTGATGGTGTGCTCGGACGTGGCGGCGCGCGGGTTGGACATCTCCGACCTGTCGCACGTCTTCAACTACGACGTCCCGCATCACTCGGAAGATTACGTCCACCGCATCGGCCGCACCGGCCGCGCCGGCAAGGAAGGCCGCGCCTTCACCTTTGCCATGCCCGACGAAGGCAAGCTGTGGGGCGCCATCGCCAAATTGATCGGCAAGGACATCGAGCGCATGCCGATCGAAGGCCTGCCCGAGTTGGAGCTGGACATGGACGCCTCGCCGCGTCGTGGCGGGCGTGGCGGCAGTGACCGCGCCCCGCGTGGCGGCGCCGCCGCCGCCAGCGCCGCACCCCGGCCCGAGCGTGGCCGCCGCGACCGCAAGGAACGCCCCGAGCGCGTCATCGAAGTGGCCATCGCCTCTCCCGCCGAGATCGCCCCGGTCGCCGACCATATCGTTGAGCGTCTGGCCGAGCCGGTGCGTGAACTGCCGCAGCCCGTGCGCGAACAGCCGCAGCCGCGTGAAACCCACCGTCCGCGCGATCCGCAGCAGCAGCCTCAGCCGCATTACGAGACCCCGCGTGAGCCGGCACGGGGCAACCGTGAGCCCAATCGCGACGCCAGCCGCGACAACAACAACCGCCGCGACCGTTATCGTGGCCGTCGGGACGAACATGGCATTGGCGAAATGAATCATCCTGACGAAGTGGTCGGCTTTGGCGCGCATGTCCCCGACTTCATCCTGACCGAAGTGGTTCTGCCGCTTCCCGCCGAGAAAAAGGCGCGGAACCAGCAGGACGACGCAGACATCGATGAGGACGAGGACTTCCAAGACGAGGCTGAAGAGATCAACGAGCCGTCGCCGCAGGAGCCCGAAATCAAGGCCGAGATCGAACGCCACGTTGAGATCGAGGTTGTTGCTGAAGTTGAAGCTGTGACGGAAGTCGAAGCCCAGCCGGAGCCCGAAGCGGAAGCCACGGTCGAAGCCGAGCCTCGGCCCGAGATCGAAGCCGAAGCCACGATTGAAGCCCAGCCGGAGCCTGAACTCGAAGCCAACGTCGAGCCCGAAGCGGAAATCGAGGCGATCGCCGAGATTAACCACGACGCGCCGCAGTCCGAAGGCTGAGGAGCGAGCGCCCGTGCAGACCATCTTCGTGCTGATCAAGGCGGAACTCGGACGCGCCTATGACGTGGCCGACCGCGCCGTCGAGACCGAACAGGTCTCGGAGGTGCATTCCATCTCCGGCCAGTACGATTTGATGCTGAAATGCTTCCTCGACGACGGCGCGGATATCGGCCATTTCGTCACCGAAGCCATTCAGACCCTGCCGGGGGTGAAGGACACCTTCACCATGATCGCCTTCAAGGCCTTCACCTGACAAACGGCGCCGGTCAGCGGCCGGCGCCCGTCCCTCATCCGAACGCCAGCGCCGCACCGCCGACAGCGATGGTGACGGCGAAAACCGTGCCCACCCGCCACGCCATGGCGCCGCCGCACAGCATCACCACCATCCCCGCCTTGACCACGGTGTTGACGAAGGCGGCGATAACCACACCGGCGGCGGCGACTTTCAGCGCCATGCCGTCATTGGCCATGCGCGCCATCGACACCGAAATCGCGTCGACATCGGCCAGACCGGCCATGGCCGACAGCGCGTAGATGCCGCCCTGGCCATAGGCCTCTTGCAGGTATTTCGACGCGACCAGAATCACCGCCAGGAACAGCCCGAACTTGATCGCCGTGCCCAGCTCGAACGGATTGGATACCGGAGTCGCGGAAGTCAACCCGCCGCCGCGCCGGTCCAGCCACAAGGCCAGCGCGCCAAAATAGCTGGCCGCCGCCATCACCCCCATCGGCACGGCCAACACGCCGATCATGCGCGGGTTGAGCACCACGACGATCAGCAGGATGCGCAGGAACATGGTGCCCGCCGCCACCGACACCCCCGCCGCCAGCAGATTTTGCAGCTCGGGGCTGGCCCGGCCCATGCGGGCGAAGCTCAACGTCAGCGCCGTCGACGAGGCCAGACCGCCGAAGAAGCCGGTCAGCAGGGTGCCGATGCGCGCGCCCGCCACCTTGATGGCGACATAGCCGATGAAGCTGATGGCGGCGATCATCACCACCACCCACCACAGCTTATAGGGATTAATTGCCTCGCCCGGCCCATAGCCCTGATTAGGCAGCACCGGCAGCATGACCACCGATATCAGCAGCAGCTTGACCACCGCCTGCAACTCGTTGCCAGCCAGCCGGGCGACGAACTGGTGCAGCGATTCCTTGAAGCTGAGCAAGGTCAGGGCGATCACGCCTCCCGCCGCCGCTGTCGGCATATGCCCGCGCGCCGCCAGTGCGCCCAGGCAAAAGGTCAGCAATCCGGCAATCTCGGTGGTGATCCCCTGTTCGGCCGGATTGAGTTTGACCCGCATCACATGAGCGGTGACGATCAGCGCGGAAAAGGCGGCGAAGCCGATGGCCATGGAGATATCTCCGGCCTCCAGCCCCAACAGCCCCCACACCCCGCCCAGCAATCCCATCAAGGAAAAGGTGCGGATGCCGGCGACGCGGGTGCCGGGCGGAGCCAAACGCCCCTGCCAGCCGCGTTCCAGCCCCAACAGCATGCCGATCGCCAAGGCCAAGCCCAACCGCCTGAACAGTTCCAACTCGTCCATCCCGCTGGCCTCCCATCCTCATATTCGCCCCGTATCGGGTCGAACGCCGTTCAGCATGACTCCCCTGCCCCCTCCGCACCAGTGACATTGACGGCGGTCCGGTGTTTCTCTGTGAACGGACCATGACAACCGCCCGTAACCTTTGCTAAGCTCTTGCCAGGAGTGGGGCGCTCCAACAAATGGGAGAAGCATGCAATGGCTTCGTTCATGATCAAGGTTGCCAGTGAAGGTTTGATTGCTCCGGCCCACCGCTTGGCCGATTCCGGTCCGACGTCGGGCTATGCGGTGATTTATGAAGTGACCAACTGCCCCGAGGGCACCACGGTCGATCAAGTCGTCGCCGCATTCAAGACCATCACCCCTCCGACGGACCGCTACGAAATCGATTTCACCGAATTGGCGGCGAAAGCCGGCTGATCCGTTTTTGCCTGCACGAAAATGCGGCGTTTCTCCTTGATTTAGTCTCCTGCACGCCTTATGAGCAACGTTAATTGCTCATTTAGGCGTCAATCGCAGGAACAACTTCTGATTTGCCGCTTTTTTGTGCAGTCCCTTGGCCGTCTCCGGGGCATACCGGGGCGGACGGCTGGTGTCGAACGACAACAAGCGAGAGGTACGATGGCGGCGTATTCAGTTTCGGTAGCGCTGACCGGCAGCGGTGGCGCGGGTGCGATGACGGCGGGCCAGATTCTTCTGGATGCCGCGTCCAAGGCCGGCTTCTTCGGTCTGATGACGCGATCCATGGGCCCGCAGATCCGTGGCGGCGAAGCCGCTGCGCTGGTTCGCATTTCGACCAAGCCCATTTCCTCCCTCGACGACCATTACGACGTGCTGGTCGCCTTCGATTGGGGCAACATCAACCGCTTCGCCGCCGAGCTTCCGCTCGCCGCGAGCAGCCTGGTTCTGACCGACCCCGAACAGGGCGAAGTCCCCGAGGCGATTTCCGTGTTCGGCGCCCGCGTCGGTGAATTGCCGATGAAGGCCATCTCCGGCACCATCCCCGGTGGCCGCGCCAACATGGTCGGCCTGGGCGCCGTGGCCGGCCTGATCGGCCTGCCGATCGACGCCGTGATCGCCGTGCTGACCGCTCAGCTGGGCCGCAAGGGTCCGGAAGTCCTGGCCGCCAGCACCGCCGCGCTGAAGGCCGGCGCCGATGCCGCCGCCGCGCTGCCGGCTGTCGCCAAGCTGCCGCCGCACACCCATGACGGCGGCATCCGCTGGAACATCAGCGGTAACGAAGCCGCTGGTTTGGGCGCTCTGAAGGGTGGCATCAAGTTCGTCGCCGCCTATCCGATCACCCCCGGCACCGAAGTTCTGGAATGGCTGGCCCCGGCCCTTGAAAAGACCGGCGGCGCGCTGATCCAGGCCGAAGACGAATTGGCCTCGATCAACATGATCATCGGCGGCTCGTTCGCCGGTCTGCCGTCGCTGACCGCGACCTCCGGCCCCGGCCTTGCGCTGATGACCGAATCGCTGGGTCTGGCCGTCGCCTCGGAAACTCCGCTGGTCGTCGTCGACGTCATGCGCGGTGGTCCGTCCACGGGTATCCCGACGAAGTCCGAACAGTCCGATCTGAACATCGCCTGTTTCGGTCTGCATGGCGACGCGCCGCATCTGGTGATCGCGCCGAATTCCATCGCCGACTGCCTGTTCTCGACGCAGTATGCGGTGTATTTGGCCGAAGCCTTGCAGTGCCCGGCCATCGTGCTGTCGGATCAGGCCATGGGCCAGTCGCGCAACATCATCGCCAAGCCGCCGGAATACCCCTACGTCGCCAAGCGCGTCGTGGCCGAGGCCAATGTCGAGAACTACAAGCGCTATGCCCTGACCAACACCGGCGTATCCCCGATGGCGGTTCCCGGCACCCCCGGCTGCAATTATGTGGCCGATGGTCTGGAGCATAACGAGCGCGGCATTCCGTCGTCGCAGGCCAGCGATCACCAGTCGCAGTTGGACAAGCGCGCCGGCAAGCTGGACGCCTTCGACTACGAAGATCATTGGGCCGATGTCGAAGGTGAGGGCGAAGTCGCCATCATCACCTGGGGCTCGGTCACCGGTCCGGTGCGTGAAGCGCTGGAACGCGCCCATGCCGCCGGCGTCAAGGCCAAGATGATTTCGCTGCGCGTGATCATGCCGGTCCAGCCGGCCAAGATGGCCGAGGCGCTCAAGGGCGTGAAGAAGGTGCTGGTGGTGGAGCAGACCCACTCTCAGCAGTTCTACAAGTTCCTGCGCGGTCACTACGACCTGCCGGCCGACTTGCAGGTGGTGAGCCGTCCCGGCCCGCTGCCGATCCGCCCCGCTGAAATCGTATCCCGTCTCGCCGCTTGGAAGTGATGCCATGACCGTGCAACCCAATCTGACCGCTCAGGACTTCAAATCCGACATCAAGCCGATCTGGTGCCCCGGTTGCGGCGACTACGCCGTGCTGGCGGCGGTGACCAAGGCGCTGGCCGAAACCGGCCGCAAGCGTGAGGACATCGCCTTCATTTCGGGTATCGGCTGCTCGTCGCGTATCCCCGCCTACACCAACGTCTACGGCTTCCACGGCGTGCATGGCCGCGCTTTGGCCATCGCCGCCGGCGTCAAGCTGGCCCGCCCCGATCTGACCGTTGTCGCCGCCGGCGGCGATGGCGACGGCTTCTCGATCGGCGGCAACCACTTCATGCATGCCTGCCGCCGCAACGTCGACATGACCTACATCATCATGGACAACGAAGTGTACGGCATGACCAAGGGCCAGGCCTCGCCGACGACGGCGTCGGACTGGTGCAACAGCAAGCTGACTCCGCACGGCACCGGCATCTCGCCGGTCGAGCCGGTGCGTCTGGCTTTGGCCGCCGGCGCCAACTTCATTGCCCGCGGCTTCGCCGGCAACCCCAATGAGGTGGCCCGCCTGATTGTCGAGGGCATCAACCACCCCGGCTTCTCGTTCATTCAGGTACTCAGCCCCTGCGTGACCTATCGCCCCGAACAGCGCGAATGGAAGCAGGCGGTTCACGCATCCGACGCCACCCCGGCGCAGTTGATCGCCGAGGCGATGCACCAGTTGGCGGCGGATGACGGCTTCACCACCGGCGTCCTGTTCGCCGGCAACCGCCAGCCGTTCATGCCCGAGCGCAAGATCACGGCCACCTTCGCCGACTTTGAAAGGAAGTTCGAGTCATGAGCGAGCTAGCCCTTTTCCTCGCCCACGCCATCGCCCTCGAAGAAGAAGCTGCCGAGCGTTACGCCGAATTGGCCGACGCGATGGAGGTTCACAACAACAAGGACGTGGCCGATCTGTTCCGCAAGCTGTCGCACTATTCGAGCCTGCACTTGGCCGATGTGAAAAAGACCGCCGAAGGCATCGAGCTGCCCAAGCTGAAGCCGTGGGAATATGAGTGGGCTGCCACCGGCGGGCCGGAATCGACTGCCGCCGAGGACACCCACTACCTGATGACGCCCTATCACTGCATCCATCTGGCATTGAAGAACGAGCGTCAGGGCCACGATTACTACGCCAACGCCGGCAAGGCGTCGCCCGACGCCGAGGTGCGCAAGCTTGCTCTTCAGTTCGCAGAAGAGGAAGCCGAGCACGTCGCCACGTTGGAAAAGTGGGCCGCCAACGTCAAGGAACCGGCCGCCGATTGGGCCGAAGACATGGACCCGCCGGCCGAGGTCGAGTGACCTTACGCTAGGTACATGATCAAGGGCGGTCCTCTTCGGAGGGCCGCCTTTTTTCTTGGGCGAGATCGCGCAGCTTCTTCACCAGGATCAACCCGGCCAGCACCAGCGTCGCACCATTGGCGAGAATGACTGGCCACGCCATCACCATCAGCCCATAAACCAGCCACAGCGCCACCCCGGCGCATAGCCCCAAAAACATCGCCAGCGAGATGTCGCTGGTCGATCCGCAACGCCAGGCCTTGATGACTTGCGGCAGAAAGGACAGTGTGGTGAGCGTGCCGGCGACCATCCCAATGGCTTCGGCGAGATCGGTCTGCAACATTGCTGTTCCCAAGGAAGGAGTTCGCGCGTGCTTGGTTATATCACGCTGCTGCTGGTCTGCCAGTTGGCAGGCGAGGTGATCGCCCGCTTGTTCGGTCTGCCGGTGCCCGGCCCGGTGCTGGGCATGGTCATCCTGTTTGTCGGACTGGTGGTGCGCGGGCGCACGCCGGTCGGGCTGGAACAGGTGGCGGGGTCGCTGCTGCGCCATTTGTCGCTGCTGTTCATCCCGGCGGGCGTCGGCGTTATCGTGCATCTGCACCTGATCGCCTCGGCCATGGCTCCCATCGCCGGAGCACTGACCATCGGCACGCTGGTCACCATCGGCGTCACCGGCTGGGTCATGCAGATCCTCAACCGCAAGCACGCCGCCGCTGCTGCCGCCCCCGACACGGAGGCCACGCCATGAAGGGCGGACTGCAACAACTCTGGGTCTATCTGTCAACGACGCCGCTGCTGTGGCTGACGATTACACTGCTGGCCTATCAGGCTGGCGACTGGCTGTTCCGCCGCACCGGAGCCAACCCGCTGTGCAATCCGGTGCTGCTCTCGGTCATCACCATTGTCGGTTTACTGCTGGTCAGCGGCACCGATTACCACACCTATTTCAGCGGCGCGCAGTTCGTCCACTTCCTGCTCGGCCCGGCAACGGTAGCGCTGGCGATTCCGCTGTATCGGCAAATCGACGCTATCAAGAAGTCCCTGCTGGCCATCATCGTGGCGCTGTTGACCGGTTCGCTGACGGCAGCCGCCAGCGCCGTCGGCATCGCCTGGGCGTTGGGCGGCAGCGGTCCCTTGCTGCTGTCGCTGGCGCCCAAATCGGTGACCAGCCCCATCGCCATGGGCATCGCCGAGCAAATCGGCGGCCTGCCTTCGCTAACGGCGGCGATGGTGGTGTTGACCGGCATCTTCGGCGCAACGTTCGGCCCGTGGCTGCTCGACCGGCTGCGGGTGTCCGACCAGATGGCGCGCGGCATCGCCATGGGCGTGGCCGCGCATGGCATCGGCACCGCCCGCATGATCCACCTCAACCCCGTCGCCGGAGCCTTCGCCGGTCTGGCCATGGGGTTGAACGGTCTGGCGACGGCGATATTGCTGCCGGCTCTGGTGGGGTTGTTCCGCTAGGATGTAGTTGCCGGCATCCTCCCCCTCCACCGTCGTGCCCGGCCTTGTGCCGGGCATCCACGCCGGGAAAGCGCAATGCCTTATCATTTTGACGGTATTCCCGCTGAGCGGCGTGGGTAGCCGGGACAAGCCCGGCCACGACGGGAGAGGAGATTGAAGCGCCTCCGACCTTAGGTGGCGGGAGCCGGGGCCGGCAGGGTGATGTCGGCGGGGTCGGCGGGAGGCAGGCCCAACACCTTGCGCGCCATGACATAGAAGGTGACGCGGTCGGCAAAGCCGTTATAGCCGCCATTGATGCGCCGCGTGATCAGCTTAAAATTGGCTTGGTCAGCCAGCGCGTCAAGGTTGCGGACACCCCAAAACCACCCGGCCGATTTGGCGGCATATTCAGGTTGCTCAAGCTGGGTCGGATCCGACAGCAGGTCAAGACCCAGGGCGGCGCCGCAGGTCTGGTAATTGGTGCGGCCGGTAATTTGGATCAGGCCCCGCCCCTTGAAGCGCACGCCGTCACCGGGCTGGGTGTTGCCCAAATCCGCGCGCCCCTCATAGGCTTCGCCGCTGGCCAATTCGCGGACATAGCGCAAACTGCCGCTTTCATGGCCGATTTGCGCCAAAAAGCAGGCTTGGCGCAACGGCGTGTCGATAGAGAAGGCGTCAAAGGTGTCGTTGATCGGCTGGGTAAACAGCGCAATGTTGGCCTTGGTCGCATAGGGCATGATCGTGGTCAGTTGATCGGCGGTCAGGCTGGACATGAGAACTCCGCGCAGAACATCTAATGGGGGAAATAGCCTCTCACCATAACCCGCATCACACCACAACTTTAGCCTGCGCTGCCCTTAATGACCCATCCGTATATCGGGCAAATCGGCCAACCACTGGCCGAATACCCGTCGCGCCGCCGCCGACAACGCCGGAGCCGCCTGCGCCGCCTGCTTGCGCAAGGTCGGCACGTCGATGGTGGGGGTGGCGGCGATCTCGCAGGCATGGCCGATATACCAGCGTTCCAACTGGGCCGGCTGCGCCTCCAGATGGAATTGCAGACCCAGGGCATGGCGGCCAATGGCGAAGGCCTGATGACGCACTGCCTCGGTCGAAGCCAGCAGCTCGGCACCGTCGGGCAGGTCGAAGGTGTCGCCATGCCAATGCAGCACCGACAGATTGCCCAGCGGCCCCAGCACCGAGCGGCGGCCCGCTTCAGTGAGAGCCACCGGTGCCCAGCCGAGCTCCTTGACGCCGCTGGGATAGACCCGCTTGCCGGCGGCCCGCGCCATGATCTGCGCGCCCAGACAGATGCCCAACACCGGAGTCTCGGCCTCCAGCCGCGCTTTGACGGCGGCGATTTCGTCCGACAGGAAGGTGTAGACGTCGTCCTCATAGACCCCGATGGGGCCGCCGAGCACCACCAGCAGGTCGGCGGCGCGCAGCTCGCGCGGGTCAAGATGGTGCATCGCCGCCTCGCGGTATTCCACCTGATACCCGGAGGAAGTCAGCACCTCGCCCAACAAACCCAGATCCTCGAAATGCACATGCCGCAGCGCAATGGCCGTCTTCATTGGCGTCCGTCTCCCCGTTTATTGTCCGGCAGTATAAGCCTGCCGGTTTAAAATATCGGCAAAACACCGTTACAGCGACCCGCCGCGCTCCTCGTCGATGATCCGGCGCAGCAAGGCCTGTTGCGCCGTCATCACGTCGACATGGCACATGCCGACAAAATCCAGGCTGACGTTGCGCGGCACCACGACCTCGGGCGCATGCTGCAGGGCCTGCGTCATCTGCGCCTCGCTGCCGTGGATACTGTTGGCATAGCGGGTGAAATTGGTCTCCAGCGCGGCGTTCTCGGCGCGCAGCATGAAGGTCAGAAAGGCCCTGGCGGCATGCGGGTTGGGGGCGTCATGCGCCACCGCCAGCAAATCCGTCCACAGTTGCACCCCATGCGGAGGATAGGCATAGCGCAGCGTTGGCCGGCGTTCGCGCGCCCGCATGGCGTCGCCGTTCCAACTCATGCCGATGGCCACGCCGGGGCTGGACAACACATCGATGACGCTGGTGATGGTGGTGATGGCCCGCGCCTCGCGGATCAGCGGCCGCAGCAGAGTCTCGACCTTAGCCAAATCGGCGAGGTCGGTGGTGCAGCGCGGCAGCTTCAGATAGATCAGTGCGCCGACCACGGCGTCGCTGCCGTCGCCGATGAACGACTGCTTGCCGCGCAATTCCGGCGGCGGGTTGTACATCAGCGACAGGGTATCGACGTTGCCGTGATACACCGCCGTATCGACGACGAAGGACGAGGTGCCCCACAGGAAGGGAATGGCATATTGGTTTTCAGGATCGAAGGTGCGCGATACCCAGGCGTCTTCGATGTCGAAGAAATGCGGCAGGTCGGCGGCGCCGATGCGCTGCACCAGCTTGCGGCGGATCAATTCGTCCATCTGGTAATCGGCGGGATTGACCACGTCGATCCCCGGCTCGGCGGTCTCCAACCGGGCCAGCATCTCGGGGTAGCCGGGTGCCGTCACCACCACCGGATGGATGCCGGTTTCCGCCTCGAAGCGAGTCAGCAGCTCGGGCGCCAAATAGGAGTCCCAGGTCAATATCCGCAGCTCGGACGCCTGGGCACCGCCGGCCAGCATCGCCAGCATTGCGGCCGCACTCCATCTCCGCCACCCCCCGCCCGTCCCCATGCCCAGCCCCTTGCCCGCCCGCTTTATGCGTGTTCCCGCCCGCACGATAACCGCAGACGGACGGCAGGGGTAGAGGCTGGCGATGACGGTTCCGATAAATCTCCTACCGACATCGCGTGGCTCTGCATTCTGCCCACTTTACTTTAGTGGTAAAAATATTTTACCATGTGCGTATCAGCCAGCCGAAGAACACCTAATCTTGGGGGAGGCAACACAGACGCGCATCGTTTTCTGGGGGCGGAGAACGGAGCGTCGTCATCGACCTGGGACTCGAATCACAGGGCGACTGCATCCAAGCAAACGGGGATTCGGCCGACACTCAGGAGCTAGCATGCAAACTTGGATGCAGATTTACGACCCGCTCGACAACCTTTGGCTTTCGTCCCTGATCGCCGCAATACCGATCCTGTTCTTCTTCGGTGCCCTGACGGTGCTGCGGATGAAAGGCCATTTGGCCGCCACCATCACCGTCGCCCTAGCGCTTGGCGTCGCCGTGTTGTTCTACCATATGCCGGTGTCGATGGCCTTGGCCTCGGCGGCTTACGGCTTCCTTTACGGCTTGTGGCCGATCGCCTGGATCATCGTCGCGGCGGTATTCCTATATAAGATTACCGTCAAGACCGGCCAGTTCGAGATCATCCGCGCCTCGGTCATTTCGATCACCGAAGACCAGCGTTTGCAGATGCTGATGGTCGGCTTCGCCTTTGGCGCGTTCCTGGAAGGCGCCGCCGGATTCGGCGCTCCCGTCGCCATCACCGCCGCCCTGCTGGTCGGCTTGGGCTTCAACCCGCTGTACGCCGCCGGTCTGTGCCTGATCGCCAACACCGCTCCGGTGGCCTTTGGCGCCATGGGCATTCCCATGCTGGTCGGCGGACAGGTCACCGGCCTGGATCCGTTCAAGATCGGTCAGATGGCCGGGCGTCAATTGCCCCTGCTGTCGGTGTTCGTGCCGTTCTGGATCGTCATGATCATGGACGGCTGGAAGGGCATCCGCGAGACTTGGCCGGCTATCCTGGTCGCCGGCGTCAGCTTCGCCGCAACCCAGTATTTCACCTCGAACTTCATCGGCCCCGAGCTGCCCGACATCACCTCGGCGCTGGTCAGTCTGGTCAGCTTGACGGTGTTCCTCAAGTTCTGGAAGCCCAAGGCGATCTTCCGCTTCCATAAAGAGGAAGCCGAGTTGGAGAAGCATTCGCACGACTACAGCCTGGGTCAGGTTGTCAAGGCGTGGTCGCCGTTCCTGATCCTGACCGTCGTCGTCACCATCTGGAGCCTGAAGCCGTTCAAGGCGCTGTTCGCCAAGGACGGGGCGCTGTACGGCACGGTGTTCAACTTCCCGGTGCCAAATCTGGACAAGCTGGTCATCAAGGTGGCTCCCATCGTCACCGCGCCCAAGGCCTTCGACGCCGTCTATAAGCTGGATCTGCTGGCCGCCACCGGCACGGCGATCCTGCTGTCGGCGATCATCTCGATCATCATCCTGGGCATGCGCCCCGCCGCCGCCCTGCGTACCTTCAAGGAAACGGTGTGGGAGCTGAAGCGCCCGATCTATTCCATCGGCATGGTGCTGGCCTTCGCCTTCATCGCAAATTATTCGGGGCTATCCTCGACCCTGGCACTGCTGCTGGCCGGAACCGGAGCGGCGTTCCCGCTGTTCTCGCCGCTGCTGGGCTGGCTGGGAGTGTTCCTCACGGGGTCGGACACGTCGAGCAACGCGCTGTTTTGCAACCTGCAAGCCACCACCGCCCACCAGATCGGCGTTCACGATGTCTTACTGGTGGCGGCCAACACCACCGGCGGCGTCACCGGTAAAATGATTTCGCCGCAATCCATCGCCGTCGCCTGTGCGGCGGTCGGTCTGGTCGGCAAGGAATCGGACCTGTTCCGCTTCACCTTGAAGCACAGCCTGTTCTTCGTCACCATCATCGGCGTGATCACGTATCTCCAGGCGCATATCCTGGCGTGGATGGTGCCGTAAGGGGCACAAGCATCGGCCAATAAAAAAGGGGGGAAGCCGGACTGGCTTCCCCCCTTTCATTTTGTGTCGCAGAGAGTGAAGCCCCGCCTATCCCAGCACCACCAACAGATCCTTGGTCTCGACCTGCATGCCCGGCGTCACGGCGACCTTGACCACCGTTCCGGCGCGGTCGGCGCGGACGGCGGTTTCCATTTTCATGGCTTCCAGATCGACCAGGATGTCGCCCTTTTCCACCGTCTGGCCCTCGCGCACGGCGACGGCGACGACCAGGCCGGGCATGGGGGCGGCGATGTGGTTGGGGTTGCCGTCCTCGGCCTTGGGCTGGGCCGGGCGGGCCGGGGCGATGGCGCGGTCGGCCAGTTTGACCGTGCGCGGCTGGCCGTTCAGCTCGAAGAAGACGTTGCGGTTGCCCTGCTCGTCGGCGTCGCCGATGGCGAGGAAACGCATGATCAGGGCCTTGCCCGGCTCCAGTTCGATGGCGACTTCCTGACCGGGCGGCATGCCGTAGAAGAACACCGGGGTGGGCAGCGCCGAGACGTCGCCATAGACCCGCTGATGCGCGGCGAAGTCGGTGAACACCTTGGGGTACATCAAATACGAGGCCAGCTCGTCGTCGCTGACGGCGCGGGCCACGGTCTTTTCCAGCTTGGCGCGGGTGGCTGACAGATCGGCGGGCGGCAGCACCGCGCCGGGGCGCACCGTCAGGGGGGCGATATCCTTCAGCACCTTCTTTTGCAGGGCGGCGGGGAAGCCGCCGGGCGGCTGGCCCAGCTCGCCGCGAAAGAACGACACCACCGATTCGGGGAAGGCGATCTCGCGCTCGGGGTCCTGCACCATCGCCGCCGTCAGGCCGCTGGTGACCATCATCAGCGCCATGTCGCCGACCACCTTGGAGGTGGGCGTCACCTTGATGACGTCGCCGAACATCCGATTGACCTCGGCATAGGTGTCGGCGACGCGGTCCCAATGCTCATCGATGCCTAAGCTGCGCGCCTGCTGGCGCAGGTTGGTCACCTGCCCGCCGGGCATCTCGTGGTGATAGACCTCGGCGGAACCCGATTTCAGATCGGTCTCAAAGGCGGCGTAGTGACGGCGGGCCTGTTCCCAATAGGCCGACAGCCGGTTCAGCGCCTGCTGATCCAACAGCGGATCACGCTCGTGGCCCTTCAGCGCGGCGGCGATGGAGCCGAGCGGCGGCTGCGAGGTGGTGCCGCTCATCGAATCCATGGCGGCGTCCACGGCATCCACCCCGGCCTCGACGGCGGCCAGCACGCTGGCGGCGGACAGGCCGCTGGTGTCGTGGGTGTGGAAGTGGATGGGCAGCCCGACTTCCTCACGCAGAGCCTTGACCAGCAGGGTGATGGCGCGCGGCTTGGCCAAACCGGCCATGTCCTTGATGCCGAGGATATGCGCGCCCGCCGCCTCCAACTGCTTGGCCAGGCCGACATAGTATTTCAGGTCGTATTTGCGTCCCGCATCGCCGATGTCGCCGGTGTAGCAGAGCGCCGCCTCGCACAGCGCGCCCGCCTCGCGCACGCCGTCGATGGCGACGCGCATGTTATCGACCCAGTTCAGGCTGTCGAAGACGCGGAACACATCGACGCCGCCCTTGGCCGCCTGGGCGATGAACTGGCGCACCACATTGTCGGGGTAGTTGGTGTAGCCGACGCCGTTGGCCGAGCGCAGCAGCATCTGCAACAAAAGGTTGGGCATGGCGCGGCGGAAGCCGGCCAGACGCTGCCACGGGTCTTCCTTGAGGAAGCGCATGGCGACGTCGAAGGTCGCCCCGCCCCAGCATTCGACCGAGAACAAATTGGGCAGCATCTGCGCGTAAGCCGGAGCCACCGCCAGCAGATCATGGCTGCGCATGCGCGTCGCCAGCAGCGACTGATGGGCGTCGCGGAAGGTGGTGTCGGTCAGCAGCACCCGCGTCTGCTCGCGCATCCACTGGCCGAAGCGCTCCGGCCCCAATTCGGTCAGGGTCTGCTTGGTGCCGGGCGGCGGGCTGCCGGCGGGGATGATCGGCAACTCAAACGGCTTGACCTCGGCGGGGGCGCGGCGGCCTTTGACCTCCGGGTTGCCGTTGACCATCACCTCGGCGATGAAGCGCAGCAGGCGGGTGGCGCGGTCGCGGCGGCCTTGCTGGTGGAACAGCTCCGGCGTGTCGTCGATGAAGCGGGTGGTGTAGTCGTTGGCGCGGAACTTCGGATGGCCGATGACCGTTTCCAGAAAGGTCAGATTGGTCGCCACGCCACGGATGCGGAACTCGCGCAAGGCGCGGTCCATGCGGGCGATGGCCTCCTCGGCGGTGGGCGCCCAGGCCGTGACTTTTTCCAGCAGCGAATCGTAATGGCGGGTGATCAGCGCCCCGGAAAAGGCGGTGCCGCCGTCAAGCCGGATGCCGAAGCCGTTGGCCCCGCGATAGGCGGTGATACGGCCGTAATCGGGAATGAAGTTGTTGCCGGGATCCTCGGTGGTGACGCGGCATTGCACCGCATGGCCGTTGAGGCGGATGTCCTCCTGCAACGGCACGCCGGTGTCGCCGCTACCGATGCGCGCGCCTTGGGCGATGCGGATCTGCGCCTTGACGATGTCGATGCCGGTGACCGCTTCGGTGACGGTGTGCTCGACCTGGACGCGCGGATTGACCTCGATGAAATAGAACGCGCCGCTGTCGGTATCCATGAGGAATTCGACGGTGCCGGCGTTCTCATAGCCGGCGGCGCGGGCCAGTTTCAACGCGGCGGCGCACAGCTCCTGGCGGGTGGTCTCGGCCAGATAGGGGGCGGGGGCGCGCTCGATGACCTTTTGATTGCGCCGCTGCACCGAACAATCGCGCTCGAACAAATGCACCAGGGTGCCGGCGCTGTCGCCGATCACCTGCACCTCGACATGGCGGGCGCGGCGCACCAGTTTCTCCAGATAGACTTCGTCATTGCCGAACGCCGCCTTGGCCTCGCGCTTGGCGGTGGTGACCAGTTCGGCCAATTGGCCGGGAGTTTCGATGACCCGCATGCCGCGTCCGCCGCCGCCCCAACTGGCTTTCAGCATCAAGGGATAACCGACGGCGGCGGCCATGCGGGCGCATTCTGCGGCATCGTCAGGCAAGGCGCCGGTCGCCGGCATCACCGGAACCCCGGCGCGTTCGGCCAGAGTGCGGGCGGCGACCTTGTTGCCGAGCAGCCGCATCACATCGCCCGAGGGGCCGACGAACACCAGCCCGGCGGCGCGGCAGGCATCGGCGAAATCGGGGTTTTCCGACAGGAAGCCGTAACCCGGATGCACGGCGTCGGCCCCCGACTCTTTGGCGACACGGATGATTTCGTCGATCGACAAATAGGCCTCGACCGGCCCCTTGCCCTTGCCGACCAGATAGCTTTCATCGGCCTTGAAGCGATGCAGGGCGAAGCGATCCTCTTGCGAGTACACGGCCACCGTCGCCAGTTTCAATTCGGTGGCGGCGCGGAAAATGCGGATGGCGATTTCACCGCGATTGGCGACGAGAAGCTTACGGA
>Ga0116225_1000852_pt1 | contig 22829 bp, 18 predicted proteins | sample Sb_taG_8_FD_88968 | JGI IMG/M metagenome (GOLD analysis project Ga0116225, IMG submission 88968) | Peat soil microbial communities from Weissenstadt, Germany - Sb_50d_c_BC metaG | ecosystem: Environmental > Terrestrial > Soil > Wetlands > Peat | place: Germany: Weissenstadt | collected 2010-09-21 | reverse complement strand
GGGACCCCGGTCGCGGTCCGGGTATTTGCCGGGAACACCTCCGATTCGGTCGCGTTCGGGGAAATCATCCCGGTAGTACGCGACAAATTCGGGCTCGGTGAGGTCATCCTGGTCGGCGACCGCGGATCGGTCACCCAGGTGCGGATCCGCCAGCTGAAGGCGCTGCCCGGCGCAGGCTGGATCACCGCCCTGCGCGCCCCCCAGGTCGCGGCGCTGGCCCGCGACGACGGGCCGCTGCAGATGTCGCTGTTCGACCAGCAGAACTTCGCCGAGATCACCGACGCCAGATACCCGGGCGAGCGGCTGATCTGCTGCCGCAATCCCGCGCTGGCCGGCCAGCGCGCCGCCAAACGCGAATCCCTGCTGGAAGCTACGGAGAAAGAACTGGGCAAAATCAGGGCGTCGGTACAGGCGGGCCGGGTGAAAGACGCTGACAAGATCGGGGTGAAGGTCGGCAAGGTCATCAATAAGCGCAAGGTCGGCAAGCACTTCATCACAGACATCGCAGACGGCCGGCTGGAGTTCCAGCGCGATCAGGAAAAGATCGACGCGGAGGCGGAACTGGACGGGATCTACGTCATCCGCACTTCCGCCGCGGAGGAAAAACTCGGCGCCGCCGAGACCGTCGGAGCCTACAAGGAGCTCGGGAACCTCGAACGCGACTTCTGGTCGATGAAATCAGAAGACATCGACTTGCGGCCCATTTACCACTACCTGGAAAACCGGGTCCGGGCGCACGTGCTGTTGTGCATGCTCGCCACCTACCTCACCTGGCACCTGCGCCAGGTGCTCGCGCCGCTCACTTTCACCGATAATCAGAAACCAGCCCGCGAAGACCCGGTAATTCCCGCCCGCAGGTCCGCCGCCGCAACGGCAAAAGACACCGCGAAAATCACCCCGGATAAGCTGCCCGTCCGGGGATATCAGGAGCTGGTCGCCCATCTGGCCACCCTGACCAGGAACACCGTCAGCTTCGCCGGGCAGCGCCTGGAAAAACTCTCAGCACCGACCCCGGAACAGCGCCGCGTATTCGAACTGCTCGGCAAGCCGATCCCGCTCCGCCTCGACTCAGCGTAACCAGCGTAGCCACGAACGGAGGTCCCCGCCAGGCCCGATCAGACAGCAAAACCCCAGGTCAGCACCAGCAACCCCGCTATAGAAGATCACGTAAGGACGGCCTAGACGGAAGGTAGCGGACTCCTGCTCATGAAGGAGTGATCACCATGCGATCGCTACGCAGCCTAGCGGTACTGGCTGTGGCGGTCAGCCTTGCCGCCGGGTGCGGGTCAACCCCGCCGCCGGGAGCATCCTCCACGCCAAACGGCCACCCGACCACCTCGACGCCCAGGAGCGGACCGACCCCCGCGCCGCCGCGGCCCGCACCAGCCAGCACCAGCACCACAGCGCCGCCGGCACCCTCGGCGGCCACGCAACTCGCGGCGTTCTTCGCCGCCGCCGAGCACGCAGACAGCCAGATACGTCATGCCGCTGCCCTCATCAACGCCGATATCACAGCCACATCGATGCGGTTCACACCCGCCACCATCGCAGCGGTGCGCGGGATCCAGCTGGCACCTGTCGCCTCCGCGCTACCGGCCGGCCTGCCCACCGAGATGCTCCGCGAGGTGCTGGTGGTCTACGGCGACCTGGCCTCGCGCACCGATGCGTTCAACGGGGTGCAGATGTACGGCTCCTCAGGCCGCCAGTTGCTGACCGGTAGCCCGCAGGCCCAATCGGTGCTCCGCGGACTGCGCAACGGAACGCCCGCAGCAGCCCGCTTCAACAGCGACCTCGCTGCCGCGCGTACCCTCACGCAGCAGACTCCCCTGGTGACCATCGCGGCTCCAGACTCCCGGGCCGCACTGGAGCTCGCCTTGCGCCTGCAGTCCATCAGCCTCCGCAACAGCTGCAGCGAGGAATTCGGCGGATACGCGCCGACCAGCCTCGAGACGATCATCTGGCAGCCCGGCACCGACCAGCACTCCAGCCACTACCAAGGGTTGATCGGCGGCGTCAGGTTCACGGCCGACTACACAGTCCAGCACGGCTGGACGATCAACATCTACGCCTGCTGAGACGGTTTCCGATCAGGTGCTGACGAACGTCCTGCAGGTGACCGGCAGCCCGCCGCGGTAAGGCATGCTCTCATACCTCTCGTGACTAGGCACTATAGTTTCGGACCCTGAACTTCGCCGCGTATTCGCCAGAAGACTAAGCAACGCGACAGAAGATACTGTTCTGCGCGCTTTGAACGCACCGGAGTGAAGGGGCTGTTTTCAGTGCAGAACGGCGGCTCTTTGCGCGTCGATCTGCCTCGCGTCAGGCGGATGTCAGCACGTTCCGTGATTCGCTCAAGGGGCCGTCAGGCGAAGCAGCGCCGGCACCGGCTAATTCATCGCGCGAATCGTCGCCGCGACGGCGAATCAGGCCAATACCGGCATGGCGCGCCGGATAACGGGCAAGGCGAAGCCTCTAGCTCACGCCAGGTGCTCCAGCGGAAGGGGCGTCCGTCAGCGACAGGGCACAGCCACGCGCGCGGGATACTGCGGTCTCGGCTCCCCTGCGCTGTGCGCCGCCGGCAGTTTACGGCGACAGGCCGGATCCGATTCCGTTTCTGCATATCCTGGCCGTCAGTGATCGTGAGGATGTACCCGGCGGACATAGGCCGCTGACCTAGTCCAGGAGCGAAATGAGCAGCACCGACCCGACGACGATCGGCGTACATCGCGCTCTGCATGAAGCGCTCAACGCAGCGAGGGAGGCCCGGCACCGCCTTGAAGACGGGAATGCCGCCCCTGACCTGGACGACCTCGTAGAGCTCGGCACGCTGCTGGCCGCGCTGTCCGAGAGTGTCATGGCCGTCAACTCCGAGATGATGACGAAGGCGCGCCTCGCGCGAGGCTCGAACACCTGAGGCACCAGGAGCAGGAGCTGTTTTCACGGGACAGGCCCGATAAAATGCCGAGGACGGCCCGGGTTTCTGCTCCGGACCGGGCGTTGACGTCCGGTATTTTCCTAGCGCGGGCAGCCCGCCGCCAGCCGCGCGGACGCTGACCCCGGTGCGCCTGGGTGAGGCCGCCTGGCCCGCCGGGCGCCAGCTCCCAAAGCCGAGATAACCCGCGCAGGACAACCTGCTCCGTTCGTTACCCGCCCTTCTGAGGGCGGCAGCACACGACGCCGAGCCGCGGGGTTTGTGCGTAGAGAGCAGGCTCAGCCATGCTGGAAGCCGTCCGAATCTGTCAGTTCCGGCCAGTCGACGGGGGCGCGAGCTTGGCTGGCACCCCGGTCGGCCTTGGGTTCTCCTCTATTGGCCGGGCCTGCCGTCGCTTTACCCTGATGTCGACTTCATGCTGAGGGCGGTGGGGGAACGCGTTGGATATCGTCATTGCGGGAGGCAGTGCCGCGGGCCTGTTCGCCGGGCTCCTGCTGGCCCGGGCCGGGCACCAGGTCCTGGTGCTCGAGCGGGACTCTCTCCAGCCTGCCCCGGATGTGGAATCCGCTGCCGCCGCGGCGTTCCGCCCTTCGGCGCCGCAGATCGTCCAGCCGCATATCGTCATGGCCAGGTGCCGTCAGCTTCTCATCGAGCGCCTGCCCGATGTTTATGCGGGGCTGCTGGCCGCCGGGGTGGCCGAAGCTCCGCTGCGGACGCAGATGCCGGACTCGCTGCCGGACACCGTGGCCTGGCCGGGGGACGAGCGGCTTACCCCGGTGATGACCAGGCGGTCCACCGTCGACTGGGTGCTGCAGCGGGCCGCGGCAGCCGAGCCGCGGGTCACGGTACGGTTCGGGGTGAAAGTCACCGGGCTGCTCACCGCCCCCGGACGACCCGGCGGCCGGCCGCCGCACGTGACGGGCGTGCGCACCGACCGCGGTGACCTGGCCGCCGACCTGGTGGTCGACGCTACCGGCCGCCGCTCACCGATCGATGACTGGCTGACGCAGGCCGGTGCCCGGACCACCGCCACGTGGCGAGCCGAGTGCGGGATCGCCTATTTCAGCCGCCACTACCGGGTACGCCCGGGCGCCGGCCTGCCCGCTCCGCTGGTCACGCGGATCGTCGTGGCGCTCGATGAGTTCCTGGCCGGTAAATGGGGCGGTGACAACGGTGCCGTGCAGCTGGTGGTGGCGCCGCTGGCCGCCGACCACCGGTTCCGGACGGTCCGGGACCCGCAGGTGTTCACCGCGGTACTGCGGATGATCCCCACCTACGCGGCCTGGCTCGAGGTGATGGACCCGATCACCGATGTCTTCCCGATGGCCGGACTGCACAACACCCTGCGCCGCCTGGTGGTCGACGGCATACCCGTCGCCACCGGCCTGCATGCGATCGGCGACTCGGTCTGCACCACCAACCCGACCCTCGGGCGCGGCCTGGCCCTGGCTTTGTCCGGCGCCGCCGACCTGGCAGACACCATCGCCGGGCACGCCGCAGATCCCGCCGCGCAGGCGCTGGCCCTGGACCGCCTGGCCGGCGCGCACGTGGTGCCGTTCTACCAGGATCAGGCCGCGATCGACGCCGCGCGGCTGGCGATGATGCGGCACACCATTTTCGGCGCGCCACCGCCGCCGCCATCCGAGACTCCTGGCCGGGTCACCTACTCCCAGCTCCGCGCGGCCGCGTCCTACGACCCGGCCGCCTTCCGCGGGTTCTGGAAGATCAACGGGATGGTCTGCCCGCCCGGCGAGGTCTACACCGACCCAGACGTCGTAGCGTGCACACGAGAAACTCTCAGGCGGCACGGCGCCGCACTACCAGTCGCCCAGCCCACCCGCGAGCAGCTCCTCACCGCCCTTGCCAGGTAGAGGGCTCCAGGCCGGCTCGCTCATCCGGCCGCCGACTGACAGCCGCATGGGAATGGCGCAACCTCCCCAGCCATAGGTTCAAGGCCGATTGGTCGCTGCTCAGGCGGGGAACAGAACGTCCACATCTGCGCGCCGATGGTCCGCGCTGATGGCATCTACGAAATCGCACCGAATGGCGGATCTGGCACGCTAGCCCGACCAGCTCTGGTTACACAGTGTGACTGATATCTTGCTTGCGTCGCCCGGAGCGAATCGGCGCCGCTCAAGGCTACAGCGACCGGAAGCCGCCCTGGCGGTCGTGCACAGCTCAGCGGGCGGTTTACCAGGCCGCTACCAGGTCGGCTGGGGTGAAGGCGGCGTCTACGTGCGTAGTGGATGTTCCGGAGCGGGAGACAGCGATGAGCGGGACCGGGTCGGCGGTGACCCGGTCCCGGTGGCGCTGGAGCGCTACGAGGTCGTGGGCGTCGAACTGGCCCGTCTCCAGCCACTTGACTGAGCCGAGGAACAGCAACTGCCTGGCGACAGGTTCCCGGTCAGCGCCGACGATGTCGATCTCGACGTCGTTGCTGCGCGTCCAGTAACCGCCGATCACCGGCGCGGCGGGGATGCCCTGGGCCGGAAGCAGGCGTGCGAGCGCTTCGCGGACTAGCGGCTCGACGGCGCGGCCGCGCCAGTCGGTCCAGCTCCGCTCGATCCGGGCCAGTGTCAGGTCCGAGCGCATCCGGTCCACCTCGGCTAGGTGCGGGCCGAGGAAGGCGAGCCAGAACCGCAGGTAGGAGTCGGTGATCCGGTACCGGCGTTCCTTCGACGGGGAAAGGCTGACCGGCAGTTCCCCTGCCACGACGCCTTTGCTGATCAGAAGGTCAGCAGCGCGGGTCAGGGTGGAATGGGCGATGCCCCCGGCGGCACGGGCGATGTTGGTGAAGGTCCGTTCTCCACTGCCGATCGCGGCCAGGACCATCCGGGCCTGCGCCTGGTCCGGGAACTCCGCCGCGAGCGAGAGCTGAGCGGAAACCACGAGCGGGCTCACCGGGTTGGCCAGCTCTCGTGCCAGGAAGGACCGCGTGTCCTCGCCGTGCCGCCACCGGGCGCAAATGATCGGCAGGCCCCCGGTGACCAGGGCCGCGTCGAAAGCCTCGGCTGCGGATAGCCCGGCCATCGCCGCGACATCAGCCGGATTCAGCGGTCCTACCTTCAGCTGCGTGCCGCGCTGGTGGAACGGACGGCCATAGGAGGTGAGCGCCTCCATCATCGACAGGTCAGACCCCACCAGGATGAGCAGCACCGGCTTGCGGGACAGCTCCCGGTCCCATGAGCGCTGCAGCACGCTCTCGAACGCCCCATCCGGATCCATCAGATAGGGAAGTTCATCCAGGACGACGATGCTCGGCTCGTCGTCAGGGAGCACTCCCGCCAGCTGGCGGAGCGCCGCGGCCCAGTTCCCCGGCACCGCCTCCCCGAACACCTGCGCTTCGAACAGCCCCGAGATACGCACCGCCTCGCCGAACTCTCGCAGCGGCTCGCCGCCGAACCCGATCTCAGCGGTATAGAACACACTCGGCACCCCCTGCTGCTCGATGAACTCCTCAACGAGCGCGGACTTGCCAATCCGCCGACGCCCCCGGACAATGACGCACCTGCCTGGCCGGGCAGAGCCAGCCAGTCCCCGGACCTCAGCGAGCATCCCGTCAAGCCGAGCCAGCTCGCGCCGCCGTCCCACGAAGCCCGCCATAGCTGCCCCTAAAACTATTCCCATAGATACTTCTTCACGCGATACTATCTTGATTGGAAGTATTCACCAGTCAAGCGTCGCCGCCAGCGAGGTTCCCCGCTACACGGATACCTCCGGTAAAGGGTCATCTGGCGGCGCAGTCTCCGTCTGCGGATCCGTTGAGTCCCTCGAACGCGACCAGGCCGTGCATCCCGATGCCGGCATGTCCCCGTCTCGGCCCGCTGTGACGTCCACGCCCAGGCCGGCAACGCGCGTACGAGGTTCCGCCGTCAGCGTGCTCCCGCGAATTCACGGCCACCACCCCGCCGCAGGCGACCCGGATGACAGGCCGGTTCCAGCCCGGCAGGTCATTCACGCCGATCCCGGAATCCCTCGCCCGCGCCTCAACTCCGGGCAAACACCCCGGTCCCGCGGTTACCGGACGACATTAACGGCACTGACCAGGCACTTCACTCTGCCCGCACCCCATCCGCAGAGCACCAGCCCCCCACGGCACACGGATCCTTGCGCGACGCGAAACCGGGCAGCGGCCAAGATCCCCACAAAATCCCCACAACTAACAGGCCCCATCAGTCACACCCGTAACATCGACCCTTAAGCATCTCCGCTGGTCAGGGAGCAGATTAGAAAGCTCCCGCGATAGGACTCGAACCTATAACCTGCCGGTTAACAGAAGGCCTGTCACGGCCGGGAGCGCCCGGGGCTGTCAACAGCGTCAGCCCGTGCTGCCTGCATAAAGGCTTGTCAGGGCTGACAAGGCCATGCTAGCAGCCGTGCCGTCTTGTGCCGGGCAATGCCGTTTCGTCCGTGGGTTTTCTGTGGGGGCCACCGCCGGCGACCCGGGCTTGTGGGAATTCTGTGGGAGCGCGCCCGCCGACGCCCGCCCGAACGCGGCACCGGAGGGCGAGGTGATGATCCAAGCTCGCAGAGACGTCAATCCCGCCCCTGGTTCGGCGATCCGTCCTCGCTTTGTCAGGTTCTGGTGCCGAGCAGGTCGTAGGCCGCGACCCACAGCGTGTAGGGGTTCGCCAGGTCCGGGTAGGCCGCCGTCATCCGGTCGATGAGCTCGGCCGGGGCGGAGCTGCGTTCCAGCGCTGCCTCGAAATCGGCGAGGTAGCGGCGGCATTCGCCGATCTGGCTGCGGGCGTCGTCGTCGGCGGCCAGTGGTTTGCGGTGGCCAGCGATCAGAGTGTCGGCCTCCAACGCTGCCACGGCATCCAGCGCCCGCACCCAGCTGGCGCGGGAGTCCGGTGTCGACCCGCTCAGCCACATGTGCGTCTGGTTGTAGACGACATCGCCGGAGACGACCAGGCTCAGGCCGGGGACGTGGACGACGCTGGAGTGCCCGGTGTCGGTGGTCCCGACCGGGATCACCGTGGCCGCCGAGCCTCCGACCGGGACCGTGGTGCCCGCCAGCGGCGCCGGCGGGACGGGCTTGGCGGTCAGCTGGCCGGGAAAGAACCCACCCCAGACCTGCATGTACCCCGGCGAGATCTGCTCTTCCATCGCGGGAATGGACTCGGCCAGGGAGACCGGCCTGGCTTCCGGGAACGCCGCCAGGATCTCCGGCAGCCCTAGGAAGTGGTCGGCGTGCGGATGGGTGATGTACACGTACCCGGGCTCGCAGCCGTGGGACTTCACCCACGCCGCCAGCTCCCGCCCCTCCTGTTCCGTGATGAGGCAGTCGACCAGCAGGGCGCCGTCAGCATCACTGATCAGGGTCGAGGTGGACGGCGGCCAGGTCGCCGGGCCCACCGCCTCCTCGAAACCCGGCACTGCGCTCGGGATCGGCTTGGGATCCACCACGAACACGTCAAAGTCAAGGCTCATCGCTTCCTCCGGCCGTGCTGACTCCGGTAGGCACGGGACGCTGGGTCCGCTGAGCCCTCCGTGGGTCGATGGTCATCACGCACCATGCTTACCCGCGGGACGGCAGCAGGGTATCCGCATGTTGACTGCACCGCTGCCCGCAGCCGATGCAGTCAGGTTGCTGATACCCCACCCTTGCGACCACGCCAGACTGAAACCAGTCACCTGACTAGAAGAGTGCGCAGGTACCAGAGATAGTGGTGACCCGCCGAATTCCCGAGCCGTCCGATGAACGGCTCCGCCAGGCGCTTGCCGCGCACTCAGGATGCCGGAACCAGCCTTCGAGGTCGGCGGGCCAGCATCTAGGCGTACGGCGCGCGGCCTTCCTGCAAGAAACAGCGGAGGGAGGAGCAGACCATGGCATCCGAACGGGTGCTCGACGTCGTGGTGCGCCGCCACGTCTTCGATGCTGGCCGGCCGTTCTCCGGTGTCCGGGATGGGATCTTCGGTGGTATCAGCCAACCCGATATCGCGCGGCTGTTCAGCAGGCTCGTGGCGAGCAGTCCGTACCGGGAGTTCAGCTCCCTGGTCGAGCAGGCGCAAGGCAGCGCCGGCCTGATGCGGTTCCTCCAGCTCGACCTCAACGGCGCGCTGTTGATCGACCCGAAGGCCGAGGAATGGGCCGGGCGCGTGGGTGACGAGATGGCGGTCACCTTCTTTCCCGCCGCGGCCACCCAGCCGGCCAACGCCCGCGACTCGTCCTTCGTCAGGAGCGCATCCACCAGAACCGCGTCCCGCACACTGCAGATCAGCGTTGATGCCGTCGGGGACCAGATCCGCCGCCCCTCACTCGGGGGAAGATCATCGAACACCGGCTTCGACGGTCCCATCTACGCCGAGTACTTTAACGCTGCCTCCTAACCGGCGGACTCGATGGCCGTTGCCGGGTTACCGTCCGCTGGGTCGAGGGCCTGCGGGCACGGCGGACAGGTGCACGGGCCCGGTGGCATGACCGCGCGGGGCTGGAGCTGGCCGGGCGGGCTTGCCGCCGGGGCGGACCAGCAGGGTGCCGGCTGCGGCCGCGACCAGCGCGGCGAGCGAGGCAGAGTAGACCAGGGCGGTCGAGTGCAGTCCGAACTTCGTGGTCGCCACGCCGGCGATCAGCGCCGGAATGCTGAACGCAAGGTAGGTCACGGTGAAGATGGCAGCTAGGAGGCCGGCGCGCTGACCGGGCGTGGCCAGGGCGGTGGTCATGCGGAAGGCACCGAGGAAGGCCAGCCCAAAGCCCACGCCCGCGACCGCGGTACCGGCGAGGAAGGCGGCGGACGTCGTCGTCGCGATCGCGCCGAACGTCACCGCCACGCCCGCGAGCAAGAACAGGCAGCCAGCCAGCATCGCCGCCAGGGAGCTGATGTCGCGCAGCGCAAACGCCGCCGCGGCCCCGGTCCCGGCGAGCAGGAAGATCACCAGCCCGCCTCACAGCACGTTCGGCGACCCCGTCGCCTCAGCGGCCAGCGACGGCCCCAGCGACAGGTACAGGCCGCCGAGCGCCCAGACCGCGACGAAACACGGAACGGCTGCGGCGAAGGTTCCCCGGGCCTGGCGCGGTACGGCGACCCTGGGCCGCAGCGAGGCCAGGACACCGGGGCGTCTGGACCCAGGTTCTGCCATGGCCAGCACGGCGACGATGCCGACGGCGAAGACGGCCAGCAGCGCCCACCAGATCAGGTGGGTCGGTGCCGGGGCGTACTGGACAAGCGCGCTGGTGATCAGCGCGCCCAGGCCCGGGCCCAGACTGGAGAAGGCGCTGGTCACCAGGGGGTGCCCGCTGGCCAGCCCGGTCGCGATGCCCTGCAGGGACCTGGCCACATACAGTGCCCCGACGCCGTGCGCCGCCAGGAAGACCACGCACCCGGCCGCGCTGAAGACCAGCGCCGCGATGATCACCGGAAGCCGACCCAGGTAATCCGAGACCGACCCGAAAACAGCAGCGTGACCAGCAGAACCAGGACGTAAACCGCGAACACCGCAGTCAGCGTGGCCGCCGAGAAACGAAACTGGACCTGATACACCCGGTACAACGGCGACGCGGCCGCCGAGGCAAAGAACACCATCAGGAACAGCACAGCCAAGATCCAGAACGCGGCCGCCTTCGGCAGCGTCCTGCGCCTGGACTGTTCCCCCGTGCCCGGTCCGGGCCGCACATTGTCAGCGGCATCCTTGGTCGACTTCGCGTGTTCCATCACAACGAACCCTTCCGCAGACGAGCTGCCCAGACAGGCCAAGCCGCCGCTCCCCGGATGGACCGGTCGGCTCCGGCCCGACGTCGCCACTCCCTTGATCGATTGCTTGACTCATCTGGTCGATGGACAGAACACATCCCGTGGGCGGCGGTACTCATGGGAGTACTTTTCAATCGCCTCGCTCACCGTGAGGTCGTACGCGGCCGGCAGCAGCTGGGCCGGGTGGCCGACCAGCACCTTGTAGTACAGCACCTCGTTGCCGTCGTGCAACTGCTCTAGGTGCACGTTCTTGGCCAGGTCGTTGCCCTGGCGCTGCAGCTGCTCGTAGGCGCGCTGGGCTAGCTGCTCCACGGTCAGCACCGTAGCGGGCAGATGCCCGATCTGGCCCAGCGCCTCGCGCTCCGCCGCGGTGAACGCCACTCCCCGGTGGCGGAGCGGATCGGCTAGTACGCCGGGACGGACGGGTCCGCGTGTCGTTGTGGTTCATGACTTTCTCCTGTGGTTGTGCCGTTGTCGCGGGAGCGGCACTATCCCCAGCCGCCAATTCTCCCGGTCTCCCTGCACGAGTAGCTGAATCATCCCGGCAGTGACGCCTGTTCATGGATCCAGGCATTCGCCAGCATGGTCCAGATCCCGGCCTCGCCAGCGTCCTGGGCCAGGCCAAGGCTGTGCGGGCCGTGGGCGAACACGTGCACGGCGTGGGGAACACCGCTGGCCGCGAGCGCCGAGGCGAAGCGGTAGGTGTGTTCGGGAGGGACATAGGGGTCCTCTGCGGTGTGCCAGACGAAGAACGGCGGCGACGCAGGCGTGACCAAGAATCCAGCGATGTCGACCGGCGCAGCCGAGGGCTGGCGTCCTCGCCGAGAAGGATCAGCCGGGCAGGACGGTAGGTCTCGGTCTCCATCGAGGTGATGGCGTAGCCAAGCACAGCGAACTGCACCGTCTCATCGGGCGCGGCGCCTGGCGCGAGGGCGGCCAGCCCGGCCAGATGACCTCCCGCGGAGAACCCTGTGAGACCGATGCGCTGCGCGCCTGCGGCCCGCCGGCGGCCGATCTCAGCGCGCAGCGCGTCCAACGGCACCGGGTGCCGGACGTTGAGCGGATAGCGGAACACGCTCGCCTGCACGCCTATCTCGCCGAGCCACCTGGCCACTGGCTCGGCTTCGTGCGGAGCGTGTTCGGCATACCCGCCGCCGGGCAGGACGATCATGTGCGTGCCGGGAGATTCCGAGTACGTCGTCGCCATGGCCGTTCTCCGCCTCCTTCCAGGTGCCTGCACTACGAACCCTGGCTACCGGTTACCGAGGGTCGCCGAGGAATGCCTCGACGTCAGCGGCAAAATCCGCGTGGTGCTGGAACAGGAACCCGTGCGCCGAGTCCGGGTAGATCTTCACCCGGGCCTGCGAGATCAGGCCCGCGAGCAGGTAGGAGTAGTGCGGAAGGATCATCGGGTCGCTATCGCCGTTCGCCACGAACACCGGCATCTCCAGGCAGCTGAGCCGCTGGAGCAGCGCGTGATCGGGGATCCCCCACGTGCAGACCGCGTCATACTGCGCCTCACGAGTCGCCCAGGTGGTTGCCGTGTCCCGATCCTGGGTCCGGGCGTAGATGCGCCCAAGCACTTCCTGGCCGGCCTGCCGGCTTGACGAGGACCGGGCGAAGAAGACGTCGAGGTATTGCTCGGGGCTGGTTTCGGGGGTGCCGATGGCGCCGATGACCTCAGGGGCCCAGCCGTGCATGCCGGCGGCGCCCTGCGGCGCTGCGGACGCAAGGACCAGCCTTCGCACGATGGCCGGCCTGGTCAACGCAACCTGCTGCGCGACGAAGCTGCCGATGGAGAACCCCAGGAGATCAACCTGGCCGAGGTCCATGGCGGCGATGAAGGCGATGGCGTCGTGTGCCATCTGCTCCACGGTGTCCGGTGTTGTCCCGGCGGAGCCGGCGACTCCGGCGTTGTCGAATGTGATGACACGCCGGGCCGATGCCAGCGCGTCGATCAGCGCGGGATCCCAGTTGTCGAGGTTTCCGCGGAAGTGCTGGAGAAGGACCAGCGGCATACCGCCGCTGGCCCCTGGGCCGGTGTCGCGGTAGGCGTAGTCGATGCCATTCGCGGCCCTGGCCTGCTTGTTCGGCAGGCCGGAGTACGGTCCGTCCCGATGTGCCGAGTCTGTGCCGTCGTCGGTGGTGATGGCGGGCATGTGAATACCTTCCTGTTCGGTTTGTCTCTCAGTTGCCGGTCCGGGCCGGCCCGCTGGCGAGCTGTGCGCGGGCCGCCTGGACCGGCTCCTGGTTGTCGTTGGCGTGGCCGACCAGGGCCCCATCCGCCGTCCGGCGCTTCGGTGAGCAGGACCCAGGTGCGGCCGGCCAGTGACAGGTCCCCGGCGGCGGCGGCCACGATGGCGGTGAGCTGTGCGACGACGGCCAGCTGCTTGTCACGGTCCAGAGCGCCGGCGTTGGTGAGGACCTGGATCGCTGCCCGCCTCGACGGGGCGGAAGGCCAGCGCCCAGCCGACAGGCAGGGAAGCCAGGCGGCCCGGCAGGGTGCGTATCGCTGCCCTGGTGCCGCCGTCAGCCCACTGCAAGTCGTCGAGGCAGATCACGATCGGCTGGCGCAGAGCGGACTGCTCGAGCAACGTCTGGATGTCCTGCAGCAGCCAGTAACGCTGCTCGCGGGAGCCGTGCGAATCCCCGAGTGCAGCACGCTCGAGCAAAGGCTCAGGCCCTCCGAACAGCGCGTCCATCAGCACTGCCAGCTCCACGGCCGCATCGCCGGGCTCGGCCACGCCGTGGCCGACAGCGAAACCAGTCTCCTGCGCGGCCGACACAGCCTCCTCGACCAGGCGGCTCTTACCGAGTCCCGGGCCGCCTTCAATCAGCCAGCTGGTGCCGGCTCCGCCCCGCAGCCGGGCGAGGTGCTCGTGCAGCGAGGCCACCTTGCCGTCCCGGCCGCGCAGCGGGTTCGACATGGTAGCGTGCGCTCCATCGACCTGACTCGGAGCCATGACGGGCATGCTGCTGGTCCGGCAATAACCCGGCACGGGCGGCTGCCACACGGCACGATCGCGCCGCTCCGTCACGGTCATACCGGCGACGGTACGGGCCGCTGCCGCCCCGGCGCATCAGCACGACGACTGCGCGGCCGCTGGCTGCATGATCAGTCATCGTGCGGAACATCTAGCCGACCGGCTGCTGAGGCGGTACCGACGGCAGGTCAAGGCTCATGGCGGTCAGCTGCGCCCGGCTGGTAATACCGAGCTTCGGGAAGATGCGGTAAAGATGGCTGGCCACGGTGCGATGTGACAGGTAGAGGCGCTCCCCAATCTGGCGGTTCGAGAGCCCTTCCGCCGCCATCCGTGCGACCTGCAGCTCCTGGGCCGACAGTGAACTCCACACCGTCGGCGCCAGCGCGCGACTCGGCACTCCGGCAAGGCGTAGCTCTTCGCGGGCCCGCTCGGCCCACGGCCCGGCTCCCAGGCTGTCGAAGCCGTCCCGGGCCGCCCGCAGCAGCTCACGTGCTTCTTGGGTCTGCTTGCGCCGTCTCAGCCGTGACCCGAGCATCAGCTGCATGCGGCTGCGCTCGAACGGCCAGCTGCCGACGTCGCGGTCCAGCGCGGCGCGGATCCGCTGCTCGATGAGTTGGTCGGGGGCCAGCAGGGCATCGGCGTAGATCACGTTCATGCGCAGCGTCGGTCCGATCGGCTCCGGCGGCAACCGTGAGGTCAGATGCTGGATCAGCTCGCGAGTACGATCGACCCGGTCACACTGTACTGCGGCGTACGCCAGATGCGACAGTGACCACAGGGCCTGGAACGGACTCGAGCCCGGGTCCGCCTCGCGGTGCAGTCGGCTCAGATAGTCCCAGGCAGCGGAGAAATCCCCCTCCGCCGCCGCCGCCGTGGCCCGCGCCAGCAGCGTTATCGCTGCCACGTTGGTCATTCGGTTGGGGACAGCGATCCGCTCGGCCCGGTCGGCGGCGGGCGCTGCCTCGGCTACCTCCCCGCGCAGGGCCGCGACCATGGCCCGGCCGGCAAAACCGGCCGCCAGCCACTCCGCCTGACCGGACTCCTCGGCCAGGCGGCAGCCTTCCTCCGCCAAGGGCATGGCCGTCGACCACTGGCCCCGTCGCAGACGAGCCCACGCCTGCATCACGACTGCCCGGGCCAGCACCTGAAGCCGCCCCTCAGCGCGGAGCCGCGCCGCAGCATCGGCAAGGAATAGGTCAGCCAGCTCGAAGTCCCCGATGCAGGACGCGGCATGGCCCAAGGTATAGACGGTTACCGAGTCCAGATTGGTGGTAACCACGGCGTGCATGATTTTCGTTACGGTCGAGGAGCTGTCAACCGGGTCAGCGTAGGCCAGCATAATGGCGCGCTGCGGGTCGCTAAGCGAGTCGGCTGAATCCGTGACGAGTGTCGCTATGGTGCGGGCCACGGCGTTTCCCGGTTCCCGCATCCAGCAGCGGTACGCCGCCGAGCGGAGGAACGATTCCGCAAGCCGCTCGTCACCGAGCCGACGTGATCGCTCGGCCAGGCCGATGAGCGCCTGGATCCGGGCGACTCCGCCGCCGGCGCCTACATCGGCCATCTCGCCGAGCTCTTCGAGCAGGAGACGGATGTGCTCGTCGTCGGCCAGCAGAGCCAGGACGGCGCGGTGCGCGTCCCCGACATCCGCCTGGCCGAGCTCGTAGGCCAGGACCGCCGCCCGGAACAGGTACCGGCGCTTGTCCGGCGCCGAGGTCGTTAGCTCCGCAGCGCGGGCCAGCATCGCCACGGCGGCCGAGACGGCACCGCGTCCGACGGCTCGGTCGGCGACCAGCTCGAGCTTGGCGGCGAGGGCCTCGTCATACCCGGTCGCCGCCCGGGCCCGGTGCAGGATTCCCCGGTCGGTGCCGGGGCCTACTGCTTGCGCCAGTGCCAGGTGCCCGGTCGCCCGGCTGCTCGGCGACGCGAGGTGATACACGGCGGATCGCATCAGCCCGTGGCGAAAACGCAGTTCACCGTCCGACAACTGGACAAGGCCCGCGACAATGGCCGGCTCCAGGACCTCTAGATGCGCCGGTGTCCCTGCTGTACCAAGGGCATCGAGTAGTTCCGGTAGTGACTCTGAATCGTGCAGCGCCAGCAGGATGAGAGCGGCCCGGGCCGCAGACGGGAGCCGCTCGACACGTGCCGCGAAGGCGGCCTGAAGACGCTGAGTGAGCGGCAGCCACTCGGGACCTCCCGACACTCGCAACGTCAAACTGGCAGTCTTCGGCAGCTCCACCAAGGCGAGCGGGTTGCCCTCGGCGACCCGGAGTACCCTGGCCTGGGTCGCGCTGCTGAGGTCCGGCGCGACGGAGGCGAGGAGCCGGCGCGAGTCGTCGGCGCCGAGCGGCTCCAGGTCGATCACGCAGCTGGCGGCGCCGTGGAGGGGGTCGGGTTCGTCGTCCCGGGTCGCGGCCAGCAGTACGACCGGGTCGTGCTCAAGGCGTCGTGCGATAAAGCGGAGCACGCCGACCGTTGCTGGATCCAGCCACTGCAGGTCCTCGGCGACCACCAGCAGCGGCTGCTCGGCAGCCGCGTCGGCCAGTAGGTCCAGGGTCGCTGCGGCCAACGCGAAGGGCTCCGGTGGCGCGCCAACGGTGATACCGAAGGCAACCCACAGAGCCGCCTGCCTGGGCTCCGGGATCAGGTGAGCCAAATGCAGCAGCGGCTGAAGAAGCTGATAAAGCCCGGCCATGGCCATGCCCGTCTCCGGCGAGCTGCCGACGGTCCGCAAGATCCGCCTGGACGGGCGGGCCCGCCGTACGGCCTCGTCGATGACCGCTGTCTTGCCGATGCCGGCCGGTCCCCGGACCAGGATGGCGGTGCCGGCCTCCCGGTCGGCCAGGCGGGCGGCGATCAGGGCCTGCTCGGCGTCCCGCCCGACGAGCAGGCCGCCGTGAGCGTCGCCGTCCGCTCCCGCCATAACTAGTGAGTATCCCACCCCGCCGTCGCAAAAGACCCACCTCACCGCGCCAGCGTGACTGCCTGAAATCGATCGATTTCGTACGGGCGTGTGGCAGAGCCCCGCCGCCGAGGAGTGCTGAGACACGGCGCGGCCTGCTCATGGCACAGCGACGGCGCAGAGGCTGCCGCCGGGAGCCTCCGCGCACAAGGCCGACCGGCAACTGGCAGCCAGCATCCCGACCGCCGGGTGATGGCCGCTTCACAAACCGCCCCGGCCGTCCCGCTCCCCGGCTCCACAGCGACAGGCCGGGCCGCTGATACGAACCGGCCGGCCCGGCCGGAAAGACAGACCGGTTCCAGCCCGGCAGGTCATCGCGGCGGGCCCAGGGCCCAGCCGCCGGCACCGCTGAGCCAGGCGAGCACCCCGATCCCGCGGTCACGGAAAACCTTAACGGCACCGACCAGGCAATTCACGCTGCCAGCCACCCCGCACCGCCCCAGCCGCAGAACGTCTTTCCCCGCTATGGACGACGCACCGCGCGGCAGAAAACCTGTCAGCAGGCCAAGATCCCCACAAAATCCCCACAGCACACACGCCTCACCAGCCTCGCGCGGACACTACCCGTCCACGCGTTTCCGCTGGTCAGAAGCCAGATAACTGGGCTCCCGCGATAGGACTCGAACCTATAACCTGCCGGTTAACAGAAGGTCTGTCGCGGCCGGGAGCGCCCGGGGCTGTCAACAGCGTCACCCTGTCCTGCCTGCATAAAGGCGTTCCAGGACTGACACGGCCATGTTAGCAGCCGTGCCGTCTTGTACCGGATAATGCCGTCTCGTCCGTGGGTTTCTTGTGGGGGCCATCGCCGCGGACGCGGACTTGTGGGGATTCTGTGGGGGCGCCCAGAGGCCTGAGTCGGCCGTCTGGGGCGGCCCGGAACCAGCTCCGCGACACGTAACGTGGATGCACGTGACTATGCGTCAGAGGAGCACGGCGATGAGAGCGCGGCCGCCAGCGAGCCCGGAGACGAGGGGAGCTTCCGTGACCGCCAGCGTGAGTCCCGGGAGCGGTGGCTCGCGATGCACGAGGAGTCCGAGCGGCAGCACCCGATCTGGCGGAGGTCGCGCGCCGAGGGCGGCTCAACGGAGCGCTCAGCCACCTGCCCGCGTCGCAGAGCGGGCACAGGCGTCGCCGTCCTGTCTGGTCATCGCCTCGTAGCTGCGCAAGAGCAGACCGCAGCACGGTCAACTTGACCAGGCATGGGACGATGGCGGAACTGATACGAGGTGACGGTTATTGCTGGCCTATGGAGGTTCAGTGATGCCGGGTGAGGCTGCGCACGGCGCGAAGAGCACAGCGCCTTTGCGCACGCTTGCGGACAAGGTGAACTGGCTCATTGCGACAGCGCATCCCGTCGGCCGCGGCCCCTGCACCAACGCCGAGGTCGCGGCCCTGATCCGGAAGATCACTGGGGAGCCGGTCTCCCACACCACCATCTGGAAGCTGCGCAACGGACAGGCCACCAACCCGCAGAAGCGCCTGATCGAGGCGATGGCCCGGACTTTCGGCGTGCGGGCGGCCTTCTTCTTCGGCGACCATGATGAGAATCAGGCGGGCCTGGTCCGGGAGGAGGCCGAGATGCTGGCCATGATCCGTGATGCCAGGGTCACCGCTGACCAGCTCCGCCCGTTCCTGCGGTTGAGCCCGGAGGCACGGCAGCTGATCATCGACTTCGTCACCGTTCTGGCCCGCGACGAGGCCCGGCGCCATCGTGGCCAGGGCGAAGGAGCCTGACCCGGGACCATGCCGACGGATGATGTCCCGTGACAACGATGATTGCTCGGCCGGTGGTCCTGACCTGCGGTGAGGAAACTTCATTGACAATCCACGGAGGCCAGGGTGCCCGTTTTGCCCGTTTCGAGTAGCGGCCGGGAGTTGCTTGTGCCGATGAAGATTGCTCGGGCTGAAGCCCAGCCAGCTTCCCCGGTTGACCCCCAGCCTGCATCAAGGCGCACGCGCTGCTGAGCTGGCGGCGAATCGGGGAAGGTTGAGTGGCAGAGGATGCCAGACGAGCAAGATTCAATGACAAGAAGGAAAGCACGTTGGCACGGGACAGATGACACCGCAGCCTCTGCCGACAGCGGGTGTCACCAGCGTCCCGTCTCACCGAAGATGTCGGCCGGTCCTGCTGAACGATGCGCCCCTGAGACGGTCAGGCTCCGCCCTGTCTCGGGCAACATGTCGTTTCCCGAGGCGTGAGCCGCCTATCAGGCGGTCAGGAGGGTGATTGCCCGGCCGGCCGGCTTGAGACGGGCGGGCGGCGATAATACTGCCTGGTTATCCCGATGCCGGACTTTCCCCGCAACGTCCGACATACGGATAATCGACAGGGGTATTCAGAACTTCGAGCGGATAGTGCATGGGACACCAGGTACGAACGAACAGCGACCTCACCGCCATCCACGTCGCTGGCCAGGGTACGTCTTCAACTGGTACACGACCGGGCCTACGGCCGCCCAGTTCAGCCTGCTCCACGCGGCCAGTTGTCGCACATTGCCGCAGATGTTCGCCGGGCGGCGGCCGGTCGATGCGCCACGCCGGAAGTACTTCTTTGCCGACGTCGCCGACGCGCAGTCATGGCTATCGCAGAACGTCGGGGCGGAAGGCCAGCAGTGGAGTCGATGCCGAGTCTGCCACGCCACCAGCACTAGCGCCGCCATTGGCCTCCCCGTCCCGGCATCAATCTCTGGTCCCCCGCAGGTGATCGGCGTCCAGGCTTCCAGGACCAGCGCTCATCGCGCCTATTTCGCCAGGCCAGAAGGCCCCGGGCTGCAGCTTCGCGTCAAGCCCGAACTGGAAAGCTACGACAGGCGCGAAGCAGCTAGCCAGCGCCGATTACAGCACTACCTCGACGACACTCTCGCGCTGCTCCGCCCGCGCTACGCTGGCCTCGGCGCCGCTGCCCCGCTTGCCCTTCGTCTTGACGTCGGCCTGCCAGGGGACGTCAACCTGCTCAACGATCGCGACCTGGACAACTATCTCGCCCCGCTGGCGAGGCGGTTGAACGGCGATCTGCCCGGCCGGATCGTCACAGCCTGGGCAACCAAGCAGCGTGCGGACCGCTCCTACGTCCGACTTACCCAGGCAATCCCAGCTCCACCTGGCGCCATGCCGCCCGGCGACCTCCGCTCCTTCGAAACGACGGCATCGTCGCAGACCGATGACTTCAAGCAGCAGATAGCGGATCGGCTCAGCGCTGTCCCGCAGCTGCCCTACGGCCCGCTCCGGATGCAGATCAGCTTCACTGTCGGCCCATCCAGGAACTGGATCAATCTCTGGAAGCCAACAATCGACTCTCTCGTCCCTCTCCTCGGCCGTGACCCCCATGGTGCAACCAAGTGGTCCCCGCTGGACGGCCGCATTACTGACTTGGCCCTCCATCTCAAGGTTGATCAAGCGCTCGGCAATAAGGTCCAGATAGCCATCGCGGCCGACTTGATCCAACCCACCCGCGCCGAGCCGCGCTACCGCGCTCACTGACTTCAGCGCGTGCAGCGCATCGTGCGGATCACGGAGTGGGATGGCTGTCACGATGACATGCGAAACGACAAGATGGCTGGCAAACGATACGTTCGCTGTCACGGGACAGGCTTGGCATGCTTCGATGATGCTCGAAGAGGAGTCGAAATCTCGCGCAACACGCTGCAAGTTACAGTCGATTGGATCGAGCAGAGATGCGAGATGGCATAGTGGGCTGAAGTGAACTCGTCGGCTCGGCGCGCAGGCGCCCTGCCCGGCGCCTTGTGCAGGATCACGCCCTAGTGTCCCCCGGCTAGCGCACGTCTCACGTTCTTGTCGTATGGGCCGCCTTCCGACATGGCTCCCGACATGATGAGTGAGATTCGACATCTTCCGTGAGACGGGACAACCAGCACCGGTACCACCAGCACCGCCCCGGAACGCCGGAGCCGATAATAATCGTTATGTAAAGTCGAGGATAACCGACTCTTGTCGACCGCTAGCGTGCGCATCAACCATACGGTGGCGAACGCGTGAGTGGCGCCGAGCTCCATCGCCTTCTCGCGCTTGTTCTCCAGCGGGTCGATGGCCACGACGTTCTTCGCGCCGGCGTAGCGGGCGCCCTGGACCGCGTTGATGCCGATGCCACCGACGCCGTAGACCGCGACCATGTCGCCGGGAGCGACGTTCGCGGTGTTGACGGCAGAGCCCCACCCGGTCGGCACGCGGCAGTCGACCAGCACGGCCATGCCCAGGCTGACGGCTTCTCAGTCCTGCGGACCGACACTGCGCCGGCCGGGCTGGCGCCGACGCTAAACCGGACCGGCTGCCGACCTAGATGAACGTCTAGAGGAACTCGGTGACGCGGGTACCCGCTAGCCATTGGCGCCGAAGCGCTCGGCGTTCCCCTTCGACCAGCCCGCCCCACACCCCGTAGGCGCCGATATCGAACGGGTGCCGCAGCGAGAGTTCCAGGCAATCCGCGCGGACCGGGCAGTCGGTGCAGATCGCGATGGCCTTGGCCGCCTGGTCCCGCGCCTTCGCTACGTCCAGGGCGAGGGGGAACCACTCGTCAGGATCGAGGCATGAACTGGCGCACCGGGCCTTCCGGTATACCCGCCCGGCCAGTTCCCCGTCGGTCAACTCGCTCGGCTCACACTGCGCGTAGGACCGCGCGTGGCAGAGCCAATCGGTCATCACCACAGGCTGCACCTCCTTCCATGCTCGTAGCTCAGCCTCACCGCTGCACCGATGGGTCCGCATCCCCCGAGTGGATGGTTGACCTATGCGGCCGGCTCCCGAAGGGCTAAATAACCAGGACCACACCTCCCTGCCCGTCTATGGCGCGGCGCAGAACGCTGAGTATCTCCCCCCATTCCCTGTCGCGGCCGAGCATCGCGTTACTCCTGTGGTGTACGGTCCCTGGACAGCTTTCCGGCTTCCTGAAGCCGTGTTCACATGCAGCGAATAAAGTCGCGACCAGCGGATGCCTAATCTCACGGAATCATTCCCGCCACTCCTGCCACGCAATTAACATCTATGCCGACACGAGTCGGACGTGAACGACGGGCCTGCCTTGAGGATGGCAAGGGCCCGTCGCAACCAGCCATGCCAGACGGACAGCTGGGCCCGCCGGAGCAGGCTTCATCGGCATATGATCCGGCGGCAGACCGGCCGATACCCGCTCGCTGACCAACCTGGCCGCAGCACCCACGCTGGTGGGACATCTAGCCATCCAAGTGATACGCCCGGCCAGCGGCCCTCATTAGGCTCAGCGAAGTGAGGATCGTCAAGTGGCGGTCGTTGGCGCTGTCGGGTTAATCCCCAGGCGCGTTGAGGCTCGGGGCGGCAGTTGCCCGTTGGGAGTCGCAATGGCAACGGTCTTGGTGGCTGTGCTCATGTTGGCGGGGTCGATATGGATCGCCATCCGAATGGAGGCCGGCCTGGACAGGCCGGTCACGCGGCCCGGGGATCCCGTGCGCGGCTTGCGGTCATGCGAGCTCCGCTGCGTCCGCGTGACCGTCGGCCACGCCTACCCGGTGCGGCCTGCCCGCTGTCGGCTCCACCACGGGGCCGCGAACCACGGGACAGCGAACCACGGGACAGCGAACTCCGGGGTCGCGGACCCGGCGGCGACTCGCCCGGCGCGATGTTCTGATTCCGCGGTCATTCACGGCGTGCGCCCAATGCACGAGCCCGTGGCCTACCCGGAGCGTGCCAGGGCTTAGCCATGTGGAATTCGTTCCGTACGGACGCCCGCCTTGGCATCAAGGCAGAGGTGATCACCTATGCGGGCGGTTATGGCGATGAAATTCACGCCTACTTCGCCAGGCCGATCGCAACCGAGCCGACCACAGCAGTACCGGGGATCGTGGCGGTGCACCACATGCCCGGCTGGGATGAGTTCTACCGGGAATTCTCAGAGCGGCTCGCGCGCCACGGGTACAGCGTGATCTGCCCGGACCTGTACTGCCGCCTCGGCCACGGTGCACCCGATGACATCGCAGCCGTGGCGCGGTCGCGAGGCGGTGTCCGCGACGACAGCGTCGTGGCCGACTGCGGCGCCGCGCTCAGGTGGCTGAAGGCCCTGCCTTTGAGCAACGGCAAAGTCGGCATCATAGGCACGTGCTCGGGCGGCCGTCACGCGCTGCTGGCCGCATCCCGGGTAACCGGCTTCGACGCGGTCGCTGACCTGTGGGGAGGAGGCGTGGTCATGGCGAAGGAGGAACTGTCCGAGGCCCGTCCGGTCGCACCTATTTACTACACCGCCGACCTTTCCGCGCCCCTCCTTGGGCTCT
>Ga0116225_1000842_pt1 | contig 23016 bp, 13 predicted proteins | sample Sb_taG_8_FD_88968 | JGI IMG/M metagenome (GOLD analysis project Ga0116225, IMG submission 88968) | Peat soil microbial communities from Weissenstadt, Germany - Sb_50d_c_BC metaG | ecosystem: Environmental > Terrestrial > Soil > Wetlands > Peat | place: Germany: Weissenstadt | collected 2010-09-21 | reverse complement strand
CGCAGGATTGCGAAGCCGCAAGCGGCCGGCCGGGCGCGATTGACACGCCTGAGCCGTCCCATTACCCTATGCGTCCCGCGCCGGCCGCGGCGCAGCCTCGCGCCGGGGCCGGCACCGACCCGCACGCCAGGGAGGGCGTCATGCACCGATACCTCGATCCCATCCGCGACTTCTTGACCGAGAGCCGCTTCATCGCCAACGTCACCGTCAGCTACGGCCTCATCGTGGTGATGATCCTTCTGTCGCTGCTCGTCCGCCGGCTGCTCGGCCACGGCGGCGAGCGGCTGGCGCACTGGACCGGGCTGCACTGGCTCGACGGCGTCGGCCGCGAGGCGGCGCACCGCTCGCGGCGGCTGATCGCCCGGCTCACCTTGCTCGGCGTCGTCCTGCTGCTGGCCGGCGGGGTCGCCTACCACCTCCTCGGTCGCGACGTCCGCACCGATTGTTACGAGTGGTACTCGCGCATCACCGCCGAGCAGTGGCTGGACGTCGGCTTGCGCGCCGCGGCCGTCTTCGGCTTGGCGGTGGCGGGCTGGGTCGGCGTCCGCGTCGTGCGCCGGCTGCGCGCCCTGCTCGAGCCGCGGGTCGTCGCCCGCCTCGGTAGCGCGGTCAAACCGGACGGCGTCGGCCGCTGGTTCACCCTGCTGCAGCGCTTCGGTAGCGTGGCCGTCTGCCTGGTCGCACTGTGGGGCGCCGGGCAGGTCGTCGGCCTGGTCCGCCTCGCCGATCACATCATCGATGTTGTGCTGTACGTGATTGGCATTGTCGTGGGGGCCCGCCTACTGACCCTCGCCGGCCGGGCCGGGTCGCGCGTCGGCGCCCACGCCGGCGACCATTACCTCGCCAAGGGGAAGTTCAAGAACTACTGGGAGCGCGTCAAGATCCTGTTCCCCTTCGGCGAGCGCTGCTTCGAGGCGGCCGTCTACATCAAGGCGGCCGCCCTGATCGCCGAGGTGTTCCGGTTCATCCGGTTCGTCGGCGACTACGGCACGCCGATCGTGCAGTGCATCGGCATCTTCTTCGTCACGCGCGTGCTGATCGAACTGTCGCACGTGCTGCTCTACGAGGCGTTCGGGCTGCACAAGGCGGACTCGACCCACAACCACAAGGGCCGGACGTTGGTGCCGCTCTTGCACTCGACCTGTCAGTACGTCCTCTACTTCGGCGCGGGCCTGGCGATGCTGTCGGAGCTGAAGTGCGAGCAGTATGCCACGACGATCCTGGCCGGGGCCGGCATCGTCGGCCTGGCGGTCGGCCTCGGGGCGCAGAGCCTCGTCACCGACGTGGTGTCCGGCTTCTTCATCCTCTTCGAGACGCAGTACCTGGTCGGCGACTACGTCCAGATCGGCGACGCCACCGGTCTCGTCGAGGCGGTCGGCATCCGCGTCACCCAGGTCCGCGACGCCAACGGCAAGCTGCACCTGATCCCCAACGGCCAGATCAAGGGCGTTGTCAACTACTCGAAGGGCTACATCAACGCCGTGGTCGATGTCAAGGTGCCGACCGGCAGCGACCTGGAGGCCACCTTCCGGCGGATGGCCGAGGCGGGGCGGCGGCTGAAGGAGAAGCACGAGGAAGTGCTGGCCGATACAGAGATCCAGGGCGTCGTCGAGCTGGGGACGTCGGAGATGACCGTGCGTGCCGTCACCAAGGTGCAGCCCGGCACGCACGAGGCGATGGAGAACGAGTATCGCCGGCTGCTGAAGATCGTCTTCGACGAGGCGCAGCCTGCGGGAGGGTTGAAGCTCGCGGCCTGATTCTCCGCTTGCGGCGGCTCGGGTCGGCCCGAATAATAGCCGCATGCGCCCGCGGAGGACGACGATGCCGCCGGAACCCGATTATTTGCTGCTGCAGGTGAAGACGGTCGAGGGCGTGACCGTGGCTCGCATCACGGCGGCGGAATTGTGGAGCGACCATCAGGTCGGGTCGCTCGCCGCGGAATTGATGCACCTGGCCGACGACCTGGGGGCGGCGAAGCTGGTGCTCGACTTCGCCGACGTGACCGGCCTGGGCAGCCGCATGATCGGCCAGCTGGCGGCGCTGCACAAGCAGGTCAGGGCGGCCGGGGGGCGGCTGACGCTGTGCAACGTCCGCCCCGAGGTCGCCGAGGTCATCGAGACCTGCAAGCTGACGACGCTGTTCGGCCTCTACCCCGATGAGCAGGCCGCCGTACGCAGCTTCACCGGGGCCTAACTCACAGTCATGACATGCCCGAGTCATCCTCGCCGGACCACGACCAGCGGCTGAAGGTGCTGGGCATGGTTCAAATCAGGGTAACACTCGGCGCCGTAGGTCAGGCTTTCCAGCCTGACGAGAAGCGAGTCAGGCTGGAAAGCCTGACCTACAGCCGCGCCACCCGACACCGCACCGTTCTGAACCATGCCAGGTGCTGCCTGCCTTCCGCGAACATCGCACGAGCCGATGGACAAACCCCCCGCCATCGGCTAAGTTGACCTGCACGGGTTGAATTGCCTTCCCTCCCCGTCCGCCCAACCCCCCGCGATCGCCCCCCTACCTGAATGCCAAGGTGTCCCGACCTGCTTGTCCGAGGAATCCCATGAGGTGGTGCTGTCTCCGGCCGCCGCTGCTGGCGGCGCTCGCGGCGCTGGTCCTTCCCGCCGCCGTGGCTCGCGCCGACGCGAGCCGTCCCATCGTCCCCGGCTTCGAGCGTTTCCACACCGGCGACAAGGCCGACGCCCGGGGCGGACAACTGCTGCTCACCGAGCTGAGCTGCGTCAGCTGCCACCAGCCGGCCGACGCCTCCCTGCCACGTAAACAGGCCCCCATCCTCGACAACGTCGCCGGCCGCGTCCGCCTGGGCCACCTGAAAAAGTTCCTCGCCGACCCCCAATCGGTGAAGCCCGGCACCACTATGCCCAACCTCCTCGCCGACGACCCCGATCGGGCGGCCAAGGTCGAGGCGCTGGTCCACTTCCTCGCCTCGACCGGGACGCCGAAACAGGAGCGCCCCGACACCAAGGCCGTTGTCTCCGGCCGCGACCTGTACCACAAGGTCGGCTGCGCCGCCTGCCACGGTGCGCGCGACGCCGACGGCCAACCCGGGAAGAACCTCCCCGCCGACACCGTTCCGCTCGGCGACATTCCGGCGAAGTACACCCTCCCCAGCCTGACCGCCTTCCTCGACAACCCGCTCGCCGTCCGGCCGTCCGGGCGGATGCCCCACGTCGTTGGCGGCAAGGAGGCGAAGGACGTCGCCAGCTACCTGCTCCAGGGCATCAAGGTCGATCTGCCGTCCGGGCGCGGCAGCACTACCTTCGCCTACTACGAGGGGCAGTGGGACAAGCTGCCCGACTTCGACAAGCTCAAGCCGTCCGCGAGCGGCACCGGCCCCGCCTTCGACCTCGGCGCCGCCAGGCGCGGCAACGACTTCGCCCTGAAGTTCGAGGGGGTTTTCAAGGCCGAAAAGGAGGGCAATTACCGCTTCGGCCTCACCAGCGACGACGGCAGCCGGCTGCTCATCGACGGCAAGCCGGTGGTCAATAACGACGGCGTCCACGCGACGGCGACGGCCAGCGGCGCCGCGCTGCTGACCAAGGGCGTTCACAAGGTCGCCGTCCTCTTCTTCCAGGTCGGCGGCGAAATCGTGCTCGACGTGCAGGTGGAAGGGCCGGCCCTCGGCCAGCAGCCGCTCGCCGCCCTCGTCGCCGCCACCCCGGAGGCGCTGGAAGCGAAGCCCGCTCCGCCGAAGAAGCCCGCCGACCAGGATTCCCTCGAAGTGCGGCCCGACCTCGCCGAAAAGGGCAAGGCACTGTTCGCCACCCTGGGCTGCGCCGCCTGTCACCAACTCAACGGCCCGGACAGGAAGCCGATCGCCTCCGCGCTGAAGGCACCGGCCCTGGCCGCGCTCAAGGGCGAGGGCGGCTGCCTCGCCGACCGGCCGGCCAAGGGGCTGCCGGCGTACTCCCTCGGCGCCGCCCAGCGCAGCGCCCTGGCCGCCGCCGTCAAGGCGCCGCCGCCGCTGAGCAAGGAGCCGGCCGCCGTCATCGCCCGCACCATGACCACCTTCAACTGCTACGCTTGCCATGTGCGCGACAAGGTCGGCGGCCCCACGGAGGAGACGAACAAGCTCTTCCAGACCACCCAGCCAGAGATGGGCGACGAGGGCCGGGTGCCGCCCCCGCTCGACGGCGTCGGCGCCAAGCTCACCCTCGATTACGTGAAGCAGCTCCTCGACCGCGGCGCCCACGACCGGCCCTACATGCACACGCGCATGCCCGGCTTCGGCCTGGCGAACCTCGGCACGTTGCCCGAGGCGCTGGCGGCCGACACGCTGCCCGCGGCCCCGCCCGTGAAGTTCGCGGTACACGACGCCAAGGTCAAGGCGACCGGCCGCTTCCTGGTCGGCGCCCAGGCGCTGTCCTGCTTCAAGTGCCACACCTTCGCCGGCCAGAAGGCCGAGGGCGTGCAGGGCATCGACATGACCCTGATGACCAGGCGCTTGCGCCGCGACTGGTTCCAGGCCTACCTGCTCAACCCGCAGAAGGTCCGCCCCGGCACGCGCATGCCCGCCGCCTGGCCCGACGGCAAGACCTTCTACCCCGACCTGCTCGACGGCAAGACGCCCACGCAGATCGAGGCCATTTGGGTCTACCTGCAGGACGGCCCGGCCGCCCAGCGCCCCGCCGGCCTCGGCAAGCAGTACATCCCGCTCGTCCCCGACAAGAACGCCATCATTTACCGCAACTTCATCGAGGGGGCCGGCACGCGAGCCATCGGCGTCGGCTACCCCGAGAAGCTCAACCTCGCCTTCGACGCCAATGAGTTGCGCCTGGCGCTGCTCTGGAAGGGCGCCTTCATCGACGCCGCCCGCCACTGGACCGACCGCGGCGAAGGCTACCAGCCGCCGCTCGGCGACGACGTGCTGAAACTGCCCGCCGGCGCCTCGTTCGCGATCCTGGCGAAGTCCGACGCCGCCTGGCCGACGGCGGCGCCGAAGGAACAGGGCTGGAAGTTCAACGGCTACCGCCTGACGCCCGACGACCGGCCGACCTTCCAGTACGCCCTCGGCGACCTGAAGGTGGAGGACTTCGCCAACCCGACGACGGACAAGGAGCCGGCGCTGCGCCGCACGCTGAAGCTGACCGCGGGCAAGGCCACGGACAACCTCTACTTCCGCGCCGCCGTTGGCGCCAAGATCGAAGGGGCCAAGGACGGCTGGTATCTCATCGACGGCTGGAAGATGAAGATCGAGGGCGGCACGCCGATCATTCGCCAGGCCGGCGGTAAGAGCGAATTGCTCGTGCCGGTCACGTTCAAGGACGGCAAGGCCGAAATCGTGCAGGAATTCGTGTGGTGAGCCGCTTGCGGCTTAGCGTTCGCGCCATCCTTCGATGGCGCGAACGCTAAGCCGCAAGCGGCTATCATTCCCGGTACTATCCATCGGAAAATGACATGACCCGCATTGCTCGATACTGCTTCGTCGTCCTGTTCCTCGCCGGTCCCGCCTTCGCCCAGGGCAAGAAACCGGCGAAGCCCGACACCGAGGACGATTACTACAAGCTGCTCCGCTTCGAGCTGCCGCCCGGCAAGGTCCTTGAGGCCGGCGCCATCGAAATCATGCCCGACGGCAAGGTCGCAGTCGGCACGCGCCGCGGCGAAATCTGGATGATCGACAACGCCTACGCCGACGACCCCACCCAGGCGAAGTTCTCGCGATTCGCCCACGGCCTGCACGAGGTGCTCGGGTTGGCCCAGAAGGACGGCTGGCTCTACGTCGTCCACCGCCCCGACGTGACGCGCATCAAGGACAGCGACGGCGATGGCAAGGCCGACGTTTTCGAGGTCGTCAGCGACGACTGGGAGATCAACGGCGACTACCACGAGTACGCCTTCGGCTCGCGCTTCGACAAGGACGGCAACATCTGGATCACCCTGTGCCTGACCGGCTCGTTCAACAGCAACAGCAAGTTCCGCGGTTGGGCCGGCAAGGTGACGCCCGACGGCAAGTTCGTGCCGGTCGCCAGCGGCGTGCGCTCGCCGGGCGGCGTCGGCTTCGACGCCGAGGGCAACGTCTTCTACACCGACAACCAGGGGCCGTGGAACGGCGCCTGCGGCCTCAAGCAGATCGTCGTCGGCGGCTTCTGCGGCCACCCCGACAGCTTCAAGTGGTACAAGGAGAAGGAGGCCCAGTACCTCGGCCCGCCGCCGCTGGTCCCCAAGAGCGGCAGCCGCATCATGACCGAGGCCAAACGCATCCCGCAGTACGTGCCGCCGTCGATCCTCTTCCCCTACGGCAAGATGGGCCAGTCGGCCAGCGGCCTCGACTGCGACCTGTCCGGCGGCAAGTTCGGCCCCTTCCCGAAGCAGCTCTTCGTCGCCGACCAGACGCACAGCACCGTCATGCGCGTGTCGCTGGAGAAGGTCCACGGCCGCTACCAGGGGGCGTGCTATCCGTTTCGCCAGGGCTTCGCCTCGGGCAACGTGCCGGTGCGCTTCGGCAAGGACGGCTCGCTCTTCGTCGGCGGCACCAGCCGCGGCTGGGGCTCGCGCGGCAACAAGTCGTTCGCCGTCGAGCGCCTCGTCTGGACCGGCAAGGTGCCGTTCGAGGTCCACGAGATGAAGGCCAAACCGGACGGCTTCGAGCTGACCTTCACCAGGCCGGTCGATCCCGCGACGGCCGGCAAGGCGGAGTCGTACACGATGAAGACGTTCACCTACATCTTCCGGGCCGACTACGGCAGCCCGGAGGTGGACGCGACGACGCCGAAGATCACGAAGGTGGCTGTGGGCAAGGACAACAAGAGCGTGCGGCTGTGGGTGGACGGCTTGCAGGAGGGGCACATCCATGACCTGGCGCTGGCGGGGGTACGCTCCGCGGACGGGCAGCCGCTGCTGCACCCAGAGGCGTACTACACGCTGAACTACATTCCGGAGAAATGAGCGGCGGAGGCCGCTTGCCGTTTCGCGTTCGCGCGACCCGCACGCGCTCGTCAGGGGATGGTGCCAGAGCATTGTGTCAACTCGCGGGGCGGGTGACACAATACTCCGTTATAGCAAGTCGTTACAAATCAACAGGTTGCGACGCGTGGCGCGAGTATTGTTTCACTTTCTGCGGGTGTGACACAATACTGGGACAGCGCGCCCGGCACCCCGCCACCGCGGCGGGGTAACCAGCGCGTGCCCCTCGCCTAACGCAACATGGAAGGGACGGCCGGGGAAGCCCGGCAGGAGACAGGAACGTCCGGTGCCCACCGCTTCGCACGCGGCGGGCACCGGACGCGGGTCACGTCAGATCGATTACCAGTCCGGGCCGAGGAGGTCGTTGTTGGCGGGGGTGAGCGCCGCCTGCCAGGTAGACTGGAGAACACTCGGGGAAACGGTGCGCGTGCTCGCATCACCCATGCAGACCACCATGCCCGCGGGGTGTGGCGTTTGGGCGTACGTGGAATTGCAGGCCGTGGGGATCGGATTGGTCACGAAAGTTGCGTAGGTATTGGCCGGGAGCGTCGCTGCCGTGCTATTCGCGAGCGCATATCCCGTCGGGGCGAAGATGGGCATGTAGAGGTTTGACGCGCCTGCCGTCGTCGGTCCGCTAAAGGTGCCACCCCACCCCCAGAGGTTGTAGTTGCCGTTGCAATTGGCGTACTTCTCGCCGAAGAGGACCGTGTTCGTGGTCCCGTCCTTGAATGCCTGCGGGAACTTCAGAGGCTGGCCCGGGAGGCTGGTACCCCCCGGGGAGGTCGGAGTCCCCAAGGTAAACGCCTGGTAGTTTGCAGCGTAACTGGTGACCCCCCAGAGGCCGGAGCCCGCCGCAGCGGCCCCGACGGAGACCTGCGACGGGTCGTTGCTGCTGTCGCTGGGGCACAGGTAGACCTTGATCGACTGGGCGACGATGAACCCCGAATTCGGGTTCGACACTGGATCATTCGCATCGGAGTACGAGTAGTAATCGCCAGGGAGGACGCTGCTGTGTGCGTTGTAGATGTTGTCCTGCTCGATGTAGGGCAGGAGCCAGTAGAAGATCGTGCCGTTGCTGCTACCAGTGGCCGTGCCGGAAGGCGACCCGGAGAGGGGCGGCAGCTTGTTCTTGTTGTCGCCCGCGTAGCCGTTGCAGGCGACGCCGAGCTGGTGCAGGTTATTGGCGCACGAGATGCGCGCGGCGGCCTCGCGGACCTTCTGCACGGCGGGGACGAGGAGACCGATGAGGACCGCGATGATGGCGATCACCACCAGCAGTTCGATCAGTGTGAAGCCCCGCCTGCGCTGGCGTAGACTGAGGCTTGGCATAGGGAATACCTCCGGATTGCGACGACCAGGGAAAGAGAGCTAGAATCAACACCGTATGCGGATAGCGGTTTCACAGACCCGACCGGCAAGCGTTGGGTCGTGAGCCGAATTACAGGCGTGTAGGGCACGCGCGCACTTTCATCCCCTCCTTTCGAGACTACTGGCCGGCAGAGCACCTGTCAAGGAAAATCGCCCCCGGCGAGCCCGGCATCCCTATAAGAAAAAGACACCGTTTTCCCGCCGACGGAGCGGCCGCGGCGGCGGCGATCGACTCGGCAATCCGCGGACCGCCGGTTGCCGATCGCCGCAGGGCGCCCAGAATAGCGGCGGAGGGACCCCGCACATGACCGAGCTGTACGACCAGATCCAGGAAGCGACCCGGGCCATCCGCGCTCGCTGGGGCGGCCAGCCGCGCGCCGGCATCATCCTGGGCACCGGCCTCGGCGGCCTCACCGAGGACATCCGCACCGAGGCCGTCATCCCTTACGGCGACATCCCGCACTTCCCGCACCCGACCGTCACGACGCACGCCGGCCGACTCGTCTGCGGCACCATCGGCGGCAAACCCGTCGTCGCCATGGAAGGCCGATTCCACTTCTACGAGGGCTACTCGCTCAAGCAGATCACCCTGCCGGTGCGCGTCTTCCAGGCGCTCGGCTGCGACACCCTGCTCGTCAGCAACGCCTGCGGCGGCATGAACCCGCAGTACGGCAAGGGCGACCTCATGGTCATCGAGGACCATATCAACCTCATGGGCGACAACCCGCTGCTCGGCCCCAACGACGACCGCCTCGGCGAACGCTTCCCCGACATGTGCTATCCGTATGACCGCGAGCTGATCGCCCTGTGCCAGCGCGTCGCCCTGGAGGAGCGGATCGTCTGTCACAAGGGCGTCTTCGTGGCCGTGCCGGGGCCGAACCTGGAGACGCGGGCCGAGTACCGCTTCCTGCGCGGCATCGGCGCCGACGTCGTCGGCATGTCTACCGTCCCGGAGGTGATCGTCGGCGTTCATTGTAAACTTCGCATCCTGGGGTTGTCGGTCGTCACCGACGTCTGCCTGCCCGACGCGCTGGAGCCGGTCAACCTGGCGGAGATCATCGCGGTGGCCAACGCCGCCGAGAAGAAGCTCCGCGTGCTGGTGCGGCGCGTCCTGGAGGCGATGCGCTGAGAGCGTAGGAAAGAATCTCACGCAAAGGCGCAAGGCCGCAAAGGAAGACGAGAATCAATGGGCTTTTTCAGTTTTTCTTTGCGCCTTTGCGCCTTTGCGTGAGATCTTTTCGATTTCTTCAGCGGCCGGTTACGCCCGTCCTGGACTACGGCTTCGGGGGCGAGCCGTTGGGCTTGAGCTTTTTGAGCGCTGCTTCCAGGGTTTCTATGGGGACCGACTCGGCCAAGTCATCCGCCGACAATCCCTTGGCACGTTCCTTCCCGGGTATCCCCTCCATCCGTTTCTCCAGCGATATCCCCTCCATCCGTTTCTCCAGCGATATCCCCTCCATCCGTTCCTCCAGCGATATCCCCTCCATCCGTTCCTCCGGCGGCATGCTGGCGAGGAGTTCCTTGATCGTCTTGCGCGCGAATTCCTTCAGTGTGTCGGGCATGTCAGGATCCTCTCTGTACGTCTTGAACAGTTGCAGCAGCACCGTGCTCATCTCCGTTGAATGCGGCTGGTAGTGCGCTTGGCCATAGCGTACCAATTCATCCCGGCTCGTGAACAGGTGGAGCAGGGCGTTCTGCTCCTCCTGCGGCAACTGCGACGCCACGATGATGCGAATCACCACCGTCACTACCCGCAGTTCGTAGACACCCGGCCGCACCGACGTCAACGGCACCTGCTGCGCCAGGTTGTGCGGGAACCGTACGCACACCGCGTACAACCGATAGTCGCTCTCCGGCAGCAGGTTCCCAAAGGATGGGCTGGACTGCTTCCGGTAATTGACGTAGTGGCCGACCAGTTCCAGCAACGACCAACCGTCGAGGGCCTCCTGGAACGACTTGAAGGTCAGCAGGTTGTGCGCGCCCAGGTCCTCGAAGCCGTCTGGCAGGCGCCACGGGATCGGCTCTGGCCCCTTGCGGATGAGGACGATGTCGAGGAACTGCTGCTTGAGCGACAGGTCCATCTCCGTCTCCACACGCACGGCGGTGCCCTGGAAGAAGTCGATCCAGGACAGCGCGAACAGCCGATGCAACGGTCGGAGTTCACTCATCGCCCCTCCGGGCGGCTTTCCCGTTGAGCAGGGTCATTTGCACCCCGGAGGCGATGCGCTAACTCGACCCCTGCCGGCTTGCCCGGCAGGTGAAGCAGGTCGTCAGCTAGACCAGCAGCGCAGTCCACATCGGCGACCCCTGCCGGCTTGCCCGGCAGGTGAAGGAGGTCGTCAGCTAAAGGCGTGCGCAGACGCATCCTTCCTTGTCTCTCCCCTCTCCGATCTAGCCACTGACCTGCTTCACCTGCCGGGCAAGCCGGCAGGGGTCGAGGAGGAGGGGCTGCGCCATTTGTCGATCTAGCCGCCGACCTGCTTCACCTGCCGGGCAAGCCGGCAGGGGTCGAAGCAGACGTCTCTCCCAGGAAGTACGCCCGCCGTGGCGTTCCGATTAATCAAATCGCCACCCATCCGTAGGACATGCTCCGCCTGCGGAGAGTTCCAGGAAGGTCAACTTGCTGTAGTTTCCGGGCAAACTACAGCAAGTTGACCTCCGAGCGCAACTCCTCCGCAGAAGTCGTTTGCGCCATCGCCCTGGTCAAGGGCCGATTCGTTTCACGGGCCGGTGAAACGAATCGCGTTTCCCGATGTCCTTGTCCCTCCTCGCTTTGCGCCGCCGACAACCCATTCGTTTCACGACTTTGGTAGACACCCCGCAGGGGGGCAATGAAACGATTCGGCAGGGAGGAAATTCGGCCGAAGCGACGCGCGCTGTGAACCTCCAGCTCAACCGGGGAGAGCCCCCGCCGACTGTCACCCCGCTGTGAACCATGCCAACTTCCTGTAGCTTCCGCATACAGGGGTCAGGCAATCGGCATGCAGAGCATGCCCTACTGGAACACGTTGCACGTTAGCGCCAGGTTCGGGAACCCGGGCCGGGTGATAATGCCGACGTCACTCGAGCACCCCGCAGGCGGCGATAATCCCCGGGTAAGTCAGGGTGCAGCTGTTCACGGTTAACCCCGGCTGCGGCCCGGGGTTGCCCGGGATGGTAACGCTTGCGTTGGCCACGTGCGACTTCTGGAAGGTCGAGGTGATCACGTTGCCCGCGATCAACTGCACGATGATCGTCTCCTCGTTCGGCGTGCCGTTGTCGATGATCAGCACCGTGCCCTGCTGGACCTGCCACGGGACGCTGTTGGGGGGGACGGTGCCGCTGCTGGCGGCCAGGGTCGCTGTCGTCGGCTGGTTGAGGTTGACTGGCGGAGTCGGCATCGTTGTCACCTTCGGGGCAATCACCATCTTCGAGCGGTCGATGACGGCGAAAAAGCGCGGGCGGATGTTCGTGTTCGTCGAGGCCCCCAGCTCTTCCGCCAGCTTCACGGGTCGCACCGTGTCGTCGGCGACGCGGAAGTAGCCGACCGTCATCCAGACAGCGAAGACGTTGCTGCGCGTGGTCACGTGGCCGAAGATCTTCCGCATTAGCTCGGTCTGCTGGGGCGACGGCGGGACCGACGCACCGCCGGTGGGGTCGAACAGGCGCTGACCCGTCGCGCCGGTGCCGCTGAGCGAGCGCAGGAACGTGTCCTCGATGCCCGTCGTGCCTGGTTTGAGCGTGCCACCGTCGAAGACCGCTTGTGGATCGTTGTTCGGCTGGTTGCCGGTGCCCAGGCTGAGGAAGGGTCGGTCCGTGGCCGTGATCTGTCCGCCCGCCGTCCCCGGCGTGTAACCTGGACTGCGCGAACCGATCATCGACTGGTTCGGGTTCGTTGGGTTATAGAAGATGCTGGAGACTTGCGCCTGGGTAAAGCCGTTGGCTGTCTGCTGGTCGCACAGGGCGTTGAACACCTCCGCGTCCCAGATGGTGTTGATGTTCATCATGCCCGGGATGCGGCCGCCCGACGAAACGCCGGTCGTGCGGTCGCGCGTGTGCAGCAACTCGAACACGCGATACAGGCGATTCGTCTCGTCGTACCAGTTGACCTGGTGGTTGTACGAGGCGGCCGCCCCGCCCGCGGTGCTCGGGGCCACGAAGCGGCGCGTCAGCTCCCAGGGCTGATAGCCGGACACGTGCAGCAGATCGAGCGGGCTGACCAACTGCCGGTCCAGGTGCATCAGCCAGTTGTAGGACTTCTGGGGCGTCTGGAGCACCAGCCCGTTGTCAGAGCCGAACGTATCGGACGTGGCCGGCGTCATGGGGTTGATCGCGGTCGGGGGGTTGGAAGACTGGACCTGGCTGGGGTAGGCGGCGTAGGGCTGGAATTTCGCCGTCGATTTGTAGGAATTGTTCGTGTTCTGCGGCACCACGCCATTCGGGTTGGCCGGGTTGCCAGCGCCCGCGCCCTGTCCGCCGCCGATGTAATCGACGGTGATGTACGGGTTGTATGTGGGGTTGGCCGCGCCGGCCGCGTTGGTGACGTTGGGGTCGTACGGCCAGTGCGGGTTGACCAGGCGACGCAGCAGCACGTTGACGCCGTTGGTCGCGTCGGTCCCGGTGAATTTCCCGGTAGCATCGGTGTTGCCCGTGAACTGCATGTTCGGCGTCGTCAGCATGGGCGTGCCGGCCGGGACGATCGCGGGCGCCCCGTTGGCCACCGGCGCGATGGTGCCGTGGGCGTCGCTGCTGGGGCCGACGAGGAAGTACTGCGGGTTGGTCACGGTCGCGGTCGCCGGCCCCCCTATGACGGGCGACTGGTTCTTCTGCGGGACCTTGTCAATGGTGCTGATGCTCCCCGCCCCGGGACTGAAGTCGGTCTGCGTGCGGACGTTGTTCGGCGTGCCGAGGATCGCGTCGTTGTTGGACGGCGGATTGGTCCCGGGGATGGTGATGCCGGTGAGGGCCAGGCCGGACGCGTTCGCCACGCCACCTCCCGGGTTGACGTTGTTGTCGGAGACCACCAGGATGTACGGGCTGAAGGGATTGCCGGTGTTCATGGCCGGGGTCGGCAGGTAGAGCGGCACCGCCGTGCTATCCTGGCCCTGGGTGCCTGAGCCGGCGGGGGGGTTGGGGATCGGGTTGAACAGCTCGACGAAGACGTTGACTTTGGTCTTGCCGGTGTTCATGGCCGGGGGCGTGTACTCGGCGAGCACCTCGTTGATCAGGACTTTGGGCAGTTCGGTGCCGAACACCCAGTAGAGCGGGCTCCCCTCCTGGGCATTCAGACCCAGGCCGCCCAGGTTCACGTTCAGGTTGTTGCCCAGATTGGTAGTCGTGCCGAGGTTGGCAGGGAGCAGGCCGTCGGTGGTGGTGGTGTAGAAGTTGAACGGCGTGCTGATCTCGTCCTCGTCGATGAAGTCCACGATGTTGACGGCGAGTTGCGCCAACCAGCGGCGCGAGGCCAACTCCTGGGCGGTCGGCGCCTGCGGGTTGACCGGCGCCGGCACGCCGGTCACGAGCAGCAGGCGGCGGTAGATGTCGTTGGCCAGCTTCTGCCGGTCCGCCTGAGCCTGCAGGAACTGGGCCAGGATAGCGGCTCCGTTGCCCGTCCAGTTGTCAAAGCGGTCGTACGGCCCGAGCAAAGGGGGAGTACCGTTCGGATTCGCCGCATTGGGAGCGCCGGTCCCCATCGGTTGGGGATTGTAGGTGGCCGCCGACGTGCCGCTCCCCTGGTGGGGATAGGGCGACAGGAAGCGATTCAGGTTCACCTTGCTCAGGGCCGCGTCAATGGATCGCCAATCGATGGCGGTGTTGAAGGTGTTCGGCGGGTTCGCCAGGAAGTTCGGCTGTCCCGGTGTGATGAATTCGCTGTCGGTCGGCTTCGCCTGGGGGAGAGAACTCGGGATGCTGATGGCGGCGATGCGCTGGGACGGGGAAGGAAACGCCTGCGGCTGGCCGGTCGGCGGCTTGTTGGCCGAGGTCGTGCCCGTGCCGCCGTTGGGACTGGTGCCGTAGCCATACCACGCTGTTTTGACAAACTGCCCCTGGGAGGTGGACCACGTGGTGGTGTTGGAGGTACGGTCCCACAGCCAGGGCGTCAGCGCCGGGCGGTCGAGGCCGTAACTGTCGGTGGTTACCATGAGCGGAATGCGGGGGCTGCCCATGTTGTTCGGCAACAACCGGCCGATGTCGCAGTTGAGGTTGTTGTTGCTCCCCAGAACGCTGCGGTTGTAGAGCATGACCAGGTTGCCGGCGTCGAAGCGGCGGTTCGTGCTGGTCGGGTAGAGGGGCCAGCCCGGCCAGAGCGGGTCGTAGAGCAGGGGATGGTTGGTGCGCTCCAGCAGCGAGCCGTTGCCGTAGCCGGCGGGGAACGTCGGGAAACAGGACAACGCCGGGAAGATAAGGGCCCCGGTGAACGCGCCGCCCTGCCCGTCGTTGGTGGCGTCGTAGTCCACCTGGGCATAGTAGTGCGGGGAGCGCCCGCTGGCGGCGAAGTTGTTGTTGTTCACGGGGCCGGGCAGCCCACTGTTGCCGTAGCGGCCGGGGACTGATGGGAAGGTGGGGTTGCCGACGAACAGTTGCGACCACTCAGCCTGGGCCGCTGCCTGGTTGACGGCCGCGGAGGCCAGTTGCGACGGGTTGATTTCCCACTTGCCCCAACCTTGATTGGACGCATGAGCCAGGTTCGCGCCGCGGATGTTGCCGTGGGAGTTGAGGTTCACCCGCCCGTCGAGGTCCATGATGAAGAAGGCGAACAGTGGCTTGTACTTGACGCCGTTGGACGCCGTCTTCACCGGGTAATCGAGGTCGATCCAGACGCTGTCGTTGGCGCCGGGGAAGCCGCGCAGGTTCTTGACGTCGCCGCCGAGGCCCGGCAAGGGGAAGCCGGTGGCCATGTCCACGCGTCGGGGCCGCAGGCAGGTGTACTTGAGGTAGGCCTGGATGTTAGCCGGGATGACGTCCGCGGGGTAGAGCGGGTTTGGGTTGGTATTGGAAAACCACGACCAGTAGTTCGCATTATTCGGGTCGAGCGGGAGGTACGGCTGGCCGGATCCCGGCCCAGCGATCGCGGGCGGGTTCGGGTTCACCGGGATCAGGTACGGCCGGTGGAAGGACCGCGCCAGCACGTTGCCGTTGGAATCGACGGCGCCGAGGTAGACGTGGTTGCCGTCGGGGTAGGTGTACGACGAGTTCCAGCCCCAGGCGTACCCTCCGGGCGATTGGGCCAGGCTAGTGCGGTACCAGAGGGGAGCGTTCCCAATGACCGGGCCGGTGCGCTCGGGGTCACGAACGAAGCCGTCCGTCAAGATGTAGGCACCTGGCGCGTTCGTGCTGCTGATGCCGCTGAGGTAGGGCACATAGCTGATGAGGTTATGATCATCGACGGCCGTGCCAAGCGGGAATGAGGGGAGGGTGATCTGGTTGTGCAGCCGCCCCGGACCATTGAATGGGTAGATGTTGTTCCCGGGACTATCGTAATTCCAGCCGTAGACATCGCGGGCAAAGTCGTGTCCGCGCACGGCGCTGCAGGCGCCGTCGGGGAAGCCGCCGTTCACCGGATCGGCCACCCCGAAAATGAGCTGCGCGATGCCGTAGTCACTGACCGAGTCGTACTTCTCGTTGGGCTGGGTGCTGACGTACGGGGCGGTGGTCTCGCGGGCGAGGCGCGAGGCGTCGGCCTCGGCGCTGGCGTAGAGAACGAAGGCGAGGCCGACGACGGCGAAGAGCGTCAGCAGGACCAGCACGATCATCAGGATGACGGCGCGGCGCTTGGCGAACGCCTGCGGGTTGCGCGGTCGGAACATGGGAAACTCCAGTGCGGGCGCTCGCGTGGCCGCCCGAGGACGGCCGGGTGGTCTCTACATATCCTGCACGAATGTTATCTGACGACTCTTTGATGTCTTCAGATCCCAGACGCGGATGGTGATTTCCAGAGCGTTGATCAGGTACTGGGGCGGCTGGCTCGGCAGGCTGAAGTTGCCCGTGTTGTAAACCGGGTTGACGGGGTTCGGGGGCACCGGGGCGAAAATGGCGTTCGCGGTCGGCACGTCGAGGAAGTCGTTGGCCAGCGCCGCCCCCCCATTGAAATTGCTCGCCAGGATGCGGACGTTGAACGAGATGACGTCGCTCAGCACGATGTCGTCACCGACCCAACTCGGCTGACCGTCAGTCGCCGGCGGCGCTGAACCGGGGATAACGCCGCCGAACGGAATCAGCGATTGCGGCATCGCCTGGCGGGCCGTGTTCGTCAGGTCGCTCGGGGTGTTGAACCAAAGGAACTGGGGTAGGTTGTTCACGTTGTCAGGGGCGCAACTCACCTCGGCGTAGCGGCGGCCCCAGAGGTTGATGGGGGTAGTGCTCGGCGGCACGACGACGGTGACGGGCACCCGGTTGCCTGGATTGTTGAGGGAGTTGAGCGTGCTCGTGAGCGTGGTGGGGTCGTCCGGGACGACCACGCGCACCCGACGCCGGAGCGTGAAGAGCGGCACTTGCGCCAGGCCCCCCGCGCCGGACGTCAGCAGGGGTTGCCCCCCGCTGTCGAATTCCGGAGTGAGGAACCAGCCCACCTCGGCCCAGAGGCTGATGAGGGTGCCGGATTGTGTCGCGTTGAACGTCTGGGGGGGGGACGGGGCGGCCCGCAGCTGTTGGTAATCGAGCGGCCCCTGGCCGAACAACCCCCCGTTGGCCCCAGGCGCCGCCTCGCTCGGGAGGAACTGCGGCAGGCTGGGGTCCGACGCCGGCCCCGTGATGCGGGCGGGGGGGAAATAATCGGAAGGCTGGATACCGTTGCGGCGCACGCTAAAGCAGAGGGCCGTGCCCGCGTTTGCCATGCGGAACGAGCCGACGCCGGTGCCGTCGGACCCTTCGCGGACCGACCCCGGCTGCTGGATGAAAAAGTAACCCGCCGAGGGGGTGTTCAACGGGCTGGTGAACAGGTTGCTCAGCTTCTTCTGGTTGAGGTCGAAGTGCGGCTGGCGCAGGTCGTCGGCGAGGAGGTTGTTGCCGGCGCGCAACCTTTCCTGCATGTCGCCCTGGGCCTTGAGCTGGCGGAAGACACCGATGCCGGCGCTAAACGCCTCGGTCATAATGACCATGATAAAGACGATCAAGGCCGTCGCCACCAGCACCTCGACCAGCGTGAAGCCGCGGCGCGAGGACGAGCGGGGTGTCGGTGTGGTTGTCGCAATCATGGCGGTTCGCTTTCTGGACGGGGCGCGGCTCAATAGTTGGTGTTCTTCTCGAACACTTCGCTGACGTTGTCCATGACGATGATCGTCCCCGTGACGGTGCCGTTGGCGTTGAATGGGCCGCGGACCGTGCCGCCGCTCGGCGACTGCACCTCGATTTCGAGGATCGGGCCCGGCAGGTCGGTGACGCTGGTCACGCGGTAGAAGTAGCCCTGGGGCACCGGCACCGCGGCACCCGCGGGTACGGCATTCATGCGGGCGTCGAGGATCCAGCTGCCGCGCCGGATTGCCGGCTTCTGCCCGACCCAGGGGATGTCGATGAGGCGGTCCGATAGGAACACGGCATTGGCAAACGCCGTCTCGCCGGTCGGGTTACCGCTAATATCGACCCCCGGCTGCCGTCCCGAGTAGACGACGACGGTCAGGTCCAGCGGCAACTCCGCGTTGTTGGCGCTGACCCGGCGCACCATTAAGGCGAAGGAGTACCGTCCCTCACGCTGGATGACGTTGCCGTTGACCGCCTGGGAACCGAGGTCAGCGGGGAGGCCGTTGTCGGCAAAGTTAATGTCGTCCTGGAGGGTACACCAGCGCTTCGGGTTCGAGGTAATGATTCCGTTGAGGAGCGTACATCTCCGTATTCCGGGGGTGAGGTTGCCGAGGGGGATGCCCCCCACGGGGTTGGTGGCGACCGCACCCGGCTGGTTGGGGATAGCGATGGGATCCACGAACAGCGGGTACCCCGGCCCCGTCGGGAGCACCGGAAGCACCCCGGGCCAGGGTTCTTGAAAGACGGTATTGCTTGACCCCGGGACGGACAGCTGGAACATGCCGTCGCTGGTCAGGTTCAGCGTCTTGAACAGGGCGGTGGCGTTGTTGGCCGTCTCGGCGGTGCGCTGGTCCTTGAGGGCCTGGGCCATCTGCACCGCCCCGAGGGGGAATAGCGTGAGCAGCGCCAGCAGGCCGATGGCCATGACGAAGATGGCCATGAGGGCCTCAATCAGGGTGATAGCGCGGCGTCGAGTCATGACGTTCTCCTCGGGCGGGCCAGGAGCCGACGGCCCGCCCCAAGCTCTTGTCGCCTCACATCCCCGAGGAACGGCCGTCCGTCACGAACACCCACGGGTTGTTCGTGTTGAGGGCGGCCGGCTGCGAGGCGACAATACCGGTGCGCGTGTAAACGGCCACCAGAGACTGCGCCCCCCCGTTGGGGTCGCTGGTGTCGTAGATCCAGAGGACCACCTTACCCCCAGTTCCTGCGTCGCGGAGCACCTTGCCCGAGGGGGCAAACAGAATGTCCACCTGGCCCGTCTGACTGTCCGGCGTCACGAGGCTCCACTGGCTCTGCCCGCCGAACTGGGCGGGGGGGTGGCCGGTGGTCAGCGGCGAATCGACCGCGATGCTGTCCGGCAGGTTGACCGGTTGTTGGCCGACCATCACGCGCGGCCCACGCTGGATCCGGTAAGGCAGAGCGTTTTGGAAAAAGGCCACCGGACTGGCGGGCGGGTTGGCTAGCAGGTTCGCGGGCAACGGGCTAAGCAGAGTGAGGTTGTCGCTGACGGTGGGCGTCGTCAGGTTAATGCTCACGTTGACGGACAAGATTTTGTAGAGCGCGTCTGGCTTGTTGTTGCCCATCAGGTCGAGGTAATCACCGGGCTGAACCGGCCAGAGGGACGGGTTGCTCGGTCCGTTGCCCCCAAAGAAGTCCACGCCGCTGAAGATGCCAAGATTGAGGTTGAGACTGCCAGGAGGCGGATTCGACACGCCGGCTAGAAAGCTGTTCGCGGGGACGAAGTAGTCCGGCTGCTCGATCAATTGCAGACTGTGGACGCGGGTGAGACCGTCAGGGTCCGGGGTCGGCACGAGGCGGACGCCGCGCGGCAATTGGTCGCGCAGGGCCCACTGCTTGGCAAGGAATAGCGTGCCCTGCACCTGGTCCGTGCCCGAGGCGACGCGCTGGTTGTCTTGCAGCTGCGGGAAGATCAGGACGCCCAACCCCGCCAGCAGCGCGATGAGAGTGATGACCACGATCAGTTCGACGAGCGTGAACGCGGGGCGGGGCGACAACGGCGATCGGTGATGGATGCGCATGCCTCGCTACCTCGTGTCGCCCGTTTACCGGAGTTGGAAGTTGATGATGTCGTCGGCGCCCTGGATGCCCTGGTCATACTTGCCGTTGGACCCCAGCGAGATGATGACAGGAGTCAGGGTGTACTGGTACGGTCCCGAGGCCCCTTGCGGCGGGGAAGCCAGGGGGTAACCGACGTTGGTTTGAAACGTGGCGACGAGGTTCTGCTGCACCAGCCACTGCTGCCATCCCAGGTTGGCCAACAGCCCCTCGGGGTCTTCCTTATCGGGCGGGTTTGCGGCGTTGAACGGCTGCAGAGTGCCAATCGCCGGGGTGGGCGGGTTTCCCACACCCGCTCCGTAACCGCTGGCCGGCCAGCGGTTGAAGATGATGGGGATGCTGGGGTTGCTCGTCCTCTGCCAACCGTCCGAAATCTCCTTGAGGCCGTCGTTGAACCGGTCGTACAATTCCCCAGAACTCAGACCCGTGTCCGGGTCGAAATCGATGCCACGGCGGCGCTGCTTCAGGGCCAGGTAGAGGCAGGCGGAGGACTGGTCCTCGGGCGGGCGGCCGAGGCTGGCGGCCGAGGCGCCGGAGAGGGCGCGGACGTAGGCCGGGTTCGGAGCAAAGCTACCGACCCCCGGCCAGTTGAGGGTCTGGGTCGCTTCGGTGAAGTTGGTGGGGAACTCCCGTCGCAAGCACATAAGGATGTGAATGACCCGGGCGCGGTTGTTGCCCAGGGCGTCGTTGCCGGCGAGACCCTGGGCGATGGGGTTGACCTGTTCGGTCTTCGCGGTATCGATAACGGCCTTCCACTGCTGGGCGAGGCCCTTGTCGAGCTTGCTCACGGTCTGCTCGGTGTTGCGGCGCTGCTGCAGGTTGAGCACCTTCATGACGCCGGCCACGCTGAGGCTGACGAGCACGAGGATGATGGTCACTACTATGAGCAGCTCGATCAGCGTGAAGCCGCACCGAGCTGACGTGCGTGTCGGACGGATCGCATGCACCATGGCGCGGCTCCTTACGGCGTGACGCCGAGCTTGGCGTCGTAGAAGTTACTGATGTCGTCGGCGCCGAACGGGGCAGTGGCGGAGGGACCGGACTGGGGTGTCCATTGGCCGCCCGCACCGAACGCCTGGTTCTTGCCCGCCGAGATGATCTGAAACCCGTCCGCCTTGTAGAACGTCCCGCTGTTTTGGTAGGGCACGACGCCCAGCAAGGAGCAGTCGGAGGATCCCAGGCCGGAGTAGGCGAGATAGTTGTTGGCCGCGGTGCCGCAGCTGAAGTAGGCGTAGGGCTTGTCGTTGCCGACCGGCGGGTTCGAGGAGTAAGCGTCGAAGTACACGGGGTAGCCGTTCTGACCGAACGGCCGGAGGCGCGTTGTCACGAACTGGAAATACGGCCCCTTGCGCGGGGGGACCGCCTGGCCGTTAACGACCTTGAGCGGGTTCGTCGGGTCCGTGGAGAACCCGCTGGGGGAGCCGTTCACGATGGGGCCGGCGAGGAAGAAGACGAGGCACTGCTCCCCTTCCAGGACGGTGGGTCCGTCGATCTTCCCGTTGAGGTTCCAGTCGAGCGACAGCGGGGCCCGTGGGAAGAGCTTGGAATAAAGGTAGTTCTTGGAGTCGATGGCGAGCTGAGTCAGCGCCGCCTGCTGCGCAGCACTGAGGTTGTTGAAACCCGGGAAACCGTTGACCGGAGCAGCCGGGTTGTAGGTGCCCGTCTCGTCGAGGTACAGCCGGCTGGGCGGTGGACTCCCCTGGACCTTGAAATCAGCCATGAACTGGGTGAGGCCGCCGGAGAGGCCGGTAATCTCGTTGTGAGTCTTGACCTCGTCCATCTTGCTGAAAGCCGCCGAAAGGCCGGACAGCAGGAGGGCGACCAGCGCGGCGATGATAGCGATCACCACGATCAATTCGATCAGCGTAAAGCCGCCCCGCCGGCGAGCGGGCGTGCGGTGCAGTCTCATGGGGGAATCTCCTTCGTTTAGCGGCCGCCGTCGATTCATCAGTTCGCGAAACGATAAATCGTGCGCGAAACGATAAATCGAGGGCCGCCGCTCAACGGCTACTTGCTCAACCCTTCCAGCAGCTTGATCAGCGGCATGAACAGGGCCGTGACGATCAGGCCGACGATGCCGCCGAGCACCACCGTCATGAGCGGCTCCATCAGCTTCAGCAGGCCCTCGACCAGCACGTTGACTTCCTCGTCGTACACGTCGGCGATCTTGTAAAGCATCGTATCCAGGTCGCCGGTTTCCTCGCCGACGTCGATCATGTTCACGACCATGTCGTCCACCAGCCGGCTCTCCTTGAGCGGCTGGGCGATGGTGTCGCCCTCGCGGATCGACTCGTAGACGCGCGTGTACATGCGCTCGAAGACCGCGTTGGCACAGGTCTCGCGCGTGATGGCCAGCGCCTCCAGGATCGGCACGCCGGACGCCACCAGCGTGCCCAGGGTGCGCATTGTCCGCGCCACGATGGTTTTTTCGACGATTTGCCCGGCGATGGGGGTCCATAACCACAGCCGGTCCAGGGCGTAGGCGCCGCTCTTGTTGAGGCGTATGAGCTTGAGCAGCAGCCACCAGCACAGAGGGAACAGGGGCAGGATGTACCAGTAGGTGGCGACCCAGTCGGACACCTGAATCAGCTTCTCGGTCAGCCAGGGCAGCGTCATGCCGAAGTCGGCGAAGATCTTTTTGAACTTCGGAATGATGTAGATCATGATGAAGGTCAGGATGAGGACCGCCACCAGGATGACCACGCAGGGGTAGACCATCGCGCCGATGATGCGCCGCTTCAACGACTGCGATTTTTCCTTGAAGTCGGCGAGGCGCTTGAGGATCACTTCCAGGGCGCCGCCGGCCTCGCCGGCCTTGACCATGTTGACGTAGAGGCGGTCGAAGCACTTGGGGTGCTTGCCGAAGGCCTCGCTGAGGGTGCTGCCGGACTCGACGTCATCGACCACGTCGATGAGGGCGTTCTTGAGGACGCCGGGTTTCATTTGTCCTTCTAGGATCTTCAAGCTACGGAGAACGGGCAGGCCGGCGTCCTGGAGGGTGGAGAACTGGCGCGTGAAGGTACACAGCGCCTTCATCGAGACGCCGCCGATGGTGAAGGTCTTGCCCTTCTTCTTTTTGGCGCCGCCCTTCTTGCCCTTCTTGCCGCTGGCCACCTCGGTGATCTTGGTCACGAAGTAGCCCATCTGCTTGATCTTTTGCTGCGCCTCTTCCTCGTTGGCGGCATCGACGGTGTCCTTGACCTCCTTGCCGCTGGTGTCCATCGCCTCGTACTTGTAGGTCGGCATGCTCGGTGTCCTCGGAATCCCACGGGCTTGCCCCGTGGATCGTTAGGCTCGCGGCTACAGGGCGAGAGCTTTTTTCTCCCGTCGCCTTCGGAATCCCACGGGCTTGCCCCGTTGATCGTTAGGCTCGCAGCTACAGGGCGAGAGTTTTTTTCTCCCGTCGCCTTCGGAATCCCACGGGCTTGCCCCGTG
>Ga0116225_1000836_pt1 | contig 23058 bp, 19 predicted proteins | sample Sb_taG_8_FD_88968 | JGI IMG/M metagenome (GOLD analysis project Ga0116225, IMG submission 88968) | Peat soil microbial communities from Weissenstadt, Germany - Sb_50d_c_BC metaG | ecosystem: Environmental > Terrestrial > Soil > Wetlands > Peat | place: Germany: Weissenstadt | collected 2010-09-21 | reverse complement strand
GTTGTCGGTCTGTCGCGGCGCCATCGCGGCGACGCCGCATCATCCGGGATTTCCCAAGGGGTTCGTCTGGGGCGCTTCGACCTCGGCCTTGCAGATTGAAGGCGCCATCGCCGAGGATGGGCGCGGCCCCAGCATCTGGGAGACCTTCGCCCGTCAGCCCGGTGTGATCCGCGACGGCTCGTCTCCAGCGACGGCCTGCGACCATTACCACCGCTGGCGCGATGATATCGCCTTGATGAAGCGGAGCGGCTTGGAGGCCTATCGGTTCTCGGTGGCTTGGCCTCGGGTCATGCCCAAGGGGCGCGGGACGGTCAACGCCAAGGGGCTCGACTTCTACGACCGCTTGGTCGATGGGCTGCTGGCCGCCCGCATCCGCCCCATGGCCTGCCTGTATCACTGGGATTTGCCGCAGGCCTTGCAGAACCAGGGCGGCTGGATGAATCGCGACATCGCCAGTTGGTTCACCGACTACGCCCTGGCGGTAACCGCCCGCCTGGGTGACCGGGTCAGCGACTGGTTCATGCTTAACGAGCCGTCGGTGGCGGCGATCTTCGGGCATGCCTATGCCGAACATGCGCCGGCGCTGAATGCTGGCAAGGCCGGGTTGCTGACGGCGCTGCATCATCAAAATCTGGCGCAGGGGCGGGCGCTGCATGCCCTGCGCGCCGAACGCTCGGGCTGGCGGCTGGGCACCGTGCTTAGCCTGCAGCCGACGGTGCCGGTCAGCGCCAGCCCACAGGACCGCGCTGCCGCCATCCGCTGGGATGCGGCGTGGAACCGGGTCTCGCTGGATGGGGTGATGCGCGGGCAGGTGCCGGACATCCTGGCCGCCGACATGGAGCCGCTGGTCCAGTCCGGCGACATGGACATCATCCGCTTTCCGCTCGACATGCTGGGGGTCAACTACTACTCGCCGCTGGATATTCAATACCAGCCGGGGCGGCTGCTGGATGCCGGGTTCGGCCCCGCCGCCGTGCCGGGCGGGCGGGTTACCGCCATGGGCTGGCCGGTGCAGCCGGAGGGGCTGTTCCAGATGCTGATGGAGTTGAAGATGCTCTATGGCAACCCCGCGGTGTTCGTCACCGAGAACGGCGCCGCCTATGACGACCGTTTGGTCGGCGGACATGTCGCCGACCCCCAGCGCATCGCCTATCTGCGCGACCACCTGACGCAATTGGCGCGGGCGCGTCAGGCCGGATGCGATGTGCGCGGCTATCTGGTGTGGTCGCTGCTGGATAACTGGGAATGGCAGTTCGGCTATTCCCGCCGCTTCGGCCTGACTTATGTCGATTATCCCAGCCAGCGCCGCACCCCCAAGGACAGCCAGCTATGGTACCAAGGCGTGGCCAAGACCGGCCGGCTGGCATGAGCGTCACCGGGGCATCCCGTCGCACTCCACGCGATGCCTCCTCGTTCCGGTTGATCTATGGGCGGATTGAAGGCAAGATTGCGGCGCGTCGCAAAGGCTCGCTTCGTGCCCCATACCACTTGCGTCGTGGTGTCGGAGCCGAAAAAGGTGGCATTACGACAGCAAATCTTTTACGACCTACGCGTGGTGGCCTATGCCCCGCGAGATTTTCGGCGGACCCTCTCGGGTTCGACGCCAATGCACCATACGAAACGACTTCGGACGGCGGCGCGATAACCCGTGCCGCTCCATGTTGAGATCAACCTACCGCAACGGATCAGTGTAATGCCTCGTCAAACGCCTCTCTCTGACATCCGCAATATTGGTATCATCGCCCATGTCGACGCTGGCAAGACCACGACGACCGAGCGCATCCTTTATTACACCGGGCGCAAGCACAACATCGTCGACATCCACGACACCAAGGATCTCAAGACGTCGACCACCACCGACTATCTTGAGCAAGAGCAAAAGCGCGGCATCACCATTCAGTCCGCCGCTGTCTCGGCCTTTTGGCGTGGCAAGAAGATCAACGTTATCGACACCCCCGGCCACGTGGACTTCACCATCGAGGTGAACCGTTCGCTGCGCGTCCTCGACGGCGCCGTGGTTGTGTTCGACGGCGTTGCCGGTGTCGAGCCGCAGTCCGAGACCAACTGGCGCCTGGCCGACAACTACAACGTGCCGCGCATGTGCTACGTCAACAAGATGGACCGTAGCGGCGCCAACTATCGCCGTTGCGTCGAGATGATCCGCACCCGTTTGGGCGCCCGTCCGCTGATGATCCAACTGCCGCTGGGTTCGGAAGACAACTTCCGTGGCATGATCGATCTGGTCGAGATGAAGGCCCTGGTGTGGAAGACCGACGACAAGGACGAGCAGTGGGAAATCTGGGACATCACGCCTGACCTGGGCGCCAAGCTGGGCATCACCGTCAAGGAAGACCTGGACGTGCTGGCCTCGGTCGCCGAAGCCCGCTCCGAGCTGGTGGACACCGCCCTGGAGCAGGACGAGGCCGCCATGGAGATCTACCTGGAGACCAATGTCGAGCCGTCGCCCGACGTGCTGCGCGCTTGTCTGCGCAAGGGCACCCTGGTTGGCGCCTTTACCCCCGTGCTGTGCGGTTCGTCCTACAAGAACAAGGGCGTGCAGCAGGTTCTGGACGCCGTCGTCGATCTGCTGCCCGCTCCGACCGACGTTCCCGCCATCAACACCGTGGATGCCGACGGCAACCCGAACGGCGAGCGTCTGTCGAACGACGACGAGCCGTTCTCGGCCCTGGCCTTCAAGGTGATCAACGATACCTACGGCGCCCTGACCTTCGTCCGCGTCTATTCGGGCGTGCTGACCAAGGGCATGTCGGTGCTGAACAGCACCCGCGGCAAGCGCGAAAAGATCGGCCGCATGGTCGAGATGTTCGCCAAGGAAGCCCAGCCGGTCGAGGAAGCCCGCGCCGGCGACATCATCGCCCTGGTCTCGCTGTCCGAGACCGAGACCGGTGACACCCTGTGCGACTCCAGCGATCCGGTGGTTTTGGAGCGCATGCGCTTCCCCGACCCGGTCATCAGCGTCTCGGTCGAGCCGAAGACCAAGGGCGACCAGGAGAAGTTCTCCGCCGCTCTGGGCAAGATGGTTCGCGCCGATCCGTCGCTGCGTCTGGAAACCGACCGTGAAACCGGTCAGACCATCCTGCGCGGCATGGGCGAGCTTCACCTGGAAGTGACCCTGGATCGTATGCGTACCGAGTTCGGCGTCGAAGGCAACATGGGCAAGCCCCAGGTCGCCTATCGCGAGACGATCACCCAGTCGGTCGAACACGTCTACACCCACAAGAAGCAGACCGGTGGTTCGGGCCAGTACGCCGAAGTCAAGATCGTCTTCGAGCCGCGGGAGCGTGGCGCCGGCTTCACCTTCAAGGACGAAGTCGTCGGTGGTTCGGTGCCCCGCGAATACATTCCGTCGGTGGCCAAGGGTCTGGAAGTCCAGAAGGAAGACGGCGTCCTCGCCGGCTACCCGACCGTGGACTTCAGCGCTCGTCTGATCGACGGCAAGTACCACGACGTCGACTCGAACGCTCTGACGTTCGAAATCGCCGCCAAGGCTTGCTTCCGTGAAGGCATCAAGAAGGCTTCGCCGATCCTGCTGGAGCCGGTGATGAAGGTCGAAGTGGTGACCCCGGAAGATTACCTGGGCGACATCATCGGCGACGTGAACCGTCGTCGCGGCATGATCCTGGGTCAGCTGGAGCGTGGCACCAACATCGCTATCGAAGCCCATGTGCCGCTGAACGAAATGTTCGGCTACATCGGCCAGCTACGCGGCATGACCAGCGGCCGCGCCTCGTACACCATGGAATTCTCGCACTACGAGCCGGTGCCGAGGAACGTGGCGGACGAGATCATCGCCAAGCTGACCACCAAGGTCGCCTAAGGCTTCGGCCGCAAGCAGCTTTGACATGACGACGCCCGCCGGGGGAAACCTCGGCGGGCGTTTTCGTTTGGGAGGCGGGTGATTCAAAAGGGAACAGCAATTCCCCTCTGCCGTCATGCCCGCGTTTGTCGCGGGTATCCATGCCGTTGGGGCGGAGTGCATTGCTTTTATTGGTGTTTTTCGTTGCCGCAGGGATGGCTGGAACACGTCCGGCGATGACGGGTCAATGGAATGTGGCTGTTGCTTTCATCGGCTCATTCGCCCAAAGCCTCACGCCTCGCCGTTTGGCCCCACCACGGCATCCAGCAGCATTTCCTTGAACAGCTTGACCAGCTTCTGGTCCAGGTGGCCGACCATTTCATCGACCATGATCTTCAGCGCCAGTTCAGCGTCCATCGGCGGCTTGTAGATGCGGCGGTCGGTCAGGGCGCCGAACACATCGACGATTGACGCCATGCGCGCCAGTTCGTTCAATTGCGCCGACACCAAGCCGTTGGGGTAGCCCGACCCATCCAGCTTTTCGTGATGCTGTTCGGCGATGGTGATGATCCCCTTGGGGATCGGCTCATGCGCCTTCTTCAGATAATGTACCGAGGCCGGCACATGGCCCCGCATGATCACCCATTCCTCGGGAGTTAGGCGGCCAGGTTTATTCAGCACCTCATGCGGGATGGACATCTTGCCGACGTCATGCAGCAGACCGCCGCTGGCCAACAGCAATTGATCGGCCTGCGGCAGGCCGATGGTGTAGCCGAATAGCGATAACAGCGTCGCCACCCGCAGCGAATGCGCATAGCTGTAATTGTCGTAGTCGCGCACACCGCTGAGAATGCTGCGGAAGTCGTTCTTGGCGACGGCTTCGACCAGTGGCGAACAGGCGTCGCAGACGGTGCCATAGGCGATCGGTTCGCCCTTGTCGATGACGTCTGAAATGCTGTTGAAGACCTCGACGGTGCCCTTCAGCGCTTCACGTTGCAGTGGCGGCAGGGCTTCCCATTTGCGTTCGATGCCGTAGTTCAAATGGGCCGAGACGGCGCGGATCAGGGCGCTGCGGCGATAGGGCTTGACCAGATGGGCGTCGGCGAACTCCAACGCCGCCACGACCAGTTCGGGATCGTCGTTATTGGCGATGAACAGCACCGGCACCTTGGCCAGCGAGCGTTCCTGGCGCAGGGTGCGGATGAAGTCGATTCCGCCGAAGGGCGGCGTCTGTTCGCCGACCAGTACCAGACTGGGGATGACCACCCCCATGCCGGCGAGGGCACGGGTGGCGTCCGGATATTCGACCATGGCGTAGAACGACAACAGGGCGTCGGAGATCTGCTGTCGCGCCTTTGGGTTGCCATCCACCACGGCGACCAGATGCCGCTCCATATGGAGCGCGGCCTCGACATCCGCGCCTGCCGCGCGTCGCAAATGGCGAGAGGGTGAGTTCAGTCCAATCCCTCCGGCCGGCCGCGGAAGCCCATGGCGACCACATAGGTCTCGGCCGATTCGGCGCGGCTGGCGGGCGGCTTGGCGTGGCGCACGGTCTCGAAGCTGCGCTTAAGCAGTTCCAGCAACTGGCGCTCGGTACCGCCCTTGAACACCTTGGCGACGAAGGTGCCGCCGGGCGACAGAACCTCCAGCGCGAAGTACAGCGCCACTTCGCACATGTTGATGATGCGCAGATGGTCGGTCGGCGGGTGGCCGGTGGTGGGCGCGGCCATGTCCGACAGCACCACGTCGGCCGGGCCGCCCATAGCCTCTTTCAGCATGCCGGGGGCTTCGTCGGCCAGGAAGTCCTGGACCAGCACGGTGGCGCCGGCCACTTGATCCCATTCCAGGATATCGATGCCGACCACCTTGCCGCCATTGGTCGTCTGCGACTTGACCCGCTCGACGGCAACCTGGGTCCAGCCGCCGGGGGCGGCGCCCAGATCAACGACGCGCGTGCCGGGGCGCAGGAAGTGGAAGCGGTCGTCAAGCTGGGTTAATTTGAAGGCGGCGCGCGAGCGATAGCCTTGCCGCCGCGCCTCGATCACATAGGGGTCGTTCAACTGGCGTTGCAGCCAGCGCGTCGATGACGTGGTGCGGTTGCGCGCGGTGCGCACCCGTTCGTTCAACATGCGGCCGCCGGTCTTGCCCCCGGTGTTGCCGCCTTTTTTATCGTTTGTGCTCATTCCGCTGCCGCCTCGATCTTGTCGGTGCGCATCATAGAGAGCAGAACGCCTTCGCGCACCCCACGATCGGCGACGCGCAGCCGACCCACCGGCCATAACCGGCAAATTGCTTCCAAAATAGCACAGCCCGCGACCACCAGATCGGCGCGATCCTGGCCGATGCAGGGGTGATGGGCGCGTTGTTCGGCGTCGGCGCGCACCAGATGGCGGCTGACGCGCTTGACCGCGTCAAAATCCATGACCAATCCATCGACCGCCGAACGATCATAGCGCGGCAGGCTGAGATGGACGCCGGCCAGCGTGGTGACGGTGCCCGAAGTGCCCAGCATCTGCACCCGTCCTTCGGCGATCAGGCGCGACAGGAGGCCATCGGCGTCGAACAGGCGCAGGCGCTCGGTCACCGCATCGACGGTGTCGGCATAGCCTTGCGGATCGTTCAGGGCGGCGCCGCGCTCCTCGGCCAGGGTGACGACGCCCAGCGGCAGCGAGGCCAGCCCAACGATCTCCTCGGCGCCGGGGCGCGGCGATACCGCCACATGAATCAGTTCGGTGCTGCCGCCGCCGATGTCGAACACCAGGGCATCGGCGATGCGGCGGTCCAGCAGCGGGGCGCAGCCGGCCAGGGCCAGACGCGCCTCTTCTTCGGCCGAGATGATGTCCATGGCCAGCCCGGTCTCGGCGCTGACGCGGGCCAGGAAATCGTGGCAATTGGTGGCGCGTCGGCAGGCCTCGGTGGCGACGGCGCGAAAGCGGGTGACGCCGCGCCGGTTCATCCGCGAGGCACAGGTCTTCAGTGCTGCGATGGTGCGCTCCACGGCCTCAGGCGACAGCGCGCCCGAGGTCGCCAAGCCTTCGCCCAACCGCGTGGTGCGTGAAAAGGCGTCGAGCACGCGAAAGCCGTCGCCCTGCGGCGTTGCCATCAACAGGCGGCAGTTGTTGGTTCCCAGGTCGAGCGCGGCATAAACCAGTGGCGGCGCGGATGTCTCCTTTGCCGGCCGGCGGGCGGCGTGCCGATCGCTGACGGCCTGATCCAAAGGTGATGCTCCCCATTTGGGCATGGTGGCAGGGATGCCTGCAAAAGAAGATTGTAGGGGAGGGAAGGGGTATTCCGAAAGCTCCGAATCATCACCGAGGCGATATCTCGCCTTGGCCCGGCCCGGCCATCGGAACTTTCCACAGGAAAGGGGCTGGTAACGCCAGGAAAGATGTGTTAGAAGACGCGCCTTCTTGGACGGACCCATGCCCTGCTCGCGGCGGTTCACTCAAGAGGAAAGACAGAGTTTAGCCGCTTGTTGACAGGCGCGCCGAACCCGACTACATACACCGTCACTCGCTGATGGGGGATCGTCTAGCGGTAGGACAACGGTCTCTGACACCGTTTACCGTGGTTCGAATCCACGTCCCCCAGCCAAATAAAAGGCCCCACCGGAAACGGCGGGGCCTTTTTCCGTTCTGGGGGATTGGTTCGCTAATGCCATCATCATGTGCCGAGGGACGAGAGGCGCGGTTGTTGGTGTTGCCCGGCAGACTCCAAACCGGTAAAGTCCCTCGTCCATCTGGTGCCGGCGCGTGTCGAGCGCGCGGGAGAATCGGGAACGCGGTGTAACTCCGCGACGTGCCCAACGCTGTGAAGGGGGACTGATCGGATAGGGTGCCACTGGCTTAGGCTGGGAAGGCATCCGGTCGGAGTGAACCCAAGTCAGAAGACCGGCCAGAGGGAGATGGCTCGTTCCGCGCGGATGGCGGGACGGGCGTGCCATCACAGGGGACCGATGATGGATAGCACCACTCTTTTGCCTGCCGCCCCGCTGCCTTTGGCCGAACGCGAGGGCGTCTATCGCGCCATCCTGACCCGGCGGGATACACGCGGAGAATTCCTTCCCGATCCGATATCCGACGACGTGTTGAGCCGGATACTCACGGCCGCCCACCACGCCCCATCCGTCGGCTTCATGCAGCCATGGAGTTTCGTGGTGGTCCGCGACTCTGCCGTCCGGCGGCAAGTCCATGACGCCTTCCTCAAGGCGCACGCCGAGGCGACCCTGATGTTCCCCGAGGATAAACAGGACGTCTACCGCTCGCTCAAGCTTGAAGGGATCATGGAGGCGCCGGTCAATATCTGCATCACCTGCGACCGGGATCGTGCCGGCCCGGTGGTGATCGGACGCACCCATATCCGTAGCATGGACCTCTATAGCTCGGTCTGCGCCGTGCAAAACCTGTGGCTGGCCGCCCGCGCCGAAGGTCTTGGCGTCGGCTGGGTCAGCATCTTTGACAATGCCGTTGTTCAGCAGGCCTTGAACATCCCCAAGCGCATCACGCCGGTGGCTTATCTTTGCCTTGGCAAGGTCAAAGGCTATCACCCCCGCCCCGAATTGGAGGCGGCTGGCTGGCGGGCGCGGTTGCCGTTGGAGCAGTTGGTCCATTTTGACCAATGGGGCGAGCAGGACCAGGAGAGCGGCCTGCTGGATCTGATGCGGGACGATCAGATTGCCGTGCGTGACGGGCGCTTCATCGCCGACCGTCTGTAGGGATAACAAAGGCGATGGTGGCGGGACGATCCGCCGCCATCGCCGATGGATTGCTTACTTTACGGTTTCAAGATAGGCGATCAGGTTCTCGCGGGCCGTGGCATCCTTGACGCCGGGGAAGGGCATTTTGTTGCCGGCGATGAAGTCCTTGGGAGAGGTCAGCCATTTGTCCAGGCTGGCGGCGTCCCAGGTCACACCGGAGGCCTTCACCGGATCGGAATACTTGAACCCATCGACAGAGCCCGCCTTGCGCCCGACCACGGCGAACAGGCTCGGTCCGACCATGTTCTTACCGGCCTGGGCCGAATGACAGGACTTGCACTGGTTGAAGACTTTCTCGCCAGCGGCGGCGTCGCCAGCGGCAAAGGCCGGAGCAGCGGCGGAAATAGTGGTTACGGCAAACAAGGTGGCAAGAACGGACCAAGAGCGCTTCATAAATTTCTCCTGCATTGGAAAGAGTGATGTTCCGAGATAGGAACGCGCACGGATTTGCGCCAAATAGGCAGGCGTATTATCGCTCTGTTTGGCGGCGTTTTTGTTATCTGAAATCAAGGGAAATTAGTGCGCCGGCTTGATAGCGGCCGATCTGGCTTGCGCGACATTGGTGATGTGGGTGGCTTGCATCTCGACGAGAAATGCCGTCAGCGCCGTGTCGTCAATCGAGGGCAATGTCTCGCCGATGCGTTTGGCAACCCAATTTTGGCCACGAATCAGCAGATCCAGTTTTGCAGCCCAGTTTGCCGCATTGGTGAATTGTTCCAGGAATGCGCCGGTTTGTGTGCTCGGCACGCCGCCAAGACGAATGATTTGGTTTCTCAGACCGGCGCAATATCGCGCCTCGTCGTCGAAATGCCGCGCCAGCATCGAGGCGATATCGGCCGGCATGTCCAAAGCATCGGCGGAGCGCAGGGCCTTGGCGCCGGCCCGCTCGCACTCCAACAACAGGTTCAGGAAATCAATAAGGGGCGATTGGTGTGCGGGCTGCATGGTAGTCCCTGCGGTAACTGGCCTCGCCAAGCTAGGCTGTGATCGTCGCGATCACATTGTTCTGGTCGATGAAATAGGCGGTGGCGCCGCCGACGGCCTTGATGATCGCTTCGGCGCGGCTGGGGTCCACCACCGACAGGGTGGTCGATAAGGCGTCGGCCTTGGCGGCGGTCTCGGCGATCACGGTGACTCCGGCATGGAAATGGGCGCTGTGGCCGGTCTGCGGTATGAATAGGTGGTTGAAGCGTCCCAAGGCGTCGAAGACGGTGCCGTAGCCGCCGGAGGTATCGACGGCCTTATCGACGATGTCGATGGTGCGCAGCCAGCCTTCGGGGGATTTGGGATCGGCGATGCCGACCGTCCACGGCGTCCCGTCGGCATGCGGCCCCAGGGCGCGGATGGAGTCGAGATTGACCAGAACATGCGTCATTCCGCGCGACCGCAGCAAGTCGCTGACCTTGTCGGTGATATAGCCCTGGGCGATGCCGTTGAAGGTCAGCCCCATGTCGCGGCCTTGGAAGGCGATCCCGGTGGTGTCGAAGGCGACCTTGCGGAAATCGACGCGGTCACGGGCGGCGGCGATCAGCGATTCGGCGGGGCCGTTGGGGTCGGCATCGGGCTTGGCGAAATGCCCGGCATAGAGATCCCAAAGCGGCTGCACGGTGGGGTCGAATGCCCCCTGGCTGGCAAGGCTGACGCTTCGCGCCAGCCCCAGCACCTGCACCAGATCGAGCGGCGGGTTGTCCAGATGGCCGTCGCGGTTGAGGCGGCAGACCGCCGAATCCGTCTGGTACAGGCTGAAGATCGCCTCTAGCCGCGCGATTTCTGCGGTGCAGGCGGCCAGGAGCTGCTGCGCCTGGGCCTTGTCGGTGTGGTACAGAGAAATGCTGGCGGCCGCTCCTGCCGCCGTTCCCTTCCACTCGAACAACTGCGCCTCGTCTGCGCGCGCCGTGCGCAGCAGGCCGGGCAGCAGCGGCAGACCGGCGGCGGCGGCGAAGATGGTCAAGGCTCGGCGGCGGCTGACCCGGATCGGCATGATGGTGGTGCTCCCGTCTGGAAAATCTAGTGGGTCGTTCCCGGCGCCGCGCCCACCGGCGGGCCGCTCAGGATGTTGTCTTTGGGGATGTCGTCGAAACTGACCACGCGGCCGCCGCTATTGCGGGCAAAGTCCTCGGCGGCGCTTTTGTCGGAGAACGGGACTTCCTCCGGCAAGCCCATGCCGCCGGAGAGGTGGCTTTCGATAACGAAGAACGCCTTGCGGGCCTCAACCCAGCCGCCATCCTCGGCATGCGCCCAGGACGACGCTTTGGCCATGTCGCTGACATAGATGGCGCGGATGCCGTGCGGCTCTTCGGGCAGCAGGGTGAAGGCGATGGTGTCGCGGACTGAGGTGAACCAATAGGGCGTGGCTTGGGACTCTACCCAGATTTGCCCCTTCGGCCCCGGATGCTCGCCCAGCGTCATGCCGCAGAAATGCCCGACCGCCGCCGCGTCATAGGGGGCTGGCGGGGGGGTATCGGCGGGTTTGGTGCGGTCGCAGGCGGCCAACGCCAGCACGGCGATGACCAGGGCGGCCCGGACGTTCATAGCTGCCTCCGCGAGAAGATGGCGATGGTCAGACCCAAGGGCACGGCGATCCAGGCCAGCATCGCCGTCACCAGGGCGTTCAGCGGCACCTGGGCCAGGGTGGAAAGGCCAGTCATGCCGGAATATTTGCGCACTTCGGCGAAGCTGGTCAGATTGATCAGGCGGAATACGTCGGCGGGGTCGAGCATCAGGATCCAGCTGAAGACGGTGGGCGAGATGCCGCGTCCCTGGGTAGCGGCGAGTACGCCCAACAGCCCCATGTCGAACAGCAGCACCAGCACCAGCCAGACGCCGACGGCGATTCCGGCGGCGGTGGCGCGTTCGCGCACCAGGCTGCTGATGAGGTAGCCCAACGCCAGGAACGATGCGCCCAAACCGACCGAGGTAGCGATCAAGGTGAGGAACGCCCGCCATGGCTGGACGGTGTCTCCGGCAGAAACGGCGATGATGGCCACTCCGGCGGCGCCATAGCCGAGGATGGTGGCGGCGCCCAGCAACAGCGTGTGGCCAAGGAACTTGCCGGCCACCACTTCCCAGCGGCGCACCGGATAGGTCAGCAGCAACAGCATGGTGCCGCGTTCGACCTCGCCGACCAGGGCGTCATAGGACAGGATGATGGCGATCAGCGGCACCAGGAACACCGTCAGGCTGGCCAGGCTGACCACGGTGACGGCCAGCGGCGGCACGCCGACATGGCCGGTGGGGGCGCTGCCGAGGAAGGCCAGCGCCAGCGCCAGACCCGCCAGAACCACGGTGGCGGTGACGGCCCAGCGATTGCGCAGGCCGTCGTGCAGTTCCTTGGCGGCAATGGTGATGACGGCAGTCATGCGGCGGCGTCCTTGGCGTCGGATCCGGTGAAGGTGGCATAGATGGCGTCGAGGCCGGGCAGAACGACTTCCAGATCGGCGACGTCTTGGCCCAAGGCGGCGACGGCGCGCAGAATCGCCATCTTGTCCGGGGCGCGGCATTGCAAGAGCAGTTCGTTTTGACCTTGCGGCTGCGGCGACAGCGCGGCCAGGGCCGAGGCCACCACTGCTTGGCGTCCGCTGGCCGTGCGCAGGTGGATTTCAACCGGCAATCCGGCCTGAGCGCGCAACGCGTCCAGACTGCCGGCGGCGACCAGACGGCCATGGTTCATCACGGCGATACGGTCGGTGCGCTCTTCCAACTCGGTCAGCAAATGCGACGACAGCAGCACGGCGGTTCCGCCCGCCGCCAGATCGCGGATGATGTCATAGAAGGCTTGGCGCAAGGCGGGATCCAGGCCGGTGGTCGGCTCGTCGAGCAGCAGCAGTTTGGGGCCGCCGAGCAACGCCTGCGCCAAGCCCAGTCGCTGGCGCATGCCCTTGGAATAGGTGGAGACGCGGCGGTCGGCGGCATGGCTCAGGCCGACGCGCTCCAGCAGCGCCCGACATTCCGGTTCGGCCCGGTGCTTGAGGTTGGCATAGAAGCGCAAGGTTTCGCGGCCGGTCATGGCATCGTGAAAGGCGACGTTTTCCGGCAGGAAGCCGATGGTGCGATTGCCCGCCGCCGCCGCCCCGCCCAGCACGCGGACGGAGCCGGCGTCGGGCTGGATCAGCCCCAGCATCAGTTTCATCAAGGTGGTCTTGCCGGCCCCGTTATGGCCGAGCAGGGCCAGACGTTCGCCCGCTTCCAGGGACAGCGTAACCCCGCTCACCGCCCAGTGGCGGCCATAGCGCTTGCCGATGGCGGACAGTTCGACGGTGCTCATTGTGTGGCCTCCTGCGGCGGCGCGGCGGGGCGCGGGGGAGGGCGCATCAATGGCGCCGAGTCAATCAGACCGCCGGGGGTGACCGCCGGGAACTCGGCCTGCGCCCAGCGCACCACCTGCACCGCCGGGCTGTTGAGCAGCATCTTGGCCAAGGGCACCGCCCAGACGATGCGATCGACAATGTCGTTGGGACGATAGGGCATGTCGGCGATGTCGCCGCCGTTCAAGGCGAAGGCGGCGTTGTCGCTCCAGTAATTGCCTCGGCCGTTGGTCGCCCAATCAAGCGAGCGCGTGCCGACATACATCACCTGGGTCTGGTTGTTGACGAAGGCGTTGTCGCTGAAGCTGTTGCGCTCGGAACCGGCGGTGAAATGAACGCCGATCGGGCAGCCCTCGAACCAGTTGCCGGTCAGGATATTGTCGTTGGCGTTGTAGATGAACACGCATTCGGTGCCGCCGTTCGAGATGTCGTTGCCCTCGATGCGCGCGTCGTTGGCGAAGTTCAACAGCAAGCCATGGTCGCGGTCGCCGCGCGAAACGTTGTTGGCGATAACCAATTGACGCGAAAACATGATGACGAATCCCGCATCGTTATCTTCCGACAAGTTGCGGCTCACGGTGCCGCCATCAGTCCACATGTAGTGAACGGCATAGCGCAGCTGGTGAAAGCGGTTGCCGGAAAACACGTTGTCATGGCTCGACGTGCTGCGGATGCCGTCGCGGCCAAAGCGGATGTCGTTGTCCTCGGCGCGCGAGCCGGTGGCGTTCCACACCGAGATTCCGTCGCCGCGATCATTGACGCGTAGCTCTTGTAGGCCGCGCACGATGTTGTGGCGGGCCACGGCGGCGGTGGCGCCGCGCAGGCTGATGCCGAACAGATTGTCTTCCAGCCGGTTGCCTTCGATCAGCGCGCGGTCGCCGCCCTTGTCGGCGAAGATGCCGCTGTCGATGTCTTCCTGGCGGATGCCCGAATGACGCACCGTTAGTCCGCGCACCGTCGCATCGGCGGCGATGATGCGAATGACCGTGCCCTTGCCGGCGCCATCGACGATGGAGCCGGGTGAGCCCTCGATAGTGATGGCTTTGTCGATGATCACCCCGCCGGTGTAAAGGCCGGGCTTCAAGACCAGCACGTCGCCGGGATGGGCGGCGGCGACCGCGCGGGCGAGGGTACCCTCGCCCGGCGGCACCGTCTTGCGTTCGGCGGCGGCAAGCGGAAGGGCGCAGACGATCCACATCGCCGCCGCCAATCCAAGCATGCCGCCGCCATATCGCATCGGTCAGGCCTTCTGGGGTTCGACCAGAAGCCGCCCGCGCATTTCCATGTGCAGGGCGTGACAGAACCAAGTGCAATAGTACCAATACACGCCAGCGCGGTCGGCGGTGAAGGTCACCGACGCGGTCATCTGCGGGCTAATCTCCATGCAGATGCCATAGGTGGAGATGATAAGGCCGTGGGTGACGTTTTCCGTTTCGTCGATATTGGTGACGAAGATGGTGACTTCGTCGCCCTGTTTGACATTGATCTTGTCCAGGCCCCAGGTCGGGGCCTGCGAGGTCATGTAGGCGCGCACCTTCTTGCCGTCGCGGATGACCTTGCAATCCTTTTCCAGGACCACGCCATCCTTTTTGGCCCATTGGCGGGCTTCTTCCCACATCGGATCGTTGCGATCCCACAGCCCGCGCGGCTTGATGATGTCGGCCCGTACGATGCTCACGTCATGAGGTTCGGCGAACGAGGCGCCGTCATGCACCAGCGTCATCTTGCCGTCGCCGATATAGATCAACTGGTCGTTGTTGGGCTTCAGCGGGCCGACATTGAGGAAGCGGTCCTTGGAGAACTTGTTGAGGCTCATCAGCCACTTGCCATCGGCCTCCTTGGTCTCGCCCATGGAGGTGTGGTTGTGGCCCGGCTGGTAGTGGACATCGAGCTTTTGGATGATCGGATCGACCTTCTCACCCTTGAAGGCGCGCTTGGCCTTGTCGATGTTCCACATCACCACCTGACTATCGATGAACAGGGTGGTGAAGGCGTTGCCCTTACCGTCATAGGCGGTGTGCAGCGGGCCAAGACCCAACTGCGGCTCGGCGACAATGCAGCTACGCGGGTCGGCGTCGCTCTCGAACAGCGGATCGATCAGGCGCACGTCCATGACCGAGACGGTGGGCGACAGCTTGCCGTTGATCGAGACATGGATGCCGTCGGGAGCTGTGTTGATGCCGTGCGGGTTGTTGGCGATCGGCACATAGCGGGTATAGGGCGAGCCGTGGCGGCCATCCAGCACCGGAACACCGTTCATCACGGTGCCCTTGCCGGCCTTCACCGCGTCTTCGATGCGCTTGATGTTGAAGATGGTGACCCAGTCGCGTTCCGCCGCCATCATATCGGCGCCGGTCGTCCCCATTTCCGAGTTGTAGCAGGTTGAATAGGCGTATTTGCCCTGGTAGTCGCAATCGACATTGTCGAGATTGCCATCGACGATGATTTGCCAAGCGACCTTCATGGTGTCGCCGTCGATCGCGGTGAAGATGGAGCGGTAGGCTTTGACGTTCTCCAGGTCGCGGCCGTCATTGGGAACCGGGGCCTCGTGCTCGCCGTTGCAGAACAGATAGCCGGTGCGCGGATATTTCTGCGGACGCATGCCGTGGACGTCGTGGGCGTTGGGAACCTCGACGATCTTGTCGCACTTCATCACGTCTGTGCGGATACGGGCGACGCGGGTATTGGCCTTGTCGTTGATGAAGATGAAGCGACCGTCATAGGTGCCGTTGGTGAACGACACATGCGGGTGGTGAGCGTCGCCGTTCTGATAGGTGGTGAGACCGCGCTTCTTCAGGAACGCCTTGGTTTCCGGCAACAGGTCCTGGGTAAGGATCTTGAGACTCTCGTTGGTCAGCCCCCAACCGGTGGCGCTGCAGCGGTTGAACACCGGGATGCGGACGAATTCACGCATGGACGGCATGCCGAAGACGCGGATTTCGCCTGTCTGCCCGCCGGACACGAAGGCATAGTAATCATCGAGCTGGCCGGGAGCGACTTCGCCTAGCTTGGCATTGACGTGGTCATCGGCCCCAGCACCCGCAGGCTGCTGGGCAGCGGCGGCAGTCGAGGCGAGGCTGGGCAGCGAGCCGGCTGCCATTCCCAAGCTGGCCGCCGCCGCCAACCGCATGGCATCGCGGCGGGACATCTTCGACGGTTGATCCTGGTCGCCGCCGGGCAGGTCGTTTTCGGGCTTATCCGACATGGTCGTTCTCTCCGGTTGGATTTTTTGGTGTCTGGCTGGGTTTGCTGGAAGCCAGCGGGGGCGGGGCCGACATGGTTTGCAGCCGTTCGCGTTTGATCCGCTTTTGGATCACCACGGGGCAGCGATGGTCGTCCCAGTAGAGCTCTTGGCAGTGCATGCAATAGATGCACTCGTTAGGGTTTATTTTCCCATCGGGGTGGATCGACTGTACCGGGCATTCGATGGAGCAGCGCTGGCAGGGGTTGCCGCATTCCTTGTAGCGCTTGAGCCAGTCGAACATGCGGATGCGCGCCGGGATGGCCAGCGCCGCGCCGAGCGGGCACAGGTAGCGGCAGAAGAACCGCTCGATGAACAGCGAGGCGGCAACCAGCGCCACGGCGAACAGGGCGAAGGGCCATGCGCGGACGAATTTCAGGATGATCGCGGTCTTGAACGGCTCGATCTCGGCCAACTGCTCGGCATTGGACAGCGAGTACAGCGACAGCCCGAACAGCGCCAGGAAGATGATGTATTTGATCGCCCACAGCCGCTCATGCACAGCCCAGGGGACGGTGATTTGCGGAATCTTCAGGCGTTTGGCGATGCGGTTGGTGAATTCTTGCAAGGCGCCGAAGGGGCACAGCCAGCCGCAATAAGCGCCGCGCCCCCAGAACAGCAGCGAAGCCGCCGTGGCGCACCACAGGATGAAGATCATCGGATCCATCAGGAAGTAATCCCAACGGAAACCCGACACCAGGGCGTTGGCCAAGGCCAGGATATTGACCACCGACAACTGGGCGTTGCCGTACCAGCCGATCCAGAACAGGGTGAACGCCAGGAAGCCGGTGCGGACCCAATAAGCCAGACGTGGGCGGCGCACCAGCCAGTCTTGGAAGAAGAAGATCAACGTCAGCACCACCAGCGATGCGCCGAGGATGGTGATATCGCCTTTGCGCTGTTGCCAGATGCGCATCCATAGCGGGTTGTCGCCGGCGGCATCCTTGGCGAAGGCCGGTTCGGGCGTGGCGGTGGCTGGCGCGGCGGTCAGGTATTTCTCGGGCAGCTGATAGGGCAGGTCGCTGGTCAGGAACACCTTGTCGAGTGCCCCCACGGCGCGTTGGATCAGCAAGGTTAGCCGCCACGATGCTGCCGGGTCAAAGTCGCTGCCTTGCGGCAGGGTGAACAGGCCGAATTCGGGAAAGGACGGCGCACCCTCGGCGGCCACATTGGCGACGCGCTGGTAATCGTGATCGTGGAAGCGGACGGTGTTCTGGTCCTGCACCAATTGGATGCGGTCGAAGATGCCACCACGCACATAGCCCGACCCACGGAACGAATAGCGGCCAGTGCCCATGACGGCGATGGCTTGCTGACCGGCAGCCAGATGCTGCGCCAGATAGTCATAACCGCTGTCGCCCAGCAGCGAGCGGCCGATCTCGGGGGCGCTGACCAGGGCGACGTAAAGGTCGATAAAGGTGTCGTCGTCGGGGCCGGGCTCGGGACGTTCGGCGGCGCGCGGATCGGTGGAGCCGGCGAACTCCTTGTTCACATCGGCTACCGACACATGCAGGTGGCGTACCGAGCCGTCGCCCAGCAACTGCTCCCAGCTCTCATGCCCGGTTTTGCTCATGTCGAGGCTGCGCCGCGCCGGGGCGGCGGCGTCTTGGGCGGCTTGTCCGGCGGCGGCGCCCAGCTTGCGCGAACGGGCGATGCGCAGCGTCGATTTGGTGATGGTGTCGCTCAGCACCAGCACGGTGACGGTGGCGCCGCTGATGATGTCGGGGCCGTGCTTGCCGGCGGGGAAGGTGCCGGCGGCCGGGTTGCTGCCGACGAAGCCGTCGATATAGGCGCGGATGCGCGGTTCGGGGATGCCGATCAGGACGATGGGCTCGTGATGTTCGACCAGCTTGGCCCCGGTGATGGTGCCCTCGGTGTCGATGCCGATCACCACATTGATCGGCCGTCCGGAATAGCCGGTCGAGTTGACCACGTCGGAATTGAGGAAGACATAGCCGACCAGCGTGTCGCCCTTATAGGCGGCGGCGGCGGGGGGCGATCCTTCGACCGGTCCCAGGCGGTCGGCGCCGGGCAGGATTTGCGCCAAGGGCGCTCGGTCGAGGAAATCACTCAGGTGACTGTCGGCGGCGGCGGCTTGGCCGGCGGGCCATACGGCGAGGACCGCCAGCAACAAAATCGCGCGACAGAGGGCTGACATCCAGGGAACGGACTGACGCATCGTGAAGCCTTCGGAAGCCGGGAACCAAGCGGAGCGACCGGGTGGCAGCATCCGTCGAAAACCATAGGAGGCTCGTCCTGGCGATACTTTGACGTTTGATAAGAAATGGGCAGCTTTGTGCTGGTCAGGTGCCTGCCGAATCAATGGGGGCGTCCGCTTGCGCCGCTTGGTCATCGATGATGCTGCAAAAACTCTGCAAGACGGTCACGTCGTCGATGACGATATCTCGGTGACGAGTCCACACGCCTAAGGCGCGGAGTCCGAGGAAGCAACGTGACAGGCTTTCCGGAGTCATCCCCAAGGACAGCGCCAGCAATCCTTTATCATAGGGCAAGCGAACCTTGATGCCGATGGTCCCGCTGCCGGGCGGCAGCAGGGTCAGCAGATGCGCGGCAAGCCGTTGTTGGGTCGAGCAGCGATACGATAACTCAAGCCGCAGCGCAGTCTTCTCTGCTTGGCGAGCCATGCCGAGGAACAGCGTGAAGGCCAAAGAGTTGCTGCCTCCGAGCGCGTCGATGATCGATGCGGTGGGAATCTCCAGCAGCCGGGCCGCCGAGACCGCCTCGGCGGTGCCGGGATAGAGCCCGGTCGAAAAGCTGGCCGCCTCGGCCAGCGTGCCGCCCTCGGAGACGACGCGCCGCACGGTCATGTCGCCGTCGATGGTCAGCTTGACAACCTTCACCCAGCCTTCCAGCACCAGATAGAAATGGTTGGCCGGATCGGCCTGGAAAAATACCGTTTGCCCGCGTTGGAGTTGACGGATATGGGCGGCCTCCAGCAGCCAGGACAACCTACTATCGCTCATGCCCTGGAAGAAATCAGAGTCATGGATGATGTGCCGATCATGGGCCGTCGCCTGGGCGTGAAAAGGCAGAACCCGCGAGACGTAACAGGGCGCCCGGCGCTCGGAAAGGCTGTCGGTATCAACGGACCTGTCTGCTGTCGTGCCGCCCCCGTCATATGACATCATTTTGTCCCATCAGGATTATTAATGCCGGATATGGCGCGCTGCCATCGCCCCATTTCCTTGATGTTTGGTAATGTTGTTTGCTACGGATCATCTATAAGAAGATGCTTAGGTTCGGAGTTCCCATGCAAATATTGTGTGTATGCGATTGATGTTAATTGTATGCTATGCGTTGTGTGTCCGCAAATAATTGTTGACTAGCGAAATCCACAACATTTTTATTGGTACAAATGGCGAGGTGATACCGTGGCTGAGTATATCAATGGCCAGTTTCCTCTGAGCGATCTGCATTCGCTCGACGAATTGATGGATATCGCGGTCGGCATCGAGCGCGAGGCGGCGCTCCGTTACGACCAATTATCCACCCTGATGGCGCGGCGCGGCGACAGCGCTTTGGCAGCCACCTTCGAGGCATTGGCGGCAATCGAACGGGCACATGAGGCGGGGTTGATGTCCTGGGTGCGCCGGCTTGACGAGGCGGAGCCGGTCCCCAAGCAATTCCTTTGGCAGCTTCCTGAAACGTTCTCGCTGGATGATGTGGATGCGGCGCCGCTGTCGCCCTATCAGGCGTTGGGGATTGCCGTGCGCAATGAAGAACGCGCCTTTGTTTTCTACACCTATGTGGCTGCCCAGGCTCATGCTCGGCCGGATCTGCGCGAGCGTGCGGAAGCTTTGGCCAAAGAAGAGTTGGCCCATGTCGCCCACCTGCGGCGACTGCGCCGACTGGCCTTTCATGCCGCGCGTGGGGAACGGTCAGCGGTGACGCCTCTGCCAGCGACGTTATCCGCGCTTTATCATGTGGCATGGGAATTGGAACGGCGGGCGGCGGACCTTGCCGCGACGGCTGCGCGCTGTCTTGCCGGGCAAAGCGGGCAGGACACCAAGGTTCGCTTGATCACCTGGGTCGCCGAGGATGCCGGACGCCGCGCCGAGGCGATGGCGCGGCAGGCTTTGGAACCGGGTGGTGTGGGGCCAGGCAAAATGGACAGCCGCGCCCCAGTGCCGCCGATGCCGCCGGAGCAGGCGCTTGCCCTTTGCGAGCGTGATACCCAAGAGGGGTTGGAGGTCTATCTTTCCATCGCCGAGCGGGTTCAGGACGATGCGTTGTTACATGCGGCGCAAGATTTGGCCGAGACGGCCATGGCCCGTTTGGCCTTTCTCCGCGGAGGACATCTCGAAACGGAACGATAAGGGTGACCCGTTCGTTCTCTGTAATCTTATGAGACCTTTTGCCAATTGCCCGGCAGCGCTGGCGGGGACTATGGATAACGTCCGGATGCTTTCGTCGAGGAGGGTTTCGATGCAGTTGCGCCTGCCGCATGACAGCCTGCGGGGCACGCTCTGCGCCGCCGCAGTCCTGACCTTGATATTGTTCGCGCTGGCGCGTGTGCTGGTCGCCTCCGGTTTATAGAGAGGAATGACCATGGAGCTTGCCGTCGTCGATGCTTTGGCACGCTGGGTTCATGTCATGGGGGTGGTGGTTTGGGTCGGCCATAACTGGGCGAACGTCGTGCAGACCCCGCGGTATCTTCGTCGGTTGCCGGCAGAGGCCGAGGCGGTTGTGCCGGGGATCGCGATGGCCGCGTCCAAGCGGGAACACGGCATCTTTCGGTATGCGTCGCTGGTGGTTCTGGCGAGTGGTCTGTTCATGCTGGCTTATCGCGGCCTTGTGCTCGACGCGCTGAGTTTGCGTGGTGACGCCGCGCCGTTGGGGCTTGGCGTCTGGCTGGGGCTGACGATGGTCGCCAATCTGTGGTTCGTGCTGTGGCCGCACCAAAAGAAGGTGCTGGGCTTCATCCCGGCTTCAGCCGAAGAGCGGTTGCGCTGCACCCGCGTCACCTTTCTGTCGTCGCGCACCAACACCATTTTGTCGATCCCGGCTCTGTTCTTCATGACCATGGGGGCGCATGGCCATGCCCTGTTCTGAACCTCGACCGCGTTTCAACTTCGCCAGCGGCCCAGCCATGCTGCCGCCAGAGGTTCTCCAACAGGCGCGCGATGCCTTGATGGATTGGCGCGGTACCGGGCTTTCGGTGTTGGAATTGCCGTTTTCGGGGGCGGAATTCACCGCCATCCTCGATGACGCTGAACGGTGCCTGCGCGAGCTTTTGGACATCCCCCCGGACTATCGGGTGCTGTTTCTGCAAGGCGGAGCGTCGGCGCATTTCACCTTTGTGCCGATGAACCTGCTGGGAGAGAACGATCAGGCGGATTATGTGGTGAACGGCGTTTGGTCGCGCCGCGCCTTGGCCGAGGCGGAAAAGCTGTGCCACACCCGCATCGTCGCTCAAGGGGGCGTGGCTATCCCGCCGCGGCGGGACTGGGTTCTCAACGCCAACGCGGCCTATTGCCATATCACCACCAACGAAACCGCCGACGGCCTGCAGTTCCACTGGCTGCCCGAGTTGGACGGGGTGCCGCTGGTTGCCGATATGAGCGCCGATTTGCTGACCCGCCCTTTGGATGTCGGCCGCTTCGGGCTGATCTATGCCAGCGCTCAGAAGAACCTGGGAATCGCCGGGCTGACCGTGGTGATCCTGCGGCCAGACGTGTTGCGGACGCCACGCCTTGGCATGTCGGCGGTGTTCGACTATGGCCGTCAAGCGGCGGGGCGCAGCAAGGTCAATACCCCGCCGACCTTTGCCATCTTCATGGCCGGGCTGATGCTCGCCTGGATGCGGGAGCAAGGTGGTTTGGCGATTCTGGCCGAGAGGAACTGCCGCAAGGCCGAAGCCCTTTATGCCGCCATCGACGCGAGCGGCCTGTTTTCCTGTCCGGTGTCGCCAGGAAGCCGCTCGGTGACCAACGTCTGCTTCCACCTGCCGACGCCGGAGCTGGAGGCCGATTTTCTGGCGGCAGCCGAACGGCGAGGACTGCTCAATCTGAAGGGGCATCCTGCCGTCGGCGGCGTGCGGGCCAACCTCTACAACGCTTTGCCGCCCGAGGCGGTAACCGCGTTGATCGATGTCATGGAAGACTTCGAGCGTCATGCCGATACCTCGCGGATCTCGGCGTGACGCGGCTTGCCAATGAGATGCGCCGCCGTCTGACGGTCCTTCGCTTACGGTCAGCGGCTCTGCTGCCGCGCCGGTCGGCACCGTCGCAGCCGGTCACGGTGATGGGGCTAAAGTTTCGCAATCCGCTTGGGGTGGCCGCCGGTTTCGACCGAGACGGCAGGCTGCTGCCATTGCTGGAAGCGGCGGGTTTCGGCTTCGTGGAAATCGGCACGGTCACCCGCGAAGGCGCGCGGGAGGTTGCCGTCCGATTGGCGGCGGCTCCAGATAAACAGTGCCGTGTGGCGGTGAACATCGGCAGCCTGCGCTCTGGCCTGGATGCGGCGGTGACCGATGACTATCGCGCCTGTCTGCGGCAACTGGCGCCCGTCGCCGATATCCTGGTGGCCAATCTCAGTTGCCGGCGGATGGCGCGCCTGTGTGGGGCCAATGCTGCTGGCGTGGCGGACTTTCTCGCCTTGTTGCGTGTCGAGGCGGACCTCTCAGCCGTGCGACTGGGGCGGCGCGTTCGGTTGGCCGTCAAGGTGGAGATGGCCGAAGCGGACTCGGCGCTGGTGGTCGAAGCTGCCATCGCCGCCCGGCTCGTTGAAGGTGGCCAGGAGCTCGCAGCGGTTCAGACGCCCCGAGAGCGAGACCTCGCCGTTACCGGTGACGGCGTCGCCGTCCTGCGTGAGGTAGACGGCGAAAGTGAAGCGGTGCCCCAGACCAGCGCCGGCCTGGATCAGGTCCGTAAATTGCCAGGGGCCCGTGACGGAGGTCGCACATCCGCTTGGCGGGACC
>Ga0116225_1000833_pt1 | contig 23119 bp, 18 predicted proteins | sample Sb_taG_8_FD_88968 | JGI IMG/M metagenome (GOLD analysis project Ga0116225, IMG submission 88968) | Peat soil microbial communities from Weissenstadt, Germany - Sb_50d_c_BC metaG | ecosystem: Environmental > Terrestrial > Soil > Wetlands > Peat | place: Germany: Weissenstadt | collected 2010-09-21 | reverse complement strand
GAGCGGGGCGGGCCAGGAATGCTCCACGGCGTCCCTGAAGCGGTGCAGCGATCCCACCCCGGGGTTCCCGGCCCAGGAGAAGACCAGCTTGCGTGCGCAGCCAGCGCCGATCATCTGGTCGTAGATCACATCGGGCGTCATCCGGACCAGGGTGAGGTCGCGTCTGCGCTGCCGGATCACCTCATGCCCGGCGGCGTGCGGTATCAGGTGCGTGAAACCTTCCATCGCGACGGTGTCGCCGTCGTGCACCGCGGCCGCGATCGCCTCGGCTAGCGACACGATCTCTGCCACGTCTGACCTGCCTCCTCGCCGCATTTACCGAAACGATATCGACAACCGGCCGCTAAGTGAACAGCTGTGCGGACTACGGAGCATCGTCGAGCACACGCGCCGCGACGGCGAACGCACGGTTGGCGGCGGGCACGCCGGCGTAGACGGCGACCTGGAGCAGCACCTCCTGAATCTGCTCGGCCGTCAGCCCGTTCCGCAGCGCAGCCCTGACATGCATGGCCAGTTCCTCGTCCTGCCGCAGCACGGCAAGCGCGGTCAGTGTGATCATGCTGCGCTCGGCGCGGGAGAGCCCTGGCCGGTTCCAGATCTCGCCCCACGCATACCTGGTGATCAGATCCTGGAACGGCGCCGTGAAGCCGGTCGTGCTCGCCATGGCGCGGTCTACGTGGTCGTCGCCAAGAACCGCACGACGCACCCGCATGCCCTGCCCGGCCCGCTCTTCGTCGGTCATCCGCCCGTCCCCTCCTCGTGGCCCACGCTGGTTTCTACTCGGCGGGCGAAACGCCCGGTTTGGGTGTCCCTTCAACTACTTAGCACTGATTGCAGTGAGGTTAACACCCGATTTACGGCTTCTGTGGCCACGCATCGATGCCAGCTGCGCGGTCCCTGTCGGCCAGGCCGGTTGGCCGGACCGTGCGGCAACCGATGCGTCGCTGGTCACTGGTTCCATGCCGCTTCGAGGTCCTGGTGGGCCGCCAGCGCCCGGCGAACGAATTCGGCCGTTGCTCCGAGGTAGCCGGCCGGATCCAGTGCCGCGTCGATCTGCGCGCGGCCGATGCCCGCGGCGCCGAGGCTGGCGGCCGCGACCGGATCGGAAAGCAGTGCCTCGCCAAGCCCGGTGCCCTCGGCCGTGGCCCGGGCGCTCGCGGCGGCGACGAGGTCGTGCGCCGCCAGCCGCCCGATGGCCGGCCCGAGTTCAGCCGCGACCCGCTCGGCCATCGGCAGGCCCGCCGCGGCATCCAGGTTGGCCTGCATCCTGGCGGCGTCGACCTGCAGCCCCGCCAGCAACTCGGCCGCCCAGGACGCGGCCGATCCGGTCAGCCTGAGCAGGTCGGCGAGGGTCTGCCATTCCGCGTGCCACGCACCGGCCGCGCGCTGATGCTCCTGCTCGGCGCAGGCTGCCAGCGTCGCCAGCAGGCCAGGTGCCCGCCTGGTGCAGCCGAGGATCACGACCGCGGCCACCGGGTTGCGCTTGTGCGGCATGGCGGACGAGCCGCCGCGGCTGGCAGCTCCGGCTCCTTCGTGCACTTCAGCTATCTCGGACTGGGCCAGCAAGGTCACGTCCCTGGCGATCTTCCCCAGCACCGCCGACGCGCCGGCCAGTGCAGCGGCCAGCTCGATGATCCGCAGCCGGTCGGTGTGCCACGGCAGTACCGGCAGGCGCAGGCCGAGCTCGTCGGCGAGCAGCGCGGCGACGGCCGGACCGGCGTCGCCCAGCGAGGCAAGGGTGCCGGCCGCCCCGCCGAACTGCACGGCGAGCCGGGTCTCCCTGACCCGGCGCAGCTCTTGCCTGGCATCGTCGATGCCGGTCAGCCAGCCGGCCGCGACCAGGCCGAAGGTGACAGGAACCGCCTGCTGCAGCAGCGTCCGGCCGGACATGACGGTCCTGGCATGCGAGCCGGCCAACGCGGCGGCGGCGTCCGCAGCCGCCGACATGTCGGTGAGGATGGCGTCGAGTCCCTGCCTGGCGAGCAGCATGGCCGCGGTGTCGATGATGTCCTGACTGGTGGCGCCGCGGTGCACTGAATTGGCCGCGTCAGGCGAAACCAGGCCAGTGAGCGCTCGGACCAGGGCCGGAACGGGATTGCCGGTCAGCGTCGCCTGACGGCCTAGCTCGCCGCGATCGAACCTGTAAGCGCGGGCGGCCTCGGTCACCGCAGCCCCGGTCCCGGCGACCGCGAGTCCGGCGCGCTCAACCGCCCGGGCCAGCGCGGCCTCGGTGTCAAGCATCGCCTGCAACCACGCCTCGTCGCCGGTGCTGACCGCACCGCGGCCAAACAGCCCGCCAAACAGGCCATCGGATTCGGAACCGCTCACCGTCTCATGATGCTCACAGCGAGAACCCCAGTCCGGCGGATAGAACCATCAGTCCTGCGGAGTCACGATCACCAGTCCAGCATCGCCCGCAGCGGCGGCGAGCCGACTGTCGTAGGTGACCAGGGCGTCGAGGTCGGGGCCGAGTATGCGGGCGGTGGCAAGGTGGATTGCATCCAGCGAGCGGAGCGAACGGTCCGGCTCGTTCATGGCGGCTTCCACGATGTCATCATCGATCGCGATGTAGGAGAAGGCGGTCAGCAGGTCACGTGCGTCAGGGAGCAGCGCGGGCATGACGCGGGCGACCGCACGGGTGATTTCGATCCGCAGCAGCGCGGAACTCACCCATTCAGCGTCGGCATGACTGTCGTAGAACGCCGCGAATGCCTTGGAGTGGGACTCCTCCGCCAGGAGCTTGATGACGGCGGATGTGCCGGCGTAGTAGAGGCTCACCAGCGTCCCTCGTCCCGCATCTTCGCGAGCGCGTCGGAAAGCTTGTCGGTGCCATCCCCTGGGTGCATGCGAGGGCGGTAGCCCGGCCGACGGGCCAGGGTCGCCCGCCCGGAGGCGACCAAGCGCGCCAGGATCGGTGTCGGTGCGCGTTCCCCGACCGGTACGATCCGCGCGATCAGCCGCCCGTGCTCGGTGATGTCGATCGTCTCGCCGTGCCGCACCCGCGCAAGCACCTCGCTCGTATGATGACGCAGGTCCCGCAGACCCACGACGTGCGAATCCATGGTCGTCATGGGCAAAAAGTAGCGCAATTTTGTGGCCACATAAGCGGCTCCCGGACCGCGGACGTCTGCGGCCTGATGATGGCACCAGAAGGCCCCTTCCCGCTCGGGCGGTCAGCTGAAGGCCGCGATGACCGGGGCGAAGCGAAGCACCTCCGATGGGCCGGTCAGGTCGGGCAGCGTCACGAAGACCGTGCTCACGCCGCGCTCGGCCAGCAGCCGGTAGCGGCCGATGTGATCGGCAGCGGTTCCGGCGTGGTGCCGCCGGGCGAACTCGGCGGTGCTGGTCCTGCCCCGGAGCCGCTCGGTGATCCGCGCCGCCTGATCACGGTCGGTGCCGATCACCGGGACATCGAGCACGGTGATGGCGACCTCGGCCGGATCCCGCTGGGCCGCAGTGCAGTGCGCGTGCAGCACGGCTATCTTCCGGTCGAGTACGGCGAGCTCAGCCGGCAGGTTGCAGCCGTCGCCGAGTCGCGCCGCGATCTGCAGCGTGCGCTTCTCTCCGCCGCCGCCGACGATGACCGGGATCGATCCGGCCGGACGGGGGTAACAGGTCGTCTCCGGCAGATGCACCCGGTCGCCGCGATACGGCCGAGTGCCCGGCGCCCAGAGTGCCCGCATCGTCTCGATGGCGGTCTCCAGCAGGTCGAGGCGGTCGCCGGCCGGCGGGAACGGCAGCCCGAACGCGGCGTGCTCGCGTGCCCACCAGCCCGCCCCGATACCGCAGAACGCACGGCCGCCGCTGATCACGTCGAGGGTGGCCACCGTCTTGGCCAGTACGCCAGCCGACCGGAAAGTCGCCGGTGTCACCAGGGTGCCTAGCCTCAGGTTGGTGTCGAGCCCGGCCAGCATCCCCAACGTGACCCAGGGCTCGGGGATGGGCTCCCAGGCCCGGCCGACCTGGGGAATCTGGATCAGGTGATCCATCAGCGCGATTCCGGTGAAACCGGTTTCCGCCGCTGCCATGGCAACCGACCGCAGCCAGTCGGCCGGATCCTGCTCCCAGGGAAACCGCGAAACCTGCAGCGTGAAGCTCACCCCGGCGGGGACAAGCCGCTGGTCGGCGTGCGCCCGCCGGGCGCCCGGCGTGTGCGCCGGCTCGATATCCGCGGCGGGAGCGCGGAGCACCAGGTCCCAGCCCTCGTTCTCGATCTGCGCGGGTGCCGCCGCCATCGCGCGCAGTTGTGCGTCGAGGACCCGCGGCGGCACCGGAACGTCGCTGGCCCGGTTGCGCTGCCGGCAGAGCTGCGGGTCGGTATCGAACAACACGGCCACGGCCGGCATCCCGGCACGCCTGGCCAGCTCGAGGTAGCGGCTCCGGCGCTCCGGGTCGAGCCCCAGGGTGTCGACGACCGTGGTCAGTCCCCGGCCGGCCCGTGCGGCGATGATCTGGTCGAGGACCGCGAACGCGTCGGATGACGCGCTGAGGTCATGCTCGCCGCCGCCGACGATGCCGCGAAGCTGGTCGGAGGAGACGACCTCCTGCGGCCGGTATCGGGTCGCCCAGCTGGACTTGCCCGAGCCAGACGGACCGACCAGCACCACGAACGCCGGATCGGGAAGTGCGGCGGCTTCCGCCGCCCGGTCGTCGGCCTCAGAACGCACAGCCAACAGCCTGGCAGACTCGTGGCAGCTCGGCCTTATCCGGTGCCAGCAAGCAGTCCGGCGAGGGCGGCGACTACGAGGCCGCCCAGCGAAGGCAGGTCGTAACCGCCCTCCTGGACCACGACGGCCGGGCCGAGCCCGCCGATCAGCTCACCAGCCCGCCGGTACCCATCGTCGGTGACCTCAAGCGGGCTCTCCGGGTCGGCTGCCGCCGCATCCACGCCCAGCGAGATCACCAGCGCGTCGGCACCGCGGTCTCGCACTTCCGCGCGGAGGACCTCCACGGCCTCGAGCCAGTCCGCGTCCCCGGTGCCGGGCGGCAGCGGCAGGTTCCGGTTGGCGCCTTCGCCGTCGCCGGTGCCGCGCTCGTCGGCGTACCCGACATAGTGCGGGAACCAGCCGGCTCCCGGATCGACGTGCAAACTGCCGTAGTAGACGTCGGACCGGTGATAGAAGATCGCCTGGGTCCCGTTGCCGTGGTGCGCGTCGATGTCGATCACGGCCACCCGGTCCGCACCGGCTCGCCGCAGTGCCTGGGCCGCGATGGCCGCGTTGTTCAGGTAGCACGACCCGCCATAGGCACCGGGGCCCGCGTGGTGCCCGGGCGGCCGGCACAGCGCGTAGGCGGTCGGCGCCCCGGCGGCGACCAGGTCGGCGGCGGTCAGCGCGGCGTCGGCCGCGGCCCTGATCGCCGCCCAGCTGCCCGGCCCGACCAGGGTCATCGTGTCGTAGCAGAACCGGCCTGCCCGTCCGTGCGCAGCGACCGGAGAGCGCATCGGCAAGCCGGCGAGCAGGCCGGGCGTCGGGAAGACGTAGGGCACTACCCGAGTCCGGCCGTGGTCGGCCGGGTAGCCGCCGGCCTCCCACTGGGCCCAGATGGTCGCGAGGTGCTCGACAAGCTCGGCGTCATGCACGGCAAGCAGCGCGTCGTCGCCATGCGGCAGCGCACCGGTCACGCGGGCCCCGGCCGCCGTGAGCGCGGCAAGCGTGGCGGTGGCCCGCTCGGGCACCTCGGTTCCGTTCTCCCACACGCCGAGCCACACCTCGCCGGCCGGCTCATGCAACAGGCAGTCCGGATGCCAGACCACGGGCAGGTCAGCGAGCAGACCCGGTGCGGTTTGCGACGCTGCCATGACAATGCCTTTCTTTCTTTAACGGTGCGCTCGTAGATCAGGCCGGCCACGAGGCGCCGGTCAGGCCGCCAGGCTGACGCAGGTCAATGCCGCCTGAGTTGGCCGCCTGCTCCGAATGCGTCCGCCGGTCCGGGGCGACAAGGCCTGATCTGGCGGCATTCTGGGTACGGAAGATCGGGTGACCCGCACAGCTGATCTGGGGATCAGGATCGGCATCCTGCCGAGCGGCCCCACCGCTTCGATCGCCGACGTGCCTGGCGTCGGCGTTGGCCACGCCACCGTCTGGCGGGACGAGCCGCCACCCCCGGAGGGCCGCGGCGTGGCGAGGACCGGCGTGACGGTACTCGACCTGGGCGGCAACCTCTTCCGCAACCCCGTGCCGGCCGGCGGCGCCGTGCTGAACGGGGCCGGGGAGTGCACCGGCTTCCTGACCGCCGCCGAGTGGGGCCTGGCCGAGACGCCGGTCTTCCTGACCTCCACGATGCAGCTCGGCCGGGTCTATGACGCGGCCTGCGAGCTGCTGATGGCGGAGGATGCCGGCATTGGTGTCGACGACGTGATCATCCCGATCGTGGCCGAGTGCGACGACAGCTTCCTGAACGACGCTCGCCGGATGCAGGTGTCCGCGGCCGATGTCAGAGCTGCGCTCGACGCGGCCCGTGCTTCGGTCGGCCGCCAGGCTCCGGCCGAGGGGGCGGTCGGCGCCGGCACCGGCATGAGCTGCCTGGGCTTCAAGGGCGGCATCGGGACGGCGTCCAGGCTGACGCCATCCGGCCACACCGTCGGCGTGCTTGTGCTGACCAACTTCGGCGACCAGGAGCGGCTGACCATCGACGGCGTCCCGATCGGCCGCCGCCTGCCGGCCGCCGGCGCCGCGGCGACCTCGCGGTTGGTCGGCACTGCGGCGAAGCCGGCACCGGGCGGATCGTGCATCGTCGTCGCGGTGACCGACGCGCCGCTGGACTCCGCTGCCTGCGCCAGGCTGGCCCGCCGGGCCGGCCTGGGCCTGGCCAGGACCGGTTCGACCGGCCACCACGCCAGTGGCGAGATCTTCCTCGCGCTGGCCACTGGCCTGCGCGCTCCCCGCGACGGCGAGCCAGCACGTCCGCCCGGTGATCTGTCGGGCCTGCGCGGCGACCGGATCACCCGCCGGGTCCGAATCGGCCCGGAGGGCCGGGTCACCGACCGGGACCGGATCACTGGCCGAGGGCTTGACCCGTTCTTCGCCGCAGTGGTCGAGGCGACCGAGGAAGCTGTGCTGAACAGCATGCTCGCCGCCCCGACGGTGACCGGCAGGAGCGGCAACGTCTCCCGTGGCCTGCCCGCGGAACAGGTGAGGGCACTGCTGCACGTACCGGACCTAGCCCGCCTCGGTGAGCTTGACCTCGGCTAGATGGCAGGAAACCTGGGTCGAGCCAGCGCCCGACGCAGGCAGGACCGGCAGCGGCACGTTCGCGCAGCGCTCAGCGACGCCAGCCGCGGCGGCTGCCCCAGAGGCGAATTCCGGGCAGCGCGGGTGGAACCGGCAGCCGGCCGGGATCCTGGTCGCGTCCGGCGGCTCGCCGGTGAGCACGATCGGCTCGATCGGGGACTCCGGCAGCACCGACATCAGCGCCCTGGTGTACGGATGCAGCGGCTGCGAGAACACCTGCTCGGGTGTGCCCACCTCAACGATCCGGCCCAGGTACATGACCGCCAGCCGGTCGGCGATGTTCCAGGCGAGGCCGAGGTCATGGGTCACCACCAGCGCCGCCAGCCCAAGTTCGTCGCGAAGCTTGAGCAGCAGCGCCAGGATCTCGCCGCGGACCGAGGCGTCGAGGGAGGCAACCGGCTCGTCGGCGACGAGCACCTTGGGCTCAAGCACCAGCGCCCCGGCGATCACCACGCGCTGGCGCTGCCCGCCGGACAGCTCGTGCGGATAGCGCTCGAAGAACCGTTCTGGCGGCCGCATACCGCACCGGGAGAGCGCGTCGGTCACCCGGCCGACCTCGTTGTCCAGCCGGTGGATCCGCACCCCCTCGGCGACCGCCTCGTAGACCGTGTGCCGCGGATTCAGTGATCCGGTCGGATCCTGCAGCACTAGCTGAACCTGCCGCCGGTAGGTGCGCAGCGCCCCGGACCGGTAGGACAGCGGCTTGCCGTCGAACAGGACCTGGCCCTGCGTCGCTCGCTCCAGGCCGAGCATGGTCCTGGCCAGCGTGGTCTTGCCGCAGCCGGACTCGCCGACCAGCGCCAGGATCTCGCCGGGCGCGATGTCCAGGTTGACGCCGTCCACCGCGGTGGCCGCAGCCCGGCGCCGGCCCCGGCCGGCGAACCGCACCCGCACCCCGGCCGCGGACAGGATCGGGGTGGTGCCCCGGTCGGCGTCGAGGACGTCGGGGTTACTCAGCGCACTCATGCGACCGCCTCATCACGCTGGTCCTGCGGTGCCCCGACGGTCTTCGCGCCGGATTCATCGGTGAAATCTGGCAGCACCCGGACGCAGGCGGCTAGCCGACCTTCCCCGGCCGACCACAGCTCGACCTGCCGGGTGGCGCACTGCGGCTGAGCGACCGCGCACCGCGGGTGGAACGTGCAGCCGTCCGGCAGCTGCGCCGGATCCGGCGGGTCACCGGGCAGACCGCGCGGGCTGAGCCTGGTCCTGGAGTCGCCGATCACCGGGAACGCCCAGGCCAGCGCCTCGGCGTACGGGTGCTTGGCGTCGGTGAAGACCTGATGGGCCGGACCTTCCTCGACGATCCGTCCGGCGTACATCACGGCCAGTCGCTCGCAAGTGGCCGAGAGTACCGACAGGTCGTGGCTGATCATGATCATCCCGACGCCGGTCTCCCGCACCAGGTCGCCGATCAGGGTCAGCACCTGGGCCTGGATCATCACGTCGAGCGCGGTGGTCGGCTCGTCGGCCACGATCAGGTTCGGGGAGCAGGCCAGCGCCATCGCGATCATCACCCGCTGCTTCTGCCCGCCGGAAAGCTCATGCGGGTACGAGTCGGCTCGTCTGGCCGGCAGCCCGACCTGACTGAGCAGCTCGGCGACCCGCCTGCTGGCCTGTGCCGTGGTCACCTCCGGGGTGTGCAGCAGGATCGGCTCGGCGATCTGCTTGCCGATCCGCTGCACCGGATTCAACGAGTGCATCGCGCCCTGGAAGATGATCGACGCGCCGGCCCAGCGGACGGCCCGGAGCTTGCCCCAGCTCATGGTCAGCACGTCCTCGCCCCGGAACAGGATCTGGCCGGTCACCTTGGCTGACCCGGGCAGCAGCCGCAGGATCGAAGCGGCGATGGTGGACTTGCCGCAGCCGGACTCGCCGGCCAGGCCGAGCGTCTGCCCGGCGTCGACGGTCAGGCTGACGCCACGGACTGCCGGCACCGGCCCTTCTTCGGTCCGGTACGTGATCGCCAGGTCGCGCAGTTCGAGCAGTGCCATCAGCGCTCCCGTAGCTTCGGGTTGAGTACGGCCTCCAGCGCGTGCCCGACCAGGGTGAACGCCATAACTACCACGATGATGGCGACGCCGGGCGCGATCAGCCAGAGCGAGTTCCCGGTGCCGACACCGTTGTTGAACGCCCCGTTGAGCATCTCGCCCCAGGACGCTCGGGTCGGGTCGCCGAGGCCGAGGAAGGACAGCGTGGTTTCCGACAAGATGGTGCCAGCCACCGTCAGGATGGTGTTGGCGAGCAGCAGCGGCATCACGTTGGGCAGCACGTGCTTGGACATCTGGTGCCAGTGCCCGGCGCCCAGTGCCCTGGCGCGCTCGAGGTACGGGCGGGTCTCGACCGCCAGCGCCTGGGCCCGGATGATCCTGGCCGTGCCCGGCCAGGACGTGATGCCGATCACGATGATGATCACGTGCAGCGACGGGCCGAGCGTCCTGGCCAGCACGATCGCTAGCGGCAGGAACGGCACGACCAGGAACCAGTCGGTGAATCGCATCAGCACGTTGTCGGTCTGCCTGCCAAACCAGCTGTTCAGGGTGCCGAAGTGGCCGGCCACGATGCCGATCACCGCGCCGATCACCATCGAGAGCAGCGTCGCGGCGAAGCCGATCAGCAGCGAGATCCGCGACCCCCAGATCAGCTCGGTGAGCACCGAGCGGCCGTCGGAGTCGGTACCGAGCGGGTAGTGCCAGCCTGGCGCCGCGTTCACCGGGTAGGTGGCCAGCGTCGGGTTGAGCCCGCGGGAACTGGCCAGCAGCGGCGCGGCGAGCGCCACGGCGATCATCAGCACCAGGACGACGAGGCCGGTCATTCCGTCCCGGTCCTTGCGGTACTCCTGCCAGAACTTCGCCATGGCACGCCGTCGCCGCTCCCACGCGATCTGCCTGCCGCTGCTGATCGGCGGGATACCCGTCGCCGTCTCGGTCTGGACGCTCATGCCTGCCTCACCCGCGGGTCGAGCACGGTAAGCAGCAGGTCGGCGATCAGGTTGGCGGCGATGACCGCCGCCGAAAACAACAGGAACGCTCCTTCGAGCACCGGGTAGTCGGGGAAGTTCAGCGCGTTGTAGGAGAGCAGCCCGAGTCCCGGCCAGCTGAACACCGTCTCGGTGGTAATCGCCCCCGAGATCACGAAGCCCAGGTTCAGCATGATCAGCGTGATCGAAGGAAGCAGGGCGTTCGGCACCGCGTGCCTGCGCCGGACCATGGCGTCGCGCAGGCCCTTGGCGCGCGCCGTCAGCAGGTAGTCCGAGCCGATCTCGTCGATCAGCGAGGACCGCATCACCAGCGAGTACTCGGCCAGGTAGACCAGGGTCAGCACAATGCACGGCAGGGTGAGGTGCCAGAGCAGGTCATTAAGGCCGGCCAGTCCGGTGCCACCGCCGCCGAAACTGTGCATGCCGCCCTCGGGGAAGATGAACCACTTCGACGCGAAGACGATCAGCAGCACCATGCCGAGCCAGAAGTCGGGCATGGCGTAGAGCGTGTTGTTAATCGCCGTGGACGTCTTGTCGAACCGGCTGCCCCGGTGCCAGCCGCCGCGGATGCCGGTCCACACCCCGATGATGGTGGAGAACACCGTCGAGGAACCGACCAGCAAGATGGTCGGCCAGAGCGCGCTGCCGATCACCCGAGATACTCCGATGTGGTATTCGAACGAGATCCCGAGATTCCAGTGCAAGGTCTGGACCAGGTAGTTCCAGAATTGCTGCGGCAGCGGCAGGCCGAGCCCGTAGGTCCGGTTGACGGCGGCCATCTGGCTGGCGGTCAGCGCGGTGCCCCTGGCCAGGTTGCGGGCCGGATCGGCAGGCAGCACCCGGAACAGGAAGAAGTTGAACACCAGCACGAAGAACAGCGTCACGATGGCGCTGACGATCTTGATGGTGAGGGATCTGGCCAGGCCGGCGCCGCCGCGAGCGGCGCCGGCCTCCTCGCCGCGTAGCTCCTGCGCCGCGGCTAGGGCACCTTCGAGCATGGCGCCCGCCACCGGCTACTCCCGCTCGTCAGCGGTCGTGGTGGACCGGCGCCTGGCCAGCAGCAGCCAGGCCAGACCCAGGATCACGACCGCGGCGGCGATTCCGCCGATCATCGGGCCGCTGATCGACGAGCCGGCGCTGGCTGCCACGGTCTGAACGGGCGCTCCGATCTCGTGCTGGCAGCCGATGTTGTGGTCGGTCAGCGACGGGCTGGTGCCGACCGGGCGCAGGCAGCGGTAGCTCCACCAGGAGACCTCCTGGAACAGCATCAGGCCGTTGCGGGCGTCCGGCTGCGGGGCAAACCCGGTGAACAGGTCACTGCGGTAGGCCTGCGGGTCGTTGTCGTAGGTGAGCAGCGCGTACGGCTCGTTGGCGTACAGGATCTGCTGCATCTGCTTCACCACGTTCTCCCTGGCGACACCGCCCAGGGACTTCTGCGCCAGGTAGAGCGTGTCGTACTGCTTGTTGCAGAAGAAGCTGTCCGACCAGCCTGGGGTGTAGTTCGGCGGTGATCCGGCCGAGCGCTGAGCGCAGGTGAACACCGATAGCTGGAAGTCAGGATTCGGCTCGACGCCCCAGCCCCAGATGAACATGTCGTACTGGCCGTTGCCGATGTCCTGGGTGAGCGTGCTGGTCGACATGGCGGTGACGGCGACCTTGATGCCGATGGCGCTCAGCCAGGCCTGGATGAACGGCGCGTCCGCGTTGTAGGTCGGCGAGTCTGAGCCCCAGTAGAGCCGGAGGCTGAGCTGCTTGCCATTCTTCACCCGGACTCCGCCCGGTCCCATTTTCCAGCCGTCGGCGGTCAGGATCTGACCGGCTTTCTGCGGGTCGTAGTTGTAGGTAGCCGAGGCGGGCGGCGTGTAGTGGAACTGCGGGTAGATCGGCGGGATGATCGTGCTGGCCGGGCTGCCGTAGCCGCCGAGCACCTTGCTCACCAGCTGCGGCCGGTTCAGCGCGTAGCTGATCGCGAGCCTGACGTTGAGGTCCCTCAGCGCGGGGTTTCCGTTGCCGATCGGCTTGTTGGTCACGGTCTGCGCACCGGTGTTGAACGCCAGCTCGTCCCAGTTGCCTGATGGCGCGTTATTCAGGGCCACGCCAGGTACGCCCTTAAGTGAGTTAAACAGCGCCGGGGTCAGGCCCTCGGCGAAGTCGATGCTGCCGTTCTTCAGCGCGATCGCCTCGGCACTCGGGTTGGTGAAGTTCTGGAAGACCAGCTTCGAGATGCCCGGCTTGCCGCCCCAGTAGTTCGGGTTGGCCTTCAGCTCGACCGACTGGTTGATGTTGAACTTGGTCACGATGAACGCCCCAGAGCCAACCGGGTTGCTGTTGGCGAAGGTTGACACCTGCTTCTCCGAGACGTGCTCCCAGATGTGCTTGGGCAGGATCGGCACGATCAGCTTGTCCATGTTCGGGGTCGGCTTGCTGACCGTCATCACGACCGTGTACGGGCCGGTCTGCTTGACGCTGGTGATGTTCTGCACGTAGGCGGAGTTGTCGCTGAACTCCACGGAGCCGGGCTGGATGTCCCGCTGGAACGTGTAGGCGACGTCCGCGGCGGTCAGCGGCACCCCATCGGTCCACTTCACGCCGTGCCGGATCTGGTAGGTCCAGATCAGCTGATTCTTCGACACCGACCAGGAGGTGGCCAGCCGCGGCTGCGCCGAGTAGTCCAGCTGCCCGTAGTCCGTCAGGTCGTCGTAGATCAGCCCGTAGACCTCGAAGTCCAGCGACGTCTGCCCGACGTAGGGATTCATGCCGTCCACCGCGGCCGTGTCGCCGACCACGAAGGTGGTCGGGCCGTGCGCCGTGGCCGCGGGCATCGCACGTCCGACGGGCGCGGCACTGGCCGCCAGGGCGGGGCCAGCCGCGGCCACGCCAGCGCAGATCGCGAGACCGGCCGCCGCCAGCCGCCAATGTGGCCTGGAGTTCGATCGGAGCATGGGGGTTCTCCCTCGATCAGGCGGTCCAGCCGTGGGGGCGGCGGCCCGCGCTGCCTGTGTATGAAGTATGGGGGCAATCTGCGGTTATACGTCCAGCGTGGTAGCTCGGATTTGAACGAAAAGCTCTATTTATACTATTTAAACCTTCGCGATAGGGTTCTGGGTATGTCAGGGACCGCAGTCCGGCCGCCGGTGCCGCCCGTCGCACCGCGCATCCCGTCGGTCCGCGAATTGCACGGCCGCTCCGAGACCGACTACTACGCCTGGATGCGCGAGCGTGAGCAGCCTCAACTCCGCGACTACCTGGCCGCGGAGCGCGCTTTCTACGACGTGCACAGCGCTCCCCTCGCTGACCTGGCAGGCCGGCTCTTCGCCGAGTCGGCCGGACGTACCCCGGACCGGGCCGAGGAGTCGGTCGGATGGCCGCTATCAGGCTTTATCTACCGCACTAGGACACCGGAGGGAAGAGAGAATCTTCAGTTTCTTCGGTCGCGGCCGGGAGAATCTGCCGAGCAACTGCTGCTGGACGAGAACATCGTGGGTGCGGCCACCGGCTACGTCGAGGTCGGCGTGCGCCAGCCGAGTCCGGACTCCCAGCTGCTCGCCTGGTCGGCTGATACGTCAGGCGCGGAGATCTATGAACTGCGGATCAGGGACCTGCGCACCGGCGAGGACACGCCGGACGTGATCGAGCGGAGCTACCCGGGCGTCGCCTGGGACACCGCCGCGCGATACCTCTTCTATCTGGTCCCCGACGTGCTGAACCGGCCGTTCCAGGTGCGGCGGCACCGGCTGGGCAGTCCGGCCGCCGCCGACGTGCTGGTCTTCGAGGAGTCCGACGCCCGGTTCGAGATCACGCTGCACGGCTCAAGGAGCGGGCACTTCGCGGTGATCACTTCGGAGTCGCGTGACACCACGGAAGTACATCTGATCCCGCTGGGCGATCCGCTCGCCGACCCGGTTCTGGTCCAGCCGCGCCGACGCGGGGTGGAGTACCGCATTGACCACGCACGGCCCGTTATCGCGAAAACTGGTCCGGCTGGCGCGGCCACCGGCCCGGCCGGTGCCGGACAGGCCGGTTCCGGCCCGGCCGAACCCGCGCCGCAGGGCTGGTTCTACCTGGTGACCGACGACGGGGCGCCGGAATCCACCCTGATGCGGGCGCCGGCCGACGCGCCGGACCGGCAGAACTGGGTGCCGGTCGGCTGTTCGGCGGTCGCCCCGGCCAGGTCGGACACCCGGCTGCTGCACTGCGACGTGATCGGAGATCACCTGCTGCTGACGCTGCGCCGCGGCGGCGCTCCGCTGCTTGCGATCACCGATCTGGACGGCGGCAGCGTGGTCGAGATTCCCGCGACCACGGCGGCCGGATCGATCCGGGTGTTCCGGGCGCAGGACTACGACGCCGGAACGGTCATCCTCGTCGAGGAATCGCTGATCGAGCCGCCGGCCTGGTACGCGCTTGACCTGGCGACCGGCGAGCGCAGCCTGCTCAAGCGCCGTGAGGTGCCCGGCTACCAGCCGGAGCAGTACCGGACCGAGCGCATCCTCGCGACCGCGTCCGACGGCACGCCGATCCCGGTGACGCTTGCCTATCACCGCCAGACCCGGCTCGACGGCACCGCGCCGTGCCTGCTCTACGGGTACGGCGCCTATGAGTCCTGCGCCGATCCTGAGTTCAGCGTCAGCCTGCCGTCGCTGCTCGACCGTGGCGTCGTCTACGCGGTCGCGCACGTCCGCGGTGGCGGGGAGTGCGGCCGGGACTGGTGGCGTCAGGGCAGCCTGCGCGCCAAGCCCAACACGTTCTCCGACTTCATCGACGTAGCCGACTGGCTGGCCGGTCCCGGCGGGCCCGCGCTAATCGATGGCGGCCGGATCGTATCCCGCGGTCTGTCGGCGGGCGGCCTGCTGCAGGGCGCCGTCTACTCGCTGCGCCCGGACCGGTGGCGCGCGGTGGTCGCCGAGGTGCCGTTCGTGGACTGCGTGAACACGATGCTCGACCCGTCGATCCCGCTGACGATCAACGAGTGGGATGAGTGGGGCGATCCGCGCGACCCGGATGACTATGCCTGCATCAGGTCCTATTCGCCGTACGACAACCCGCCGGCCGGGCGGCGCCCGGCGCTGCTGGTGACCGGCGCGGTGCACGACCCGCGGGTGGCGGTGCATGAGCCAGCCAAATGGGTCGCCAGGCTCCGGCATACCGCGCAGAGCGGCGGTGCTGACCAGGCGGACTCGCTGATCTTGTTCCGGGTCGAGCTTGGAGCCGGTGCGCACACCGGTCCCTCCGGCCGGTTCGCGCAGCTGAGATACGAGGCGGAGATACACGCTTTCGTGCTCGACGCGATGGGTATCAGCTTGTAGCCTGCCGGGCTCGTCGGCCAACTCGCGCCCAGGGGACGCGATCTCGTTGGCGTTGGACGGGCGGTCTGGGCATACGGGGACGCAGTTCGAGTGGACTTCGGGGGGAGTCAGCAATGGCAGAGGGCACGCGCACGAAGGCGGCCGCGAGGAAGCCGGCCGCCGCGAGGAAGCCGGCCGCGGCGAGGACTCCCAAGCCTAGGGCGCCAAAGCCCAGGGCGGCGGAGTCCGGCACCAGAACTGGGCAGATCGCAGCGAGCTTCAGGGACCGAACGGACTTCGTCAACGCTGATCGCGGCCTCGTCGGCACGCTCGACCCGATGGTGATCAAGGCCGCTGACGGGCGGGTGGTCTGGGAGATGGACTCCTGGGGCTTCCTGCGCACTAGCTGCCCGGATACCGCTGATCCGAGCCTGTGGCGGCAGGCGCGGCTCACCGCGAAGCACGGTCTCTATCAGGTGACCGACGGCATCTACCAGGTCCGCGGCTTCGACATCTCGAACATGACGCTGGTCGAGAGCGACCACGGCGTCATCGTCATCGACCCGCTGGTCTCGACCGAGACCGCGGCCGCCGCGATCGCCCTCTACCGTCGGCACCGGGGTAACCGCGCCGTGACGGCCGTCATCTACACCCATTCCCACATCGACCACTTCGGCGGCGTCCTTGGCGTCATTGACGCCGACCCGGCGGTCCCGATCCTCGCGCCCGAGCACTTCATGGAGCACGCGGTGTCGGAGAACGTCTACGCCGGGGTGGCAATGCTGCGCCGTGGCTACTACTACGGCGCTCCGCACCTGCCTAGGGGCGAGGCCGGTACACTGGGGATGGGGCTCGGCCCTGGCGCCTCCACCGGCAGCGTGGGCCTGATCGCGCCGACTCTCGACATCACGGACACCGGGCAAGAGGAGATCATCGACGGAGTCCGGATCGTGTTCCAGCTGACTCCGGGCACCGAGGCGCCCGCGGAGATGAACTTCTACCTCCCGGACCTGCGCGCACTGTGCATGGCCGAGAACGCGACGCACAACATGCACAATCTGCTGACCCTGCGCGGGGCGCAGGTGCGGGACCCGCGGATCTGGTCCAGGTACCTGGCCGAGGCGATCGAGCTGTTCGCCCGCAAGTCCGATGTCGCGTTCTCCTCGCACCACTGGCCCACCTGGGGCAGCGCCGAGATCGTCAGCTATCTGGCTGAGCAGCGTGACATGTATGCCTACCTGCACGACCAGACCCTGCGGCTGATGAACTCCGGGTACACCGGCAGCGAGATCGCGGAGCTGATCAAGATGCCGCCCGGGCTTGACCGAGCCTGGAACGCCCGTGGCTATTACGGGTCGATGAACCACAATGTCAAGGCGATCTACCAGCGCTATCTCGGCTGGTACGACGGAAACCCGGCTCACCTGTGGCCGCACCCGCCGGAGGCCGCCGGGTCGCGGTACGTACGGGCTCTGGGTGGCGTCGAAGCGACCCTGGCTAAGGCGAGGGAGTTCGCCGAGCGGGGTGACCTGCGGTTCGCCGCGGAGCTAGCCTCGCATGTCGTATTCGCCCACCCGGCCAGCAAGGCGGCCAGGGAGGTGCTTGCCTCGGTTCTCGAGCGGCTGGGTTTCGGGTCGGAGAACGCGACCTGGCGCAACTGCTACCTCACCGGCGCGCATGAGCTTCGGACGAAGAAGATCGAGCACACCGAGCTCAGCAGCGCTGGCTTCGCACCGGCGCTGACCATAACCCAGCTGTTCGACTCGGTCGCCATCCGGATCGACGGCCCCCGTGCCTGGAACCAGCGCCTGTCGATCGCCTGGCACTTCACCGACACCCATGAGAACTACCGGATGGAGCTCAGCAACGGGGCCCTGATCCACTGCCCAACCGCAGCCAAGCAGGCAGCCGACCTGACAGTGACCCTGACCAGGTCTCAGCTGCTGAGGCTGCTGACCACCGGGAAGCCCGACGGAGCCACCATGTCTGGTGATCGCGGCGTGCTGAAGCGGCTGATGGCACTGACCGACAGCCCGGACCCCGACTTCGCCGTCGTGACCCCGTAGCCTCCCGCCGCCAACCGCCCCAGACCCGCAGCGAGGCGGTGGGCGGCAGGGCTGGCCGTGGCTGACCGTCGGTTGCCGCACCAACCGCGACGAGGATCACTTGACCGGATCGCCCTCCGACGGCCACGGCCGCGCCGGTCTTGACAGCCGGCGGCGGTCTGGCCAGCCTGGGCAGTATGCCGATATCGCCGCTTTCGTTCCGAGTTGGTGCCGTGACCAGCCTGGCTGTCCTCTGCGGCGTGATCGGGCTGAGCCCGAGCGCATCCGCCGCACGGATTTCGGCAGCCGCTGGCAGGCCGGCAGCCGCTGGCAGGCCGGCAGCCGCTGGCAGGTCGGCGTCTGCTGGCGGGACGGCGTCCGCTCGTGGGGTGGCGTTGGCCGGCGGGAGGACGGCGTCCGGGCGTGGAATCGTCCCGAGCCGCCGGCCGGTGCAGGCTGGGCTGGACCCCGCCGCCGTTGCCCGCCGCGAGGTCAGCGCGGAGCCCGGAACCGCGCCTGGTTCCGCCAGGCACCGGCACCCGATCCGGGTCGGGTCGGTGCTGATCCCGCCGTGCAGCGCGTCGCCGCTTGCCTGGTGCACCACGATCAAGGTGCCGTACGACTACTTCAGCTCCGCCGCCGGGACGATCAGGCTCGGCTTCCAGTGGTACCCGGGCACCGACGGCAGGCGGTCGCGGACCATCGTGGCCATCCAGGGCGGTCCTGGTTATGCCACCACGGACTACGCCGACGCGTACCGCGCCATGTTCGGGCCGCTGCTGTTCAGCCGGAACCTGCTCCTGGTCGACCTGCGCGGCACCGGCAACTCGTCGCCGTTCCTCTGCCCCGCGCTGCAGAACTGGACCCTGAACGACAGCAACGCCTCCTATACCGCGGATACCGGGGCCTGTGGTCGGCAACTCAATCACACTCGCAAGCTGATCGGCGGCCACGGCTATGTTCGGGCCAGCGACCTATATACGACGGCGAACGCGGCGCGCGATGTGGCGCTGTTGCTGCGCGAGCTGCGGACCGGACCGGTCGATCTGTACGGCGATTCCTACGGGACATTTTTCGGCCAGGTCTTCACCGCCCGCTATCACCGGATGCTCCGCTCGGTGACGCTCGACTCCGCCTACCCGGTGGCCGAGGCGAATCCGTTCTACCCGCTGATGCTTCCGGCGGCCAGGGAGGCCTTCAACCTTTCCTGCGCGCGCAGCGTGGCCTGCCATCGGGCCGCGCCCGGGGACTCCTGGGCTCGGATCGGCCAGGCCGCGCGGTACCTGCGCGCGCATCCCGTGGTCGGCAAGACCAAGGATCCGTATGGCAACGTGACGACCACCCGGGTCGGTGTCAACGAGCTGATCGAGCTGGTGAACCTGGCCGGCGCCGACAGCGGCGTCTACCGCGAGCTCGACCCGGCGATCCGTGCCCTGCTCGGTCCGCGGCATGACACGGCGCCGCTGCTCAGGCTGACCGCGCAGGAGATCTACCCGACGTCAGGCTCCGGGCCGGTCAGCTCGTTCAACGACGGGCTCTACGAGGCGACCAGCTGCCTGGACTACCCGCAGCCGTTCTCGTACCGCTCGTCGCTCAGCCAGCGCCGAGCCGAATACGCCCGGGCGGTGGCCAAACTGGCGCCCGACGCATTCGCCCCGTTCACGGTGCAGGAATGGCTCACCGAGCCCAACGAGGAGTTCGACGCCTGCCTGGACTGGCCGGCGCCCGCTCGCCCGGACCCGCCGATCATCACGCCCGCGCCGTACGCCCCTAGATCGCTGCCGGTCCTGGTGATGTCCGGCGACCTGGACTCGCTGACGACGCCGGCCGAGGGCAAGTGGACGGCGCGGGAAATGGGTCCGTCAGCCCGGTGGATCCTGTTCCGCAACGACACGCACATCAACGCCATGGACGACACGTTCGGCTGCGCGCAGGGCCTGGTCCGCCAGTTCATCGCGGCTCCGGCCAGGCTGCGCCGGCTTGACGCATCCTGCGCGAGGCATACCCCCGAGGTACGCGTGGTCGGGAACTTCGCCGAGCGGCTGTCCGAAGTGGCGCCGGCCGCCGCCAGGCCTGGTGACCGGGCCGGGCTGGAAGGACTGCGGCTGGCAGCGGTCGCGGTGACCGTGGTCGGCGACGCGGACTGGCACTGGTACTACGGCGACGGCGTGCACGGCTGGGGGCTGCGCGGCGGTACCTACGGCTTCGCTGGCCCGGCGACCCGGACCCGGATTACCTTCCGCGGCTACCGGTGGACCTCCGACACCTCGGTCAGCGGCTACGCCCTGTGGAATCAGGTCACCGGGCGGATGCGCGCCTGGCTGACGGTCACCGCGCCGGGCGGACGCAAGGCAACCGTGCTGCTGAGCTACCGCGACTACGTCTATCACGCGGTCGCGACGATCTCCGGCAGCTTCGTCGGCCCGGCCATCGCCGCGGTGCTGCCAGCGCCGTGACCGGCCAGCCGACCTGTGATCGCACCGCCTGGCTCCAGATCTTCAGCTTTCCGTCAGGAAAGACAGAGCAGGCAATGAGGACTGGCCAAGGTTCTCTCCAGCCAGCTAGCCGATCGTAGAGCAAGACAACAAGATCGCTAGACATCTACTGGGGAAGGCATAGCCGTGAGTACTGTCCAAGACTCGCCGCGGCATGTTGAGCCGACGTGGCCGCAGCAGCCAGCTACCTATCCGTGGGCCGAGCCAGCTACCTATCCGTGGGCCGGGCCAGCTTCCTGGACGGGTCCGGCGGGACCAGCCGGTCCAGGCGGGATCATGCCAGAGCCGGCCTGGCCGCCACGGCGGCCCCGCCGCCGCGGTCTGGGTCTCGCGGCGATCGGCCTATCGGTCGCGGCCCTGGTAACCGCGGGTTCGGCCTGGGCGATGCACTCCGCCGCGCCTGCGGTGCTGACCACGTCCCAGATCGCCGCCAAAGTGGATCCGGGCTTGGTCGACGTAGTCTCCACGCTCGGCTACCAACGGGGCGTCTCGGAGGGGACCGGGCTGGTACTGACCTCGTCGGGGGAGGTGCTGACTAACAACCACGTGATCGCTGGCGCTACTTCCGTCAAGGTCATCGACGTGGGCAACGGCCGCACTTACCAGGCAGTAGTGGTCGGCTACGACGAGAGCCACGACATCGCCGTGCTGCGACTTGTGGGTGCATCGGGCCTGCCGGCAGTGGCCATCGGCGACTCGTCGACCGTGGCTGCTGGCCAGCGCGTGGTTGCGCTGGGTAACGCGGGCGGCAAGGGTGGCACGCCGGCGGTGGCGACCGGAAAGATCGTCGCGCTACGCAGCACGATCACCGCGTCCGATCACGCATCGGGCACGTCCGAGCAGCTGACCGGGCTGATCCGCAGCAACGTGGGCATTCAGCCGGGTGACTCGGGCGGGCCGCTGGTTAGCACTACCGGACGGGTGATCGGCCTTGACACCGCGGCCGGTGCGAGCTCGTCCGGTCCCCAGGGCACGGCCACGGCAACCCAGGCCTACTCGATCCCGATCAACGGCGCGATCGCTATCGCGGACCAGATCGAGGCTGGCCGCGCATCGGCGACGACCCACATCGGCGCCACCGGCTTCCTTGGCGTGGCATTCCAGAGCGTGCCAGCAGTGCCAGGCACGTCCGCATCTGGGGCGGAGGTCGCCGGGGTGGTCCCAGGTTCGGCGGCGGCCCAGACTGGCCTGACGTCCGGTGATGTGATCGTGTCAGTCGACGGCCGTCAGATCACAGCGCCGTCAGACATCCGGACCGCACTGGTCGCGCACCACCCCGGGGACAAGATCAGCATCGGCTGGGTAGACCAATCCGGGCAGGCGCATACCGCGACCGTGCCGCTGACCGTCGGACCGGCCGGCTGAGGCCCGCCAGTTCCGCTGAAACGTCGGCCAGACCCCACCCGGCGACGCGGTCCGCAGGCGCGAGCCCCCAGGGGCGTCGCCGATGGTTGGCGGGTGGTTCGGGGTAACAGGGTGACATCGGCCAGGGTTCCAGGCCGCGACAGCGGACCCACGGTGCCGGATAGAGCAGGGAGAATGTCGGCATGGCTGCCGATGACTGCGATCTGTCCGCGCTCCGCGATCAGTGCACCCGGTTCCTGCATGGGCACGGGCCGGTCCGAGTTGCCGACCTGCTCGCGACTATCCCGCCGGAGACCGCGGTCGACCGCTACGGCGATGGTGGTGTGGTCGCCGCGCTAGAGACTGAGGTCGCCGGACTGCTCGGCAAGTCGGCTGCGGTGTTCCTGCCCAGCGGCACGATGGCGCAGCAGGCAGTGCTCCGGGTGCATGCCGGTCATCGCCAGCGACGCACGATTCTCTTCCACCCGATGTGCCACCTGGAGCGACATGAGGGGCAGGCGTACCAGCGGCTGCAGGGGCTGACCGGTCGGCCCGTCGGTGACCCGAACCGGCTGATCACCCTGAAGGATCTCGCTTCGGTCGCGGAACCGGCTGCCGCGCTGCTGCTTGAGCTACCACAGCGGGACATCGGCGGCCAGCAGCCGTCTTGGGACGACCTTGCGGCGCAGTGCGACTGGGCGGCGAGCAGGGGCGGCCTCGGCGCATACCTGCCTGGCTACCCGGCTGCCCAGGATGCCGCAGTACCTTGACCACGCCAGGGCAATCGCTGCCGCACTCCGCGAGGTCCAAGAAGTGCGGGTGATCCCCGACCCGCCGCAAACCCCGATGATGCACCTGCTGCTCGATACGACCCAAGAGCGGTTCGCAGCCGCAGCTAGGACGCTCGCGACCGAACGGGGTATCTGGACCTGGCCGAGTGCCGTGCCGACGGCGGATCCAGGAACGCAGCGAGTCGAACTGGCCGTTGGTGACGCCACCAGCGCCCTGAGCCCGGTCGAAGTAGCCGGCGTCGTGGCCGCGTTGACTGCCGAGTAGCCATGCGCGTCGTCCAAGGCCGCTCGACTGTCGATCAGAGCTCCTGCCGGGTCGCTGATGTCAATGAGTCCCGGATCTCCGGCCGGACTCTGGCCTGCGTTCTGCTGCAGGGTCGACTGGAGCCTGGCTGCCGTCGTCCGGAGCGAACAGGTCTTCAAGAAGTAGCCGGGCGCGGGCGGGGACCGGCTCACCGGGGAAAACCTCGGCGCAAATCGCCAGCACGTCGCTGGCGGATGACAGCCTGAGCTTGCCGATGAGGAATCGGATGTCTTCAACGTCCTGCTTGCGCGCGGCAAGCGTCTTCAGATCCCTGCGCGGTCCAGTAGTGGAGACTCCCGCTCGCTCATGCGATTTCCAGATCGTGCGCGGCGATGAAGACACCCCGCCTGCGGAACGCTGCGGGTGCGTGGACTAGAGCGTCCGTGCGGGCGATACGGGTGTCGTAGGGGAACCAGAACTGGCGCAGTCGCCGCCTCTCGGCCCAGGGTGGGGCTCCCCGGCCATCCCTGGCGGCTAGGTGCTCCGCTAGCGCCGCGAGCAGCCCGTCCCAGTGCTCATCACCGACCGGCGGGGCTCATCTGCCAGCAGTTCCCACCGATCCGCTGCTTGCTCATGCCTGTATTCCTCGAGGAACTCTACGACGAGACGCCAGCGCCCTTCTTCGGTCGCGCCAGCCAGCCAG
>Ga0116225_1000816_pt1 | contig 23376 bp, 21 predicted proteins | sample Sb_taG_8_FD_88968 | JGI IMG/M metagenome (GOLD analysis project Ga0116225, IMG submission 88968) | Peat soil microbial communities from Weissenstadt, Germany - Sb_50d_c_BC metaG | ecosystem: Environmental > Terrestrial > Soil > Wetlands > Peat | place: Germany: Weissenstadt | collected 2010-09-21 | reverse complement strand
GGAGATGGTGCGACAAATAGGGCGCCCTGGCAATCGGTCTGAGCCTCTCGCGTCGGCATCGACTCGGACTCAGACAGGCGCGGATGCCGATCAGTGATCGTAAGCGACGGGCCGAACCACCAGCACAGGACAAGGCGACAGGTGCACGATGCGATCAGCTCGGCTGCCGATCATGCGATCGTACAGAGCCGAATGGCCACTCGCGCCGACGACGAGCAAATCGGCCTTTAGGTCGGTAGCCAGATCAACGATATCGCGCACCGGATGGCCTGCCAAAACGTGCGTATGCAACTCCACACCACGTGCTCCGGCCATCGCGCGGGCGCGATTGAGGACCGCATGGAAGCGGCGAGCGTCTACTGCAGTGTCCTCCCTAACCTCTTCGATGGTTTCCGGGAGATATGGAACCTCTTCGACGGAAACCATGTGCAGCTCTGCCCCGCTCTCCTTGGCAAGGTTGAGTGCCAATGCCAGCGCCTCGAACGCCTGGCCCGAGCCGTCATTGGCAAGCAAAATCTTCTTGAACATCGGCGCGCCTCTCTAAACCGCTTTCTTTCTTAGCCGGGTGGGCACGCTTGGAGATTCGGCCACCTCCGTTTCCTCCTGCGGCAGCAGGTGATGCGGCAAGAAGAATGCGTTGGCAATCAGCGTGGGAACGACAGCGCTGGCGACGACGCCGGCCACAACGACCGAGTATTGCGCCTGGTCGATAATACCGTGCGAGAGGCCGAACAGCGCCGAGATGGTACCGAAGGTGAGGCCGGTGGACATGAGCAAGGTCGTGTACATGGCTTCCTTTTGCGGAGCACCAAACACCTTGGTCACCGGATACACGCCAACGAACTTAGTCGCCATCTTTCCCATGAGAAGAACGATGAAGGCGAACGGTGCCGCGATCAGAGTGGGAATGGAAACGAAGGAGCCCGCGCGAAGGAAGTAGAACGGCGTCAGGAGTCCGAGCGTCAGCGTGCGCAGTCGCCGGATCAGCGCGTGATCTTTTCCAACCGTTCCGGCAAGCACCATCCCCACGATGTAGGCTGGCAGGACCGCCTCGCTGTCCGCCCACGCCGCGAGCGCGCCGAGGCCGAATAGAATCAGGAGCAGGTATTTTGCCTCGAGCTCGGAGGGTCGATTGCCGTAGCGCTTGAACAGACGTGGCGTCAGCCACGGCAGGACGACGAATACGGCGACCGCGACGGCGGCGAAGACGAAGGTCCTCATCGTGAATGGCGCGAAGATGAAGCCGAGGGCCAGCACCGTGCCAAGATCGTTGATAAAGCACGCTGCCAGCACGATCTTGCCGTAGTCAGTCTTGTTGAAGCCGTATTCCAGCATCACGGCGTAAACGACCGCGACCGACGTGGTGGACAGCGCTACGCCTGCAAGCCAGCTCTGCAACGCGGTCCAATGGAGGCCCCAGTATGCGAGCGCAGCGCAGCCGAAGAAGGGCGCAAAGAAGCCGAGCAGACCGACGGCGGTCGCCTCTCTCCAGTTCTTACGGAAGACGATTGGGTCGAGTTCCGCGCCTGCGAGAAACGTCAGCACGATTGCGCCGAGCCCAGCGAGGAACTTGACCCAAATTGTATCGGTCCCGAGGACATTGGAGCCGATAAAGATGCTAAGCAGGAGCTGGGCTATCGTCCCAACGATGATTTCGGTCAAAGCGGTCGAGACACGGAACCAAATTGCAAAAAGGGCGGCGACAAACGCCAGTCCGATCCAGAGTGCAGCAAGTGCCCAAATTTCGGTCATTGTGGGGTCCTTTGATGAGCGAGGGCGGTTGACCGACAGGTTGAGAACCCGCCGTGCGGTCGCGAATAATCATCCTCGCCTCCTTCGCTGAGGCGACGAGCCTTCGTCAACTGCACAAAGCCATGGAGATCGCACTACGCCCGTCTTGATTGGCAGGCACATAACGTGTCGCTCCCGCTCGCTGTCATTGCGCGCAGGAGTCATCAGCCGTATCGGCGTTTTTGGGGGACCCCTTCCCCTCTCAGCGAATCAATATTAGGGGCGCACCGGAGGATGGCAAGACGGATTTTTCCAAATCTCGAATGAGAAAGTACGACAAACTGTCGCGATTAAAAAGTTTGGCAGTACGCTTATTCGACGCTCACTTGACCACGAGGACGGCGCAATGTGCTTGTTCAATGACTCGGAAAGCAGTGCAGCCGATGAGCCGATGGTAGAGCCCCGAATGGGGCGCCAAGCCGATCACGATCAGGTCGAACGCGCGCTCGCACGCAAACTCCACAATCGTCGATGCTGCATGACCGGGAATCAAATGACAATGCAAGGGCAAGCCTTCTCGGGCCGCGAGGCTCTTTGATTTTGAGATCACGGGCGCGAAGCGGTGGTCGGCCAGCTCGATTTCGCCTCTTACCTCGGCGATGCTGCCGGCAAATCGGGCACCTCCTCTACCATGATCATATGCAGCTCGGCCTGGTGGCTGAGTGCGAGGCTAAACGCAGCCGACAGAGCTTTAAATGCATGTTCGGAGCCATCATTAGCCGCAAGTATCTTTCTGAAGACCTCGTGGCTCCTGGCGATTCGACGGATCTCCTGAAGCATGGGCCGCTCCCCTATGGCCGATCAGAAAATTCCTGCGCCAATGATGAGAACGAGGAGCAACGCCACAAGCACATAGGCCGCATAGGCATTGACGTTACCCACATGCATCCTCCGAACGATCGCCGCGAGCCAACGCAATCCGCTGACCGGCGGATCGAGCACCAAACGATCAACAATATGCGCTTCGACTTGGTCACGCGTGATCGCAGTCCGGAAGTGCTGGGCCACGGCTTCAGTACTGTCCTCTCCCGCAGCTGGATGAAGCACTGCGCCAAAGATGACCCGCACCGGGTTAGAGAATCCCGTTGCAGTGTAGGTTATCCCCGGCCAGAGGCGGCGTAAGCCCCCAGCCCAGACAGCGCGCCGCGCAAGCGTGCGACCTCGGGTCGCTAATCTGAACACAACAAAGGTCAACGCAAGGATGCCGGTGAGCGCGACAAACATGTAGGACGTGGACATGGCGAAGATTACGGGGTTGTGCTCCTCGCCTCTATGCAGGACGACAAGGCCGCGTCCTGGCAGTAGCCCCTCCCCGACCTGCGCTCCGAGGTCATGGAATTCGGCAAGGAATTTCGGCGGGATCGCTTCTTGTCCCTGTGCCGCTAAGCTGAAGAACGGCGGCACGAGCGCTGCGGTCGCACTCTCATGCGTAAGCGGCATCACACTTCGGTCCAAGATTGGAATCACGTAGGTCGGCAGCAACCCCAAGAGGATGCACGCGGCCGCCAACAGCGCGAGCGGCGTTCGCATACCGATCCGAACCTCGGCGGCATTGGCCGCTCCCTCTGACCGCGCCAGGCCGAGGAAGCCCATCGCGAAGACCTTGACGAAGCAGGTGACTGCCAGACCGGCGGTCAATGCAAGCATGGCGCCTGAGATCGCGAAGACGATCTTGACTGGCGTCGAAGATAGAAGCACCGACCGTAGCACGGTCTGCAGCGTCAGCCATTCGCTGACAAAGCCGTTGAGCGGCGGCAGCGCCGCAATCGCCATCACACCAATAAGGAAGAAAACGCTGGTCCAGGGCATTACCCGGGCGATGCCCCCAAGGCGATCAAGATCGCGGGTGTGAGCTCCCGCCTCCACCGCGCCCGTCCCAAGGAAGAGGAGCGCCTTGTATACCGAGTGATTGGCGAGATGATAGGTCGCCGCGATGAGGGCGATACTCGCGACGATCTGATGGCCGGTTGCTAGGAAGATCATGGCGGCTCCGATGCCGGCCGCGACGATTCCCATATTTTCGATCGTGCTGTGGGCAAGGAGCCGCTTCATCTCCGACTCGACCGTAGCGTAGAGGATGCCGATCAAAGCGGAGACGCTGCCAATCACGAGGACGATCAGGCCTGGCCTGCTAGTCGTCGCCGGTACCAGGTCGAGATTGAACCGGACGATGCCATAGATTCCCAAATTCACGATCACTGCCGAAAGCAAGGCCGACACATTGGTGGGCGCGACTGGGTGCGCGAGCGGTAGCCAGCTATTCACGGGTACCAACCCGGCCTTTACCGCAAAACCGAAGAACGACAGCAGGAACACGGCCCCGGCCATCGTAGCGCTGAGACCAGGCGCAGCCGACCGCAGGGCGCCGAACTCCATGCTTCCCGCAGCAACCGCAACAAGCAGGAACGCGATTGCCACAGCGATGGTCCCGGCTTCGCTCATCGCCAGCATGACGAAAGCCGCTTGCGAGCTCTCTTCGCGCTTGTATTCGAAATTGACCAAAAGATAGCTGACAATCGAGACGAACTCCCAAGACACGAGGAACGAGAGCGCGTCGCCGGCCAGGAGCACCAGAACGATCGAAGCGAACAGCGCGAAATAAAGGAAATTGAAATAGCGAAGGCTGTAATGGCAAAGATATTTGACGAGATAGCTCCCGGAAAAGATCGCGACTGGCAAGAACACGAGCCCAGCGACGAACAGGAAAAGTGCCGAGAGCCGGTCCGCTGCAAGCGTCATCACCCCGAGCGAGAGCACCGGCCACAACTCGGCATGGAATTCGGCATCGCCGAGAAGGAGCAGACCGCCTGCAGCAAGTAGGACCAGCGCCGTCAGGGTTCCGAAAACTGCGAGTGAAATAGGATTCCACCGGGTGGGAAGGATAAACGCTGCGACGGCGCCCGAACCGCAAAGCACAAAGAACAACGCAAAAAGCTGGGTGGTGATGCTCATGCCATCTCCCGGCTTTGCGCGGACGGCAAGGATGCGAGCGGCGTCGGTGGCTTTCTTTCGACGACAACAAGGAGAGCGTGGAGGATCGCCAAAGGAGGCGGCGGGCACCCAGGCACTTCGACGTCTACCGGGATGATCTCTGCGGCACCTCCGGACGCGACAAAGCTCGGACCGAACACCCCGCCAAACAAAGCACAGGCCCCAATCGCCACGACGCGCTTCGGTGTCGGCATTGCCTCGTAGGTCTGCCGCAGGGGGATGCGCATCGCATCGGAGACCGGACCGGCAACGAGCAGGACATCGGCGTTCCGCGGCGTCGGCGTAGTGAAGAAGCCCAGCCGATGCATGTTGTAATAAGGATTGTTGAGCTGCCTCGCTTCGCTCACGCAGGCGCCGCAGGCGCCGGCATCGACGAAACGAAGGTACAGGGACCGGCCGAAGGCTCTGTCCAGTTTACGCTTGGCGGCCGCTAGTTGATCTCTATCGGCGGCCCATTCATAGCTAAGGTCCCAGCTTACAGCTTCATCGCCCTCGTCGGGGTGGCACCTGTAGCAGTGAACACATCGTCCGAAGTCGACGGTGACGTTACGGCCATCACGAATGATGGCCCCGGTCGGACAGAGTTCAGCGAGCGTCTCCGCCCGTTTGGCGGAACCCAATGAGGTCCCGATGGGCCGGCCGGGTGAGACGCCGGACGCCTTCTCCGGGAGTTGCGGATAGGCCGTGCTCTTTATTCCAGTGCGCAGACCTTTGAGCACCCAATCTGCCATCGTCGGCTCCTACCGATCACACTCGGCATTCGATAGGCCGAAGCTTGCCAGGATGATCGGAAAGTCCTGAAACGCGAAGTTCTCTGCCGCGAGGTGAAAGCCATGCCAATTGGTGAAGGACGGCGGAGTAATGCGGTAGCGGGCGACCGTGCCGTCCTCATTCACCCTCAGCCAATGAAAGGCCGCGCCGAGTGGAGCCTCCACGACGGCAAGAGCAACACCGGCGTGCCGCGAGGCGTGGGGCGCGTCGACCGGCCCTTCAGGCAGCGACAACAAAGCTCGACGTATTATTGAGGCAGACTGCTCTGTCTCGTGAAAGAGAACGCGAAGCCGGGCATAGCCGTCGCCCTCTTGCTCAACGGGCACAGCGAAGTCGATGTCCGCGTAGTTTGCGTAGGGAAAGAGCTTACGCATGTCCCGAGCTACACCCGAAGCGCGCGCAACGGGGCCCACGAGGCCGTAAGTGATGGCCTGCTCGGTGCTGACAATGCCGACCTCTTCGAGGCGGTCTAGGAAGCTGCTCGAATAGCGAAGCATTTGGTGGAGATCGCGTAGCCTCTCGGCAAGGGCACCGATGGCCGTAACTAGATGCTCCCAATCCTCGTTGTTAATGTCCCGAGAAACACCTCCCGGGATCACTAGTCCGAACAGGTAGCGGTGCCGGCTTACGTCGCAGCTCAGGCGCAGTAGAGTCTCTTCGATGAGCGCGGCCTGTGCGGTGGCGACGGCCAAAGCCGTCGAGTTACAAATACCGGTGATGACGGCCGCGTGATGTCGCAGCCGCTCAAGCTCGGCGAAAGCGGTTCGCAGCGCTAATGCCCGTGGCGGCACGTCGATCCCGTAAATCGCTTCGATGGCCTGACAGAAGGCTAGACCATGGGCGAAGGCAGCCGTGCCGGAGAACCTTTCAGCCAGAAGCAGGACCCGGTCCACGGGCTTGCCCTCAGCGATCTTCTCCACCCCGCGATATTTGTAGAAAAACCGCGGGATCGTGCGAATGACGTCTTCGCCAACCGTCTCGAGCAGAAAATGCGCCGACTCGGCAAAGTCGGAGAACACTGGTCCAATCGGCATGGCGAAGGCGCCGGGCGCCACAACAACCGTCGGCGGCTCCCAGGTGATGTCCAGTTCTCGCCCCTTACGTCGCCGCGCATCGAAGCTTCGGCGCATCGGGTTCACGCCTTCGGGCCAATCCTCGTGGAGGACGAATTCTCCGAGCCGCGGATGGCCCTCGAAGGTCAAGCCAAACAGATCTTCGGCCTCTCGCTCGTGCCAGTCGGCTGAAGGCCCATGGACCAGGCCACTGATGGACGGCACTTGTGTCATGCCGGCATCGAGTTGGAGTTCGAGATACGCCCACGGCGAGGGAGCGTCCCTGTAGAAAACATAGACGAGCGACAAGCCGGCGCTCGCCAGCTCTTCGACGACCAGGGTGGCAAAAGCAAAGCCCAGATCGCGCATGAGCCATTGGCAAACCTGGACGAGGTAATCGGCCCTGCATGTGAGCCGGCAAATCCGCCCGTCGTCGTCGAGCGTAGCGGCGACCTTGCCCTTCCATAGCTTCCTGCAGAGCTTGGGAAGTGGCTCTGCCACGTTCGCGTTCGTGACCTGGTCGAGGACCGCCATGGGATATTCATCCTCCCATTGCGCTTGCTGCCGCGTTGAGCAGCTCTTGCAACGGCCCCGGGACATAGAGTCCGATCGCGATCAGGGGAATTGCGGCGAGAGCAAGCGCGACCTTGCAGCTGAGCGGCGCGGCCTTCACCGGCGTATCTCGCTCCGGCACGCCAAAGGCCATCCGATTGACGTGGAACATTACGGCGCAAAAGGCGACCACAACGAAGAAGGCCAATAGCGCAATCGCGAGATACTGACCGCTGGTGAGGCCCGCCTTCAGAATAACCAGTTCGCTCACGAAAATGGCAAAGGGTGGCGCTCCGGCGATCGCGAAGCCACCCGCGACGAGTGCGAGTGCGGAAAGCGGTGATGAGCGGATGAGGCCGCGCACGGCGGCAATCTCCTGCGTGCCCGCGGCCATCACGGTCATGCCGGCGGCGAAGAAGCAAAACGATTTAGCGATCGCATGCCCGGTGATCTGGTAGGCAGCGCCAATGTGCGCTTCAGCCCCGCCGAGGCCCGCCGCAACGAGGATGATGCCCATATGCTCGACGGTCGAGAAGGCGAACATCCGCTTGAAGTCGCGAACATAGATCAGCAACAGGGTGGCAATACCGACCGACACCAAGCCGAAGCCGATAAACCAGGGTCGCGCATCGAGGCCCGGCGCGCTGCCAACCACGGGAAAGAGCCGAAGAATCACATAAAGCGCCGTGGTCGTTTCGACGCCGGACAGCAGAGCGCAAATGGAGGCAGGCGCCTGGCTATGGGCGTCCGGCAACCAGGTGTGCATCGGCACGAGTCCCACCTTGGTGCCAAATCCCACAAGGATGAGGAGGAAGGCGGGCCACAGAAGTGCCGGTGGCATGTGCGGTGCCGCCTCCGCGAGTCCGACCCAGGTAAAGGGCTCCAATCCGGCAACGCGCGATCCCCAGTAGAGGATCAGAAAGCCGAGCAAGGCTAGCACCGCCCCGAGTGTGGTGAGCACCACATATTTCCACGCCGCCTCGAGCGCCTCTGCCGTGTCCTCGAAGCCGACCAGGAACGCAGACAGCAGCGTCGTAAGCTCCACCGCGATCCACATCAGCGCGACGTTCGCTAACAGCGGAACTGCGAGCATGGAGAGGAGGAAAAGATTGTAGAGACAGTAGTAGCGCTGAATTTTAGCCTGTTGCTCGGCGCGGCCGCCGATATAGCCCCATGAGAATATGGCGGCGGTGAAGCCGACGAAGGCGACAAGCAACAGAATGAGAGCCCCCAGAGCATCGCAAGTGAGCCATTGATCCAGGGCATCAAGACGACCGGATCTCATCACGCCGATGGCAACCGAAGCCGCGAGGCCAAGTACGATTGCCGCTGCGACAAGAGTGATCAAAGCGGCGAAGCGGCGCCCGAGAGGTGATAGGGAAAGCCCGCTCGCAAGAGCAGGAACAGCGAGAATGGCTGCGAGCTCCATGGCGGCCTCACTCCTCCCGCAATGCCGCGAGACGTCCGACGGACGTGGTACCAAGCCGCCTGTGGATCTGGCGAGTGAGCAATCCGATGACCAGCGTGATCACCGGCACATCGACGGCAGCTGCAAGCTCCGCGATCACGGGCAGATTTGGAACGATGGCGATGCCCGCAAAGAACACACCGTTCTCGACGGCGAGCAAACCGAGAAGTTGCGGAACCGCCTCGCGCCTAACGGCAATGGTGAACGCGCCGAGAAACATCGCCGCTATGCCAAGCGGGAGGTTGACATGCGCGAACGGGACGTCAACCGCGTTTAAGAGCGGGTTGGCCACCGCATAGGCCACCATGATGAGGACAGCGGAAATGAGCAAAGAGCTCGGAATGTTGAGTACCCGCTCAATCTCGCGCGTCCGATAGACCTCGGCGCTCACGGTGTGCCGCAGCAACCATGGGATCATCAGGGTCTTGGTGGCGATCGTGATCGCGGCGACGGCAAGGAGATGAGGCGACCCCAATCCAATCCCAAGCAGCACAGCGGAGAGTGCCAGCAGCAACGATTGCAGAATGAAAAGCTGCAGAGAGGCAAGCACCTGGCGCGTGGCCACGACCCCAAGCGCCGTGAGTAGGAACAAAGCACCCGTCAAGGCATCAAGGGCAGAGATCACCGGAAACGACGCGCTGGTCATGGCCACCCTCCCTAAACGCCCGACAGCCGGGTGATCATCGCGACAACGGAGATCACGAACGCCGCGCCGAGAAATTCGGTGATGCGGAAGAGCCGGAGTTTTGCGAGCGACGACTCGATGTAGACGAGGACAAGAACGAAGCCGAGGACCTTGAGCAGGACGAGCGGGATCGCCAGCAGTACCTCCCCAAGGCCCATCCCTTCAGCCAAGCCCCAAGGCGTGACGAGCACGTTCAGAAAAATAATGATCAGAACGAAGAGCTTCATTGCACCGGCCCATTTCATGAGCGCGGCGCCACGGCCTGAATATTCAAGCGATTTGGAGCGCTCGATCATGGCGAGTTCGAATTGTCCTGATGGGCTGTCGACCGGGATACGTCCATCCTCGGCCAAAATGAGCATCAGGAATGCAATCATCAGAAGGACGTGAGATGGCTCGAAAAAATTTGCGATCGGCGTCACCCAGCGGGTCTGCACGATGTAAGGGATCGTCGAGCCGGCCACGAAGGAGACGGTGAGAAAGACAATGATGAACACAGGCTCAGCAAGAAAGCCGACCATGCGCGTTCGACTCGCCCCCATGGGACCATAGGGATTGGCAGTGTCCACGGCCGCGAGCGCTGCAAAAAAACCACCGAGGGCAAGAACGAAGCCGCCCCCTAGCATGTCGCCCATGAAGGCGAAGAAAAGGGGGTAACGCGTCAAGACCGGGATAAGCAGGGCGACAAAGACGGGCGCGGTGAACGCAACATAAGGGGCTGCGCGGAAGATCCAGGAACTCTGCTCAGAAACGATCTCGTCCTTGTGCAGAAGCTTCCAGATATCGCGGTATGGCTGAAAGATGCTGGGACCCCGTTTGGATTGAATAATTTCCTTGAGTCGGCTGGTGACGCCTTCGACCAGAGGCGCAAACGCCACAACGACGAAGACCTGAAGGAGGTTGTAGACGATGCGTTCGAGCATAGACGGCCTCGTGCGCGCGGCTCTAAGGCTGCTCTGCACATGGTCCGATTGCGCGGATCAAGAGAGTCGTGGGTTTAAGGGGCTGGCCTCGATGGCACGAGTGTCGTCCACCAACCCTGTTGACATCTCCTACGACTCCACCGCAATGCGGTCCAACCAGAGCAGCCGTAGGAGTCATCAGCCCATTTGGGCGGGTTTGGCGGACTCCATCGCCAATTCTGGCGGCGCTCTGTTCACCGAACGCCGCTCGTCGAATGAGCTAATCTAGCGTACGCGGTCAACTCGATCAATTGGACCGAGTTCCACGCATAGAGACGTGCAGGGATCGCGGTCAAGCGACCGGGAAGGTGCAATGGCGCCCCACACGAAAGGTCTCCAGAGGCAGGCAGTCTGTGATGAGTTGCCCAAGGTGCTGCCGCGCATAAGGCTCCATCACGGCGAAGCCCTCTGGGTCCTGACGCAGCTCGGCTTCCGCGGGGTCGCTGCTGAAAGCACCTTCAAGGAGTACATCAAGTCGCTGCGCAAGCTTGGAACGCCGTTTGCGCGCGGAGAAGTTGGACCAAGCTCACGCAGTCTGGCCAATTACTCCCTTTACCACCTGATGGAACTGGCGCTCATCCTGACTCTCCGCGTCTATCATATGGTACCTGACTCACTGCTTATAGAGATTGCCCGACATCGAAAAGACCTCTATCGGCATTATCGTCGAGGTTATTCGGAACGGCGCACCGGTAAGGGCTCTCCGGTCGTTGTCACGGCAGTCGGCCACAAACCAGTCTGCATGCAAGGCCTCTTTCTGGATCTGCAAATTGACTTCTCAGGCGGTCAACTCACAAGTTTCGGACCTCCAAAATTGTTGTCGCCGTTCGAGGCACTACGGGTCTTCGTGAGGCGCGGTGAAGCTTCTCGATCGTTTCTGCCGATCCAATTGTCGTCGCTTGCCGAAAGCGTTGTCGGGGCGGCGCTCCAAGCGCCATCGATCCGGAGGGGGCCTCGCAAACGTCGGTCGGGCTAGAGTCAACAACGTCAAACAAATAGGTCGCGCATGACGAGGATCCTCTTGGTGCGCCACGGCCATGTCGAGGGCATCCAGCCTGCGCGATTCCGCGGCCGTGCAGATCTCTACCTGACACCGCGCGGGCTAGCCGAGGCAGATGCTCTTGCCCAGCGAATTGCATCGGCCTGGCAGCCAAGCATGGTCTGCACGAGCCCGATGATGCGGTGCGTGGCGACCGGAAAGACCATCGCTATGGCATGCCGGATTGAAGCGCGAATCCTCGATGAGCTGAATGACATTGACTACGGCGCTTGGCAGTTTCGCACTTACGACGAAATTGAGGAAGCCGATCCCGGACTGTTTGCGGCGTGGTTTGCAACGCCTCACCTCATCCGGTTCCCGGATGGAGAATCACTCCAAGACCTTGTCGCGCGGGCCGCAGACGCGTTGCGAATCGTCCTTGGGCGTCACGTCAGCGAGACGATCGTTCTCGTGGGCCACGACAGTATCAATCGCGCCTTACTGCTTCAGCTTCTCGATCAGCCGCTTTCCGTCTACTGGCGGGTGGAGCAGGCGCCGTGCTGCATCAACGAAATCGAAGCGGTCGCTGGGAAGATCCACATCCTACGCCTTAACGACGCGGGCCACCTGGACAAGCTCGGGATCGGACCCTGACGGCGCCCAAAGGAGCGATACGTTCCCCTTGCTTGGTGCACCCAGGTCACGCTGCGCAGCGCTTCGTCTTTCCTCATTGACGAAAATCGCTCGGTACAAGTCCTCGCCGTAGCTCGTTTGCAATGGCTCTCCCTCTACTAGCTTAAAGGGCCGCGTTCCGTCGGGTCGCCGTTTGGCCCGCAGGAAAGTGGCGCTGTCCAGTTTCTGCTCAAAAGCGCAATGGGCAAAATGATAGAGATGAGTGACGAAGAAGACCTTCACATGCTTGTCCAGGAGCGCATTGACGATTTGCCTCGCAATTTCCGAGCCTTCCCTTTCGTTCGTGGACGCAAACGACTCATTCAGCAGCAACAACGAATTGGGCCTGATGTTATCGACGATGTCACTCATCCGGCTCAGCTCTTCATCCCATTTCCCACTCTCCATCGTTACGTCTTCTTCGCGCTTGTGGTGCGTGAAGACGCCGCCGCAGAGCTCGGAAGAGAAGGAATCGGCAGGCACGAACATGCCAGCTTGCATCATCAGTTGGGCGAGACCAACGCTACGCAGGAAAGTCGATTTGCCCCCCGTATTGGCGCCAGTGATGACGAAGAGACTCTTATGCTCGGCATTCAGATCGTTGCCGACAACCCTTTGTCCCATGCTTAAGGCCAGCGACACGTCATACAAGCCGGAGAATGACAACTTCCGTTCGCGGGCGGACGCGGGCATAGGGAGGCAAGTCGGCTCTCCCTTCTGGACAAGTTGCGCACGCAAGTTCAGGCAGCCGATGTAAAAGGCTAGCTCCGTACGCAGGGTTTGAAAAAAGCTGAGAACATGATCTGTAGACTGCGCTAGCGCGTTGGCTACAAGATTGATGCCTCTGTCCCTCAATTCCGACAGCGCCGTGGCGCCAGCTTCATCTCGGGGATGAAGCTGAAAAGTGTAGGCTAGTGGCTTCGGCGCAAAGCAGCGCGTTAGCCAACTCCGATTGTCCTCCTTCGGCTTGCGGAGCACGTAATTCCTGCCCTTATTGCCTTTCCCTAGTTCCGCACTGACGAGAACGCCGCCGCGGAATCTTAGCCGCCTCAGATGCTTTTCGATCTCGGCGAGATATTCGTCACTGAGTTCCTGCCTGAGCATCGCGAACAGGTTTGTGAAGCCTTCAGACGAAAACTCATCCGCATCTTGGTCAGCGATACTCCTCAGCCTCTTCAGCATGCCCACAAAAATCTGGAGGACGTCCACCGCTCGGTGGAGGATACCGACCGGGTAGCGACTAAAGAAGCCTAGGTAGTTTTTCCGTTCGCTTTCGATCGCATCTGTCGCAATCTGGTACATGCTCCTGACGAGCTCCGCATTTTTCACACAATCCGAAACGATATGTTGGCGGTAGAGGATCGTGTCCAGATCGGTCAGGCTGGAAAATACCGCGACCTTCGCCACGTCGAACAAGAACTCGTCGCCCTCCGCCATGGCGTTGCACAACACGTCCAATCCGAGGTCCTGCGTGAGCGCTTTTTCGTTCCAGGGTAGGAGCTGCTGTAGGCTTGCTTCTGCTTCTGCGCTCCGCGACAAGGGTGCGCTTTCTTTCCGCGACAGGATCTGCCCCGGGTCAAAGTCGCGATCTCGATACATAAGGAACGCCTTCATGACTCGATCCGCTCCTTAATCGACTCGTAAGTCAGCCGATACTTTTGGGCGATTGCCGCCGCATAGGCGAGTCCGTCAGCAGGCCGTCTCACAATTTTGAAGGTTCGCACTGTCGGATTTTCAGGAACGACGGTGCTGACCATAGAGACGGTTCTTTCACTGAATGATGCCAGCTCGTCGACGAAGGTCACCCACACGCACAGCACATCGAGCTCCACCATCTTTTCCATGATTTTTTTGCTCAAGACGGTCTCGTCTTGGATCGTTGTGGAGGTGAAAATTTCGTTGATGACGATGATGGATCGCGACGTTGCCTGCTCGAGAATGTCGCGAATCCTGATCAGGTCATCCTCCAATTTGCCGCGAAGGTCCTCAACCCTTTCCTCTTTTTCAAAATGGGTGGAGAGCTGGTCGAACAGGAAGAGCTGCGCCTTCCTACCCGGAACCGGACAACCGATGCTGGCCAAATAGTGCAATTGTCCGAATGCGCGCGCGAACGTTGTTTTTCCACCCTGATTGGGGCCGGATATGAGCAGGATCCGTTCGGTGCCTTTTAAATCGAAATTGTTGCACACCACCGACATGCCTTCGCCGACAAGCTTATGGGCCAAGGCGATATCGAAGCCGCCATGGTCGAAGACATGCTTGATTTCGTCGTAAATACGCGGGTAGCAGAACGGCAAACCGGATCGCTTCAAGCCGGCGGTATAATTGAGATAGGCGATGTAGAATTGAACCTCCCTATCGAAGGCCGCTACGGTTTCGTCTCGAAAATTTTCATACCTGGTGCAGAAATCGTCGAGTGCTGCAAACATTGCGGGATGCAACTTGGCGACGAACTCCAGAACCTTAACCTCGATATGGTTCATGTCGAGGCTCGCGGAAAACGTCACCCCGTAGTCCTTGACGGCGCCCTGCTTGAATTTCTCAAACGTCTCCTCCACTTCCGCGCTGTAATCAATTTCGGATTCGCAGTGGCGGACCGTGAAGCTGCTTCCCTTGATGAGGACGCAATACTTCACCGCCGCCAACTGAGCCTTAAGTCTTTTCGCTTCCGACGAGAGCGAGGTGAAGCGGTCAGAGCCAGCGTAGCCCATCAAATAGTCGCGGAACCCCAAGAGGCCGCGCGATTTCAGCTTTATGTGGGACAGCTCATTTGCAAGGCTCGTTATGCCTTCGCAGTAGATGTCGACAGCCTCCAAAACCCACGCCCGTTTTTGCTCTTTGTAATACAGCTTCTGGAGTCTGAAGAAATGCTCGCGCATGCGGCGCATTTTCTGCGCGAATATGTTTACTCGCTCAAGCAGGGCCGCGTTTTCGAGATCCTGCATGACCTCCTGACGATATTTGATCGCCTCGACCCGGCGCAGGCAGCCATAAAAGAAGGGCTTTAAACCGTATTCTTCCTTGTCGGCCGTGATGGCGTCCACGACCTGGTCGCAATTCAGGTCGTGGAAAAAGACGGGCGCTTCGAGTGGCTCTGTGCGATCCTCGGGAGTTGCGAACAGGATGCTGCAGAAGCTTGGAAGTCGCGTCCCCTTCGGGGCCACGAACCCTGATGTGGCCGGCTGGGGGGCACGATCGAGATCGACCCTCTTCTGTGTTGTCGCGCTGTTCATGCTTGCAACTGCGCGAGGCAGTTCCGCATGACCGCAATATTGATGCGGGGGTCGGGGCAGGAGCTTTCACATCGAACGGTGGCCGTCGGGCGCGACGGAGAGGCGGACTTGGTCGGAGCAAGTGGGCCCGCGGCCTGCCCGGATTCCTTGAGCTCAATGGAGGTCACCAAAATCTCCTACCGAATCCCTGCGCGGTAGGAGTCATCAGCCCAACGGGCGCTTTCGGCGAACTCCATCGCCGGTTGGAAGTATGTAAGGCGCGAATCGCTCACGTCAACAGCACCTGGCGTAACACCGCTTCGCCTGTTGATGGGCTGAGAATCGTCGTCTAAGGTATCTCCAGGGGATGGGGTCCCCCTGCGAAATGCCGAGAGGCTGATGACTCCTACCGCGTGACGTCAGGCGGTGGGTGCGTGGAACGACCTCCCTTTCTCCGACTCCCGCTTGCCTGACTTCACGTCCCGCCGTGGCATTGAGCCACGAAGCGTCGCTGCTGGATTGGCCGTGGCCTGTCAGCTGAGAGGGACGACTATCTTATGGATGCCGCGGCTCTCGAACGACAAGGAGCTACCCCGATCGGCCGCAAGACGGCGATTCGGTTCATCGTCCTTTTGGGCATCGTCAGTCTTTTCGGTGACATGACCTATGAGGGCGCACGGAGCATCACCGGACCCTACCTAGGGTTCCTGGGCGCGTCAGCAACCATTGTCGGCATCGTCGCAGGTCTCGGTGAATTGCTCGGCTATGGTGTGCGTCTTCTGTCCGGTTGGCTTGGCGACCGTACGCAGCGCTACTGGGCAGTCATGATCACAGGCTACGCCCTCAATCTCTTTGCCGTGCCATTACTAGCGCTCACGTCACGATGGGAGCTGGCGGCAGCCTTGATCATCGCCGAGCGCATGGGCCGCGGCATTCGTGCCCCCGTGCGGGACGCAGCGCTGTCTCACGCGGCAGGTCACACTGGTCTTGGCTGGGGCTTCGGTCTGCATGAGGCAATGGATCAGACCGGCGCGGTCATTGGCCCACTCGCGGTGAGCGCGGCACTTTATCTGCAATATGGCTACGCGGCCGCTTTCGCGATTCTTGTTGTTCCTGCCGCACTCTCGATGGCATCCGTCCTTATCGCGAGGGTTCTTTTCCCCCGGCCGCGCGACTTCGATCTCACGCCGCCTGCCCTGCAAGCCGGCGGCTTCAAGCGCTCCTATTGGATCTACATGACCGCCGTGGCTCTGATCGGTGCCGGCTATGTGGATTTCGCTCTGATTGGGTTCCACTTTAGCCAAGCGGCCGTGGTCTCGCCTCCCCTCATTCCGATCCTCTTTGCCGTGGCCATGGCGAGCGATGCAGTAGCCTCGCTCGTTCTCGGACATCTGTTCGATCGTTTCGGTGTGATCGTGCTCATAGCCGGCGCCTCGCTGGCGGCGCTCGCCTCCCCTCTCGTCTTTCTCGGTGGTGGGAGAGAGGCGATTCTTAGCATGATCCTGTGGGGCATCGGGATGGGCATCCAGGAATCCGTGATGCGCGCTGTCGTCGCCGGCATGACACTGCCTGACCACCGCGCCACAGCGTTTGGCATTCTGAACGCGGTGTTCGGCGTTGCGTGGTTCCTCGGCAGCGTGGCCCTCGGCGTTCTCTACGATCAATCCGTGATGGCCGTAGCGCTGGTGTCATTGACGCTACAGCTGCTCGCTATTCCCTTCTTGCTGCTCATTATGGACAGCGGCGCAGGGCGAAGAATTGTTCGGCAGAAATCGCCTGGTTCCTCAAATACGAGGCCAGAGGCATGAAGACGTTCGCCAGCCCCTCGTTTTTCCGGACATTCGATTTGCTTCTGGCGGCGGCCAATCCCGGCTTGAAGCTGTCGCATTGGAGCCAAGAGGGCGTTGATTGGGAGCGGGAGAGGCACAGCTTCACCGGCCGAACTCACGGGTTCGCAGTGGAAGTCGCTACGATGACCCGCCCTGGACGCCAAGGTTGGACGCTGATTGTGGTCAAGGAATTTTGGTGGGCCGGCAACCAAGGCAAAGAGCTCAGAAATTCGCGCTGGGCGCAGCTCCTAAGCGGCCGTCGCAATGACGCCCTCGGCTGGATGCGGGAGCGGGAGAGAGCGTTGGAGCGCGCGTCGGAGCCTTACGCAGAGGCTCCAACGGCGTCTCGGGTCGGCGCGATACCGAGGCGATGAGACGCCAATGAAAGCGCTGAAGAACCGCGACGAGTTCAATCAGGAAGCGCGACAAGCCGGATTGGCCACGACGCTCAATCGCTCCAAGGTCCTTCTCGGCTCGTGCCTTGATCCTCAGTCCTTGCTCCTCACGCGGCTGTCGAGCTTGCGCGAGCGGCTCGCGCATCAACGGCTGCAATTGGCGGTTCTCGGACAGTTCAAGCGAGGCAAAAGCACTTTCGTGAATGCGCTGCTCGGTGCGTCTCTGCTGCCCGCGGCCGTGGTCCCCGTCACTGCCATTCCGACCTTTATCGCATGGGGTGTGAAGCCGCTGGCCCGCGTCTGGTTTGGCGATGGAAGGACTCCAGAGGAGTGGAGCGCTTCTGACGCCGAGGAGATCCGCGATTTTCTGTTCGGCTTTGTCGCCGAAGAGGCAAATCCCCAAAACCATCTCGGCGTCGCAAAGGCCGAGCTTTTCTATCCTTCCCCCATTCTGTCTGGTGGCACGGTGCTGATCGACACTCCGGGCGTAGGCTCGACGCTCAAGCACAACACCGATGCTGCCTTACGCGTGCTCCCGGAATGCGATGCCGCTCTCTTCGTTCTTGCTACGGACCCGCCCATCACCGAGGTCGAGCTCGACTATCTGGACCAACTCAAGTCGAAGGCGAGCCGGATCTTCATCATCGTCAACAAGGTGGACACGCTTGCCGCCGAGGAGCGGGAAGCTCTTGTCCGATTCCTACACAAGGTTCTGCACGAGCGGTCGCTTTTGTCAGCAGAGAACGCGATGTTCCAAGTCTCAGCCCGCGACGGCTTGGCCGCTAAGTTGAAGCACGACCGCGGCGCCCTCGAACAGAGCGGCATCACGGAGATCGAGGAGCATTTGCTGCGCTATTTGGCTACCGAAAAAACTCAATCGCTCGAACATGCGATTGCGATCAAGACCGCGGACCTTCTGGCCCAGGCGGCCACTGAGATCGAGCTCCGGATGCAGGCGTTGAAGATGCCCCTCGCAGAGCTGGAAGCAAAGACTTGCGCCTTCGAAGACACGCTGCGCAGCATAGAAGAGCAACGGCGCGTCACGGGTGATCTTTTGGCGGGCGACAAGCGTCGCCTCGTCGAGAGGCTTGAGAACCGTATCCAGGCGCTGCGCGAGGAATCGCGTTCGCGACTTGCCGCGGTGATCGATCAGAGCCTTGGCAAGACCGACCCGAAAAATTGGCAGACATTGGCGCAGCACAACATCTCCGTTGCGATCGAAGAGATGTTCGAGCATGCCCGCGAGAGGAGGGCGAACGAGTGTGCGGCAGATGCCGATGCGGTTCTTTCCACCTACCAGCAACGCGTCGACGAGCTCATCACCGCCGTGCGCCGGGCGGCGGCGGAGCTCTTTGACGTCTCGTTCAGGCAAGACATAGAACGCGATGCCTTCGCAATCGGCGAAGAGCCATACTGGGTCACTGAGGACATTGTTTCCACATTGATTCCTGATCCTGGTCGGGTCCTAGACCGATTGCTTCCATCGCAGCTTCGCCGGGCTCATTTGCGGCGTCGTCTGATCCGCGAGACCGAGCAGCTGATCGTGCGCAATGCCGAGAATCTTCGCTGGGCGATCCTCCGCGGCTTCGACGAGACATTCAGGAACGCCACGGGACACCTTGACGAGCGCTTGGACGACGCCATCACGGCTACTCAGAAGGTGATTAAGGATGCGTTGGCAAAGCGGCGCGACCGATCATTCGCCGTCGATCCCGAGATAGGCCGTTTAGCAGGCGTCTTGAGCTCGCTGACCGACATCCGTGAGGCACTCTCGCGCGATGGAGTGGGTGGTCTGATCCACGGCGAGCCGTGTCGCACCCCAAACGACCTCGCCTAGGGCCGTTCACATTCGAACATGTAAATCTCAATTGGAGGCATGCCGATGAGAAGACAGATGGATGCGCCAAGCGACTTCAATCAGATCCTTCGGCTCCATAGGAGCTGGGCCGATAGATACTTGGTCCTTTGGCACGCTTCGGTAATTCTGCTGTTTGCCGCAACGTACGTCGTATCGAAGGCCGCTGGGGTTGGAGCTGCGGAGCGTGCGAGCGCCTATGTGCTCCTGGGAAACTTGCTCGTGCTTGGGGCAATTTGGCAGGCGGCCGGGCTCATTCTCGCGCGAATCCATATGCTGCTTGAAGGGATCACCCTAGAGGCTCCCGACCAACGGCCACCCGAGGTCATCACGGGATTCTGAGCGTCGGGGAGGCGCCCCGTCAAAGTCACCCCCCTCTTGGGAGGGGGTGGCGTCTGTGGAGAGAAGCCTTGGCGGCGGCAGGCCTCTACTGCTCTTCGTCGCTTTATCTCTCATCTCGGGCTATTGGTTTGGCGGGCACCAGTGAGTGGCTCCCGGTGAAAACCTTACGCTCGCGTCCCAGGGGAAAACCCGGGTCGAGTTCAAGCTTGAGCAATTCGCCGGCGATGCTATGGTAACCTCCTCTGCGGGGATGGAGTACCCCCCAAACCGCCCAGAGGCTGATGACTCCTATCGTTCATCGTAGCGCCGTGACGGCGCCAAAGGAGCATCTCCATGACACGTTCAACATCTGGAAGGACTCCATCCTCGAAGCGCCGCAATGGCCAAGTCGGGGTTGGGCAAGGGCCCCACGCCTCCTTGCGCGAGAGCAAGTCCTCGCAAGATCGTAATCCAACTCAGCGGATCAGCCCGAAGCTCGCGGACCTGCTTGCCGGGCAGGAAACGCGCTTGCTCATGGAGGCGGACAATGTCGGGCTGGAGCAGTTGATCGCGGCTCTCAATAGAATTCCTATCCGACGTCGAAAACCCTAGATGCTAGACGGCACGGCATAGCGCCCATGCGTCACCACCCGACCTACCGGCCAGGCGTGGGGATGTTGCTCATCAATCGTTTGGGCAAGGTCTTGGTCGCTCGCCGCGTTGGTGCTGGCGGCAACGCTTGGCAAATGCCGCAGGGCGGCATCAATCGAGGTGAGAGTCCGCGCGATGCGGTGCTGCGCGAATTGCGCGAGGAAATTGGCACCGACAATATCGCGATCCTCGTAGAGAGCGAAGCCTGGCGATCCTATGACGTCCCCGGAGAGTTCGTGAAAGACGCACCTCCGGCCGGTCGGTGGCAGGGGCAGCGTCAGAAATGGTTCCTCGCTCTCTTCAAGGGGCAGGACGCCGACATCAATCTTGCCACGGAAAATCCTGAATTCGATGCCTGGCGATGGGTCTCGCCGGAGGAGCTGACTGCGCTTGCCGTCTCGTTCAAACGTCAGCTCTATCAGGACGTGCTGGGAGAATTCTCTGGTCCCATCTGCGACACAGTAAAACTGATCAGCGCATTGGCAGCGCCGGAGAAGTCGGCCGGCAGCTTCGTCAAGCTTTGGTCTCACAAAGACGTTTCGTCGGCTGATCCGGAGGAGGTCCAAGTCGATAGTGGGCCACTTGCCATCACAGACGGCGAAGTGAATTTCCTCGAGGGCTTTGTCCACGACGGGTCCATCGGAGCCGAATGCGGTCTCCAATTGATGGGATATTGGGGATATTGCGAGCGCCACGCTTGGGTGTCGCTCGCCGTGGAGATGGCGATGCTGCATGGCTTTTGCTCAAGATCAGCGTCGCTCTATGCAGATATTTTGCAGCAAGCCGTTGCCGTGCTCGCGGCGGAAAGCCGCAGCAAAGAGCGCGCCGTTGCAAAGCAATTGAAGGAGCGCGGCACTTGCATGATCTGCAACGTCAATCCAACGCGGCGAGGTTTGCTTTCCTACGCCGAACTCGCCAAAGCGAAGGACCCTACCCGCTTGCGAAGCTTTGCCGAGGCGTCGGCGCCCTTTTGGCTTACGGATTGCTGTCCCCGTTGCATCGGTGGTGTGACCGGCGGCCATTTGTGCCGGCCTCATTTGATCGAGGCGCTAAACGAGGGAGTTTCGCTCGATCTAAAGTCCGAACGCGACTACCTCTTGAACGTTTTGGCGCGTCTCGAGAATTATGCCTGGTCGTTCAGCTGGGGTTTTCGCGGCATCGACGGACCCGAGGACCGTGCTGCTCTCATATCAGCGATCGGATGGTGCAGCGGTTGGTTAAGCCTCGCCGCCATCGTTCCTCTCGGTCATCCATCCTTCGCACCGCGCATCCGGAGCTTGCGGTGAATAAGGCAAATTGTGCGATCAAAGCGATCGATGCCTTCGAGATTCTCGATTCCCGTGGCCACCCGACACTTCGCGTCACCGCGGAGCTTGAAAGCGGTCATCGGGGCGTAGCGTCGGTGCCTTCAGGAGCGTCCACAGGACGCCATGAGGCGCTTGAGCTCCGCGATGGCGATGCCACCCGCTACAATGGCAAGGGCGTTCAGAAGGCCGCCACAAATGTTCGCAAGCGCATTGCCAAGCATCTCAAGGGTCGTGATGCAAGCGAGCAAGAGCGCATCGACCAATCTCTCATCGAGCTCGATGGGTCCGAGAACAAGTCAGCCCTCGGCGCCAACGCCATACTCGGCGTGTCGATGGCAGCTGCTTGCGCTTCTGCTGCCGCCCTTGACCTGCCTCTCTATGAATATCTCGGGGGCGCCGAAGCGCGTCGCCTACCGGTGCCGATGATGAACGTAATCAATGGCGGGCAGCATGCGGAGAACTCCCTCGACTTCCAGGAATTCATGATCGTGCCTCATGGCGCGCCCAGCTTTGGCGAGGCGCTTCGCTACGGGGCGGAGACGTTCCATGCCTTGAAGTCTGTGCTCCATGAACGCGGTCATTCAACTGCTGTCGGTGACGAAGGCGGATTCGCACCGAACCTGAAGAGCAATGATGAAGCCTGGGAGCTGATCGTCGACGCTATTCACAAGGCGGGCTACAGGCCGGGTGCGGAGGTCGCAGTCGCCGTGGACCCTGCGGCCTCGTCGTTTTGTAAGGACGGCGAATACGTCTTCGAGAAGTCAGGAGCCGGAGCCATCTCGCGCGATAGGCTCCTCGACCTCTACACTCATATGGTCAGAACTTACCCAATCGTATCCATCGAGGACGGCTTTGCGGAGGACGATTGGGAGGGATTTCGCGCCCTCACGGCTATGCTTGGCCATCGGATCCAGATCGTTGGCGATGATCTCTATGTCACGAACCCGGCTTTTATCCGGCGCGGGATCGAGCAGCATGCGACCAACGCGGTGCTCATCAAACTCAATCAGATCGGCACCGTCACCGAGACGGTGAAGGCGATCGAAACCTGTCGCCAAGCCGGTTGGAACTATGTCATCTCGCATCGCTCCGGCGAGACGGAGGATACCTTCATCGCTGACTTCGCGGTGGCCATGGGCGGCGGCCAAATCAAGACCGGCTCGCTGTCGCGCAGCGAGAGGCTGGCAAAATACAATCGCCTGCTCGAGATCGAGCGCGAGCTCGGTTCCATGGCCAAATATGAAAGTCCGTTTAAGAGGCTTGAGCGTGTGGGAGAGCCCGTTGAAAGGGCGTAGGCATGTTCAAGTGGAGGGCACAGTCTTGGGTCCGTTGTCGTCGCGCCACCTTATTCGCTTTGCTCGCGCTGGCTGCCGTGTCGGCGAGTTACGCAGCGTATTGTGGCGTTATCCGCTGGACCGGCAACTTTAGTGTTGTCGAAGAAGGGAGATTTTACCGGTCGGCACAACTCGACAAAACCGGATTCGAGCGCATCATCAAGGATCGCGGGATACGGTCAATCCTGAACTTGCGGGGATCAAGCAAAGGGCCCTGGTACCGCGACGAGGTTGCGGTATCGGAGGCCTTCGGCATCGTGCATTACGACTACCACCTTCACTCAGATCAAATCGTGACTCCAAAGCAAATCGACGAAATTCTGAAAATCATTCGCGCTGCTCCAAAGCCGATACTCGTTCACTGTAGTGCGGGGTCGGACCGAACCGGTCTTGTTTCGGCCCTCTATCTTTTTGGTGTCGACGGCGCGGGTCCCAACGAAGCAGCAATGCAGCTCTCTCTCGTTTACGGACACTTCCCATATCTCACGAGCAAGACTGGAGCGATGGATCAAAGTTTTTGGACGTACGTCCGGTCAGCACAATGGTTCC
>Ga0116225_1000809_pt1 | contig 23468 bp, 20 predicted proteins | sample Sb_taG_8_FD_88968 | JGI IMG/M metagenome (GOLD analysis project Ga0116225, IMG submission 88968) | Peat soil microbial communities from Weissenstadt, Germany - Sb_50d_c_BC metaG | ecosystem: Environmental > Terrestrial > Soil > Wetlands > Peat | place: Germany: Weissenstadt | collected 2010-09-21 | reverse complement strand
TTCCAAATCCTCGACCGAACCGGCCTCGGCGGCCAGCGACAACACGGTGTCCTGAGCCTTCGCATGCAGGATCAGACGGGTCGAATCCGCCTTGGGGTCGCAGCCGACGATGAGGATCTTCTGGCCCATCTCGGAGAGAGCGGCCAAGGTGTTCTGGGAGGTGGTCGACTTACCGATGCCCCCCTTACCGTAGAAAGCGATCTGACGAAGTGCGGCCATTAGGGTGCTCCTTACGCTTCGAGGAAATCTTTGCCAGCGGGGCTTTACCCGCCGCGCTGATAAAGTGAATTGCAACGGTCGTGCCAGTTGCCCAAGAGACCCTTCGAATATTGATTTTATCGTTAATTTTCATGGATCTAATAGGAATCTCAGCACCCCTCCGCCCCCCCAGAAGGGCTGTTGGGAACCCGACAAAGCCCCGACAACAATGTTGCAACCATCACAGCCATCCGCGCCTGGGGTCTAGGCGTCGCCTGATATTGGCCGCAGGCACAATTTTTGCTTACGTTCCGGCGGCGCAGGCACGCGCAGGGGAACAGCATGAGCGACGCGGGAAAAATAGCGGCAAGCGCGCGTGACCGCGGACACAGCACCAATCTGGTCGGCGTCCCCACCGGGCTGCTGGCCAGCGCGGCCTATAACGACTACCCGATCCCCTTACATATCGCCGGGGCGCGCGAGATGTACGGCAGCCTGTTCGAGATGCTCGGCCAGTCCGAATCTCCCGAAGAGGCCGCCGAGGTGTTCCAGGACTACATGGGGCTGGTGTTCGGCCTGGAGGTCGATCAGCGCGAAAAGGGCTCCAAGGGCGACACCGTCAAGGAACGCCGCCGCTTCCGCTCCAGCTACATGCGCCTGCTGCGCGGCTGGGGCTACGATTCCAATAGCCCCGAAGGCGCCGTGCTCAAGGGTTGGGTGGAAAGCCGCTTCGGCTTATGGCCGACCTTTCACAAAGGGCCGATCGACCGCGTCTCCAGCCCGGCCTGGGTCGCCTATATCGAAGAAAAGATGTCCAGCCGGTTCCACAACAACTCGATCCATACGCAACTCGATTTGCTCTACGAGTTCTGCCAATGGTCGCTGGCGCGCTATTTCTCGGTGGGCCATCGGCACGTCACCCTCTATCGTGGGGTGAACGATTTCGCCGAGCATCAACTGGTCGAGCGGATCGACAAGCGCCGGGTGATCGTGCGCGTCAACAATCTGCTGTCTTTCAGCAACGACCGCGAAGTTGCCGATCAGTTCGGCGACTACATCATGGAAGCCAGCGTTCCGGTGACCAAGATCCTGTTCTTCAACCGCCTGATACCGCAGGCTCCGTTGAAGGGAGAGTCCGAATACATGGTTATCGGCGGCGACTATTTGGTGACCGCAACCTATATGTGACCGATGGTGCAAATGGACGATATCAGCCTTAAAGACCGCGCCCTGGGCGCCTATCTCGGCCTAGCCGTGGGCGACGCACTGGGCGCCACCGTCGAGTTCCTGACAAAGGGCGAGATCGCCGCCAAATACGGCACCCATTGCCGGATGATCGGCGGCGGCTGGCTGCGCTTGAAGCCCGGTCAAATCACCGACGACACCCAAATGTCGCTGCATCTGGGCCGCGCCATCCTGTCGGCGCAAGGCTGGGATCTGGAAACCACCTGCAAGGAATTCGCCGAGTGGCTGAAGACCAAGCCGATCGATGTCGGCAACACCTGCCGGCGCGGCATCCGCCGCTACATGACCGACGGCAGTCTGTCGACGCCGTTCCATGACGGAGACGCCGGCAACGGCGCGGCGATGCGCAATCTGCCGGTGGCCTTGGCCTCGCTGCACGACCCGCGCGCTTATAAAGCCTGGACCCTGGACCAAGCCCACATCACCCATAACCACCCGCTATCGGATTCGGCGACGCTGGCTTTGGGACGGATGGTGCAGTGCCTGTGCCATGGCGGCGGCATCAAGGCCGTGCGCGACGAAGCCAACAGCCTGATCGCCGAGCACAAGGCGTTTAAATTCGACCCCTATCGCGGCGGTTCGTCGGCCTATGTGGTCGATACCGTGCAAACCGTGCTGCATCACTACTTCCGCACCGACAGCTTCCGCTCTTGCATCATCGACGTGGTCAACCAGGGTGGCGACGCCGACACCACGGGCGCCATCGCCGGCATGCTGGCGGGCGCCACCTATGGCGTGCGCGCCATCCCCGGCGGTTGGCTGCAAAAGCTGGACCCCGCCATCCGCACCGAAATCGATATCCAGGTGACCGGCTTGCTGGCCATCGCCGACCGCTTGAAGGAGTCCTCCCAGCCATGACCACCATCGTGTTTTTCGAAAAGCCCGGCTGCCGCAACAACACCCGCCAGAAGGCGCTGCTGGAGGCCTCGGGCCATCAGGTCGATGCCCGCAACCTGCTGACCAACGCCTGGACCGCCGAGACCCTACGCCCGTTCTTTGGCGATAAGCCGGTCGCCGAGTGGTTCAACCGCGCCGCCCCCAAGGTCAAGGACGGCCTGATCGTCCCTGAAAGCTTCGACGAAGCCGGCGCCCTGGCCGCCTTGCTGGCCGAGCCGCTGCTGATCCGCCGTCCCTTGATGGAAGCCAATGGCCGCCGCGAGGTTGGCTTCGACCTGGAAACCGTCAAGGCCTGGGTCGGCCTGGTCGAAGACGGCGCCTCGGTCCGTGAAAGCTGCCCGCGCACCGACGGTCACGAGTGCAACGGCGACCACGCGCATTGAGCCTCAACCACGCCGTTGCACCGCAGCATAAACATTGATACGCTCTCTGGTTATAGTGATCGCAAGTAGGTGACGCTGGCGGGACAGTTCTTCCGCCAGCTGCCATCAAAGGGGTAGCTTCCGTTACAAAACGGGGAAACTCTTCCCCTTCTTGCAGATTACCATTGATCGGAAGCGGTACTTTACTCCTTATTGTCCCGCTCATTGAAGCTCGCTGCGGTGCAGCGCCATTGGTTTTGCGGGGGGGAGTAAGATGGTCATCATCGAGAACAAAACGTTTGACGAAGTCCAGCTCGGGCAGTCGGCTCAGCTTCAACGGACGCTGACCCATGATGACATTGTGCTGTTCGGCGTGATGTCGGGCGACGCCAATCCGTCGCATTTCGCCGATGACCGCCAGCACCGCGTGGTCGGCCACGGCATGTGGGGCGCCTCGCTGATTTCCGCGCTGCTGGGCAACGAACTGCCGGGCGCCGGATCGGTCTACAAGTCGCAGAACCTGGACTTTCACACTACCGTGTCGCTGGGCGACACCCTGACCGTGACCATCACCGTCAAGGCCAAGGATCCCGCCGACCACAGCCTGAGCTTCGATTGCCTGGCGCTCAACCAGCGTGGCGAGACGGTGTTCACCGGCACCGCCTCGGTCATCGCTCCCACCGAAAAGAAAATTCAAGAGCGCATGGCGCTGCCCGAACTGAAGGCCACGCGCGGCCATCACGTGTTCGAAGACCTGATCGAGCGCTGCGCGACATTGCGCGCGGTATCGGTGGCGGTGTGTCATCCTTGCGACGAAGTGTCGTTGCGCGGTCCCGTCGAAGCCGCCGAGCGCGGCTTGATCGAACCGATCCTGGTCGGCCCGCGCGCCAAGATCGAAAGCGTCGCCGCCGAGTTCGGCATGGACATCGCCAAGTATCGCATCATCGACACCGCCCACAGCCACGAATCGGCCGAGCGCGCGGTGGCCCTGTGCCGGACCGGCGAAGCCGAAGTGTTGATGAAGGGCAGCCTGCACACCGATGAGATGATGTCCGAGGTGATGCGCAAGGAAACCGGCCTGCGCACCAGCCGCCGCGTCAGCCATGTATTCATCATGGACGTGCCCAGCTATCCGCGCACCCTGTTGATCACCGACGCCGCCATCAACATCTATCCGACGCTGGAGGACAAGGTCCACATCGTCCAGAACGCCATCGATCTGGCCCATGTGCTCGACATCCCCGAGCCCAAGGTGGCCTTGCTGTCGGCGGTCGAGACCGTCTACCCCAAGATCGCTTCGACCATCGAAGCGGCGGCGCTGTGCAAGATGGCCGATCGCGGCCAGATTACCGGCGGCCTGCTCGACGGCCCGCTGGCCTTCGACAACGCCATCAGCGAAGAAGCCGCGCGCATCAAGAAGATCAACTCGCCGGTCGCCGGGCGCGCCGACATTCTGCTAGTCCCCGATTTGGAAGCCGGCAACATGCTGGCCAAGCAGTTGGCCTATCTGGCCGACGCCGATGCCGCCGGCATCGTTTTGGGCGCCCGCGTGCCGATCGTCCTGACCAGCCGCGCCGATAGCGCCAAGGCCCGCTTGGCCTCTTGCGCCGTCGCCGTCCTATTCGCCCGCCGCCGCGAAGCGGTCCTGCACATCGCCGCCGAATAAGGAGAAATCCCATGAGCGACGGCATTCTCGTTATCAACGCCGGTTCGTCGAGCATCAAGTTTTCGCTCTACATCAGCCGCAACGGCGGCCCGCCGATCCTGTCGAGCAAGGGACAGGTCGAGGGCATCGGTGTCGCCCCGCATTTTGTCGCCAAATGCCCCGATGGACGGCTGCTGGCGGAAAAGCGCTGGGATGAAAACATCCACCACGACGAACTGTTCGGCCAGTTGCTGGAGTGGATCGAAGACCATCTGGAAGACGCCGAACTGCGCGTCGCCGGTCATCGTGTGGTGCATGGCGGCAGCCAGTTCACCGGCCCGGTGCTGGTCACCGAAGAGATCATCGCCGAACTGGCCAAGCTGACTCCGCTGGCGCCCCTGCACCAGATGCATAATCTGGATCCCATCAGCACCCTGGCGCGGCTGCATCCGGGATTGCCGCAGGTGGCCTGCTTCGACACCTCGTTCCACACCACCAACGACAATCTGGCGAAGGTGTTCGCCCTGCCCCGCTGGCTGCTTGACGAAGGCGTCCGCCGCTACGGCTTCCACGGCCTGTCCTACGAGTACATCGCCCACCGTCTGCGTGAAATCGCTCCCGATGTCGCGCATGGCCGCGTCGTCGTCTGCCATCTTGGCAATGGCGCCAGCATGTGCGCCATCGATAACGGCCGTTCGGTCGCCACCACGCTGGGCTTCTCCACCGTCTCGGGCCTGCCCATGGGCACCCGCTGCGGCCTGCTCGATCCCGGCGTGATCCTGTATCTGTTGCAGGAAAAGGGCTTCGACGCCAAGCGCATCGAAAAGCTGATTTACAAGGAATCCGGCCTGCTGGGCATGTCGGGGATCAGCAGCGACATGCGGGTGTTGATGGAAAGCGACGATCCGCATGCGGTGGAAGCGGTGGGTTACTTCATCTACCGCGTGGTCCGCGAATTGGGTTCGCTGACCGCCGCCATGGGGGGCTTGGATGCGCTGGTGTTCACCGGCGGCATCGGCGAGCATTCGTCGAAGCTGCGCGCCCGCGTGCTGGAGCTGTCGTCCTGGCTGGGTCTGAAGCTGGACGCGACGGCCAATGACGGCGTCGTCGAAGGCAGCATCACCCTGCCCGGTGCTTCGCCGTCGGCCTGGGTCATCCCCACCGACGAAGAGCTGATGATCGCCAACCACACGATCCATCTTTTGAAGGCGCAAATGGCCAAAGCGGCCGAGTAAACCTCGCCCGAACGATCATTCTAAAGACGAAAACCGGCGACCCGCAAAAGGTCGCCGGTTTTTTTCGTCGCACAGGCGACAAGCGGCGAACATCGTGCTACATCCTGCGCATGAGCGAAAAAGAAGAACCGATCCGCCTTTTCATCCTGCACACTCTCGCCGACGGCCGCTCGCGAGCCCCGCAGGAATTGGCCCACGCCTTCGGCGACACGCGCGCCAAGCCCAGCGATCCGCCCGATGCGTGGCGGAAATATCTGGTCGCCGTGCGTCAGCAGGCCCTATCGATGGCCCGCGCCGGTCTGGTCGAATTCGTCCGCAAGGGCGTCAAGGTCGATCCCGACGACGTCAAGGGCGTGGTGCGTCTGCGCCTGCCCCAGCCCGGTTCCGAGGCTGACGCCGAAGACGAAGACATTTCCGACGAAGACTAAGAGTTCGGCTCGAAATCGTCTGAATTGCATCTCCATCTTGCCGGTCGCCGCATGGCGAATCTGACGCTGGCAATCATGCCCCATGTTGCCAGCGAAAAGGGCAAGACTCCGAAGTCCTTGGCGAGACGGCGATTGCCGTCGAGCCAAGCGATGGTTCGCTTGACTCCCCCCTAATTGACTTCGTTCGGCCGCGCCGGCAAGGTGAAGCGGAACCGGCTGCCGCCCAGGGGGTTGGGCTCCAGCCAGATGCGGCCGCGGTGGTTTTCGATGATGCGCTTGATCACCGCCAACCCACAGCCGGTGCCGGGATAGTCGTCATGCCCGTGCAGGCGCTTGAAGATAACGAAGATCTGGTCGGCATAGGCGGGGTCGATGCCGATGCCATTGTCTTCGACCAGGAACGCCCACTCGTCACCCTGACGCTCAGCCGAGACGGTGACGCGGGCCGGACGGCCACGCGCGCGGAACTTAATGGCATTGCCGATCAGGCCTTGGAATACCACCAGCAACTGCAAGCGGTTGCCGCGCAGGATCGGCAGCGGCGTGGTGATGGTGACCTCGGCCCCGGCTTCGACCAGCGGCCCGGACAGCGATTCGATAGCCGCCGCCGTCACCAGCCCGCAATCGACCTCGGTATGCGCCGTCAGCGTGGTGGTCAGGCGCGAAAATACCAGCATATCGTTGATCAAGGCATGCAGGCGCATGGCGCCGCTGACGATGATCGCCAGATATTCCTCGGACGAAGCGTCCAATTTGCCCCGGCAATGGCGGGCCAGCAATTGCGAATAGCTGACCACGTTGCGCACCGGCTCTTGCAGATCGTGCGAGGCGACGAAGGCGAAACGTTCAAGGTCGGCATTGCTGTAGGCCAACCGCTCCACCGTCATCTGTAAGCTGGCGGCGGCTTCGCGGCGTTGGCTTTCCTTGCGGTCGGCGCGCCGCGCCAGCCACAGGATGACCAGCGCGCCCAGCAATTCGACCGCGCCGACGGTAATGGTCGAACGCCGCCACTCCGCCAGCGACGATTTAGCCGACACGCCGATCGCCACCACCAGCGAAAGATCGGGCAAGCGGCGAAAGGCGACAATGCGGCTGTCGCCGTCCTCGCCGGTTTCGCTATAGACGCCGTTCTCCGCCGCCACCATGTGGCTGGACAGGCTCGATCCGTCCGGTAGATGGCTGCCGATGGCGCCGCCGCCGCCGGGATAGCGCGCCACCACGGCGCCCTGGACGCTGACGATAAGCGCATCGCACGGGCAGACCGCCGCCTGCGAACGTAGCACCCCGTCGAAGAACTCGGGCAACACCACAGCCGAGGCGACGCCGCGAAAGGCCTTGTCGTCGGAGAGGATCGGCCGGGTGGCGAAGATCGAGTAATTATTGGTCACCCGATCAATCTGCGGCTCACTAACGTATAGGCGATTCAGGCGATAATTGTCGCGCTGATAGACAAAATGCGGGCGTTCCGACAGATCCACGCCGGGCATATTGTGGAAGCTGTAATAGCTCATCATCCCCTGTGGCGCGATCAGGGCAATGCCGCGCAGTTCGGGAAAGCTCATCAGCCGCACGCCCAGATAGGCATCGATGACCGAGGCATCGACATGCTCGACATCGGGAACCTGGCTGATCAAATCACGCAGCAGGGTATCGACGCTGCGCAGGCTGCCGTTGATGCGTTCCTCGGCGACGCGGGCTAAAGCGGTGGCCAGGGTCTGCCCCGCCCGTATCGCCGCCTGATAAGAATCCCAGGCCTGCCAGCCGGAGGTCAGCACCATCAGCAGCACGAACAGCCATGCCCAGCGAATCGCCAATGGCCGAGAGACGGCATCTTGCGCCGTTTCGCTGGTCACCGTGATAGGCCGCTGTTCCACCGTCCCTCCCCTGCGTCCGACCTTAAGCCGACGGCAAACAAAGTACCGCTTCGACGACCCGCGCGCGACCCTCTTCCAGGCTGCGGCGGTAATTAATCAGCATTTCAGGAAACCGTTCCCCCAGCAGGAGTTGCAGGCTGAGCGGCGGCAAGACCGCCGGAGCCCGGCTCAAAGCATCAAGGGCGTCGGCGGTGGCGTCGCGCCAATGAAGCGGGGCGAAACCCGCCGCCAGCAACTGGCGGTACGTCTCGTCGGGGCTCAACAGCGCGCTGGCGCCCGCCTCGGCGGCCCAGGGCAGCGGGAAATACGCCAACTCGCCTGTACCGGCGCAGACGTCGTGCAGCGCCAAGCGGCCACCCGGCTTGAGCAGCCGCGCCATTTCGGCATGCAGGCGCGGACGGTCGGGAATATTCATCGCCGCATGCTGGGTCCACAGCAGATCGAAGCTGGCATCAGGGAACGGCATGGCCAGGGCGTCGCCGCGGATGGCGCTGACCTGCCCGGCCAAACCGACCCGCTCGGCCAGCCGCGCCGCCAACTGGGTATATTCCGCCGACAGATCCAGCCCGGTGACGCAGCAACCAAAGGTCGCCGCCAGAAAACGCGCCGGCCCGCCGATGCCGCTGCCGATGTCGAGAATCATGTCGCCCGCCGTCACCTCGGCCAGCTCCGCCAGCGCCTGGGTCGATTTCAGCCCGCCGACATGGAACTGGTCGAGAGGAGCCAGATCGCGCAGAGTCAGCGGCCCGTCGCCCAGCGCCGCCAGCACCCGCTCGGCCAGACCGGCGGTGGCGTAATGGCCGTCCGTCATGCTCAGCCTTCCCCTGGCCAGCCGCAGGCGGTCAGGCACTCGACCATATGCGGCGGCACCGGAGCGGTGGCGACGATCGGCGGTTTGCGCGGCTTGAACGGCACCGACACCGACCGCGCATGCAGGTGCAGACGGTCCGCCACCAGCGTTGCCGTGCCCAGACCATAGACATGATCGCCGACGATGGGCAGGCCGATGGAGGCCAGATGCACGCGGATTTGATGGGTGCGGCCAGTGCGCGGCTTGCACTCCAGCCACGACAGCCGCTCGGTGCGCCCCAACAGGCGCCATTCGGTCACCGATGGCTGGCCGCGCGGATCGACCTTCATGCGCCAGCCATGTTTGGCCTCGATCTTCGACAGCGGGGTCTCGATGACACCGGCCTCGCCGGGCGGGGTGCCAACCACCACCGCCCAATAGGTCTTCTCCACCGCGCCCTCGGCGAACATCTCGCCCAGCCGTTTCAGCGCTTGGCGATGCCGCCCCAGCACCAGACAGCCCGAGGTGTCGCGGTCCAGCCGATGCGCCAGTTCAGGCGCGCGCGGCAGGCCGAAGCGCAGCGATTCGAGGTGCAGGCCAAGATGGTCGTCGCCTTTGCCGGCGGCATGCACGGCCAATCCGGCCGGCTTGTCGAGGATCAGCATCATGGCGTCGCGGTGAAGCAGCCGGGGGGCAAGGTCGATGGGATCGGTCATAGGGGTGACTCGTAATCCTGGACGGTGGCCGGAGCAAGCGCCGTCAGCCGGTGGTCGGCAGCCACAAGGTGACGATGGCGCCGTTTTCCCAATTTTCGATGCGGACGCCTCCCCCCATGTTGGCCATGATCGAATAGCTGATCGACAACCCCAACCCGGTGCCCTTGCCAACTTCCTTGGTGGTAAAGAACGGGTCGAAGGCCTTGGTCAGCGCGGTTTGATCGAAGCCTGCGCCGTTATCGCAAAAGGCAATCTCCAGCCGGCGGTGATCGGGGTCGCGGCGGAAGCTGACCTGGATACGCCCCGGCAGAGTGGCGTCCGGCGGCTCGGCGGCTCGGCGTTCGAACACCGAATCAGCGGCGTTGACCACCAGATTGGCGACCACCTGTTCGAACTGCGTCGAATCACCCAGCACAAAACAGGCGTCCTCGGCGTTTTCGTAATGCAACTCAACCCCGCAGTCCTTCATATGCGGGCCGACCAGCACCACCACATTTTCGATATGGTCGGTCGGCAGAAAGGCCTCGACGGCACCGGCGCTACGCCGCACGAACGAGCGCATCTTTTGCGTCATCGCGTGGATGCGCTTCACCTGATCGCCGATGCGTTCGCATTTCTTGACGGAGCTGTCATTGGGACCGGCGCCGTCGCGGCTCAGGCTCGACGCCAGATTATGCGCGGCCAGGGCGATGGCGTTGAGCGGCTGGTTGATCTCATGAGCGATGCCAGCCATCATCGAGCCGACCGCCGCCAGCTTGGTGCTCTGAATCAGTTGGTTGCGCTGGTCCTCTTGCACCAAGGCTTGCTGGGTCAACAGCATCAGGCTGTCCATCAGCGACACATGATGCGGGTGGAAAGCGTCACCCATCGAATGCAGGCAAATCAGCCAGCCACGCTCGCGGGCAATGCGCAAGGGGGCGACGATGGCCGACTGCCAAGGCCGCCGCGCCTGACCGTCGATGCTCGACAACAACTCGTCGGCGGCGGCCAGGGTCACTTGGCTGTCGGGAAGGGCTTCAAGCAACGGCGCCAATTCCTGCCAATCGACGCTGTCCAGCGCCGGGTCGGTGGTCTCCGCCGTCATCAGCTTGCCCTGCCAGTGGCGCTTGACCAGACAAGCGCTTTCGACGCCGATCACCCCGCCCAGCAAATCAAGCAAGTCGCGGAACATCTCCGACGACGAGGCGGCTCCAGTCAGGATGCGCAAACCCTGCAACAAGGTCTCGGCTTCCTGGCGCAACTGGTGCTCGCGCTCGCGCACGCGGTCCAGGCGCAGGATCATGTCCATCAAATCTGCCCCCGGCTTGGCCTCCGCCGGTTGCTCGCGCAGGAACAGTGAGCCGACGATGCGCTCGTCCCCCTGATCGTCGAGCATCGCCTGCATCGACAGCCAGCAGGACTGCCTGTAGTCGGGCAACGTCAGCGTCGCCGAGATGTGCCGGGTATCCTGGCCGCTATCCACCAACTCGCAGATGGTCAGGCCGGATTCGGTGTCCAACACCGCGTTGGTGGCCCGCAGCAAAGCCATGCGCACGTCTTGCGTCAGACGTTCGCTCAGAGGCACCAGCACCTCGATTTGGCCGTCGGGACGCGCTTCCCACAAAGCGTCGGCCGACACGCGGGCGAAGCGCTGCCAGCGGTTGGCCGATTTTACCTGGACAATCAGGCTGTGGCGGTGGCTTTCAAAGCGGCGGTGCAGGCTGACCACATTGGCGATGATGCCAGCCAGCACCTGCAAGGCCGAGACATCAGGAACCCGCCGGCCCGGAGGCCGCAGATGCGCCACCAGGGCCACCGCCACCACCTTGCCGCGAAAACGAATCGGCACCATCCAACTGCGGCTGGACGGCCAGGAGTCGCTGACGCGGGCGAACAGCACGGAGTCCAGCGCCGCCGAGTCGATCGGCAGGTTGCGCCCCGCCCCCAGAATGTGCCGCCCGTTCGACAGCAGCGGATGCAACCATTCCGAACGCACCGGCTGCTCAGGCGCGACGATGCCGGCCAGTATCGGCCCGACCGCCGCCGCCCCTTCAGTGATGCGCGCCTCGCCCTCCAGGCTCCACGCCACTTCGGCGATATAGACCAGATCGGCGAGAGCGACTTGTTTCCACAACTCGGCGATGGTGCCCAGGCAGACTCCCAGCTCGTTGCGCTCCAGATAATCGGTCTGGGCGGCGACAGCGGCAATCAGAACCGCCGAGCGGGCGTCCTCGGGTCCGTTGCTAAGATCGGCGTGACGATGCGGCACCAAGCCTCCTTGCGGGCGGATCGCCAGAGATGTCAAACAGATGACAGCAGTGACTAGCGATTCCTGAAGAAAAAGCTACACTACCGGTAAGGATGAAAAAACACGCGAAGCATCCAATGCGGGGAGATAATTTTATTCCTGCTGCAACGCAGCGCCATTGGTGACGGAGGAAGAGGACATGGACGCTCTCAACGGCAAGGACGAGGGGGAAAAATCCCTTGCCGAGGTGGTTCTGGTCGATGACGACACCGCCTCTTTGGTCGAGCTGGAAGAGTTCATCATTGACAGCGGCTATCGCTGCCGAGCCTACAGCGCCCCGGAACAGGCGCTGGAGCACATCCGCCGCCGGCAAACCCCGGTGGTGCTGATCTCCGACGTCCGTATGCCCAAGCTGTCGGGGCTGGAACTGTCGCGCATCAGCCGCGAGGAAGACGTCGCCGCCTGCCCGGTCGAGATCATTCTGTATTCCGGTCATAGCGGCTTCGACGAAGCGGTGCAGTCGCTGAAATACGGCGTCGTCGATTTTCTGCTGAAACCGATCGATCCGGTGCGCCTAGGACAGACCATCCTGCGCGCCATGGAGCGCGTCGGCAATCGCATGGTCGTCGCCGACCGCGATGAAAAGCTGCAAGACTGGCTGAGCGGCATGATGCGCAAGGCACAGGAAATCCTCAGCCCCTGCGCACCCGCCGATGTCGAGCCGAAGCCGCCCGTTATCGCCGCGCCGACGCCCTGCGCCCCGGCGGCGCCCACCGCCACCACGATCACGGCACCCCGTCCGGCGGCACCGGCGGCACCGGTCCAAGGCGCTTCGCACCTGACCTTGATCAAGCTGATCCAGAACAACCGGCGCAGCCGCGACCGCATGTTTCCCGCCTGCAACGGCGGCGATCCATCGTGGGAGATTGTGCTGTTCGTGCTGGAGCAGGAAGTGCTGTAACGCTCGGTCAGCGTCACTTCGGCCTGCCACGCCACGGCGATTCCGCAGACCACCGCCATGCGTAAAATCGACGAATTGGTCGATGCCGGCCTGCTGGCCCGCGTCCCCGACGAGGATGACCGCCGCCGGGTTTTGCTCAGCAGCACGCCGGGTTGCCGCGAATCCGCGCGCCGTTATTTCGAGACCACTTTAGGGCAATTACAAGGCACCCGACACATCCTTGATTAGCATTGATTGTCTATGGCAAATGGACGGATGACGGAGGCTCCGCGAGGGCGTATCATGCCCTCTTCCTGGCCGCATAGAGGGTGTTCCACCGATGATCGATAGCCTGCGCCGCCTCTACGATGCCGTGTGCGACCACCGCGAGATGCCTCCGGAGTGGTCGCGCACGGCCAAATTACTGCATGAAGGCCGCCCCAAGATGGCCAAGAAAATCGGCGAAGAAGCCTTCGAGGTCGCGCTGGAAGTCATCCGCGACAACCGCCAAGGCGTGATCCTGGAAAGCGCCGACCTTCTGTACAATCTGACCGTGCTGTGGGCCGAAATGGGTATTCAACCCGACGACATCTGGGCCGAGATGCAACGCCGCGAAGACATGCTGGGCATCGCCGAAAAGCTGCCCAAGGAAAAGCGGCGGGAAGCGGTGGCTTAATGCGCCGCCAACCTTATCAGCGTCCCGACCCGTTCCCAGGTTTCCGGATGGCTGCGCAGGAAGCGCAATAAATCACCGTCGTCGTGTCGCTCCGGCCGCCAACTTCGGCTGCCGCCGTGATGATGCTCCAGCTTGTGCAGGGCTTCGACCAAGGCGCGGGGATCGTCGACCAGATGCAGGGCGACGGCGTCGGCGTCGAATTCGCGGATGCGCGACAGCGTCATATGCAGCATCTGGCCGATCATCGGCGCGCTGCTCAGCACCGTCGCCGTGGTGCCGCACGGTGTTCCGGCCAGCCCCATCAGTGCCGTGAGGGCGGTGGCGCGATGCAGGGCGGCGGCCAGATTGAGCGCCCAACCGTCATTGTTGCGGATATGGCCGACTTCGTGCGCCAGGATGCCGGCGATTTCGCCGCGCGTCATGCCGCGCAACAGCCCCTCGGTCAGGGTGATCGCCGAGGCTTCGGGACAGCCCAGCGCGTAAGCGTTCATCCCCGCATCGGGCAAGTGGTAGATGTCGGGAATGCGCGGCAAGCGGGCGCGGCGGCTGATATCCCCCAGCATGTCGAACAGCGCTGGCCATTCATGCCGCTGGATCAGGCGGGCGCCGAATTGGCGGTACATCGCGTCGGGCGAGATGACCGCCCGCCAGTCATCGGGAGACCCGGTGCCGCCTCTAACAGCCCATCGCGCCCCCTCTTCGCCACCGACCATCCATCCGCAGGTGGCCAGCAGCAGCACCATTCCGCCGATCACCAGCTCCGACTGCTGCCGATGGACCAGCCGGTGCCGATCGATTCCCCATTCCGTCGCGCCCGACCCACATCGATATGCCACTCGCGTTCCTCAGTTAGAGACCCGCACAAATGCATAAGAGCTACCCCGTTTGCATGTGTGACAGTTTAACTGCGGAACCGGTCAATACAACGTTAATTAGTGTAGGGTTACTATACGTTAGTGGAAAAGAAATGCGCCGAAGACATCTTCGGCGCTAGTCGGGCAATGCCACGGTTGAACAAGCTGTATTCCAACGCTCAATGCGGCTTGGGAGCCGGGGCGGGAGCGGCGGGTTTTCCGGGTTGCCCGGAGGACGCTTGCGGAGCGCCTTTGGCGATTGCCGCCGATTTGGCGGCGGCGGCATCGAATTCGCTCTCGCCCACCGGCGGCAGGCTGGGATCGGCCATGCGCAAGGCCGCGATCCCACGATAGGTCTGCCAGATAAGAGAGAACGCGGCCTCGACATCCCCGCGCGCCGCGCATTGCTCGGCCTGGGCGACCTGCGAAGAACAGGTCTCCAGTCCGGGCTGGCGCCCGGTTTGACGATCCAGATAGCTCGACAGCCTTGCGACGCTGTCGGCAATCAGATCCTTGACCATAGCCACCGACGCCTGTTGATCGATCTGGCGCGCCATGTCGGCGGCGGTGGGGTGCAGGCTAATCAGCATGGGCAGTAGATTTGCCAGCAACCCCGCCAATTGGCGCGCGTCCTGCGGCTGAAACATGGGCGGAGCGGAATGGCTTCCCGCCTCACTGGTCTGTTCGATACTTGCCATCGACGTTCTCCTGCACTCCCGGCCAAGGCCTCCGCCAGACGGACGGCGAAGACCTTGGCCGGCGCTTGGCTTAATGCTGCTGGGCGAAGGCATTCAGGCCGCTGACGACCTGAGGAATCGCCGTCACCAACTGCCGCACCACCTCGGTCACGTCCTGCTGGCTAAGCTGACGCTGCTGCTGTTGCTGTTGACCGATTCCCTGTTGCCCATAGGCCGCCTGCATCTGCGGGAAGCCCTGCTGCTGCTGAGCGAAGGGGTTCATCTGCTGGGCGAAGGGATTTTGCTGTTGCTGGGCAAAGGGATTCTGCTGCTGAGCCTGAAGATGCTGCGCCCAATGCTGCTGGCCCTGGGTGCCGTAAATAGCCGCCGCCTGCATCTGCGGTTGGCCCTGCAAGATACCCACGATCTGCGGCACGATGGGGAGGATCTGACGCACCACCTCCTGAACGTCCTGCGGCGACAATGTCCGCTGCTGCTGTTGCTGCTGGCCATAGCCGTAACCGAACGCCGCCTGCGGCTGCAACTGCTGCTGGGCCTGGGCGACGATCTGCGGCAGAAGCGGCACCAACTGGCGGACGACGTCACCGACATCCTGCTGGCTCAACTGCCGCTGCTGCCCCCATTGTTGCTGCGGTTGCCCATAGGCCGCCTGCCCCAGACCCTGAAGCTGCGGCACCGCCAATCCCTGCTGGCCCTGTTGACCCTGCCCGATTCCCTGGATCGACTGCGGAGAGGTCTGGCCCCACTGCTGAGGATTCTGCAACTGGCTCTCTTGGTAATTCATTCGTAGTCTCCCGTTATGGATCTTGTGGATTGGGTGAATTGGAAAGGATTGCATTGAGAGGAGTTGATTGACTGCCGACAGCGTATTTCTCTCGGCTGAGGTGACGTGGCGATCAACGCAGGGGCGAATCAAGACGGGTGACTCTCATCGCGGCATTCCACCTCAAAGGATGACCGTCCCTCGAAAGTTGCAGAATCCCCCTCCTCCGGCTAGATAGGGCACCGCGCGAAACGCCTATCCCGATGAGGGCATCGCAACCGGTCGCCGCTCACCCGATATTGGGAGCGGAGTATCCATGCATGAACAAGGCATCCAGCGGACGCCCGAACAAATCGCATCGCCGCAGACGGAACGGTGGATCGGGACTGCGTCAGCAAACCCGCCTCAACGAGAAACTGCGGATCACCGAAGAGGCGCTGCATCACAGCACGGATGTGCTGCGCTCGATGATCTCGGCGCTGCCGGTTGGCGTGGTCGCGCTTGATCGCAAGGGCCGTGTCGAGTTGTGGAACCACGCAGCCGAGTCCATCCTTGGCTATACCGCCGCAGAAATGGTTGGCAACACCGCCCCCATCACCATCTTCACTCCCGCCGGCGAGGCGGTCGGCACCGCCGCCGCCGATGTTTTCCTGCGCATGGTCACCGGCCAGTTGGTCAAGGGCGAGGAAGTGCGCTGCCGGCGCAAGGATGGTAGCGCCGTCGAGGCGTTGTTCTCCGGCGCGCCGTTGATGGATGCCAGCGAACGCATCCAGGGCGCCATCTGCGTGTTCGAAGACATCGGCCAGCGCCAAGCCATCGCCCGCCAGTTGCATCAGGCGCAGAAGATGGAGGCGGTCGGCCAGTTGACCGGCGGCATGGCGCATGATTTCAACAACATCCTCGGCATCGCCATCGGCAACCTGGATCTGCTGGAAGAGGAATTGGCGGGGCGCAAGGTGGCCTCGGACCTGGCGCAGGCGGCGCTCGACGCGTTGTTGCGCGGGGCCGAGTTGACCCGCGCCCTGCTGGCCTTTTCGCGCCGCCAGCCGCTGCAACCGACCAAGGTCAATGTCGCCGAACTGCTGACCGCCACCGTCCGCGTGCTCAGCCGCACCTTGGGCGAGCAGATCGAAACCGTTCTGCACACCGAACCCGGATTATGGCCCGCCGTCGTCGATGCCGCCCAATTGGAGGCCAGCGTCACCAATTTGGCCATCAACGCCCGCGACGCCATGCCGGGCGGCGGCCGCCTGGACATCTCGGCCCGCAACGTCCATCTGGAACCGGAAACCGCCGAGATGGAAATGGCCCTGCCCGGCGAATATGTGGCGGTCGAGGTCTGCGACAGCGGCACCGGCATGGACGCCGACACCTTGGCCCATGTGTTCGAGCCATTTTTCAGCACCAAGCCGGTCGGCCACGGCACCGGGCTGGGGCTGAGCATGGTCTATGGTTTCATCAAGCAATCGGGTGGGCATATCAAGATCTACAGCGAGCTCGGCCACGGCACCACCGTCCGCCTGTATCTGCCGCGCGCCATTCCCGATACGCCACACGCGGCGCAGTCGAGCGCCGCCATGGCTCCGGTGCGCGGTGGCCGCGAGACCATATTGGTCGTCGACGACAATGCCGAGGTACGCCGCATGGTCGAAGGACAGTTGATCAGCTTGGGTTATCGTGTGGTCACCGCCGAACACGGCCCGCACGCTTTGGCCTTACTAGAGGCCGGATTGGCGGTCGATCTGTTGTTCACAGACATCGTCATGCCGCAGGGCATGAACGGTTTCGCCTTGGCGCGGGCGGCGCGGCGGTTGCGGCCGGGTTTGCCGGTGCTGTTCACCTCCGGCTTCCCCGGCTCACGCGTCGAGACTCCCTGTGGCGGGGAAAACGGCGTGAGCTTCATCGGCAAGCCCTATCGCCGCCGCGACTTGGCCGCCCGCCTGCGCGATCTGCTCGACGCCACCATAGGATGATGCAATGACGGACCGCCTGTTGATCATGGACGACGAAGCCGACTTCGCCGGATTCGTCCGCAAGGTCGCCGAAGGTGTCGGCTACGAGGTGCGCACCACCGCGAAGCCCGCCGAGTTCCGCCAATGGCTGGGCGCATGGCAACCCAGCCATATCGCCCTCGATCTGGTCATGCCGGAAGCCGACGGCGTCGAGATGCTGCGCATTCTGGCCGAAGCCGGTTCGCGCGCCCGCATCCTGATCATGAGCGGTTTCGACGCCCGCGTCGTCGATGCCGCCCGCCGCCTGGGCATGGAGCGCGGTCTGGACATCGTCGGCACCTTGCAAAAGCCGGTGCGCCTGCGCGATTTGCGCAGCCTACTGGAGACCAACCGCCAGGAAGACGATGCGGTGTCCGAGGCGACGCTGGGGCTGGCTTTGGCCGATGGGCGGATCGAGCCGTTCTATCAACCCAAGGTTGATCTGCATTCCTGGCGCCCGGTCGGCTTCGAGGCTCTGGTGCGATGGCGGCATGCCCGCCTAGGCACCCTGGGCGCCGATGATTTCGTCCCCATGGCCGAGGCCAGCGGCCAAATCGACGCACTCTCCAACGCCGTCACCACCCATGCCATCGCCCAGGCGCAGGACTGGCAAAGCCAGGGCATCGACGTCGAAATCGCCATCAATTTATCGGCGCGCAACCTCACCGAAGAATCCCTGGCCGACCGCATCGACGCCCAATGCCGCAACAGCGGCGTGCGCCGCGACCGCATCGCCTTCGAAATCACCGAAACCGCCGCCATGGCCGATCCGGTGCGCGGGCTGGATATCCTCACCCGGCTGCGGCTGAAAGGCTTCCGCCTGTCCATCGACGATTTCGGCACCGGCTATTCGTCGCTGGTGCAGCTGCACCGCCTGCCGTTCTCCGAACTGAAGATCGCCCGCTCCTTCGTGCGCGAATGCGACCGCTCGACGGAAGCCCGTGTGATCGTCAAAACCATAGTCGATCTGGCCCACAACCTGGGCATGTCGGTGGTCGGCGAAGGCGTCGAGAACGAAGACATCGCCTGCCGGTTGGCCGAGCTGGGCTGCGACGTCGGCCAGGGCTATGCCATCGCCCGCCCGATGGAAGCCGACGCGGTACCCGCTTGGCTGACCCATTGGCCGCAGGATCACCCGACCGGGCTGGCCAAGGCCTGAGCTATTTGCGCCAAACCGCCAGACGCCGCGCCGCTTCAATCATATCGGTGGTGGCTCCGGCGAAGGAGAAGCGCAGCGAGCGATGGCCTTCGGCCGGATCGAAATCGACGCCCGGCGTGCAGGCGATTCCGGTTTCGGCCAGGATGCGCTTGCAGAAGGCCTGACTGTCGTTGGTGTAGCGCGACACGTCGGCATAAAGGTAAAATGCCCCGTCGGCGGGGGCCAGACGGTCGAAGCCGGCACCCGGCAGTTCCGCCAGCAAGACCTCGCGGTTGCGGGCATAGCGGGCGACATTGGCGTTCAACTCGTCCTTGCAGTCGAACACCGCCACGGCGGCATGCTGCGACAGCGTCGGCGGCGAGATGAACATGTTCTGCGCCAGACATTCGACGGCGCGCAACAGGTCGTCGGGCACCACCATCCAGCCCAACCGCCAGCCGGTCATCGAATAGTATTTCGAGAAGCTGTTGACGATGATCCCCGACCGCGCACCCATGCCGGCGGCGGTTGCAGCGGGATCGCCATAGCTGAGACCGTGATAGATCTCGTCGGAGACCAGCCGCACCCCCTCGGCCTCGCACCATGCCGCCAAATCCGCCAGTTCGGCGGGGGACAGCACGCTGCCGGTGGGGTTGGACGGGCTGGCGATGATCAGGCCATCGAGCTTTTGCCCCGACGCCCGCAACACCTCGACGGTGGTCTGGAAGCGGCTGTCCGGGCCGACCGGCAGCAATACCGGCTCGACGCCCAGCGCGGAAAGGATGTTGCGATAGGCCGGATAGCCGGGCGAGGCGATGCCGACGCGGTCACCGGCCTCGAACGCCGCCAGGAAGGCCAGCAGGAACGCGGTCGAGGAGCCGGTGGTCACCACCACGTTCTCGGGCTGCACGGAAACGCCGTACTCCGCCCGATAATTATCGGCGATGCGGGCGCGCAACGGCTCGATGCCCAGCGCCAGGGTGTAGCCCAGCACATCGGTATCGAGCGCCCGCTTGGCCGCCGCGATCACCGCCGCCGGAGCCCCGGTGGACGGCTGCCCGACCTCCAAGTGCAACACATCGCCCCGCGCCGCCGCCCGCTCGGCGGCGGCGCGCATGACGTCCATGACGATGAAGGGCGGCACCTGCCCCCGCTTGGCAACCTTCAACATCCTACTCAGTCCTTACCGATCAACACCGCCAGCCCCGCCCCGCGCGGATCGCTGCCGACCGTGCAGCGTTTCGGCGTGGGGTCGCCGCTGGTGCATTTGATGGCATTGACGCGGCTGGGGATGTCGCTTTCCTTGACCTCGTGGCCGCGGCTTTTCAGTGCGTCTTCTTTGGCATAGCCGGGCTCGACGAACACCACATCGGGGGCGGCGCTGGCGTGCAGGCGCTTGGCGGCAACGGCGTCAGAGGCCGAACGCTTGCCGATCAGGGCGTCAAGCGCGGTCTGCACCACCGCCGTTGGCGCCGTCGGGCCACCGCCGGCAGCCACGGCGAAGCGGAACTCGTTGGAATTGGTGTTGACCGCCAACATCGGCCCCAACCCATAGGGGCCGCGCCCCTTGATGCCGCTGGCGGCGCCCAACAGGATGCCGGTGCCGGGAGCGATACGGCCGATGCCGAACGGATTATTGAGGCTGAAATTGCAAGCCACGGCGCTGCCGTTCACATCCATCGCCACGATGCCGGTGCCGGCGACGATATCGGTCGGCACGTCGCCCTGCTGGGTCTCATGCGCATCGGGCTTATAATTGGTCATGACGGCGGCCAGATGCTCTTTCGACAGCAGCGAGTCGGGCGCGTCACTCGACGAGCCGTCCGGTTGCAGCCAATGCTGGCGGTCGGCGAAGACGCGGGCATAGGCCTCGGCCAGCAGATGCGGCTTCTCGTCGTCGGAGGCCTTGGCATAAGCGCCGTCGCGGGCCAGCAAGGCCCACAATTCCGCCTCCAGAGTGCCGCCCGACGCCAAGGGCGGCGGGAAATACGCAGTGTCGTCGCCATAGGGCACGGCCACCGGCGTTTTCCACTTCGGCTCGAAGGCGCGCAATTCCTCGGCAGTCAGCGAGCCACCGGCAGAATTAGCGGCGGCGACCACTTCCTTGGCCCAGGGGCCCGAATAGAAATCGCCGACCCCGCGCTGACGGAAGCGCGACAGGGTGGCGCCCAAATCCTCCTGCACCATGGCGTCACCCTCGTCGAGAGGCTGACCGCCAGATTTGGAGAAGGACCGCCGCGCCTCGGCATCCTCGAACAGGCGTCCGGCCACCGGGGCCAATTGCTCGGCGAAAGCGCGCGACACCGGCACGCCCAATCGGGCCATGCTCTCGGCGGGAGCCAACAATGCCTCCCACCGCAGCTTGCCGTATTTCGCATGCAGGGCGTACAACCCGCGCGGCATCGCCGGAATGGCGCTCGGCCGCGTCGTCTCGGTTCCGAGTTGTTCAGGCGGGTTCGCGATGAAATCGAGCACTTCGGTCTTTTTCTTGGTATTGTCGTACACCATGCAGACGCCACCGGCACCCAAACTAGCCTGCGACGGCAGGGTCACCGACATGGTAAAGGCCATCGCCACGGCAGCGTCGGCAGGTGAACCGCCAGCCGACAGGATGTCGCGGCCTATCAGAACGGCGCGCGGTTCGTCGCCGGCGACCAGTCCGGCAAAGCCGTTGACGTGGCCGACAACGCCGACCGGCCGATCGGAGCCACCGCAGGCGGCAACCGCAAGGCATAGAAGGATTGCCGGGACGGCGCGTTGATTTCCAAAGGCGCGGCGGCTAGGCTGAAAATTCACCGGAGTGATCATCGTGTTCTTACAGCGCATTTCGTTCCTGGCCGTCCTTGTCCTGGTCTCGGTGGCTCCCGGAGCCGCCTGGGCACAACGTATGTCTTTCATCCGGGATGCGGAAATTGAAAATACCATTCGGATGTATGCGACGCCACTTTTCGAACAAGCGGGAGTCGATCCGCAGGCTGTGCAGATCCATTTGGTGAAGGAAAAGGAGTTGAACGCCTTCGTCGCCGGAGGCCTCAACCTGTTCCTCAACACCGGCTTGATCATCCGCACCGAACATCCCGGACAGTTGATCGGCGTCATCGCCCACGAATGCGGCCATATCGCCGGCGGCCATCTGGTGCGCGGCGCCGAGGCTTATAAGACCGCCTACATCGAAAGCATCGCCTCGATGATCCTGGGCGTCGCCGCCGGCGTGGCCTCGGGGCGCGGCGATGTCGGCTCGGCCATCGCCATGGGCGGCAGCGAAGGCGCCATGCGTGGCCTGCTGGCCTTCAGCCGCACCCAGGAAGCCTCGGCCGATTCGGCGGGCGTCACCTTTCTCGACAATCTGCACTATTCGTCGCGCGGCTTCCTGGAGTTCATGCAGTTGCTGGGCGACCAGGAACTGTTGGTCTCGGCCCGCCAGGATCCCTATGTGCGCACTCACCCGCTGACCCGCGAGCGCGTCGAGTTCATCCAGAACCACGTCGATACCTCGCCGTGGTCGAACGCGCCGGTGCCGCCGCAATATATCGAACCGCACCGCCGCATGCGGGCCAAGCTGTTCGCCTTCATGGAACTGCCGGTCACCACCCTGGCCCGCTACAAGGAAGACGACCGCAGCCTTGACGCCCGCTATGCCCGCGCCATCGCCTATTACCGCAAGCCCGACATGGCGAAAGCCATCCCGGCCATCGACGAGTTGATCGCCGAGCGTCCCAACGATCCTTATTTCGCCGAGTTGAAGGGCCAGATGCTGTTCGAGAACGGCCATCCGCTGGAGGCCATTCCCAATTACAAACGGGCCATCAAGCTGCTGCCCGATAACGCCTTGCTGCGCGAGGAACTGGGACAGGTCGAGGTGGAGGCCGAGGATCCGGTGCTGTTGGCCGACGCCAAGGAACAGCTGACCTATGCCACCCGCCAGGATCCGGAAAGCGCCAGCGGCTGGCGTCTGCTGGGCATCGCCTATGGCCGTGGCGGCGACGAGCCGATGGCGGCGGCGTCGATGGCCGAATACGCCCTGCTGACCGAACATTGGTCGGAGGCGCTGTATGACGCCGACAAGGCCGATCGCGGGCTGAAGCGCGGTTCTCCGGCGGAACTGCGCATGCAGGACATCCGCTCGCTGGCCGAACAGGGCCGCGACCGCGCCAAGCTGCAGGAAAGATAGCCGCATGGCCCCCCGGAGCATCGCGGCAGGTTTGCTGTTGTTCCTGGGGGCCGTCGCCGCCCATGCCGCCGATCCGGGCGACGCGCCGCTGGCGCCGGTGGCGGTGTTCGGCGATCAGGTGGCCTTTGCCATCGACGCCCCTGGCCCGAGCAAGCTGGAGCGAGGCTTTTTCGGCGGCGGCTCGATCAGCGGTATTTACCCCACCATCGACGCCGGCCACATGCTGCTGGTCACGCCGCCCGGCGACGCCGTGATGGGACGCCGCCTGAACCAGCCGCTATCCGCCCGTCACACCCTCAACTGGAGCTGGCGGCGCCTGCCGCTGGACACCGGCCAACCCGACAACTTGACCGACGACGCGCCGATGCGCTTGATCGTCGGCTTCTACGGCGGCGGCGGTGTGCAGCCCGTATCATCGACCGGCGAGCCACATTCCAGCATCGACCTGCCGCCCTTCGACCACGCCGTGGTGCTGGTGTGGTCGGATTACTCTTGGGAAAACGGCGCTGCCGACCTCCACGGCAAGCTCGCCCGCTTCATCGCCCATGGCGGCGGCGGCGACAGCGGCGAATGGTGGGAGGAAACCGTCGATCTGGCCAGCCTGCATGCGCGCCTATGGC
>Ga0116225_1000796_pt1 | contig 23695 bp, 20 predicted proteins | sample Sb_taG_8_FD_88968 | JGI IMG/M metagenome (GOLD analysis project Ga0116225, IMG submission 88968) | Peat soil microbial communities from Weissenstadt, Germany - Sb_50d_c_BC metaG | ecosystem: Environmental > Terrestrial > Soil > Wetlands > Peat | place: Germany: Weissenstadt | collected 2010-09-21 | reverse complement strand
CTGGCGGAGAGAGTGGGATTCGAACCCACGTTACCCTTTCGAGTAAACACGCTTTCCAAGCGTGCGCCTTCAGCCACTCGGCCATCTCTCCCGCGACCAATCTGCTGCCAGAAGATCCGCTGCAGATAGTGATTTTGTGGGAAGCTATTTTGCAGGAATCTCTCAATCGACGGCCGAAAACGCCGCCATCAAGTCCTCTTCGATTCTATGGCCCGAGCGACTAGAACCGCAAGGCCAAGACGTAGAAACTGGTGGCCAAAATCATCAGTTCGTCTATACGCGACCACAAGATGTGTGAGCCCGTCAAACAGAATTGTCATCTTTAGGAAGCGGGGCCTGGGCGAGGCGAAGGTTCCTGACGAAGCATCTATGTATTTGCTTCGACCTAGCGCGCCTAATCGCGGAACGGAGAAAAGAGTAAATCGCGGATTTGTCGTTTCTCCGTGCCTCCGTGTCTCCGTGGTAGATTTGATAAAGCGCCATGAAAGACATTTCCTCCTGGGCTCTAAACACCGCCACGCTACGCGGCGCTTCCTACGCTGACGCACGCATTGCCGACGACCGCAGCCGCGCGCTCTCCACCAAGAACGGCAAAGTAGGGGGCGCTTCGGACTCCGAGTCGTTCGGCATCGGCATCCGCGTCATCGCCGACGGCGCCTGGGGATTTGCCGCGTCTGATGATTTGAGCCGCGCCGCCGTTGAAGCTACAGCGGCCAGGGCCGTCGAAATCGCCAAGGCATCTTCGCGGGTGAAGCAGCGCGACCTCCAACTGGCTCCGGAAAAACCCGTCACCGCCGAGTGGACCACCCCTTTCCAGATCGATCCTTTTACTACGTCCGTCGAGCAGAACATTGATCTGCTGCTCAAGATTGACTCCGAACTGCGCTCGGTCGCCGGAGTTACGCTGGCTGAAACCAATATGAATTTCCGCCGCGAGGAACAGTGGTTTGTTTCTTCCGAAGACGCCAACATTCATCAGACCAAATACACCACCGGCGTCGGCTACGCAGCCTACGCTTTCGCGGGAAGCGAGATTCAGAAGCGTTCCTATCCCAATTCCTACGGTGGCCAGTGGCAGAATAAAGGATACGAACTGATTGGCGAACTGAAGTTATTGGAAAACGCCCGCCGCGTGGGTGAAGAAGCGGTCGCCCTGCTCACGGCGGAGCAGTGTCCGGAAGGCGTGTTCAACATTATTCTCGATGGCTCGCAACTCGGACTTCAGATTCATGAATCGGTGGGGCACCCTATCGAACTCGACCGCGTGCTGGGCATGGAGGCGAACTTCGCCGGAACCTCGTTTCTCACCTTGGACAAACTCCGCACCCTGCGCTATGGCAGCGACCTGGTCAACATCCTCGCCGACGCCCGCCAGGAGCACGGACCCGGACTGGGAACCTTCGCCTTCGACGAAGAAGGAGTGCCCGCGCAATGCACGCCCATCATCACCCGGGGATTGTTCACTGGATATCTGAGCTCGCGTGAAACCGCGCACACCATCGGCATGAATCGATCCGGCGGAACCTTGCGCGCCGAAAGTTGGAACCGGTTGCCGCTCATCCGCATGACCAACATCAGCATTCTTCCCGGCGAGAAGCCGCTGACTCGCGAGCAGATCATTGGGGATACCGGTCACGGTATCTATATGGAGACCAACAAGTCGTGGTCGATTGATGACAAGCGTTACAACTTCCAGTTCAGCTGCGAGATGGGATGGGAGATCAAGAACGGCAAGCGCACACGCATGTTCAAGAATCCCTCATACTCAGGAATCACAACGGAATTCTGGAACGCGATGGACGCGATCTGCTCGCGAGACGAGTGGGTGGTATGGGGAACCCCGCATTGCGGCAAAGGCCAGCCCCAGCAAGTAATGGGAACTGGACATGGGGCGGCGCCGGCCAGGTTTCGCAATATCAAGGTGGGAAGTGCATATAAGGGAACGTGATGACACCAGCAATTAGCAGTTAGCATTTAGCCACAGATCGTTGTTTCAAAGGTTTCGACACAGACCGTTCATGGCTAAGGGTTAAGGGCTAAGGGTTAAGGGCTAAGTGCCAATTGCAAAGTGCTGAATTCCGAATGTTGAATCAAGACAAAGCCAGCAACATCTTCGAACGCATCAAGAAGCATTCGATTGCAGAGGAAGTCGAAGTTCTCTTCTCTGGCGGACAGAACGCCCTCACTCGCTTCGCCAACAACACCATTCATCAGAATGTGGCTGAAGAGAACTACGTCGTTTCAGTGCGAACCGTGTTTGGCGGACGCACCGCCCGCGCGACGACGAACAAACTTGACGACGAAAGCCTGCAACGAGTCGTGCAATCCTCAGAGAAGCTGGCGAAGGTTCAGCATCCTGATCCAGATCTGCTGCCCATACCAGAATCATGTGGCGCGGGCGCCCCCGCCCGCGAAGGGTCGCCCACCCGTCACTTCGCCGAAACCGCTGCCATCACACCAGCGCAGCGCGCGGAAACCGTCAAGAAACTGGTGACGATCGCCGAGAAGCACCAACTCACCGCGGCCGGTATTTTCTCAACCTCCGAGTCGGTGGAAGGGATTTTCAATTCTCGCGGCCTGGCTGACTGGCACATCCAGACTTCGTCGGAAATTTCAATCACCATGCTGGCGGCGGATTCCTCGGGATGGCAGAAAGCGAATTCTCCTAATGTCACGAACCTCGATCCCACTGCGCTCGCGGAAACCGCGGTCCGCAAGGCGCTCGAATCGGCGAGGCCGAGCGAGACTCCGGCTGGGAAGTACACCGTCATTCTCGAACCCGCCGCCGTTCTCGATATGGTTGGCTTTATGTTTTTCGACTTCGGTGCGCTGTCCGTTCTGGACCAGCGCTCTTTCCTGAATAACCGGGTCGGAACAAAACTGTTCGGCGAGAACATCAATATCTGGGATGACGTTGCTCACCCCCTGCAATCGGGCACTCCGTTCGACGGCGAAGGAGTGCGACGTCAAAGAGTGCAACTGGTCGAACACGGCGTGGTGAAGCGCCTTGTGTTTGCTCGGGCCACCGCCGAAAAGGTGAACCGCTCGGAACAAAAAGATAAAGTTGGGCCCATCGCACCCACCGGGCATGGCTTTCCTCTGCCCAACGAGATCGGCGAAGCCCCCATGAACATTGTGTTCGGCACATCGCCCAAGCCAAGCTCGGTTGACCAGATGATCGCCTCGACCGAGCGCGGCGTGCTGGTGACCCGCCTCTGGTACATCCGTGAAGTCGATCCTTACGAAAAAATTCTTACCGGCATGACCCGCGACGGCACCTTCTATGTGGAGGATGGCAAGATCCGCTACGGAGTTCGCAATTTCCGCTTCAACCAAAGCCTGATTCAAATGCTGTCGAATGTCGAAGCCATGGGAACTCCTGTGCGAGCCAGCGGCGAGGAATCGTTCGACATGGTGGTGCCGGCCATGAAAGTGCGGGACTTTAACTTCACCGAAGTAACAAAATTCTAAAGGCAGCAGTTAGCAATTGGCACTTGGCATTTAGCCCGCCAGACGTTCGCTTTGTACTTTCTGCAGCAACGACGTAAGCATTTTCCTCAATTGCAACAGCTCGCCCGCAAGACGCCGATAATCCATATCCTCGAAGAACCCCAAGTCACGTGCCAACAGGAAATGGTAGTCCAACTCGCTAGCGGAGCCAGAAGCGATCTGCAAGTAGCGCTGGAATTCGTGGTTTCCGAGTTTGCCACAGCCTTCCGCGATATTTGCACCGATGGATGCGCTGCATCGACCCATCTGGCTGGTTAACCCAAAAAGTTCCTGCCGCGGAAATCGACTAGTGGCTTTATAAACTGCCAATGTTAAGCAATGGGCTTTCTCCCAAACCTTCAGGTTTCTGAGGTCTTTCATCGGGCACCTCCGCTCAAGGGCTAAATGCTAACTGCTAATTGCGAAATGCTTTGTGACGGTGCTCACGAACGATCCACAACTCCCCCGCAAGTTCATGACCCACAAGAATTTAACCCTAACAGTTCCATGACTTCGGTAACCTTTGCAGGGCTGGGTCCGGGGTGTAGTCTTCGCTCGTAATGTCCAACATTGGCCCCTTCGTGAAGAACGGGAACTCGGCAAAGCTCGCGGAAGAAAAAGACGCGTCGCCGAAGGCACAAGGCTCAGCCAAAGCGGAAGCGGCTGATCCCAAGGTCAGCCGTGGAAGGTATCCGGAAGTGCAGGGTGCGACCCGTTTTCCGATCAAGCTGCCGATTTCTGTAAAATCGAAGACGGGCGAGCGTCATACTGAATCGCAGAACATTTCCGCCAATGGCGTTCTGTTCCAGATGGTCGATTCCGAAATGCCGGTGGGCTCGATGGTAGACTTCACCATCTCGCTTCCGGCAGATGTCTTGGGCGCGGAAGCCGACGTGCGGCTGGATTGCCGCGGCCGCGTAGTGCGTAGTTTTGAGGATAGCGGGCGCCGCGGCGTAGGCGTGGTGATCGACGAGTATCGCTTTGACCGAACTGAACGGCGAGGAGACTGATGGCCAGCACTCCGGTAACCGCGAAAGTCGACGTCGAACCGCTGCATGAAGGCGGCAACGGCCAGTTCATCCGCGTGATTGTGGCTGACACGCAGGCCATATTTCGCGCCGGCCTGCGCAAGATTTTCGCCCTTGAGGACGATGTCCGCGTGGTGGGCCAGGCCGAAACCATGGCCCAGACTTTATCCGCCGCCAAGAAGTTTTCCGCCGACGTTCTGCTTCTTGAAGCTGCCATCACGTCCAATCCAATCGAAGCCGTTTCCGATCTGCTCAGGCAGAATCCAACCCTCCGCATCGTGGTGGTGACTACCGAGCCCGATCAGGAACTCACCCTGGAACTGTTTCGCCGCGGCGTGCATGCCATCGTCTCGCGCGACGTCGAGCCGGAGTTGCTGGTCGACTGTCTGCGCAAGGTATCAAAGGGTGAGCCATGGTTAGATGGCCGCGCCACCCAGTGGGTCCTCGAAGCCTATCGCACCCAAGGCTCGCGCGCCGGAGCCCCTCGGCCCAAGGTGCAGTTGACTCCCAAAGAAACCCTGATCGTTTCCTGCGTGACCCAGGGCATGAAGAACAAGGAAATTGCCGTGCGCGTCGGAACCACCGAACAGGTAGTCAAAAACTATCTGCGCAAAGTGTACGACAAGCTAGGCGTCGCCGATCGTCTGGAGCTGGCCCTCTATTGCCTGAATAGCCGCATCCTCGATAGTTCAATCAAGGATGGCCCCCTCAATCCGCCAGCCGTCCCCGAACCTCCGCCTCGCAATGGCAATGCAGCAGCAACGCCGCGCGCGAACCCGCTCACTCCAGAAAAGATCTCCTAGTATAGGCGCGAGCGTCCTCGCTCGTGCAGCTGGCTTTGAGTCACTTCTTACGACTCAGGGAGCACGCTTCCGCCCGAGAGCCACAAAGAAATGTCCAAAGCCGCTTTTTCCCAAAATCTTGTCAAGCCCCCTGAAGCAGTCAATTCCTCCCAAATCCCTGATTCAACGGCAGAAATAAGAAGGATAATGTATTTGACGTAGGACAGTACAATCGCCCTCATGTCGAAGCCGATTGTTGTGAACAAAGTTGAGTTCGATGGCCTACTGAAAAAGATGATTAACGCCGCCCAGCGAGGGCGGGAGAGAGTAACGCCCGGTACAATTCGGAATTCACTGTTGGACGGAAGCTCGGAAAGGACTCGGAGTTGTACTCGACCTACAGTATCCTGCACTACGCGAAAGCGAGTGACGCCGGCTACTTCTCGCCAGACCTGGTTCAGAACATGGAGGGAGGTTGGAGCACCGACATCGAGCGCAAGACGCTCTCTCTTTCGCTCGATCTTGGCTTGGGCGCGGGCCACGCGAGAGGCACGGGGACACGTTCGGACCCTGGGGTTTGTCGGCTCACGCGGAGTCGGATCTCACCTGGACGGTTCGTCGCGGCCGCGAAGTGCACGCCTCGTATGAGTTTTATTATGATCAGTCCAATCCTGGCGTGGAATCGTCCTCGTCCGCCGCGTGGCGCATGAGCGTCCTGACGCTTTCGTTCCGCTGGGCCCCGCAAATAACGGTCCGGCCCAAGTATTCAAACATCGGGGTTCCACCCTCCATTATCCTCTGACCTCTACCGTGTCAAGAGTTCAAAGGGGGTGGGGGTTACTTGCTAAGTAGTCCTGCCGTCGCGATTGCTCGCGGTCACTAACAATGTACGGATTCTTGAAATGGTGAAGGCCCCGGCGGAACGGGAATGGTATATCCGGCAGGCTGTACAGAGTGGCTGGACGCGGAACGTCCTTGTCCATCAAATTGAGGGTGACCTTCACCGCAGGCAGGGCCGGGCAGTCACGAACTTTCAGCGAACGCTCCCGGCTCCCCAGTCAGAACTGGCCCAGGAACTCCTCAAGATCCCTACAGTCTTGTTGAAGGCGCCATGGACACCGCGTCTATCGTCGTCTTCGGACAGCGACCGGGCTCACTGGCTAAAAAGCGGCGAACAAAGCGCGTTGTTCCCGAACAGGCGTCCCTATTCAGCTTGAGTTAAATCAGGCAAAATAAGCCAGACGCCACACGTCACCTAGCCCGGCCTAGTAAATTGAGGCCTTTCGGTGACGAGAACCGCGGGTGTAGCCCGAAGGAGTTGGAAATGTTCAAACCGAATCTGAGCATTCTCCCAGAGCCTCAGAGGCAACTTTGGGCGGAGTTAAGGAATACTCCGAAGACGTTCGTGCTTTATGGAGGTACAGCTCTGGCACCTCGGCTGGGACACCAACAATCGGACGACTTCGACTTTTTCTCGAACCTGCCCTTTCACCCCAATTCGCTGCGCGACAGCGTCCCCTATTTGAAAAACGCCGAAATGACCCAATTCCAGGACAACACACTTACGGCGATTGTGGACCGGAATGGCCCGGTGAAGCTTTCCTTCTTTGGATCTCTGGGAATCAAGCGCGTTCACGACCCTGATATTGTCCAAGAGAATGGGATTCAGGTCGCTTCGATGCTGGACCTGCTTGCGTCGAAGCTGAAAACCGTTCAGTTAAGGGCGCAGACAAAAGACTATCGAGACGTTCTGAGCACACTTGACGCGGGCTTGAGCCTCGCGGAGGGTTCGGCTGCGGCGGCGATCTATGGGAAGGAGTTCAAAGGAGCACTAAGCCTCAAGGCGCTAACGTTCTTCGAGGATGGTGACCTTCCCAGCCTGGCACGCACAGTGCAAAAACGTCTCCTGGAGGCGGCAACTTCGGTAAACTTAAGAGAACTTCCAGCTGTTGTGGCACGATCTGGTCTGAGTCGGCAGGAAGCAGAATCATGAACTACTCTGAGGATCTCAAGCGCGTGGCAAAGCGTGTGGTTTGGTTCAAAGCGCCCGAAGAGACGCTACGAGACTCCAAACTGTTCCTCGCTCACCTGATGACCTACGGAACCCTCGACGATATCGCTACCGGGATGAAGTACTATGCTGACGCTGATTTCGATCTCGTCTTGAGGGATCCGCCTGCTGGAATCTTCGACCGCCGCTCGTGGAACTATTGGAACCTGCGCTATCACCATGAACCGGTTCCGCCGCTGCCACAGCGCCGGTTTCCTGGAACTGATGCCGTTAGCACTTGATCGGTGTAGATCATAAGCCTGTCGCTCCAATCGTCCCTAAAGCTGAATACGGCTACGCAACAATCCAACCCAGAAATTCCGGCTCGCAACCTGCGCTGAGCGGACCCTTCGCCTACCCCAGTCTTAGCAAAGCACTCGAAGCATTTCTCGCTCGAGGACGCTCTCTCGATCGGTGTTGACTGGATGCAACCCAATCCGGTTTCTTGACAAGATCGTGACAATCTTGACAAGTCTTTGACAATAATTGACTCCACCGTCCTTGGTGAGCAACCAATGAGGGACAAATGAGACCCAAAGCATTGACTGCGCCTTGCCGGGTCGGCCAAGGTGGGCGGAGACGTTTGACGCTTGGGCTCGATGAACGGGCGCGGTCCCGACTTTCACGGATCAGGCAATTGCCACCCAGGATTTTGGGGCATGTTCTTGGAGAACCGCAATACAGACGTCATCAGCGAACCCAGTGGTTCAAAAGATAAAGGAGTGGATATGAAGCGAAGTCATGCAACGTATGGTCGGTTGTGTTTGCTAATGCTCGTGGTCCAACTGCTGGCGTTTTCGCAACCGGTTGCCGCACGGTCAGCGAAAGCGCGCTACCAAGTGCTCTACGTTTTTCGTGGCGGAGCCGACGGAGGTGGGCCTGGTGCCTTGGTGTTAGACGAGACCGGCATCCTCTACGGGACAACCACCAGCGGCGGTGCCTTTGGCCATGGAACCGTCTTCAAGCTAGACAAAACCGGCAAGCACACCGTCCTGTACAGCTTCAAAGGAGGTTCAGACGGAGACACACCTAATTCAACGCGCTTGGCGCGGGATGCTGGCGCAAACCTCTACGGCACGACTCAAAACGGCGGCAGCAGCGGCCCCTGCGTAATCGGCGATGGCGGTTGCGGCATTGTGTTCAAGGTGGACAGAACAGGCAAGGAGACTGTCCTCTACAGGTTTACCGGAGGCTCTGACGGATCGCAGCCTCTCAATGCCGGAGTAATCCGGGATGTGCTCGGCAATCTCTTTGGCACAACCGCCTATGGAGGTCAGGGTGGAAACGTGTTCAAGCTGGACAAACACCGCAACGAAACTGTGGTGTACGACTTCCTCGGAGGATCCGACGGCGATCTTCCTATGGCAAGTCTCGTTCAAGACGAAGCAGGCAATTTATATGGCACCACGTACGTTGGTGGCAGTACCTGTGGCGGCAACGGCTGCGGCATTGTGTTCAAGGTGGACAGAGCGGGCACGGAAACCATCCTCCACCGGTTTACGGGAGGCTTTGACGGTGGATATCCCGATGCGGAGCTGGTTCGTGATTCGGCTGGGAATCTTTATGGGGTAGCGACCGCAGGGGGGAATGGCGGAGCTGGCACAGTATTCAAGGTCAATCCATCCGGTGAGGTGACCTCGTTGCATGACTTCACGGACGCGCAAGGCGCCCCGACATACTCTGGTTTGGTTTTGGATAAGGGAGGCAATTTGTATGGCACCACATCATTCGGCGGAGATCTGAACTGTCCGCCTCCTTTTGGTGGAGGTTGTGGAACGGTGTTCAAGTTGAGTGCCAGCGGCGAGTACACGGTGCTGCACGTCTTCGAAGACGACGGTAAAGGCGAGGCACCGGAATCGACACTGGCGCGAGACGCGGCGGGGAACCTCTACGGCATCGCCGGCACCGTTGTGTTCAAGCTCATTCCCTAACCCTGGAGGGAAATGTGGTAAGGCGGGATCGCGCGGGGTTGAGCGGGACAATCCCCATAAGCGGGTGTCATCGCCTAACAAAAGAAGCAACCGTTGGGACGCGGCAATTCATTGGGCGGTTATGGAGGAGGCGCGAATTTCATTCAGAAGCGGCGACAAAGCAAAGGACATAGCACTAGGAACTGACCAAGGAGATTTTTATGAGACCTGCCATTCCACTTGTACTCGTTCTGGTATCGCTCGTCAGCTACGGGCAAACCCCAGTCAGCCTGTCAGCGTCGGCCGCAGCCGCTTTCCAGGCGGATCGGTCGGCGGCGAGCAAGGATGCTCACCAGCCACCTGCGGCCAATCTCGCCAGTCTGTCATCGGATGCACAGTCGAGCACCTCTGCCGCACTGTGGGTGCAGCTCGCCAAGCTCACGGCCTCGGATAGTTTCGGGCTTAATGCGATGGGTACCTCCGTGTCGGTCAGCGGCAACATCATCGCTGTGGGAGCTCCTGAGCTCGTCAACGCGGTTTATCTGTTCGTGAAATCGGGAGCCGGCCCTATTCACCAAATTGCCAAGCTAACTCCATCGGACAGCGCAGGGCTTTTTGGCTGGTCGGTTTCGCTCGAAAGTGACACGCTCGTCGTCGGAGCGCCCTTCACAGATATCGGCGACGATCAATATCAAGGGGCAGCTTATGTGTTCGTCAAGCCAAGCGGCGGCTGGAAGGACATGACCGAGACCGCCAAGCTCATCGCTTCTGACGGGTCGCCTGGCGATGCTCTGGGCTGGTCAGTTTCTCTCAGTGGCGACACATTGGTGGCAGGAGCGCCATCCGCTACCGTCACGTACGAATTTCAAGGAGCGACATACGTATTCACCAAGCCGGCCAGCGGCTGGAAGTCCACCTCGAAATTCACGGCCAAGATAACTACCTCAGACGGCGATTACGCCGATGGTTTCGGTACCGCCGCCGCCCTCGTCGGCCACACGCTAGTGGGCGGAGCTAGCGGTCATGACTCGGGTAAGGGAACGGCCTATGTATTCCTCAAGCCGGCGAGTGGGTGGAAATCTACCTCCCAGTTCAAGGCCAGGTTGACCGCCTCTGACGGAGCTGCCGGCGACTTGTTGGGTTCGTCAGTATCTATCAATCGAGACACCGTAGTTGCCGGTGCGATTCAAAATCCGAATCCGGTTCCCACCGGTGCAGGTGCGGCCTATGTGTTCGTCAAGCCGTCGAGCGGCTGGACTGACGCAACCCAGACAGCCAAGTTGACAGCGTCGAATGGAGTGTTTGGCGACGAGCTTGGCTATAGCGTGTTCATTAACCGCAACACCGTGGCCGTCGGCGCTCCTCTCGCCAACATCGCCGGACTGAAATTTGAGGGAGCGGCATATGTATTCGTGAAGCCCGCGCACGGCTGGCCGAAGAAAATGACCGAATCGGCCAAGCTGGCCGCCGGCGACACGCAGCAAAACTTCTTCGGAACCTCCATCTCCGGCCTTGGAAAGACGCTGTTCGTCGGCGCACCCAGCTACTGCGACGCCTGTTTTCCCGGCGCCACGTACGTCTTTGGAATGACCAACCCAGATGATTCGAAACAGTGAAGTGTGGAGCGTCGGGGACTCGGACGGATTTCTCTATGACTACGAGTCGAAAATCACAGCAGGTTGGTTTCGAGAAATGCACGCTAATCATTTAAGGAGAAAGCAGAACCGGAAACGCAGTCACGGAATGTATGGATGTTTGTTGTTACTAGCTCTGACGATTCCGCCGCTGGCGACAGCGCAGCATGCAGGTGCTCAATCGTCGCGGCCAGCGCGCTATCAAGTACTCCACAAGTTTCACGAGTCCCCGGACGGAGCAACACCTGTATATGAGTTAGTTCTGGATTCCGCAGGCAATCTCTACGGCGTCACCGTCTACGGTGGCACTCAGGATCTGGGGACGGTGTACAAGGTTGACGCGGCGGGCAAGGAAACAGTGCTGCACAGGTTCACGGCCAACGGCACCGATGGGAACTCCCCCTTCGCTCCTTTAACTTTGGATTCGGCCGGCAATCTATACGGCAGCACCGGAAACGGCGGGTCGGCGGACGCCGGAACTTTGTTCAAAATAAGCTCAGCAGGCAAAGAAACTATCTTGTATTCATTTGCCGGTGGAAAAGATGGTGCCAACCCAGTCGGGAGGTTAGCGCTGGATGACGCCGGCAATTTGTATGGAACTACCGGTGGAGGCGCCTTCGAGCGGGGAACCGTGTTCAAGCTCACGGCGGCTGGCCGCAAGACTGTCCTCCACAGTTTCAGGTGGGCGGACGGCTTTCTCCCGCTCGGAGGCGTCATTCGGGACTCCGAAGGCAACCTCTACGGCACCACCGAGTTTGGCGGCACGCAGTTCTCCTGCAACTTCGCCGGTTGTGGAACTGTGTTCAAGCTCGATAAAAGCGGCAAGTATACGGTGCTGCATAGCTTTATCGGTACAGCCGACGGTGGACATCCCGCCGCCGGTGTGATTCGGGATGCGGCGGGGAATTTGTATGGGACCGCCTCCTCTGGCGGCGATCCCAATTGCGGCGTTGAATCATCTGGTTGCGGCGTGGTTTTCCAGTTCGATCGCAACGGCAAAGAGACCGTGCTCCACAGCTTCACTGGAGGAACAGACGGCGCATATCCAGGCGCACAACTTTTTCAAGACGACGCTGGCAACTTGTATGGGACTACCGCATTCGGCGGCGATAACAACCAGCTGTGCAACGTCGCCGCTAACGGCTGTGGAGTGGTGTTCAAGATCGATACCGCGGGCAAGTTCACCACACTTTACGCCTTCAAAGGCTACCCGAGCCGGAGCGGTGGAGAGCCTGCGGCAGGAGTGATTCGCGACCCTGCCGGCAACCTTTATGGCGTTACATCGATTGGCGGCGATCTTAACTGCCAGCCGGTAAACGGCTGTGGAGTGGTGTTCAAGCTCACTCCTTAGCGACCGTCTGGGCAAGCAACGCAATGGAGACGATCAATAAGAAACATGAAGACCACACCGCTCGGCTAAACACATTCACCGCTAGCGATTCGATGAGTTTTGGAGGAGAAGATCATGGGCAAACAAACTTCAGTGAAATCCAGAAAGTTGATTTGCATGGCGGCTCTGACATCATTTGTTTTCGCCCCGGCGGCCCCGCTGGCAGCAAGTGGTATGTCGATCGAGTGCACGGCAATGACAACAACGACTGTCAATCACGCCAGCACGCGTGCAAGACCATCTCAAATGCAATTTTGCTCAGCTTGCCGGGTGATGCAATCTTCCTCGCCGCCCCGACCTACCGAGAGAGTCTCTCGATCCCATTCGGCTTGAAGATTTTCGGTTCTGGGGCTGCCACAACGATTATTGACGGCGGTGGCTTCAGCCAGGTCATTGTGGTTGGCTCCACTCCAAGATCTCAAGTCACGCTTTCAAAGATGACTGTGCGCAATGCCGCTGGACAGTCAGACGGTGGCGGCATCTACAACTGCTTCGGTACGCTGACGGTAATCGACAGCATCATCACCGAAAATAGGATCACTAGCGGGAATGGCTCCTTCGGTTACGGCGCCGGCATCTACAACTGCCCCGGCAGCACTCTGACAATCATAAATACCACCATCAGCCGCAATTCGGCGCGATGGACAAGCAGGGCGACATCGCGATGGGGATCAGCGCATCGCGCCACAAGACTCGGTGGTCCCGTAGAGGTTGCCAGCTGGGTCCTGAATTACGCCCCGGCGGGAAAACCGCCGTCCGAGCCATTGCTAAAGTTGTACAGCGTGGTGAAAGTTTGCGCCTGTGCCATAGCTCCGAACACAAGCACGATCAGGAGCGTCGTTACATGCATTCTGTTAGCTAATAGGACCGTGGTACAAAGCTGCCGTAGCGGACCTACAATTCGTGTGCTGGTTCTGTGGACTTGTCTCATCTCAACCATCCCGTCTCCGCTTTTTGGTGCAGAGCAAAAAGAACTCGCGCGAAAAGGTCAATTGGCTTGTTTATTTCACCCTAGTCCTGCTGACGCTCATAAGCCCCCATGTCGCAACCACCCGTGTCCTCTTTGTCGGGGCGTGGCTTGCCGCGTTGATCCGTCTTCAGAAGATGCCCCTGGCCGTCAGTGCAACCGCTCGGGTTGCCGCTATCAATCGCCGGGCTTCCCGGAGGCAGAGCCATGGTCTTTGTCGGTCCGCCGTTATTCCGTAAATTCCCGAGCTTGGGATCGGTGTCGTTCAGATCACCGGGGCCGTTGAAATTGCAGCTGTTGTCGCTGCTGAGGTTGTAGCCATTCGAGGCTACATGGCCGTGACAATTTCCCCCGGTATTATTGGCAACAATACTGTTCTGCAGCACCACCGTGCTTCCCTTGATGTTGAAGATGGCGCCGCCCTTACCTTCGCGTGCGATATTCCCGCTGAACGTGCTGTTGTTGATCACCAGTGTTCCCGCCGACTGGAATAACCCACCATTCAGGATGCCACCGGCGGAGCCCTTGGAGCGGCTGCTATTCCCACTGAAGGTGCTGTTGGTAATGATGAGAGTGCCGTAGTTGGCGATGCCGCCGCCCCTATGCTTGCGCGCGACGTTCCCACTGAAGGTGCTATTGACTATCGTCAGCAGGCCACCGTTGCAGATGGCGCCGCCTACTTCTGCACTATTCCTGCTGACGGTGGTATTGATGAGGGTCAGTGTGCTGTCGGGGCAGTTGTAGATGCCGGCGCCGTAGCCGAAGGCGCCACCCCCGTGGTGGATTCGATTCCCGGTGATTACGCTGTCGATTACCGTGAGGGTGCCGAAGCAGTTGTAGATGCCACCGCCGTCTGCCTGTCCACCGCCATTGCGGAAGGTCATCCGGGACAGCGTGACCGGGACTTTGGGTTCAGAGCCAACGACAGCGACTTGGCTAATACCGCCGCCATCAACAATCGTTGTCTTCGCACCGGAACCGAAAATCTTCAAGTTGAACGGGATGTAAAGACCTTCGTGATACGTCGCGGGGGCGACGAAAATGGAATCCCCCGGTAAGGTGAGCAAAAGAGCATTCGAGATGGTTTTGCACGCGCGCTGGCGTGAGCTGCAGTTGTTGTTGTCATTGCCATGCCTCCCATCGACATACCAACTGCTGGCCAAGGTGGCTGGCACAATGGCAAACAATGTCAGCGTTGCAACACAAATCAGTTTCGATTTCATCTTTCCTCCCACTCTGTGGATCATTCATTCGTGTGACGCACTGCGCTAGGATTGCACTCCCGGGAATCAGCCCGGCACAGCTGCCACCTTGGCCGATTGTTCGCGTAGTGTCAATGCTTCGAGCCTCATTTGTCTCTCATCAGGCTGTCATCCGTGACGTGGGAACTGCTTGATTGTCAAAAGTTTGTCAAGGCTGTAAAAAGCTTGTCAACAAACTGCAGGTCGCGCATGAATTCGGAGAATTTGGGACATAATTGTGGTCGTTTTAGGGCTCAGTCAGGAGGTGGGATTCCTGGCATCGGGAGCTTCCCGCTCTGACGTGAGGTCGAGATTCAGGAGCGATGGCGATGATGGCGGAGCACTGGATCCGCGAAAGGCTTGTTCAGTTAGGGCCCTTCGTCGTTGACACCGCGACTGGTGAGGTGAGGAAGCACGGCGAACTCATTCGCATAACGGAACAGCCCACGCGCATTCTTCTCGTGCTGATGGAGAAACCCGGCGAAATCGTCAGCCGGGACGATATCCGCGCAAAACTTTGGCCCAACAATACCAACGTCGAATTCGACCACAGCATCCACGCGGCTATTAATAAGCTGCGTCACGCCTTGGGCGATTCGCCAGAGCAGCCCAGGTTCATCGAAACTGTCCCTCGGCGTGGTTACCGGCTCATCGCCTCAATTACGCCGGTGATAGCATCTGAAAGCCCTGAGCAGTTCACCTCCACGACAAAAATCAGTCGGCCTCCGGCGTGGCAAAACAGGACTGGGATTCTTATCGGTGGAGCTCTGTTGGCAATGTTCATCCTCTTGGCTGCAGTGATGCTGCAGTTCAAACCGAAGTCAGGATCCCAAGCCGGAAGTGCCAGCCAGCCGAGTCTTACCGCATCCGTTCCCCGCAGAATTGCAATTCTCGGTTTCAGGAACTTATCAGATCGCAAGGAGAGCGATTGGCTCTCGACAGCTTTTTCCGAAATGCTGGCTAGCGAACTTGGAACGAGCGCCGACCTGCAGCCAGTCTCGGGCACAGACGTCGCGCAAATGGAACGGGAGCTTTCGATCTCTGACGCCGACTCTTATACAGAGCAGACACTGCACAAAATTCAGCAAAACCTGGGAACCGAACTACTGCTCGTAGGATCATTCTTGCCAATCGGCAGAGGCAATCCCCAAGATCGAATCCGTTTCGATGTACGTCTTTTGAATGCCGGCACTGGTCAAACGGTGGCAACCATTTCTGAAACAGGTACAGTGTCGGATCTTTTCGACCTCGTGTCGGACGCAGGTCTTCGTCTCCGTGTGCAGCTCGGAGCTACCCCGCTGTCGAGCTCAGAGCAGGCTGAAATACGCCGGTCCATGCCCGTGAGTGGGGCTCAACTTCTTTACTTCTCGGGCTTAGAGAAGATCCGTAACTTCGATTACAAGGGCGCCCGAGAGACTCTAACTAAGGCCGTAGCGTCTGATGCCAAGAGTTCTTTGGCGCACGAAGCCCTCAGTATAGCGTACAGCGCTAGTGGTTATGAATCGCTGGCCGCGAAAGAAGCCGCGCTCGCATTTGAACTCGCCCACGGTCTCACATACGAACAAGGGCTGCAGGTGGAAGGGCGCTACTACGAAACGAAGCACGCTTGGTCTCGAGCGGCAGAAGCCTATCAAAGGCTGTGCAGTCTCTCGCCCCACACGATAGATTTTTCGCTACGCTTAGCACATGTTCAGGTCCTCGACGGCAAACCGAACAATGCCATGGCGACCCTGCAACATTTACGCGCTTATCCGAGAGCAGCAAAGGATCAGGCCCAAATCGACCTGGCGGAAGCGTCCGTTTACCAGGAATCAGGAGATTCCAAAAAAGAACTCGCCGCCGCAAAGGAGGCTGCGAGGCTGGGAGAACAGGCCCATGCTCCCCTGGTGGTTGCTCGGGCACTACGCATGCAAGGAGTCGCCTCAGAATATTTAGGCGACAACACTCACGCCCTGGAAAATGAGCATCAAGCCGAGAGCATCTTTAAGGCGCTGCAGGATCCTGGGGGGCTGATGGACACGCTTATTGACGAAGGCGACGTACTCAGCGATCTGGGAGACATGACGGCGGCAGAAAGCGTGTGGCAAAGATCCGCTGAGATCGCACGTAACACGCAAAGCAAAATAAATGAGGCTGTCGCCACCAATAATCTGGGAAATGCCCTCCTAGGACGCGGAGAATCCGAGCAGGCTCTCCGCATGTACAGGCGTTCCTACGAGCTGTTTGTAGAAACTGACTATAAGACCGGGCGAGCCATCTCGCTACTAACCATCGGGGACGCATTGCAAAGCGAAGGTCGTTTGCAAGAAGCAAGGAAGTACCATGAGCAGTCTTTGCAACTGTCGACGCGGATCGCAAATCAGGAAGTGCGGACTGAGGCTCTGGAGGCTTTGGCCGGAGATCTAGCCGACCTCGGGTACTCCGACCAGGCGAAACGAATTGCCCAACAAGCAATTAATGCCGCCCAGGTGACTGGCGATAAACCTACCGAGAACACAGCCCTGCTGCATCTGGGCCAGATATTAGCGGCGCAGGGTTCTCTGGCAGAAGCGCAATCCACCTTACAAAAAGCGGCTGAGAACGCCACAGCTCTGGGTAACAAGAGTCTACAGGCGGCGAGCCATAGGTGGCTGGCAGAGACTCTTGCGTTGCAGGGCGATACGGCAAAAGCTCGCGCCAACTACCAACAGGCTCTAGCGCTCGCCCAGAGCAGTAAATCCAGCATCGAGGAAAGAGAGACGCGCTACGATCTGGCGCAACTTGGGCTGGACGATAATCAACCGGCGGACGCGAGAGAGACACTGCAACAATTGCAAACCCAGCTGAAGTCCATTCCGAATATAAGTGCTGAACTTGAGTGCTTGATTCTGCAAGCCAAGCTGGAACTACTGAACAAACAGAATAGTGGCGCACTCAGCACTGCCTTGAGGGCTCAATCTGTGGCGGAGCATCAGGACCGCCTTGACCTGAAGATGTCGGCGGCAGAGGTTCTCGCGAAGGCCGCCGCTGGGTTGCGGAGGTGGACGCAAGCGGACGAGGTGGTCGCCTCCGCCCTGCGGCGAGCCTCCCAGTCGGCATGCATGTCTTGCGAGTTGAAAGCCAAGTTTTTGCAATGCGAAGTCAAGGCTACGGAAGGGACGTCCGACTCATCTCGATGCTTTGCAAACCTTGAAAATACGGCTCGAAGTAGAGGGTTCGGGCGAATCGCTAACCTAGCTGCGTCCAGATTGCGCACTCTGCAAAGCTGAGGGTAATCGATGCGGGACAAAGGCTGAGCCCTGGTGTGCGATTTCTCTAGGCAGCGTAGCTAGGAGTCTTGCAGAATGATCTGTCTCGCGTTACGATGAGACGATCGTGAGCTTGAGCTTCTTCGTCAGTTCAATGAATTCCGATTCGAAGGTGGTGCCGCAAACACTCTGCTTGTCAACAACTTCCAAACCAAAGTCGATTGAAATCCCATAGCGTCCGCCGCGAACAAAGCGGCTTCCTTCACACGGCTGTATCGAAAGCGAACTCCTGAGGTCCAAGCTGACCGAAACTGTCGCGCCGGTTCGCTTCGCTGCGATTTCTCAAATGACGAAATCAGGCCGTTACGCTCATTGTGGGGTTTTGAGCGTAACCGGGATGTTACGTCAGGTGGCGGTCTCCCCGTGCTCGGTAATGATCATCGAAGGCAACGATGCCGCGCCTATCTATGCCGTTGCGCGGTGAAATTCCATATTGATCTCTTGCGCCGCCTTAATTCCCGACGCGATCGCCCCCTGCATCCATCCATTCCATGGTGAGGCGTGCTCCCCAGCAAACCACACCCTCCCCTCCGGCTTGCATATCTCTGGAAACCATTTCATCTGGCCAACTGGATACAGTGCGTACGCCCCTTGTTGCCAGGGATCGTTAGCCCAGGACTTAGCTATTACGGTTTCCAGGTTGGGCTTCAACCCGGGATGTACTTCGTCCATGTCGCGGATAGCCTGCTCGATCCTGTCAGCATCGCTTAGCTGATCGAGCTGGTGTGCATAGTCTTCGTAGTTGTATGCCTGCAGAAGTCCCCGGCTGCCCGGTTTGCCATATGTGGGATGCCACACTTCGAAGTTCTTTTCGGATGTACCGAATCCGTTTAAGCCTTCGTCCTCCCAATACCGACGCCTGACCTGGTATGTGGTCCGCACACAAGGGCCGTAGTAAATAGTATCGATCACCTTGCGTTTATTAGGTGACCACTGCGGGGTGACTGGGATATGCCTCAGAACGCTATAGGGAATCGTGCAGATCGCAGTGTCAGCTTCCAAGTGGTCCAGCATGCCGGCGTGTCGGCATGAAATGCGTACGCCGCTTTCGCGCCGCTCAATGTGCTCTACCGCACAACCATAGCGGATGACATCGCTAAGTTTGGCCGCAAATGCCTTCGGAAGCTTGTCGTTACCTCCCTTGATTTTCGCCAGCGGCACGCTCAGGTTAACCAGATCCATAATGTAGTCTGCTGCTGAGTCGTTCTCGAAGCCCAGCGATATATAGTGAATCGCATCCTCCGACGCTCCCCGTTGCCGCAGGAAATCCCGCATGCTGATTTCGCTGAAGCGTGCGATTGCGGGCGGCCAATCCTCACGGATTCTATCGCCAATCTGCCTCGCGGCTTCACCGCAATAATGTTCCTGCAAATCCTTCAGCCCAATCGTGCGTTCCTCAGGTGTGAGATCGAGCGGGACAAGAGACATATCCATCGGGTTATCTGCAGGGATCTTGACCCGTTTACCTTTCAGCAGAGCGACTTCAGCCATACCTTTGGGCCGGAAGGGCTCCAGTTCGAGGCCAAAATATTTCACCCATTCGAGCGTAATGTCATGCGTACTGGGAATGCGTCCGGCGCCAGCTTCGGCGTAGAGATCATCCGAAAGTCCTTCGCGGATGGTATGCACTCGCCCCCCAGGATGGAGCTGCGCCTCAAGAATGATAACGTCGTGACCAGTGCGCGTCAGCTCCCAGGCCGCCGCAAGACCAGCTAGTCCCGCTCCAAGGATCGCTGTGCGCTTGGTGCTTCCATCACGCTGCGCGGGCTTCTGTGGCAGCGCCCAATTCAGATTAGAAGATACGCAAAATCCCCCGGCTGCAAAGCTCCCCCACTTCAGAAACTCACGCCTGCCGACGTTCATAGGATGGCATTGTAGTTCTACAGGGAGGTACAGCCAAGCCTGTTCATCTGTCGGTAGTGGCTGAATTTGACCATCTCCCATCTCAGCGCAAGCCAAATTCAGCCACTACCCATCTGTCCCATCGACGGAGCCCTAACTGTTGTTAACAGCGATTACACTCAAAACCCCCGTCAATGATGGCTCCCGCTACCGTTGGATGCCGAGAGCGTTGACGACCCAGTTGCTGCCCCTGAAGCACAAGGTCCGCCAAAAGGATCGAGAAGGCAAGGCAGGCCCAGACAATGGTTTCGTTCGCATGGACGTCGAGATTCTCCCATCCGCCCACGCCGCCGATCACTCGCGCCTCAAGAAAAACTAGTGCGACCGCAAAGCTGCGAGTCATCCATTGCCGGTGCTTCTGAACCTTCCCTTTAAGAATGAACACCACCGCAGTGCCGGTAGTAATCATCCACAACGCGGCGTCTAGCGCGGCGGCAATACTGAAAGATCGGGGATCGCCCATGCGTTCCTGGAAGTACTGGATATAGAAGCCGAGTGGCGCGGCCACGAATACACCGGCAACTTAGATTCGCCCCACCACCCGATGGAGCTGCCTAAAACGATCGCGAAGTCGGTCGGAGAACTGCATCGGGCCCAGCAGCAGAGCGCACGCGCCGGCGATTCCATGTGGCAACAGCCACCACTTAAAGGGTTCGTAGTGCTGCCACAGCGGATCCTTCGGATGCACCAGAAAACTCTCAACGTGAGGGATAACGTAGGCCAACATCAGGCCGACGAAGCCAAACATGAAGATACTTTGGGCGCAACCAGGAGGCGCGCGGAAGCCGACACCCTGTCCGGAATCGATCTGATTTGGTTTCCCAGTTGCCTACGACTCAGCTGAATTGGGAAAATCGCCCATCCAACTGGTTGCTGGCCATCAAGGTATTGTGGAGGATAGCCAATTTTCCAGGCGAGCTGCGTATGTTCGGCTGGAGCGGTGCTCGGAGCCGTCTGACAACTTCACCAGATATTCTCGATTGTCGATGGCTCGAAGTTCCCGGATACATTTGACCCGCAGGATCCGGGAGCGATGAATGCGAAGAAACTGCGCGGGATCGAGTTTCTCTTCGAGAGAATTCATGGTCTCGCGCAACAAATGACACCGTCCGCCACTGTGTAATTCCGCGTAATCTCCCGCTGCCGCGATCCATTCGATGTCGTCGGTAAGCACAACTTGAATCCGGGAACCAATTCGCACGGGAAAACGCGACGGGTACCTAACAGAATCGTGCTGGAGCATCTGCAGGATTCGCTCGGCCATCTGAATCCTGGAACCAGCATCTCCCACCTGCCGGGCTCTTTGGACGGCCGCGCTAAAGCGTTCGTCGTCGACGGGTTTAAGAAGGTAGTCCAATGCGTTGACCTCGAACGCTCGCAAAGCATGCTGTTCGTAAGCGGTAAGAAAAATGACGGAGGGCAGATGCTCCCGCGGCAAAGCCCGGAGAACTTCAAACCCATCCATGCCAGGCATTTGCACATCGAGAAAGACAACATCCGGAGAGAGCTCGAGAATCTTCCCGACAGCAGACGCACCGTCTCCGTACTCGCCGACAATTTCCACATCTTTGAACTTTTGCAGCCGGAGTCTGACGCCGCGTCGTGCCAGCGGCTCATCATCCACAATTACTGCGCGCACGTTGCTTCCTCTACGTTTTGGGCAATTCTTCGGAAAGGCAACTCGATGATTACGTGACAGCCACCTGCTTCCGGCCATTGCAACGTGAAGCGATGGTCATCGCCGTACAGCGTCTCCAGTCGTTCGGCGGTATTTCTCAAGCCAATTCCATTTCCATTTTCGTTTGGTGTTTCACCACCTCGGGTTCCAGAATTCCCGATGACAATCTCCAATCTGTCAACCCGAAGCGCACTGGCGATCGTGATCCTTCCCCCTTTAACCAGTGGCACTACGCCATGGCGGACTGCATTCTCCACTAGGGGCTGCAGCAACATGCTGGGTACCAGGGCATCCAGAGTATCAGAAGGAATAGTCAAATCGACTTGCAACCGCTCCCCCAGCCGGGTCTGCTCGATGGCAAGATATCGTTGCGTAAACGCGATCTCCTGAGAAAGCCTTATCTCCGGCATCACTTCGTTGTCCAGGCTTGTGCGCAAAAGCTCCCCGATCTGGGCCAGCATGCGGGTTGCGGCGGGAGCGTTCCCATCGAGAACGAGCGTGGAAACCGCATTCAGCGAATTAAACAGAAAGTGTGGATTCAACTGATAACGCAAGGCACTGAGCCGCGCCTCGCGGGCCTCGGTTTCGGCACGCAGCAGGCGCTCTCTTTCCTCTGTTGCTTGCTGCCATTGCTTAATACTGAAGTACAGACTGCACCAGAGGAAGAGAACAACCGAAAACTGTAAGGAGTTCCCGGCCAAATCCTTCCAATCTACTGTTCGGAAACGTAACACAGTGAGTTCGGCTGTGAACGCGCCGATCGTGCCTACTACCAGCGACCAAACCGACGCCTTCAACTCCAAAGCGAGCCATGGAAGCGAACGTCGCAATAGCGATCGACAAATGGGACGCAGAACCAAACTGCCAAGGAACATGAAAACCATAGCGACGGTTTGGTCGCGCAGCGTTCCAGGGCGGGTTATGTCGGGGATACATGCGACCAGCACCAGCACGTAAAGGGAGGTCCATCCCATCGCCTGAAGACGCCAGTACGAGGGGAACTGCAATGGGGGCTCATTTGCCATGAACAGCATTCTAGCGCAGGAGCGCTCCTGCCCAGCCTCGGTCTATCGCCCCAAACCGGCAGTTCGTCGCATAACTCATGCGGCCCACGGACAAGGCCAAACAGCAGGGCCCAATCTGCGGTAGTTTGCTTTCTAAAAGGAGCCAGATCCGATGAGAGGAGTTACCGCAAGAATCGTCGAGTTTAAGCCAAACGCACCTGGCATCATGTGCGCACTCCAAGACGACAGCGCTGCCCCACTGGCCGCGACACAACCAACACTCTCACTGCCGCCTCTGAAGTTCTGGCCGATCATCGCCGCGGTTGGCCTGCTCGTCTTTGTTCTCATGGTCGATGGTGCCGTTATTGTCGTAACCCTCCACCTCATCGGTGAGCCCACGTTCAAGGCCATGCCGTGGACCGTCCTTTACTTCGGACACACTGGCATGCTCCTGGCTGCGCTGCTTTGCATCGCGCTCCTCGGCCACGGTCGTTTCCGCGAGTTCGGCTTCAAAGCTCCCGCGGATAATCGATATGTCTACACCGCCCTGCTCTTCGGCGTCCTCTTCGGGATCGTGATGACGGCCGCCGATTACGCGCATAACATCATCGCCCACCTGCCGCCGGAGAACTTTTTCTTATCCTCCACCAACCTAGCCGGCTCGTTGACCTTCGCAGGTCTATACGCCGGCACGGTCGAGGAAATCCTCTTTCGCGGTCTGCTCGTGACCTTCCTCGTCCAGCGCATGTCGGGACGCCTCCGCCTCGGTCGCTTCGATCTCCACGTCGCCGGCGTCATTGTTGCCGTGCTCTTTTCCCTGGCACATCTGCGATCCTTCTGGACGGAGTCCTTTCCTGTCGCCGCCAGCCAGCAGGCTTATGCCTTCGTTTGGGGCGTCATATATGCCTACTGGTATGAGAAATCGGACAGCCTGCTCCCCTCAATCATCGGCCACAACGTCGGAAACCTTGTGGAATACCTTTTTGCCTTCCTGATGGTCTGGCGTTGGTCGTGAAATTAAAGACTCTTTAGAGGGATTCTAGACACGGGTTGCCGGGTGGTGGAGCGCTTCTTCGGAGGCGACGGGCGTCCTTAGGTGAGTATGGAGTCGTCGAGCCGTTTGCGGCGGAAGTCGGCGACTTGCTGCACGAAGGCCATGATCAGCGGATGCGGGTTGTCCTCGCGCGACGAAAGTTGCGGTTGGAATAACGTCGCGATGAAAAACAAGTGCGCCGGCGATTCGATGGCGCGGCATTCTTCGTTGGAGCCGCGGGCCACGACCGGGAAGCCCGCTTCCATAGCCATCCATTCGAACTCGGGGTTCAGTTCGTAG
>Ga0116225_1000792_pt1 | contig 23739 bp, 20 predicted proteins | sample Sb_taG_8_FD_88968 | JGI IMG/M metagenome (GOLD analysis project Ga0116225, IMG submission 88968) | Peat soil microbial communities from Weissenstadt, Germany - Sb_50d_c_BC metaG | ecosystem: Environmental > Terrestrial > Soil > Wetlands > Peat | place: Germany: Weissenstadt | collected 2010-09-21 | reverse complement strand
GGAATCGTCTGCACCTGGAGCAAGTCAGGCGGCACCGGCGAGCTTTACATCGGCATCTCCACGCTCTTCTCCTGGCGCGACGCCCAGCCCATCGACAAGTTCGCTGGCGACAAGCCGACGACCGTCGACGGGCATCCGGCCGACGCAGGCGGGCCGAACAGCAAAGTTCCCTACGCCACCGTGCATGTCGCCGTCGCTGGACTGAACGATCCGGCGGTGGAGCTCCGCGCTCCTACTCTGGCCGTGGCGCTAAAGCTCGCGCAGACGGTGCTGCCGAGGCTGCTAGCGATTCCCGCCACGGGCTAGCCGGTCAGTGCGTACGGCCGGGCCGGGCGGGTCGCGTTGCCAGTTCCGGCCGCAGGCTCTACCTTTCGCGCATGCACGGCGTTGACCGGACCACCGAGCAGATGATCCGTTCCGTTCTCGCCTATGCGGAGAACCGGCTCCGGCTCGACCCGGTGCCACTGGACCGGGGATCACGCGATCCCGCGGCTCTGGACTACGCGCTGGCCGATCTGCTCGGTGCCGAAGGGCACGATCCCGATCAGGTGCTCGGCGTTTATGCCGCGACCCTGGCACCTGCGGTGATCTCGGCGGACAGCCCGCGGTTCCTCGGCTTCATCCCGGCGGCACCGACCAAGGCGGCGCTGCTCTTCGACATGCTGGTGTTCTGCGCGTCCATTCAGGGCATCTCGTGGCTGGAAGCCGCTGGTGCTATCCACGCCGAGAACAAGGTGCTCAGGCTGATCGCCGACCAGGCCGGCCTGCCTGCCTCGGCCGGCGGATGCTTCGTCTCCGGCGGGTCGGCAGCAAACCTCTCGGCCCTGGCGGTAGCCCGCGAGCAGGCCAAGGGGCGCTTCGCCGCGGAAGCTCCCCACCTGCCTCAGCCGCGCTGGCGCGTGCTGGTCAGCACCGACGTGCATTCGTCGGTCATCAACACCCTGCGGCTGCTCGAGCTTGATCCGCTGGTGGTGCACTCCGCTGGGCACCGGCTTACCGGCCCGGACGCGCGAGCAGCGATCGAGGCCGACGGCGACCCATCCTCGATCGCGGCGGTGGTGGCGACCTCGGGTACCACCAACGCCGGCATCATCGACGACCTGGCCGGGCTGGCCGCGGTCGCGGCCGAACTCGGCGCCTGGTTCCACGTGGACGGCGCCTACGGCGGCGCCGGCCTGTTCGCGCCCAGCGTGCGGCACCGGTATCAGGGCGTCGAACAGGCCGACTCGTTCGTCGTCGATCCGCACAAATGGCTGTTCGCGCCGTTCGACTGCGCCGCGCTGATCTACCGCGATCCGGCCCTGGCGCGACCGGTGCATGCTCAGGACGCTTCCTACCTCGATGTCATCCACGACCGGCCGGGCGAGTGGAATCCGACCGATTACGCCCACCATCTGACCCGGCGGGCACGTGGCCTGCCGCTATGGTTCTCGCTCTGCGTGCACGGCGTGCGAGCGTACTCGGCAGCGATCGAAGCGGCCATCACCCTGGCGCGGGATACGGCCGCGGAGATCGCCGGGCGGAGCTACCTGGAGCTGATCAGGGAACCTGACCTGTCCGTGGTGCTGTTCCGCAGGCACGGCTGGGGCCCGGACGACTACGCGCAATGGGCCGCCGGGCTGCTCGATGATCAGGTGGCGTTTATCCCGCCATCCGCATGGGAGGGTGAGACAGTGGGCAGGTTCGCGTTTTTGCACCCCCATACGTCAATGGATCTGGTCAAGACTGTCCTGGATCGGATGGCCTGAGCCCGCGCCGGGGTAGGACCGACCGATGGCCTGACCGGCAGCACGGCCGGAACGCGAGGAGGACCCAGATGACCGCTTCCGCAGCGAGTCCGGGCCCAACCCACTTCGACTCCGATCGGGAGCGCGAAGACGCCCGGCGGGTCGCCGCGCGCCATGAGGTCGCGCTGCGTTCCCTCGGCCACCCGAATGCCCTCGCCAGGCAGTTCGACTTCACCGACGACAGCTTTGAATGGCGGCGGCTTTTCTCCGAGGTATTCGGCACGTTCCTGCTGGTATTTGTCGCGGCTGGCGGCCCGATCGTCAACGCGAGATTCGGCGGCAACGTTATTTCAACCGCGGCACTGGTGATCGCGCCGGGCCTGATGGTGCTCGCCATCATCCTGTTCATGGGCGCGGTGTCCGGCGCGCACCTCAACCCAGCGGTGACCATCGCCTTCACGCTGCGGACCGACTTCCCGCTTCGCCGAGTCCCGCTCTACATCATCGCCCAGTTCGCTGGTGCGGTGCTGGCTACCCTGACACTGATCGCGCTGGTCGGGAAGCAGGGCACGGCCGGCCTGACGCTGCCAGGACATGGCATCTCCACAGTCGGGGCGATGCTCTGGGAGGCGGTGCTGACCGCCGGGCTGGTCAGCGTCATCCTCGGCACCGCCTCGGGAGCGCAGCAGATCGGACCGATGGCGGCCATCGCAGTCGGGAGCTACATCGCCCTGGCCGGCCTGATCGGCGCCCCGGTCAGCGGCGCTTCGATGAACCCGGCGCGATCGCTCGGCCCGGTCCTGGTGCTCGGCGACTGGACGTCCTGGTGGGCTTACCTGGTCGGCCCGCTGATCGGGGCGATGATCGCGGTCGGTTTCGCTTCCATCCTGCGCGGCCGCGGCGGCGGCGTCTTCAGCCAGCGCGCGGCGCAGGGCACGCTGGGCAGCGGATGGGTGCCCGGCCCGATCGGCACGTCGCCCGCGCCCGAGCGGCCGGAGCCTGAGCAGCGGGAGTCCGGTGCACCCTAGCTAACGCGGTGATCGGCCCGACTCGGTAAATTGCTGGTATGACGCAGCAGCCCCTAACCCTGATGGCGGTGCACGCCCACCCCGATGATGAGGCTTCGAGCACCGGCGGCGTGCTGGCGAAGTACTCCGACGAGGGCGTCCGGACCATCGTTGTCACCTGCACGAACGGTGAATTCGGCGACGGCCCGCAGGGTATCAAGCCAGGCGATGACGGCCATGACACCCGCGATGTCGCCGAAACCCGGCTGGCCGAGCTGGCCCAGGCGTGCAAGCACCTCGGCGTTACCGAGCTGGAAACTCTCGGCTACCACGATTCAGGGATGCCCGACTGGGAGTACCAGCAGCGGCCAGAGGCGTTCTGCAACGTGCCGCTTGACGAGGTAGCCGGTCGGATCGGCGCCATGATCGAGCAGTACCGACCGCAGGTCGTGGTCACCTATGACCCGGACAGCCTCTATCAGCATCCCGATCACGTGCACGCCAGCCGGACCGCGATCGCCGCGGTGCACAGCACCGGCATCCCGGCGAAGCTATACCTGACCGCGATGCGGCGCAGCGACTGGCAGAAGGTCTGGGACGCGCTGCGGGCCGAGGGCGCCGAGGTTCCTGACTGGGAAATGAGCGAGGAAGACCAGCGCCGGATGCTCGAATCGGAGCAGCGGATCACCACCACGGTGGACATCAGAAGCGTCCTCGACCGCAAGCGGGCGGCGCTGCTCGCGCATGCCAGCCAGATCAGCGATTCCTGGTTCAGCAAGATCCCGACCCACGTCGCCGAGTCGGCGTTCGGGCAGGAGAATTTCATTAGGGCGCTTAACGAAACCCAGGCGTCAGTCCCGGAGGCTGACCTCTTCGCCGGACTTCGCTAGTCGGCTGGCGTCCCGGTTCTCGCTGGCCGGGCACCGCCGGGCGAAGGCCGCCACGGCGAGAACGCCAGCTGGCGGCAGCGTCACCAGCGCCGGGAGCTGATAGCGCCAGGAGAACTCGAAGACATCGGACATCAGCAGTACGCAGGTGCCGCAACCGAAGAACAACAGGCAGGCCAGCGCCAGCTGCCTGCGCACCGGGTCGGTCCGGCCCCGGCCGGTTCGCCAGCCAGCCAGCACCGATCCAGCGAAACCAGCGAGCACGCAGAAAGCGAGCAGCGGACCCGGCGTGAAGCCGCCGCCAAGCTGATAGGAGCGCAAGAATTCAGCGACCGGGCGCCAGACAGCAGGTTTGCCGCCGCCGAACCGGGTCCCGGCCGCCAGCACCACCTGGCGGGAGGCGTGCGGCGGGTAGTACGGGTAGCTGGTCTGGAATTGCCAGCGGGAGATCGGCGCATCACCCGGACTCGTGGTTCTAGTCAGCGCGAACAGCTTCACCGAGTCGCGGGCGATGGCGGCGAGCACCCGTTGCGGCTGCTGCGCGAGCACCCGGTGGTTGAAATCGGCGACCAGGTGAGACGCCCGCGCCTTGAGCGGGCCGACATAGTAGGGCACCCGCGGTGACAGCGGGTTGTGCTCTAGGCCGTCCGGACCGAGCGCGCGCTGCGCCGGGGTCGGGCACAGTGCCCGCTCAGCCGCGGGAAGGCTAAGGGTGGCGCAATCGGCCGCGGCGGCCATCCGGCCGTAAGTGGTAGTCACGCCGGAATGCGACAGCCAGAAGTGGCCGGTCCCGACGTAGGCCGCGGTGCTGTAGGCCAGGATCGGCAGCACGAAGGCTGCGGTCAGCACGGCTGCCCTGGTGAGCAGCCGGCGCCAGCCCGCCCGCAGCGCGACCAGATAGACCAGCGCGGGCAGGATCAGGATCTCGCCGACCTGGCGAAAGGTAGCGCAGGCACCGAGGATCAGGCCGGCCGCGATGATCGCGGGAAGCCAGCCGGTCAGCTTCGGTGCGCTGCGCGCGCTCGTCGGCCGAGCGGGCGCGGCGAGCAGGACGGCCAGGCCGGCCACGATCAGGGCCTCGAACCAGACGTCGGGCATGATCGTCTGCTCGATCTGGAGCTGGTAGGCGTCGAGCAGGATCGGGGCGATGGCGAGGGCGGCGAGCCAGCGCGGGGTGCCGCGGCGGAGCAGGACGAGGTAGAGGGTGACCGCGATCGCCAGACCGACCAGGTGCTGGATGACTGCGACCGCGTTCAGGTTGCCGACACCGAGGATCAGCCGCAGCGGTACCCGGTACCCGACCGGGTCGTTCCCCCCTGCGTGGTACAGGTACCTGACGGTGTCGATGTAGAACAGGACCGGCCGGTAGGCGAGCTGGGTCAGCACCCGGAGTACCAGGCCGGCGGTCAGCAAGATGGCGGCCAGCCAGTGCCTTCGGAGCACGCTGGGTACGCTCGCCGCTGCGGCCCGCAGATCTCGCCGTCGGCGCTGCATCGGAAGAACTACACCGCCGGGCTGGCGAGTTCCGGCAGTTCGTCGCGCTGTTCACCGGCCGGGCTGCGGGGGGAGCGGCTGAACCTGTAGCTGAGTACCGCGGCGATCCCGAGTGCGCCCGCCGGCGGCAGGGTGACCAGGGCCGGCAGCTGGTAGCGCCAGGAGAACTGGAAGACGTCCGACATCAGCAGCAGTGCCGCCCCGGAGCCGAAGAACAGCAGGCAGGCCAGGGTCAGCCGGCGCCGGGCCGGCGGAGACCTGCGGGCGAGCACGAGCAGTGACCCAGCCAGCCCGGCCAGCGCGAAGATCAGCATCGCCGGACCAGGGGTGTAGCCGCCATCCAGTTGGTAGCGGCGCAGCGCCGCCGCGATTGGCTTGTCGACCTGCGGCGCTCCGCCGTAGCCAGCAGCCAGCGGCTGGTAATTCACCGGCCCGTGGGTTCGCGGCAGGCCGACGAAGATGATCCCGTGGCGAATCGTTATCCAGGTCGGATAGGTGGGATAGAAGTCCTGGAACTGCCACCGGGAGATCGGGGTGCCGCCCTGGCTTGACGTCCTGGTCAGTGCGAAGAGCTTGATCGTGTCGCTGGTGATCGCCGACAGAACTCGCTGCGGCTGCTGCTCGACCACCGCGCGGTTGAAGCTCGCCACGATCGCGTACCGGTTCATCCCGGCCGGGGCAACGAACGACTTCAGCGGCGAGGCAATGTCGTGATCCAGCCAGTCCTCGCCGAACGCTCGCTGGCGGGCGGTCGGGCAGAGCGCGCCCTCGTAGGTCGGCAGCTTGAGCGTGGCGCAGTCGGCGGCGACCGCCATCCGCCCGTAGCTGGAGATGCTCGGGGTCGCGCTGGCCAGCCCAAACTGACCGGCGATCAGATAGGAGCCGGCGCTGTAACCGAAAATCGGGACGATGAAGGCCGCGAACAGCACAAAGGCCCTGGTGACCAGCCGCTCCCGGCCGCCGCCCAGGGCGACCAGGAAGAGCAGGGCGGGCAGGATCAGGATCTCGCCGACCTGGCGGACCGTGGCGCAGGCACCGAGGATCAGGCCGGCCACGATGACGGCCGACATCGCGGAGCCGGTCAGGGCACGCCACAGGCGGGCGACCGCAGCTGCCCAATGGGCCGCAGCCAAAGCGGCGGGTGGCCCGTCGCCGGCCGCGGCGAGCGCGGCGGGCGGACCGTCGCTGGCCGATGCATCGCTGGCTGTAGTGGCGGTGGCGGGTCGGGTGCCGGCGGCTGCGGTGGCCGCTGCCGTGACCGATGGACTTTCCGGGCCTGTCGCCATGGCTGGCCCGCCCCGGCTGCCCGGCTCGCCCGCAATGGGCGCGGCCGCGGGTGCGGCTGCCATGCCGTCGGCGCGCACGGCGAGCAGGGCGACGATGGCGACCACGATCAGGGCCTCGAACCAGACGTCGGGCATGATCGTCTGTTCGATCTGGAGCTGGTAGGCGTCGAGCAGGATCGGGGCGATGGCGAGGGCGGCGAGCCAGCGCGGGGTGCCGCGGCGGAGCAGGACGAGGTAGAGGGTGACGGCGATCGCCAGGCCGAGCAGGTGCTGGATGGCTGCGACCACGCTCAGGTTGCCGACCAGGAGAATCAGCCGCAACGGCACCTTGTAGCCGACCGGATCAGCGCCCGGGTATGCGTTATATAGGTATTTCAGCGTGTCGACATACAGCAGAGCCGGCCGGTAGGCGACCTGCGCACCGATCCGCAGTACCAGCCCTGCGGTCAGCAGGATGGCGGCAAGCCAGTGCCTGCGCAGCGAGCTCGCGACGCCAGCCGCCGCGCCGCGGTGCTCGGCTGGGTGCCGCAGCCCGCCGGTCATTTCGCAGGTGCGGCCAGCTCCGGTGCTCGCTCGGACACGGTGTCAGCTGAAGCCGGCCGGCGGGATCTCCGGGCAAAGGCAATCAGGACACCGATGCCTAGCGCGCCGGCTGGCGGGAGGGTTACCAGCGCGGGGAGCTGGTAGCGCCAGGTGAACTCGAACGCATCGGAGATCGCGAGCACGGCCGCCGCGGTGCTGAAGAACAGCAGGCAGGCCATGACGAGCTGCTGCCGCACCGGGGTCAGGCGGCGGCGAGCGAAGATGAGCAGCGAACCGGCCAGACCGGTCAGCGTGAAGAGCAGCAGCAGCGGCCCAGGGGTATAGCCGCCATGCAGCTGGTAGCCGCGCAGGAAGGCCGCGATCGGCTTGTCCACCTCGGGCGCTCCACCGTAAGCCGGGTTAAGCATCTCGACCTTCGGTGCTTGCGGCAGGCCGAGCACCGACAGGCCCTGCGGCAAGGAGAGCATGATGGAGTTGTTCTTGATGAAGACGTAAGGCGCGAACGTCTGGTAGCTGGTCTGGAACCGCCAGCGCCAGATGGGCGTGTCGCCGCGGCTGGTGACCCTGGTGACCGCGAACAGCTTGACCCCGTCGTGCAGAATGCCGGAGATCACAAGGGTGGGCTGCTGGAACTCGACCGCCCGGTTGAAATGCGAGACCAGCTTGTTGAAGCTTCCGTCCGGGGCGCCTTCCAGCTCATAGTTCGTGCGGTAGGCCTTCAGCGGCGAGTGAGTATCGTGATCGAGCCAGTCAGGGCCAAGGGCCTGCTGGGCCGGCGTTGGGCAGAGCGGCTTCTCGTACAGGCCAAGCCGCAGCGTCGCGCAGTTGGCGACCGCCGCCATCCGCCCGTAGGTGAGGCTGCTTGAGGATTCGGAGATCCGGAAATGCCCGGTGAGCTCGGCGGCGGCGCTCATGTAGAGCCCGACGGCCAAGATGAAGGCCACGGCCACGCTGGCCGCGTTGACGGCGATCTTGCGCCACCCGCCGCCCAGGGCGACAGCGAAGATCAGCGCGGGCACGATCAGGATCTCGCCCGCCTGCCGCATGCCGGTAGACCCGCCCAACAGCGCCGAGCCGATGATCAGCATGAGCAGGTTCGGCTTTGGATTCCAGAGCAGCACGGCCAGGCCGGCCACGATCATCGCCTCGAACCAGACGTCGGGCATGATCATGTGCTCGGCCTGGAGCTGATACCCGTCAAACAGCACCGGAGCGATGGCCAGGGCGCCCAGCCAGCGGGGGGCGCCGCGGCGCATCATCACGACGTAGATCGTGACCGCGATCGCCAGGCCGAGCAGGTGCTGGATCAGGGTTACCGTGCCGAGGTCCCCGACGGCGAGGATCATCTTCAGCGGGATCTTGTAGGCGACCGGATCGGATCCGGGCCAGGCGTCGTAGAGGTACTTGAGCGAGTCGATGTAGATGATCGCCGGGTGATAGGCCATCTGGACCAGAACGCGGAGCACCAGGCCGGCTGTCAGCAGAGCCGAAGCCAGCCAGTGCCGGCGCACCATGCCCAGCCCCACCGCAGCGAGCACCGCGACGCGGCGCCGTGGCTGCTGGCCGCCTGCCGTCCGGCCGGTCCACGCACCGTTGGCCAGGGAGCGGTCGGCCCGGGCACCATTGGCCGCAGCACTGTCGGCTGGCGCATGGTCGGCCAGGGTGTCGGCGGCCCGGGCACCATTGGTCGCAGCGCTGTCGACCGCGGCGCTGTCGACCGCGGCGCTGTCGGCCGGCGCATGGTCGGCCGACACGTGGTTGGCCGAGCCGTTGTGGCTGGCAGGGCTGGTCACCGGCGGCGGGTCGGCCGCCAGGGGCACGTCGCCGACGGCCGCACCAGACCCCCCGGTGCTGTCAGCTGCTGAGTCACCGGACGCCCCTGGTCCGGTGGCTGGCTGAGGCATTCGCATTGACGGTTGTCCCGATCGTGACTGGCTGTTCTCGGCATGCCACAGCACTCTGGTGGATGCGGTTTCCGTGGAAAACGGGAGCCGCTTCCCACTGCGGCTCCGCCGATAGCGGCGATGCCCGCGAGGCAGCCCGCTAAACCCCGGCCCAGGGACCCCCAGGTGCTGTCCTGGTGAGCCTACCGGACCACGAGAGTCTCGGGCCCCTAAGCTGCCTATCTCTCAGCCTTCTGGGCGCCGGTTCGCCCAGCTGCGGAAAATGTCAGAGGTTTTACCTACCGTGGCGCTTGTGCTGAATGAGGCGCCCGATCGGCGGCTGCTGCCTGAATTGCCCCACCGCCAAGCAGACGAGCTGGCGTGGCGCCAGTTGCGTGACCTAGTCCAGGCTCAGGCGCCACTGCTGAGCGCGCCGCGGCCAGGTCTGCCCGGGCTGTGTGCCGTCTGCCACGGCCCGGCCGCCGTAGGAGGTGCCCGCTGCTTCCAGTGCGACCTGCACTGCCAGCTCGCGCCGGACAGCCTGGCCGATGTTGTCGTGCCGGTGGCATTCGCGATCAAGGGTGGCTCGCACGCGCGGCACCTTTGGCAATACAAATCATGCCGGTTCGGCCCGCCCGCGAGCCCGGCCATGACCGCGGCGGACACCGCTGCCGGGTTACTGCTCGCCTTATTACTTGTCTTTCTGCGCGATCACGGCGCCTGCGTCTGGCGAGCGGCTGGGATGCCAGGGCCGACGCACCTGGCGGTGGTGCCGACCGCCCGTGGCCGGCCAGGCGTGCATCCGCTCCGCGCCCTGATCAACCCCTATCTTGTGACATCGTGGGCCGAGCTGTCAGCCCGACCTGGTGGTCACCCGGTGCGTGATCTCGACCCGGCCAGGTTCACCGCCCAACCGCTGCCCGGCGCCAGGGTGCTGCTGCTTGACGACACCTGGACGACGGGATCGACGGCCCAGTCAGCTGCCATGGCGCTGCGCCATGCCGGGGCCAGGTCGGTGGCAACCGTAGTGCTCGGACGGCATGTCAGCGCCGCCATGCCCGGGTCAGGCCAGCCGGGCTGCGGCGTGATCAGGCCCGGCCAGTGCGGCTTGCGGGGGTCGGCCTCCGGGCTGAGTGAGGTCGGCCCGGAATCGATGCCGTTCCGCCCGGAGCGGTGCGCTGTCCATCGTGGCGACCGGGCCGCCGCCGAACCATAAGGTGGACTAGTGGTCACCGTGTCATCCGCCCCGCCGTCGAGGACGGCTCTTGTCCGCCGCGCCCGGCGGATCAACCGCGAGCTTGCCGCGCTCTACCCCGACGCGCATTGCGAGCTTGATTTCAGCACGCCGCTCGAACTGCTGATTGCGACCATTCTGTCCGCGCAGTGCACGGACAAGAGGGTCAACCTGGTCACGCCGGTGCTCTTCGCCAGGTATCACACTGCGGCGGATTACGCGGCAGCGGACCGGGATGAAGTCGAGAAGATCATCATTTCAACTGGGTTCTTCCGGGCCAAGACGACCAGCATCATCGGGCTCGGTCAGGCCCTGTGCGACAAGTTCGGCGGCGAGGTCCCGGCCAGGCTGCGTGATCTTGTCACGCTGCCAGGTGTCGGCAGGAAGACGGCCAACGTCGTGCTCGGCAATGCGTTCGGCGTTCCCGGCATCACGGTCGATACTCACTTCGGCCGGCTCGCCAGGCGCTTTGGCTGGACCACGTCCGATGACCCGGAAAAGGTCGAGCAGGAGGTGCGGGCACTCTTTCCGCGCTCGGAGTGGACCATGCTGTCGCACCGGCTGATCTGGCATGGCCGACGGGTCTGCCATTCCCGCAGGCCCGCCTGCGGTGCTTGTGTGCTGGCCGGGCTCTGCCCGGCGTTCGGCGAGGGCCCCACCGATCCGGTCGTGGCCGGCCGCCTGGTTAGGGTCGGCCCGTTCTCATGACCGAGGCCGACCGTAACGGGGAGTCACCGGCCCCGAATCAGCCCGGCCAGGCGCCCGGTGAGGTGCACGGCCAGGTCCCTGGCTGGCTCGCTGATCTGGCCCGTTCGGCGGAGCAGATGGTGGTGCCTGACGGGCTGCGGCCACCGCCAGGCAGCGGCCGTCCGTCCGCCATCCTGATCCTGTTCGGCCTCGGCTCCGCCGGGCCTGACGTGCTCCTTGTGCAGCGGAGTACCGCACTGCGCCGGCACGCGGGCCAGCCGGCTTTCCCCGGTGGCGTGATCGATGCCGCCGACGACGGTCCGGCTGCCGCCGCGCTGCGCGAGGCGGCCGAGGAAGCGCAGGTCGAGCCGGGCGGGGTGCAGGTGATCACCGTCCTGCCAGACCTCTACATCTCGCGCAGCGGATTTCGGGTTTCACCGGTGCTGGCCTGGTGGCGCGATCCGGTGCCGGTCGCTCCTGGCGATCCAGCCGAGGTGGCCGCGGTCGCGAGAGTGCCGGTGGCAGACCTTGCCGATCCGGCCCGTCGGCTCACCATCCGTTATCCGTCCGGGAGCACAGGACCGGCCTTCCGGGCCGGCGAGATGCTGATCTGGGGATTCACCGCCTACCTGCTTGACCGGCTGCTGGCGCTTGGCGGCTGGGAACTGCCGTGGGACTCCCGTCGGGTCACCGACCTGCCGCCCGGTGCTTCGCTGACGGGCGTTGATGCCCAGGAACCAACCGCCTGAAGTGGGCTGCGGCGGGCCCGACCTGGGAGTTGCCCGGCAGTGGCGCACCGGCGTGGCCGAGGCCGGATACCGTTAGGAACTGTGCCCGGTGACCTGCTCGACTTGATCCTGATCGCGCTGGCGGCTGCCTTCGCCGTGGCCGGCTATCGCCAGGGGTTCATCGTCGGTGTCATGAGTCTGGCCGGCTTCATCAGCGGTGCGGTGCTCGGCATCTACTTCGCACCTGGCATCGCCGTCGCGCTGTCTTCCAGCCAGAACCTGCAGGCGGTGCTCGCGATCGTCATCGTGTTCGTTACCGCCGTCATCGGCATGCTGATCGCGTCCGGTCTCGGCATCCTGATGCGCTCGCACGTCCGGCCAGGGCCGACGACGGTCCTTGACTCGATCGGCGGGGCTCTGGTGAATGTGGTGGCGATCCTGCTGCTTGCCTGGCTGATCGGCTCTTTTATCGCATACGCCCCGCCGTTCCCCGCCGCCGCCAGGCAGGTGAACGACTCGATCCTGCTCAAGGGCGTCGACCGGCTGATTCCCCGTGGGGTCCGGCCCGAATTCTCGGCTATCCGCAGACTGATGACCACCGAGCCGTATGTGCAGGTCTTCGGCGCGCTGGGCGCGGAGACCGCGCTCAACGTTCCCAGGCCGGATCCGGCCGTACTGCGGTCACCGGCGCTGGCCTGGGCCCGCAACAGCGTGGTCCAGGTTAAAGGCGTAGCGCCAAGCTGCTCGCGGACGATCGAGGGCAGCGGGTTCGTGATTAGCCCGGACCATGTGATCACCAACGCGCACGTGGTGGCCGGAGTCGTCGACGGTCCCGAGGTCTACACCAGATCCCAGACCGGCTATCCGGCTCGGGTGGTCTTGTTCGACCCAAGGAGCGACATCGCGGTCCTTTACGTCCCTGGTCTGCCCGTACCTGCGCTGCATCTGGCCGGGCCCGCTCCGTTCGGCGCCAGCGCGATTGTGGCCGGGTATCCGCTCGATGCCCCGTTCACGGCCGTGCCTGCCAGGGTCGGCCGGGCCGAGCTGGCCTGGGGGCCAGACATCTATCAGACCACCCAGTTGGTCCGCGATGTCTATCCGATCCGGGCCGTGGTGAAGCCGGGTAACTCTGGCGGACCGCTGCTCGCCACCGACGGCGACGTCTACGGAGTGGTCTTCGCGGCGGCCACCTCGGTCGCGGACACCGGCTATGCGCTGACCGACAGCGAGATCGAACCGGACCTGCTGGCCGGCCGGCAGCGCACCGCTGCCGTCTCGACCCGCGCCTGCCAGTAGGCGCTCAGGAGCTGATCCGCAGCCGCAGCTCCGATTCGGAGATCGACGCCAGGCCGGTCTGCTCGATCTTGCTGGCCAGGGCAATTGCCCTCGCCCGGGCTCCGGCCACGTCGATGCCATCCGACCGGTCGTCGGTGTACCCGCGCAGCGCGGCCGCGCCCCGGCGGAGCAGGGCAACGGCGCCGCGGCCGTTGCCGCGCCTGGCGTGAGTCAGCCCGACGGCAAGCTGGGCCAGCCCCTGCCAGAGGTCACGATCAGCCTCGGGGGCCGACTTCCACACCACCTCGAGTACCTCATGCGCGTGGAACGGCCGTCCGGCGTCTATCAGCTCCTGAGCCATGGCCACGGCATCGACCGGTGCCAGGTTCAGCTGATCGGGCATGGCTGGCTCGCCTGCGTCGGCCCGGTGCAGCGGTCTGCCGAGGCCATCCCTGGGCCGGGCATTACGCGGCCGGCCGGCCGGGTCCCGATCACGGTCGCGGCCCTGGTTACCGCCAGGAGCCGGGGTAGACGTCACCGCTCTGGCTCTGGATCGGCAAGCCAGGATCGCAGCTCCAGGTCAAACCGCTCGGGCACCTCCTCATGCGGGAAGTGGCCGGCCCCGTCGATCAGCCGCCACCGGTAAGGTGCGTCCACGTATCTGCCTGAGCCGCGGGCGGCACGAGGCAGTACGCAGCTGTCAAGTGACCCGTGAATCTGCAGCGTGGGCGCCTGAACCTGAGCGTGCATCGCGCGGGCGTACCGCACCCCGTCTGGTCTCAACCGCGACCGGAGCAGCCAGCGATGATATTCGAGCGCCGAATGAGCAACAGAAGGAACGCACATGGCTGCCCGGTATCTGCGCTCGGTCTCCGGATCCGGCCAGCCAGGGCTGGACCAGGCGCCGAGCATCTGGCCGACTCGCTCAGCCCGATCCCGCACCAGCTGCCGCTCGGGCAGGATCGGCAGCTGGAAGCGGATCGCGTGGGCGATGCCACGCCCCTGGCCGAGCGGGTCGGAGAGCACGGCGGCGCGCAGCCGGAGCGGATGTGCGGCGGATACCACCCCCAGCCTGCGCACCACCTTGGGGAAGTATGCCGCCATTGTCCAGGCGATCATCCCGCCCCAGTCGTGGCCGACCACGACGGCGTTCGCCTCGCCGAGCGATCGGATCAGGCCAGCCGCGTCCGAGGCGGCCGTGACCAGGTCATAGCCGCGCGGCGGCTTGTCGCTGCCGCCGTATCCCCTCAGGTCCACGGCGACCGCGCGAAATCCGGCATCGCTCAGCGAGGACAGCTGACGCCGCCAGGTCCACCAGAACTGCGGGAAGCCGTGCAGCAGCAGGACCAGCGGCCCGTCGCCGCTCTCGGCGATATGAAACCGGGTGCCGTTGGCGCTGACCGACCGGTGCGTCCACGGGCCATCGAGGTAGATCGAGGCCTCGCCTCCGGCGGCCATTGCCTACCTGGCTCCCGCCGATCCGGTCACCGGGACGGTGTCGTCCCGCCGGATCAGCGCCAGGTCATCGGAGACCGTGCTGCGAGTCCTGCGCAATCCGGTCAGGCCACGGAACTTGGTGTATCCGATCGCGACAGCCAGCCCGGCGAGCACGATGTAGGTGCCCGCGACGATCAGGAAGGCCGCCCAGGCCCAGATGCCGAGCGCGATGAGCCCGTATGCGAAGGCGAAGGACAGCACCATCAGCACCAGGCAGCCGACGAACGCGGCGACGCCGATCAGCGCGCCGCCGATGCCGAGCCGGCGTGCGTCGGCCTTGAGCTCCAACTTGGCGAGGTCAAGCTCGCACTTCACCAGCTGCGAGACGTCGCTGAGCGCAAGGGCGACCAGGTCGCCTACCGACGCCTGCTCGGTATCCGCTGGGTAGCGCGTTGCGGGATCGGCCATGCTCTCCCCTTTCTCGCTGTCTGGTGTCCAGTCTCGCGCATGCCCGGATCAGCCATTGCCTTGGCATCCCATTCGGGCTCAGCAGAATTCAGTTGCTGCCGGTCAGTGCCGCGCCTGAGCGGTACTGACCAGGCCCGCTGGCAATGCGATCCCGGCAATGCGTTCGGGGCAAATGCGACGAGCCTGGCGTGTCCCCGGGCGCAATGCGCTGAGGGCAAATGCGACGAGCCTGACGAGTGCTGAGGCGCAATGCGTTCCGGAATTATGCGATGGGACTGCGCGCCGCTCGGGCACCCACGATCTGATACAGCACCCAGACAAGCAGACGGCGCCCCTCGTGGAGGCGCCGTCGCTCAGCCACGTCAATCCAGGTTACCAAGCGTGCACCTTCACTGCCGGACAGGTCACCCAGCGTGAGCGCCTATTCTGACCGCTCTGTCCTGCTGGATGCTCCTATCTCGGCCGCCTCCCGCGGCTGGTCGCGCGTGGGTACCCGGTTGCCGTGTCCGGACCACTCGGTCCGTATCTCATTTCTACGACGGATCAGCCGCGTTGGGAAGACCCCAGCGTGATCAATTCGTGATCTTTATCGATCCCGGTGTTCACATGTCGCGTGGCCGGCTCGCGAACAGGAGCACCGGCCAGCCGCGCTCACGGGCCACCCGGCGGAGCTCTCGGTCCGGGTTGACGGCGTGCGGATGGCCGACCGCCTCCAGCATGGGCAGATCGGTGGCCGAGTCACTGTAGGCGAAGCAGTTCGCGAGGTTATAGCCGCGCTCCGCGGCGAGTTCGCGCATCCGCCCCGCCTTTGCCTCGCCGTAAGCGTAGAACTCCATCTCGCCGGTGTAGCACCCGTTGGCCAGCCGCATCCGGGTGGCGATGACTGCTGAGGCGCCGAGCAGCGCCCCGATCGGGCCGACCATCTCCTGGCCGGCGGTGGACACGATGATCACATCGCGTCCGGCCTGGCGATGCGAGTTGACCAGGCCGCGCGCCTCGGTATAGATGATCGGCACGATCGTCTCGGTCAGATGCGCGGTCACGATCTCGGTAACCCGGTCGGCGGACCAGCCGCGACACAGCGTAGTGACCTGCTCCTTGATCCGCTCCATCTGCTGATGATCAGCGCCGCCAACTCTGAAGACCAGTTGCGCGACGGCGCCGCGTACCGCCTGCCCGCGGCTGATCAGGCCATAACGATAGAAGGATGGCGCGAAGGCGAGCGTGCTTGACCGCGAAATAATCGTCTTGTCAAGGTCGAAGAAGGCCGCCGTACCTGCCGTTGTGCCCCCGGCCGGAGTATCCATGGTCCGGGAGCATAGGGGACGGTCATGAATCCTAATCTTTGTTCACCCTGACCGACTGGTAACTTTGACCCGCTGCGCGTAGGATTTCCTGAGTTACGGAACCGCTCTGTCCCCCCGGAGCCGGGCCGTACGGCGACCCCCGCTCTCCCCCCCGGCGGGGGTCGCCCCCTTTGCTCCCCAAGTCGGCCCGGAGGACGTTACTCAGCGGCATCAGCAAGCAGGCGGTCAAGCAGTGCGAGCGAGCCCTGCTTGGACAGCGGCTCGTTGCCGTTGCCGCATTTGGGGGACTGAATGCAGGACGGGCAGCCGGCCGAGCATTCGCAGCCAGCGATGGCAAGTGCGGTGGCGCGCAGCCACTGCGCCGCGGCCGCGAAGCCGCGCTCGGCGAACCCGGCGCCGCCATCGTGCCCGTCGTAAACGAAGATTGTCAGCCGGCCGGTCTCCGGGTGCAGGTCCGCGGACACCCCGCCGACATCCCATCGGTCACAGGCGGCTACCAGCGGAAGCAGGCCGATGGCGGCATGCTCGGCGGCGTGCGCGGCGCCTGCCAGGTCGACACCTGCGCTCCCCAGCTCAGCGCGCTGACCTGGGGAAAGTGTCCACCAGACAGCTCTGGTCCGAAGCGTACGGAATGGCAGATCAAGCGCCTGCTCACCAAGCAGCTGACCGGTTTCCGGCTTCCGGCGGGTAAAGGCAACGACCTGCCTGGTAACAAGGACATCGCCGAAATGGACCGCCGCGGCACCCCATTGCGCCCGGCGATGCTCGGCGCTCACCGCGATGCCGGTCAGCTCCCGCGCCGAGGTGGTGTAACCAGGGTCTGTGTGCTGGACCAGCGCCACGCTTTCGGCCAGGTCCAGGCGGGTGACCAGGTACATCTCGCCCTGGTGCGGGTAGACCGCGCCGGCGTGCGCGAGCACGTGGGCAGATGGCTCGTCCATCGTGCCGACCAGGCGCCCGGTGGCTTCCTCGACGATCCGGACCGGCCGGCCGCAGGTCCCGCGCAGGCCGGTCAGCGGCGTGCGGTGCGCGCTGGTCAGATGCCACCTGCCGCCCCGGTCCCGCAGCGAGCCCTGACCGGCCAGCTGAGCCAGCACCGATGGTGCGGCCGGGCCGAACAGCTCGAGATCGGCGGCGGTCAGCGGCAGCTCGGCTGCGGCCGCGCACAGATGCGGAGCCAGAATGTACGGGTTCGCCGGATCGAGCACGGTCGCCTCGACCGGCCGGTGCAGCAGCGCTTCTGGATGGTGCACCAGATAGGTGTCGAGCGGGTCATCGCGGGCGATCAGAATCGCGACCGCTTCCCTGCCGGCCCGTCCGGCCCGTCCGGCCTGCTGCCACAGCGCGGTCCTGGTGCCTGGCCATCCGGCGATCAGGACCGCGTCCAGGCCGGTGATGTTGACCCCGAGTTCCAGCGCGGTGGTGGTGGCCAGCGCCGTGATCGCACCGCTCCGCAGCGCCTCCTCAAGGTGGCGGCGCTCGTCGGCGAGGTAGCCCGATCGGTACGCGGCAACCCGGTGCGCTAGCTCGCCGAACCCGGTCTCGACCAGCCGGCTCCTGGCGGCCGCCGCTACCGCCTCGGCACCGCGCCTGGACCGGATGAACGCGAGCGCGGGCACTCCGTCGCGCACCAGATCAGCAAGCAGTTCAGCGGCCTCGGCCACGGCGGTGCGCCGCAGCGGCGCTCCGGCCTCACCACGCAGCGCGGTCAGCGGCGGCTCCCACATCCCGAAGGTCATCGGCCCGCGCGGTGCCGCGTCCGCCGTGACCGCCTCGGCCGGCAGTCCGGTCAGCAGTTCCGCGCAGCGGGCCGGCTCGCTGATGGTGGCCGAGGCGAGTACGAAGACCAGGCCGGGGGCGCCGCGGTCCTGATGATGCTCGACCACCCGCCGGAGTCGGCGCAGGACATGGGCAACATGCGAGCCGAACACGCCACGGTAGCCATGGCACTCGTCCACGATGACGTATCGCAGTCGCCGGAGGAACCCGTTCCACCGCGGATGCTGCGGCAGCAGTCCGTAATGCAGCATGTCCGGTGTGGTCAGCAGGTAACTCGCGTGCCTGCGGGCCCAGGCACGCTGGTCCGCTGGCGTGTCTGAGTCGATCACCGCCGCGCGGACGCCGAGTCCGAATCCCCGTCCCAGACCGTGCCCGATCCCCAGGCCCAGTCCGCGGCCTTGCCTGAATCCTGAGCCAGTTCCCTGGCCGAGCCCATGGTCGATCCCCTCGCTGAGCCCGTCAACCAGCTTGAGCTGGTCAGCGGCGAGTGCCCGGGTCGGTGCCAGGTAGAGCGCGGTGCCCCCCTCGCCAATCGCGGTCAGCGCGGGCGCCAGGTAGCCAACCGACTTGCCCGACGCGGTACCGGTGGCGAGAATCACGTTCCGGCCGGCCCTGGCGTGGTCGGCCGCTGCCGCCTGATGCGCCCACGGGTCGGATATGCCACTGCGGTCGAACGCCGCCACCACCTGACCGGGGACCCAGTCCGGCCAGGGCACCCGGACGCCCGGGCGAGCAGGCAGCCGCTCGGCGTAGGTCAGCCGCCCGGAGGCCGCACCGCGGCTCAGGACCGCAAACGCGGCTGGCTGCCGGGCACGCCAGGCAGCCGTCGCGGGCTCATCGGCAGCAAGCGGCGGCGGATCAGGCATGGTGTCTCAGTTTGTCATCGGCAGGTGGAGTGCCACGAACCGTGATCTGATATAGACATGACGTCAGCGCATGGTTGAATGCGCGACGGGATCATCCCGTCCGGCGCGCCGGATGGGATCTGCCCAGCTGACCGCTGGGATAATGGACGCATGGCGCTGGAGGAATCTGTGGATCTGAAGCTTGATCACCACACCAAGGACGGGATAGAGATCGTCGAGGTAGAGGGCGAGATCGACGTCTACACCGCGCCTCGTCTGCGTGAGCTGCTTATCGAGCTGGTCGGTGACAACCATTACCAGCTTGTGGTCAACATGGAGAAAGTGGATTTCCTCGACTCCACCGGCCTGGGGGTGCTGGTCGGCGGGCTCAAGCGGGTCCGGGCGCACGACGGGTCGCTGGATCTGGTCTGCACCCAGGAGCGAATCCTGAAGATCTTCCGGATTACCGGCCTGACCAAGGTCTTCGGCATCCACGACACCGTCGATGAGGCGATCGCCAATCGGAAGTCCGAGAAGTAGCCGTCTGGCTGCTGCCCTCCGATGGCAACAGTTGAGGTCACCTTCACGCCCCTGGCGGCGCACGTTCGCACGGCCAGGCTGGTCGCCACGGCCGTAGCCAGGCGCAGCGGCGTAGCTGAGTCGCTGCTCGATGAGGTCAGGCTCGCGGTCGGCGAGGCGTGCTCACGAGCGGTCGAGGCGCACCAGCTGCACTGCCCGACCGAACCGGTCCGGATTTCGCTGACCGACCAGGCCGGGAGGTTTGAGATCGAGGTCATCAACACGAGTCCGGCTCTGGGACCGCCAGAATCCGCGAACGCTGGGCCGGAGTCCAGGCCACGGCCCGGCACCGATCCGGTCAAATCCGCGGGCGGCGCCGACGACGGCGCTTTGGTCCCGCAGGGATTCTCGCTGGCCGTGATCGCCGGCCTGGCCGACGATGTCCAGATCAGCGAGACCGCAGGCGGCACCAGCGTCCGGATGAGCTGGCCGTCCGCTGGCTCGCTTGCCAGCGGATCGCCGGTTTGATCAGCGCCGATGGGCGGGAGCCTGGCCAGTTACCTGCCGATCACGAACCGATAGCGGCGACGTGACTTCCGGACCCGCCTTAGTATTCGACAGGCTGGATGCGTAGACTCCCCGGCACTGACGTGGCGAGACGTTGTGATATTTCCTGAAGATCGCGCGACGTACCTGCATGGGCGTGCCTGGATGGGCAGTGTGCCTTCGTGCCGGGCTGCGGTCGCGCCGAGGTTGTTTTCCCCTGCCAAGGAGGACAGATGACAAGGCTGAGTTCCGCTCTCGCGGATGGATCGGCCACCGTAACGGGCTCCAACCTGACCTGGGTCGTCATTGTGGCCGTCGTTGCCTTGATCGCCCTTGGCGTGGCCGGCGTGCTGGTCAGGCAGGTGCTTGCGGCCAGCCAGGGCACCGCGAAGATGCAGGAGATCGCGAAGGCGGTCCAGGAGGGGGCTGCCGCCTATCTGCGCAGGCAGTTCAGGACCCTCGGCGTCTTCGTGGTCGTGATCTTCTTCGTGCTGCTGCTGCTGCCGGCCGATTCGGCGTCGATCAGATGGGGCCGGTCGGCGTTCTTCCTGGTGGGGGCCCTGTTCTCGGCTGTGACCGGCTTCACGGGCATGTCGCTGGCGGTACGCGGCAACGTCCGGGTGGCCGCCGCGGCGCGGGAGACCGGCGAAGAGCGGTCGGCCATGCGGATCGCGTTCCGTACTGGCGGCGTGGCCGGCATGTTCACCGTCGGCCTCGGCCTGCTCGGCGCTGCGGTCGTGGTGATCGTCTACCGCTCGAACGCGTCCAGCGTGCTTGAGGGCTTCGGCTTCGGTGCCGCCCTGCTCGCCATGTTCATGCGAGTCGGCGGCGGCATCTTCACCAAGGCGGCCGACGTCGGCGCCGACCTGGTGGGCAAGGTGGAGAAGGGCATTCCCGAGGACGACCCGCGCAACGCGGCCACCATCGCGGATAACGTCGGTGACAACGTCGGCGACTGCGCGGGCATGGCGGCCGACCTGTTCGAGTCTTACGCGGTCACGCTGGTGGCCGCGCTGATCCTGGGCAAGGCCGCGTTCGGCTCCTACGGCCTGGTCTTCCCGCTGATCGTGCCGATGATCGGCGTGATCACCGCGGTGGCCGGCATCTTCTTCGTTGCGCCGCGCAAGACCGACCGCAGCGGGATGACCGCGATCAACCGCGGCTTCTTCCTCTCCGCGGTCTTCTCGCTGGTACTGGTCGTCGGCGCCGCGTTCTGGTACCTGCCGTCTTCGTTCAGCAAGCTGACCGGTGTGACAGACCACGGGATCCTGAGCCACAGCGGGAGCCCCAGGCTGCTGGCGATCGGCGCGGTGCTGATCGGGCTGATCCTGGCCAGCGCGATCCAGTTGCTCACCGGGTATTTCACCGAGACCTCCCGGCGCCCGGTCAGGGACATCGCCAAGTCCTCGCTGACCGGCCCGGCCACGGTGATCCTGTCCGGCATCTCGACCGGCCTCGAGTCGGCCGTCTACTCCGCGCTGCTGATCGGCGCGGCGGTGTACGGGGCGTTCCTGCTCGGCACCGGCAATGCGACGATCGCGCTGTTCGCGGTAGCGCTGGCCGGCACCGGCCTGCTGACCACGGTCGGCGTGATCGTCTCGATGGACACGTTCGGCCCGGTGTCCGACAACGCCCAGGGCATCGCGGAGATGTCCGGCGAGATCGAGGGCGAGGCCGCCCAGGTGCTGACCCGGCTCGACGCGGTCGGCAACACCACCAAGGCGATCACCAAGGGCATCGCGATCGCCACCGCGGTGCTCGCCGCGACCGCACTGTTCGGCGCGTTCCGCACCTCGGTCACTGCCGCGCTCGGCAAGGCGGCCGGCTCGTTCAGCCTGTCGATCGACAAGCCGAACGATCTGGTCGGGCTGATCGTCGGCGCCGCGGTGGTGTTCCTCTTCTCCGGGCTGGCGATCAGCGCGGTGGGCCGGGCGGCTGGCCGGGTGGTCTTCGAGGTGCGCGAGCAGTTCAGGATGCACCCGGGGATCATGGACTTTACCGAGAAGCCCGAGTACGGCCGGGTGGTGGACATTTGTACCAAGGACTCGCTCCGTGAGCTGGCCACGCCGGGCCTGCTCGCCGTGCTGACCCCGATTGCCGTCGGCTTCGGCTTCGGCTACGGGCCGCTCGGCTCGTTCCTGGCCGGCGCGATCGCGGCCGGTGTGCTGATGGCCGTGTTCCTGGCCAACTCCGGCGGTGCCTGGGACAACGCCAAGAAGCTGGTCGAGGACGGCCACTACGGCGGTAAGGGCTCAGAAGCGCATGCGGCGACCGTGATCGGCGACACCGTAGGCGACCCGTTCAAGGACACGGCAGGCCCGGCGATCAACCCGCTGATGAAGGTGATGAACCTGGTCTCGCTGCTGATCGCGACCAGCGTGGTCAAGTACTCCGATAACCACGCGCTCCGGGCCGGCGTGGCGATCTTCGCCCTGGCCGTTGTGGTGGGCTCGATCGTGATCGCCAAGCGGCGCGCGACCGGCATCGCCTCGTCCGGCTCGGATGACGTCGGCGGACCCGCCGCCCCGGCGGGCGACGAGGAGCCGGCCGAGACGGCTTCTGCCTGATTGCCTGGATAACGACACAGCGGCGGGTCCAGGTCATGCTCCCTGGATCCGCCGCTGATCGTCGCCAGGACGCTCATCCAGCGCGTCGGCGTTTGTGCCGGAGCGGTTGTGGCGGACGATGGGTGTCATGACGCAGCGACGGCAGCTCATCGTGATGCGGCACGCGAAGGCTGGTGAGCTTCCTGGCGGCCCGGATGCCGAGCGGGCGCTGCGGCCGCGGGGGCGCAGGGACGCCTCGGCCGCGGGCGGCTGGCTGGTGGCCCACCAATTGGCTCCCGACCTGGTGCTCTGCTCAAGCGCCAGGCGAGCCAGGCAGACCTGGCAGTACGTCAGCGCTGAGCTCAGCGCGGGGCTCAGCGCGCAGCCCGAGGTCATCATGGATCCTCGGCTCTACCAGGCCGACGCCAGGCAGCTGCTCGACCTCGTCGCCGAGGCCCCGCCCGAGAATCGCACGATCATGTATGTCGGGCACAACCCGGCCGCCGCCGATGTAGCCGAGATCCTGACCGGCCGTCCGGCCGATCTGCCCACCGCGGCGATCACGGTGATCGGACTGGAAGCCAGCTGGCTGGCTCTGGCCACTGGCTCCGGCGACGGCGCCGGCGAGGTGGTGGCTTCATGGACGCCCCACTCGCAGTGATCGGAACCGCGGTGACCGTAACTGCGCTCGGGAGGAAGCGGAATGTCGGCTGAGGTGCTGCGGCTTCGCCAGGTCGGGGTCTGTCGCGATCAGTCGATGCTGCTGGCGAATGTCAGCTGGACGGTCCGCGAGAACGAAAGCTGGGTCATCATCGGACCGAACGGAGCGGGAAAGACGACCTTGCTCCAGGTGGCGGCCGGGCTGATCTTCCCGACCGAGGGCTCGGCCGAGATCCTGGGCCAGCCGGTCACCCAGGCCGACCTGATCGAGCTGCGCAGCCGGGTCGGAATCGCCAGCGCCGCCGTCGCCGACCAGATTCCGCGCGGCGAGAAGGTGATCGACCTGGTGATGACCGCCAGCTACGGGATCCTCGGCCGCGGTGCCGAGGAGTACGACTCGCTCGATCTGGTCCGTGCGGTCGAGCTGATCGACGCTGTCGGCTGCGCCCACCTGATCCGGCGCCGGTTCGGCACGCTGTCGGAGGGCGAGCGCAAGCGGGTTCAGATCGCCCGCTCGCTGATGGCCGACCCGGAGCTATTGCTGCTTGACGAGCCAGCCGCCGGGCTTGACCTCGGTGGTCGCGAGGATCTGCTGAGCCGGATCGCGGCGCTGGCCCGCGATCCGCGGGCCCCGATCCTGGCCCTGGTCACGCACCACGTGGAAGAGGTGCCGCCCGGCTTCACCCATGCTTTGCTGCTGCGCAAGGGCACCGTGCTGGCGGCCGGGCCGGTCGGCGAAGTCTTCACCGACCTGAACCTGTCCCGCTGCTTCGGCATCCCGCTTCGGGTCGAACGGCGCGCCGCCCGCTGGATGGCCCGCGCCGTCCCGCTCAGCTGACGGCTCGGCCAGCGGGCTAGCCAGAACCTCGGCCAGCGGTCTG
>Ga0116225_1000791_pt1 | contig 23761 bp, 20 predicted proteins | sample Sb_taG_8_FD_88968 | JGI IMG/M metagenome (GOLD analysis project Ga0116225, IMG submission 88968) | Peat soil microbial communities from Weissenstadt, Germany - Sb_50d_c_BC metaG | ecosystem: Environmental > Terrestrial > Soil > Wetlands > Peat | place: Germany: Weissenstadt | collected 2010-09-21 | reverse complement strand
TGAATGTTTGCGATGCAGCACGGTGAGTCGTGCTGCGCCCAAAAGGAGGCCAACGATGTTCCTCAACTCTCGCTTTCAACTCATGACCATCGCCGCGGCGGGGGCCCTTGTCGTTCTCACCGCTGCCAATGCGCCGGCCAGGGCCCTGGAGCCCATAAGCCATTTAGGACCGGTCGGGCCCTACGAGCCGATCCTCGCCACGGTTGGCTCAAAGCGCGTCATCGCCTTCTATGTGCCGGATAGCGGCCGCTGCTCCATCAACGCAGTGGTCTTCGATTCCGCTTCCCCCGAGGCGCCGTACTCGGCTTCACGGGTTCGCATCAACCTATGGCCGGGCGAGGCGTTTGCCCTCGACGGCACGCAGCAGAAATCGATCGATCTCCGTTGCGGCGAGAACGCTGCGACCTTGGCCCTGAACGGCCCGGCCGAGCTCATCGACACCGGCGCCACGAGCAACTCACGCAACTGATCTATTCGATATCTAGCCGGCACTCTTCCACGGGTGGCTGGCAAAGCGATTGAGCCGGGTGGGAGGAAGCTTTCCCTCACCCGGCTCACCTAACCCTTCATGAAAAACTCACTTTCCGAGACGCCGCTGCTCGGCACTGGACAGGTGCGCGAGGGTTCCCTATTTGTTCTAGCAGTGAATAGCGGTGATGACATGAACAGGAGAGTGGCCTTCCGCCCGAGCGCAGCGCTCACTCGCTCCCAATGAAATTCTCCGATTCGTTCCTCGATGAGATACGCGCGCGGCTGCCCGTCTCCGCAGTCGTCTCCCGCCGCCTGCCGCTGAAGCGCCGCGGCCGCGAGTTTGTGGGCTTGAGCCCCTTCAACCAGGAGAAGACGCCCTCTTTCACCGTCAACGACCAGAAGGGGTTCTATCACTGCTTCTCCTCCGGCAAGCATGGCGACATTTTCGGCTTTGTCATGGAGACCGAGGGCCTGAGCTTCCCCGAAGCGGTGGAGAAGCTCGCTGGCGAAGCGGGGCTCCCCATGCCGAAGCCCGACCCGCAATTCGAGCGGGCGGCCAAGGAGCGCCTTGGGCTGTTCGAGGCGCTGGAGGCCGCCGCGTCCTTCTTCGAGGCCGAGCTCAAGGGCAGCGGGGGACGCGAGGCGCTTGCTTACGCCGAGCGCCGCGGGCTCTCGCCCGAGACCCTCAAAGAGTTCCGCATCGGCTTCGCGCCGAGCTCGAAGGATGTGCTGAAAGGGACCCTGATCAGACGAGGTTTCAGCGAGGCCCAGCTCCTCGATGCTGGCCTCCTTGTCAAGCCTGATGACGGCCGCGCCCCTTACGACCGGTTTCGCCACCGGCTCGTGATCCCCATTGCCGATGCGCGCGCCCGCATCGTCGCTTTCGGCGCACGCGTGCTCGATGCCGCGACGGAGCCGAAATATCTCAACTCCCCCGAGACCAGGCTCTTCGACAAGGGGTCCATGGTCTTCAACTTCTCGCGCGCCCGAGAGCACGCCTTTGACAAGGGCGAGCTGATCGTGGTCGAGGGCTACATGGACGTGATCGCGCTCACTCAGGCGGGCTTCCGCCATGTGGTCGCCACGCTCGGCACCGCCTTCACCGAGCGGCAGATGGACCAGCTTTGGCTGCTAGCGCCCGAGCCGATCATCTGCTTCGACGGCGATCATGCCGGCGAAGCCGCGGCAGCGCGCGCCATCGATCGCATGCTGCCCAATTTGCGCGAGGGTCATTCCTTCCGCTTCGCCTTCCTGCCGCAAGGCTCCGACCCCGACGACCTCGTGCGCAATGAGGGGCCGGGTGCCTTTGCCCAATGTCTTGCGGAGGCGCGGCCCCTCATCGACGTGCTGTGGCGCCGGGAATGCACGGCGCAAAGCCTCGATACGCCTGAGCGGCGCGCCGCGCTCGAGGAGCGGCTGGAGCGCCTGCTTCAGACCATCGGCAATGCGCGGGTGAGGGACCATTACCGGCGGGACGTCAAGAACCGGCTTTGGGCGCTGTGGCGGGAGGGGGGCAAGCGCGGCGCGGCGCCGGCGAAGCCGGCGTCCGCGGCTGCCAAGAGTGGCGCGCGGCCGCTGCCTTCGGCCCACGGCTTCGCCATCACCATCATCCTGGCGCTTGCCCGGCATCCCTGGCTGCTCGACCACTTCGCCGAGGAGGTGGCTGGCCTCGAGATCAGGCAAAAGCAGCTTGCCGAGGTCCTTGCCGTGCTCACCCGCACTATCTTCGAGCACCCGGCCATCGCACCCGACACGCTGGCGGAGCTGATGAGCAAGAGCAATCAGGCCGGCCACTTCGACACGCTTCAGCGCTCAAGCGCCTTCAAACGCGTGGCCTTCCTGCAACCCGAGACCCCGGCCGCCGAGGTCGAGGAGCAATTTGCGGAGCTTCTGTTCCGCTGGACCACGCTCAAAAGCCTGAACAAGGAGGTGCAGGAGGCGGCGCTCGACCTGTCCGATCTGTCCGAGGCCGAATATGAGCAATTTGCCCTGCTGCAGCAGCAGGTCGCCAATGCCGGGCTCCGCCATGCCGCCGACGATGCCGGCGATCGCGAAAGCGCCAAGAGGTTTCAGGAGACCATCGCTAGGCTGAAAGGCGAGAATATCGGGGGCAACCGCGGGCGCCGCCCGGACCGCCGTCCAGATCACCGCTAGTCGAAGCCCGCCCGGCACCTTTATTGCAAGGAAAAGACGGTGCTGCGCTGAGGGCTGGGTTGGCTAAGAATTGTGCTCCGGGAGGGCATTGCGGCCTTGACACATGGGCCTGTTCTCGCCAATTCCATGTCAGGAACTTGATCGGTGGCGAGCGCCGTGGAGGCCCTGGAGACGAGGTCGGAGCGCTCGGAGGCCTTGGGTCTAAGCGCCGGCATGGCGTTCGCTCGACGGGCCCTTCGCCCTATCGACGGAAGGCGGGCTAAGCCCGCGACATGATTTTTAGTCCGGAACGTTCAGTTCCAATCGTTCTGCCCTCATGGGCGAGTTTGGTTGGGGAGAGCGAAGTCGACCCAAGCTTAGCGTCCAGCCTTAAGGGGACTGGCGGCCAGCGTTGGGCCTAAGTCATGTTTAATCGTCGATTAACGGGTGACGCCGCTAATCGCTAGAGGTGTTCGTGAGGCCCCCATCCAGGGACTGTCGCGCGGGCGCGTTGAAGCCCGCTTTGTCACAGACCTCGGGGAACGAACCCGAACTGAAGCCTTCGGAGTAGAGAAGAATGGCGACCAAGACCGCTGAAGCAGAAGACCAGGAGCAGCCCCCGGCCGAGACTCCGGACGGTCCCGTGCTCGACATGTCGGATGCCGCAGTCAAGAAGCTGATCAAGACCGCGAAGGCCCGCGGCTTCGTCACTTATGACGAGCTGAACGAGGTGCTCCCCTCCGAGGAGGTGTCTTCCGAGCAGATCGAGGATACCATGGCCATGCTCTCCGACATGGGCATCAACGTCATCGACACCGACGAGGCCGAGGAGACGCCGGAGGAGGGAGCAGCGGAAGCGACGCCGCGCCCGGTGGCCACGGTCACGCCCATCGCCAAGGCTGAGCGCACCACCGAGCCGATCGAGCGCACCGACGACCCGGTACGCATGTATCTGCGCGAGATGGGCTCCGTCGAGCTTTTGTCGCGCGAGGGCGAGATCGCCATCGCCAAGCGCATCGAGGCCGGCCGCGAGGCCATGATCGCAGGCCTGTGCGAAAGCCCGCTCACCTTCCAGGCCATCATCATCTGGCGCGACGAGCTGAACGAAGGCAAGATTCTGCTCCGCGACATCATCGATCTCGAAGCCACCTATCAGGGCCCCGACGCCAAGCCCGCCCCTTCGCAACCTTTGCCGGAAGGCGTCAATGGCGAGGCGCATGTGGCGCATGGCGGCAACGGCCAGGCCGCCCCGGCCCCCGCGCAGGAGGCAGCCCGCGACGACGAGGACGGCGAGCGCGTCGCGCAAGAGGAATTCGACGACGAGGAGGACGATCTCGAGAACTCGCTTTCGCTCGCCGCCATGGAGGCCGAGCTCAAGCCCAAGGTGCTGGAGACCTTCGACCTCGTCGCCACCAACTACAAGAAGCTGCGCAAGCTGCAGGACCAGCTCGTCGAGCGCGCGCTGAAGAACGACGTGCTCTCCACCGGCCAGGAGAAGCGCTACAAGGTGCTGAAGGACGAGATCGTCGCCGAGATCAAGAGCCTGTCGCTCAATGCGAACCGCATCGAGAGCCTGGTCGAGACCCTTTATGACATCAACAAGAAGCTGCTCGGCTATGAGGGGCGCCTGCTTCGCCTCGCCGAGAGCTACGGCGTCAAGCGCGAGGACTTCCTCGCCGAATATCAGTCGAATGAGCTCGACCCCAATTGGCTCCGCCGCGTCGGCCGGCTGAAGAAGCGCGGCTGGGCCGACTGCATCCGCGACGAGCGCGGTATGGTCAAGGAGATCCGCGGCGAGATCCACAGTCTTGCCGCCGAGACGGGCCTGCAGATCTCCGAGTTCCGCCGCATCGTGCACATCGTGCAGAAGGGCGAGCGCGAGGCGCGCCAAGCCAAGAAGGAGATGGTGGAGGCGAATTTGCGCCTGGTCATTTCCATCGCCAAGAAATACACCAACCGCGGCCTGCAATTCCTTGATTTGATTCAGGAAGGCAATATCGGCCTGATGAAGGCGGTGGACAAATTCGAGTACCGCCGCGGCTATAAATTCTCGACCTACGCCACCTGGTGGATCAGGCAGGCGATCACCCGCTCGATTGCGGATCAAGCAAGAACCATCCGCATCCCCGTGCATATGATCGAAACCATCAACAAGATCGTGCGCACGAGCCGCCAGATGCTGCATGAGATCGGCAGAGAGCCCACGCCGGAAGAGCTCGCCGAGAAGCTCGCCATGCCGCTCGAGAAGGTGCGGAAAGTCCTGAAGATCGCCAAGGAGCCGATCTCGCTCGAGACCCCGATCGGCGACGAGGAGGATAGCTATCTCGGCGATTTCATCGAGGACAAGAATGCGGTGTTGCCGATCGACGCCGCGATCCAGTCGAATTTGCGCGAGACCACCACGCGCGTGCTGGCCTCATTGACGCCGCGCGAGGAGCGCGTATTGCGCATGCGCTTCGGCATCGGGATGAACACCGATCACACGCTGGAAGAGGTCGGCCAGCAGTTCTCGGTAACCCGCGAGCGCATCCGTCAGATCGAGGCCAAGGCGCTGCGCAAGCTGAAGCACCCAAGCCGATCGAGAAAACTCAGGAGTTTTCTCGACAACTAGCTCCTCGTCCCGAAGGCGCGCCGGCTCTGGGGCGATGCAATTGGCGTGAGGCCTGGGACTCATCCACTAACAGTCCCTGGGTTTGACCATAACTCACAAGGTTCAAAATGGCTTTCCCGGCGCTGAGGCCAGCCTCGTGATGTTGTCGGTGGTCTTCATCGATAATCCTGCCACTTCTGCTCTCAAGGAAAAAGAGGCTCCTTATCGGACCCCTTCTGTGGCCGAGGCACAGTTCCACTCGTCGGTCTGTCATCGGCGGCATTTCCTCGTTTGGGCGACGCACTGAACATCCTGGATCATCTCTCCACGTATCTCTACCAAGATGGTTTTTGCCGCTGGTTCGCGCCCTAACGATGTTGGCGCCCGGAAGGACAGCATCGAGCGTGAACCAAAATTCCGGCAGGGTTCAGGCGAATCAGGGAGACCCTACCATCGTTCGCTTCTTAGACTTTATCCCCACCCGCCGAACCTCCCTTACACTCCGTATCACCTCGTCCGCCGAGGGGCGCTGTCGCGAGGCGTCGCAACAAGCGGGACGAACCAGCGCTTCGCGCTAAGGACTTCTTGGTCCTCCACGCGAAGTGTCCGGTGGCGGCATCGGGCAATTCCTGATGTCCGCCGGTGCGGCGCCTGCGGGCCGGCTTGACGCTGAAGTCCGCACTCGGGCGACGCCGGGGCTCCCCCCGGGACCACTAGGGGTTGCTGCCAGGAGCTGGCTGACGACCTGTTGCGGAGCTCTAGGCTTCAAGCCGAAGGCTTTGACCGAAGGCAGCTTCGCTGCTTCGCTCCGACCTCAGGCGAAAGCGGGGCCCGGTGGCTGTCAAATCGCCGCTCATGGCGCGCCGAGAGGCGCCCGCGCGGTCCTTAAAGACCGCGAGCCACATGGATTTGCGCTTTTCGGCGCGCCATGCCGCTCGTCATGACTCGCGGGCGCTGCCCGGCGAGATTTCGACGTGCCCCTATTCCACGACATGGGCCTCGCGCTCAAGGAGCGAACACGCGAGCGTGGAAGCGGTAGCGCAAACAAAGGAGCCCGCATGCTTATGATCCTACCTTCGACCGGCTTGACCGGGGTTGCCTCGACAACGGTACGGGCTCGACCTAAGCTTCGCGTATGACCGACCCCGCGCAAGACAACCCCGGCGTGATCGTCTTCCCGCCGGTCATTCTGCTCGCGACCCTCGCCGCCGGGATCATCCTCGATCACTTCCTGCCGCTCAATCTTCTCGCGCGCATGCCGTGGGTTCCACGCCTCGTGGCCGGCGCGATCCTGTTTGTCCTCGGCGCGTCGGCGCCGATCATGGTACGCCGCGTCTTTGTCAGCGCCGGCACCAATATCAGGCCGGACATGCCGACGACTGCGCTCGTCACCTCCGGCCTCTTCGCCCATGCGCGGAACCCGGTCTATGTCGGGGGCGCCATCGCGCTGGTCGGCGTGGCGCTCATGCTCGACTCGGACTGGACCGCGGTGCTGCTGGTGCCGGCGCTCCTGCTCCTGCATTACGGCGTGGTGTTGCGCGAGGAGCACTATCTGGAGCGTAAGTTCGGCGCGACCTATCTCGCCTATAAGGCAGAAGTCCCGCGTTACGGCTGGAAGTTTTGACGCCCCTCGATCGTCATCCGCCTTGCCAGTCCCTCAACTTTTGCAAGAGCCACAGCCATATTTTCGCGCGAAGCTTGCATTATGTTTAGGCAGGGCCTATAGTTTGACCACTGGCACGCCGGACCCAGGCGCTGACGGTGAAGACTACCGTGCCAACTCTGTGCACGCCCCCTTTTCCGAATATCTCAGCACGCCGAGCACCCCTTCCCGCTCGAGGCCCGCGGCTTCCCAGCCCGCGAACAATCGCCTGCGATGTTAACCTCAAGAGGTATTTTCATGACCGCCACCTATACCCCCCAAGCTGCCGCCGACCAGGCCCGCACCGCCTATCGCAAAATGACGGCTCAACTCGGTAACCTCGGTCTCGACACCGCCATTCCGGAGGGCGTCCGCACAATGGCCGAGAAGACCGTGGCTCGGGCCCGCGAGACCTATGACCGCTCCGCCGATGCTTTCGAAGCGTCGGTGACGACGTTTGAGAGATCTTTCGATGCCGCCGGCCAAGGCGCCGTAGCCTTCAACCGCAAAATCATCGACATCGCCCAGCGGAACCTGAATTCCGCCTTCGATTTGGCAAAGAGCTTGGCCGGCGCCAAGAAGCTCGCCGACATCGTGGAATTGCAGGCGGCCTATTGGCGCAAGCAATTCGACGCGCTGACCACCCAAGCCGAGGAAGTCCGCGCGCTTTCGACCAAGGTGACGGCCGACGCGGCCGCGCCGATCAAGGCGCAGCTTGAGCGCGGTGTGGATCAGCTCGGGAAGGCGCACTGACCGGCTAAGCGCTCCTGACACAGGCGCCGACCCGCAAGCTCGAAGCAGGCCTCGGTCGATGACGACACGGACCACCAGCAAGACCGTCGCGTTCCATCGACCCTTCTGGCTGAAGGGGGTCGATCGATGGCTGCCGGCTGCGGACTATCGGGTGACGACAGACGAAGAGCTTATCGAGGGTCTGTCCTTTCCGGCCTACCATCGGGTTTCGACGGTCATCTTCGTGCCGGCGGAGTTTGGCTCTTCCGTCGAGATGGTGACCATTGATCCTTTGGACCTTCAGGCCGCGCAAGACCTGGATGCCGCAACGCCCAATGCGCGAGGCGGCGGTGCAGATCGAGTCGCGCGCTAAATCGAAGGCCTTGGGAAAAATTCACTGGCCCTTCTTCGGAAACCCGCTCGGGCCGAGCTTTCCGCGCTGCTCGGTTAACGCCAAAGGCGAAGCCGCCGGCGTCTTCTTCTTCTTGTCCTGTTTCGGCTTCTTCTTCTCGCGATTGCTTTTCTGCTGGCCTTTCGCCAATTCGTCCTCCTATTTGCTTTCTGGATCTATCAAAGTTAAGCGGGGGCCACCGCACGACACGGTCGCTTATCGACATGGCTTACCACGTCTGCGGGCCGGCAGCACACAAGCCTGAAGGTTCGCAGTCAAACTCCGCCGCTCAGTTTATCCCCGTGACTCAAAAAAAGAGAGCCGCCCGAGGGCGGCTCATTCTTGGGGGCGCTGGGGCTAGCCCGTCCGGCACCCATGGCGCATCGCTTTCGCCAAGTGAGTGTTTGTCATGGAAAAAAACAACCGAGGCCGCCGTGAAGCAGCCCCGGGGGATGTTATTTAGGAGCCAGTGCCGATGTGACGGCCCTTCAGCAAGGCTTCCACCTCACGCTTGGCCTGAGCCTGGTCCAAACCATACTTGGCCACGACCTGGGTCACGAGATCGTCGTTGCTCTTGAACGCCGACGCATCATGTTCGGAAAACTTGCTCCACTTTGCGCAGATTTCCTTGAGCATAGCCTGTCTGTTTTCGTTGGTATTTTGCGGCTTTGCAGCGGTGGCGGTTACGGTTGAATTTTTCATTATAGGTTCTCCTAAACTGAGGAAATATCATTTGAACGATCATCATTCAAACTACCAACATCACCTAAGATATGTGCATCACAAAAACAAGTGTGTCAAAAATACTACTATCACAAAAATTTAGCATAGCTATGCATTACGTAATTGTAGCACATTTATCAGGATTATAGATGTAAAATAAGGCGATCACGAGTTATGAATTATGTAGGTTATCATGATCTGTAATTCATTAAGCGCATTGTATCATATCATAATCTATGGATATGCACTCACAATACGTAGTTAGGCGGCGGTCAATCTTATGTCTCGCTGGTTCCAACACAATTTCGCGAGGGGCGCCGGCGCGCTCGCCACCGGCCGCCTCCATTGGCCGTGGACTGGACTCGGCGGTTGCCGATGGATGTGGTGTGACCGTGAGCGGACATGCTGGGGCAAAAGGCCGAAGCGAGAGCGGGCAGTTCAGGAATTGACGGCGGCAGCGTCAGGAGATCGCGGAGCTTCTGCCTCCGTCACCTCGTCCGTAACCACCTTGAAACCCGCGAGATCGTGGGGACCATAGGAGGTGGTGATCGCGACGTCGGTCGCGTCCCGCCCGCGCGCGATGAGGATGCGGCCGATGCGCGGCTCATTGTGGCGGGCGTCGAACGTATACCAGCGGTCGCCGATATAGGCCTCGAACCAGGCGCTGAAGTCCATCGGCGCGGGGTCTGGCGGGACGCCGATGTCACCGAGATAGCCGGTGCAATAGCGCGCCGGTATGTTCATGCAGCGGCACAGCGTCACGGCGAGATGGGCGAAGTCGCGGCACACGCCCCGCCTCTCGGTAAACGTGTCGAACGCCGTCCTGGTTGGGTTCGCATGCGGGTATCCGAAGGTGATGTGACCATGCACGAAATCGCAGATCGCCTGGACCAGTGGCCAACCTTTCGGGATCGTCCCGAAGGTCGACCAGGCGAACTCCGACAGCCGGTCGGTTTCGCAGTAGCGGCTGCCGAGAAGATAGACCAGCGTCTCGACCGGCAGCGTTTCCAGCGAGCGCTGCGTGGCCTCCGGGGCGACCGCGTCCGTTTCGCCGCTGTCTTCGACAAGGAAATCGGCGGAAATCGTCAGTCGGCCGGCCGGCGCACGGATCACATGACAAATATTGCCAAACCCATCGCAATATTCCTTGGTCGGGACGAGGGGATTGAGCAGCATCAGATCCGGTGAGATGAGATCGTGCCGTCGCGTCGGATGGACGCTCAAGGTGAGGATCATTGGCGTCGGCTGCAGGCAATCGTAGGAGATTTCGTACCCCGCATGAATCTTCATCGCCATCCTCGCCGGCCCCTCAAGGAGACCTTGCCGAAACATTGCCAGGATTGAGGGAACGACAAAGTTCCGCCCCGCTCAAGCCCAGAGATGCCGCGACCAATTAGACCGGACGGCCGGGCGGCCGGGCGCCGCCGATCCAGGGCGGCCAAAACCCAGCATTGGACGGGGGAACCTTGCGCTTTTGGCGGAAACATTGGTGCGCCGTCTGTCGGTTGTGTTGCAATCCGTCCCGTGCTTTCTTTCGCTTCCCACCGTAGATGAGGTCAAGCGCATGCCGACTTCGACCGCGCGCCAGGCCATCGGCGAGCGCGCCCCGTCCGAACTGTTCGACCACGTCACCTGCCCCTTTTGCGGGCTGCTTTGCGACGATCTGGAGGTAGAGCGGAACGGACAGACCGTCAAACTTCTGAAGAATGGCTGTCCGCGCGCGGAAGCTGGCTTCGAGCGTCGGCTGCCGCCGAGCAGCCCGATGGTGGGCGCCAAGGAGGTTGAACTGTCCAAGGCCGTCGGCGAAGCGGCCGCGCTGATCCGGAAAGCCGCGCTTCCCCTATATGGCGGTCTCGCCACCGACGTGGCCGGCATGCGTGCGGCGATGGCCCTTGCCGAGCGCTCAGGCGGCATCGTCGATCATGTCTTGAGCGACGCGCAATACACCAATTTCAGGGTGCTGCAGACGGGCGGCTGGATCACCTCCACGCTCACCGAGACGCGCAACCGCGCCGATCTGATCGTCATTGTGGGCAGCGACGTGCACAAGCTCCACCCGCGCTTCTTCGAGCGCATCGTTTGCCCCCCCGACTCCATGTTCGATACGGCGTCGGCCGCCAAGCGCGTGGTCGTGTTTCTCGGCAAGGGGCTGGACAGCTCCGCCGCAATCGGCCCGCGCATCGGCGAGGTCGTCACCATCCCTTGCGCGCTCGAGGATGTCGGCGAGGTCTTGAGCGTGCTCCGGGCTCGGCTGCATGGCTCTCCAGTTCCGCCGCTCGATCATCTCGCGGGCCTCAGTCTCGCTGACATCGACGTGCTGGTCGAACGGCTGCGGACGGCCAAGTACGGCGTCATGGTCTGGGGGCCGCCGAGCAAGGACTTCCCGCGCGGCGAGCTCATGCTCCAGCAAATGACCGAGCTCGTGAAGGATCTCAACAAGACGACGCGCGTCGCCGGCCTGCCGCTCGGCGGCAATGAGGGCGCGGTGACGGCGGGCGCGGTCTCGACCTGGCAGAGTGGCTTTCCCTTGCGCATGAGCTATGCGAGCGGGGCTCCGGACTACGACCCCTACCGCTACGCGATCAGCCGGATGCTCGGCGACGGCGAGGGCGACGTGCTCGTCTGGATCGCCTCCATCACGCCGAATGTGACGCCGCCCAAGACCGACATCCCGACCATCGTACTCGGCACGCCGGGCCTTAAGCTCGCGGAAACCCCCGCGGTGTTCATCCCCGTCGGCACCCCGGGCGTGGATCACGCCGGGCGCCTTGTCCGCTGCGACAGCGTCGTGTCCTTGCCGCTCACCGATCTCGGCCGGGCGCCGCTGCCCCGCACCGCCGACGTGCTCGCCGCGATCGAAGCGGCCCTCTAAGCCTGGAGTTCTCCAAGATATGCTCATCAAGCTTTCCGGCGGCAAAATCTACGACCCCGCCAACCAGGTGAGCGGCAAAATCCGCGACATCTATGTTGAGGACGGGAAGATCGTTGCGGGGCCGCCCGCGGCCCGCATCGACGCGACCTACGACCTCAAGGGCCGCATCGTCATGACCGGCGCCATCGACCCCCACACCCATATCGGCGGCGGCAAGATAACCATCGCCCGCATGCTGCTGCCCGAGGATCATCTCAGGGACGAGGTCGCGCGCACGGCCCTCACGCGCGCCGGCACCGGCCACGCCGTGCCCTCGACTATGATCACCGGCTATCGCTACGCCGAGATGGGCTACACCGCCTGCTTCGAGCCGGCCATGCTCGCCGCCAACGCTCGCCAGGCGCATATGGAGATGGGCGACACGCCCATGGTCGACAAAGGCGCCTTCGTCATGCTCGGCAATGACGATTTCTTCCTGCGCCAGCTCGCGCAAAAGCAGGACTTCGAAAGGATCAAGGACTACGTCGCCTGGACCATGCACGCGGCGCAAGCCATCGCCGTAAAGGTCGTCAATCCGGGCGGCATCAGCGCCTTCAAATTCAACCAGCGCAAGCTCGATCTCGACGAGCTGCACCCCTATTACGGCGTCTCACCGCGCCAGATCATCCTCACCCTCGCGCGCTCGCTGCAAGAACTCGGCGTCACCCATCCGCTGCACATCCATGGTTGCAATCTCGGCGTCCCCGGCAATGTGGAGACGACGCTCGACACCATCCGCGCCTCGGAAGGGCTGCCGCTGCATCTCACCCACACCCAGTTCCTGAGCTACGGCACCGAAGGCGACCGCAAATTCTCCTCAGGCGCCCCCCGCGTCGCCGAGCTCGTCAACCAGACCCCCAACATCTCCATCGATGTGGGCCAGGTCATGTTCGGCCAGACTTGCACGGCGTCGGGCGACAGCATGCGCCAATACGCCATCTCAAGGAGCGCCCACCCCAAGAAATGGGTGGTCATGGACATCGAATGCGATGCGGGCTGCGGCGTGGTGCCAATGCGCTATCGCGACAAGAGCTACGTTAACGCCCTGCAATGGGCGATCGGGCTCGAGACGTTTCTCCTGGTCGAGGATCCCTGGCGCATCTTCCTTACCACGGACCACCCAAACGGCGCGCCGTTCTACACCTACCCACATCTGATCCGGCTGTTGATGGATCGGGGCTTCCGCAACGACATGCTGCAAAAGATCAATCGGGATGCGGCGGCGATGAGCATCCTCGGCTCGCTCACCCGCGAATATACGCTGGACGAGATCGCGATTCTGACGCGCGCCGGCCCCGCGCGGAGTCTCGGCTTGAAGGACCGCGGGCATTTGGGGCCGGGCGCCAACGCCGATATCACCGTCTATCGGGACAATGCCGACCGGGAGGCGATGTTCGCGACGCCTGAGCTCGTCTTCAAGAATGGCGAGCTGATCGTCCGCGACGGCAAGGTGGTCAAGGTCACGCAAGGCGCGACCCATGTGGCGCGGCCGAGCTTTGACCGCGCCATCGAGACGCCGCTGAAGGATTATTTCTCGCGCTATCACACGGTGCAGATGGAGAATTTCAAGCTCTCTGATGCGGAGATCGTAGAAGGCGATCGCGGCAGCATCGTCGTCCAACCGACCCGCGCGCGCGTGGCTTAGCGGCGGCGGCGGCAGCTTCGCATCGTCCGCCAGATGAAGGCGAAGGCGCTGCGGGAACTGAATCCGCGCGGTTCCAGGTTGAATGTTGGTCGCACCAGAGCCAGCGATATCAATGCCCAGGTGACAGGGGGGCCGGAAGGGTGAGAAGCGGACAGGTGGGCCAAGCGGCGGCGATATCGGCCCTGAAAACGATAACTCGCGGAAGACCTTTACCCAGTTTAGGATGGGCGATTGTAAGGGTTAACATCTGGGCGTATCCGGGTTGCCCTGGCATTCTTACCATGTAGTCGAAAGTACGAAGCTGGCGTTCGCCAAACATAATCATAGGCCTATAAGGAATTCCACGCCATTCCCTAGGGCGTCACATTGGGCCCTAATCAGCCCAAGAGGCAGCCGAAGGTTTGTTCACGCCGGGTCTACGTTGCACAAAAGTAGCGCGTGCTTGGGGGAGCTCTCAGGATACGTGCCCCGGCAGCCGAAGCATGGCCCGCACAAGCGGGGAAGAGGGTGGAAGCGATGCCGCGCGCGGGGCGCCGTAAGGCTGCCCTTAATCTGCAGACGGACGCGGCCATTCGGCGCTCCGCGCTTCCCTCGCACCCTCGTGGGCTCCGCCTGGCGAGGCGCTCTAGCGCGCTCAAGTAGCGCGAACCCACGAGTGGGAAAGCGCGTAGCGCATCTTTATAGCGGCGCGGAGCCGGGCGGCTGCGTGGGATAGGTTGGGCCGGGATGCAGGATGCTGATCGTCGCATAGGCGCCGATGAAAGACCCCGCCGCCGCGAACAGCACATAGACCCAGTGATTGGTGTAGCTGATGACCGCGAAGGACGAGAGCAGATACCAGATGCTGCTCCAGCTCGCCGCCGGCAGGCGCTTCCGCTTCACCACCGCATTAGTGAACATGACATAGACGGCGTCGGTGCAGGCCGTGGCGGCCATGACGGCGGCGGCGATCAGCGGGTCGAAGGGAAGGGCTGGCATGGGTCTCTATCCTTGAGCGTGGCGGGGTGGCGGCTTGGCTTGGCGGCAAGACTACACCACAGCGGCGCGCGGTTTTCACCTGACGCGCAGGCGTGCTGCATTGCAACAAGGGCGGCCTTGCTCTATATCCCGCGAGGGTGGACGAAGAGATGCGTCCTAGGCTTCGAGGCCAGGCTTTAAGGCAAGACGATCATGCTGTTGACCATGCTGAAGGCGAAGCTTCACCAGGCTACGGTGACCGGGGCCGATGTCGACTATGAGGGCTCGATCGCCATCGATCGGGATCTGCTCGATGCCTCCGGCGTGCTCCCGCATGAGCAGGTCGACGTGCTCAACATCTCGACCGGCGGGCGCTTCACCACCTATGCCATCGAGGCGCCACGGGGCTCGCGCGAGGTCGCGGTGAATGGCGCGGCGGCCCGGCTCGTGCAGACGGGCGACAGGGTGATCATCGTCGCTTACTGCCAGCTGCCGGCGGAGGAGGCGCGGAATTACCGTCCGTCTGTGGTGGTGCTGGGCGACGGCAACGCCATCGAGCGCATGGCCTGAGGGCCGTAGCGAAGCTACCGGAAGAACTCTGCCATATTGCGCACCTGGAAATCATCGGTGGTCGTTCCGGCCCGAGCATGCCGACTTTGCCGGAGCAGCGTCTCGATGTCGCTTTGAGCGTCATCTCCTCGGCCGAGGCCACCCCGACCATGTGCGACGAAAGACTATCGGGCACCGTCTGTTCGGCGCCGAACAGCTGGCGCCGCGCTGTGGTGACGGGCACGACTGCGGTGTCGTCCTGATCAGTGCCGAAAGCCAGACTGACCCTTCGGGGACAACAATCCAATCACCACGAAGGGCACGTTCATGACGCGGATCTGCTGGCCGATGACAGTCCCATCGCCGAACAGTTCCCGCGCCGTCGTGGCTCCGAGAATGATCACCTTGGCGCCGGACCGGAGCTCGGCCTCGCTGAAATTACGGCCTTCCGTGAGCGGCCAGTCGCGCACCTCGAGATAATCCTCGGTCACGCCATCCACCGAGGTCGCGGGCGAGGACCTGGTCCTGCTTGACCTTGGTGCTGTAATCGACATTGATCGCGGCGATATTGCCCGAGAGCTGCGATCCGATATCGACGGTGACGAGCGCGCGGACTGTGCCCGAGGTCGAGACAACACGGCGCACATCGTCACGCTTGATCGTGGCCGTTTCCATGTCGAGCTTTCCCGGCTGTTGCTGCCGCCAAAAAGTAATAGGCACCGCCACCCGCCGCGGCAGCCACAGCCAGAATGAGCAGCCAACGATTTGCCATGGATCTCCTCGGTCCATGCGATAGCACGAAGACCGCCTAGGAAAGCGTTACAAAAAGCAATCCTGAGGTAAGCGGAAGCGGTTAGAGGCCGAAGGGATAGGTCTCGTCGGGGCCATGGGCGTGCACGGGGCGCGCCGCCACGGCCTCGGTCTCCTCGAACCAGATCCAGGCGTCGAATTGGCGTGAGAGCTCGGCCTGGAAATAGTGGGACAGAAGCTCGCTCTCGGGCCGGTAGATGACGCCGATGGCACGCTCGAGCAGAGGCTCTGCCAGCGCGTCGCGGATCGCCTCGTTTTGTCCCGGGCCGGTCTCGAGCATGAAGGCCGCGATGCCGGTGTCGCGGGAGCGGCCTTCATAGGAATCGTCGCGGGCACGGCGCACGCGCTTGATTTCCATGAGCCCATCCCAGTCAGAAGCTGCGGCAACGGTGCCGCGGTCGGTGCCGAAGCCGATCAAGGCGGCATCGTCGCCGAAACGCTGACGCGCGAGTTGTCCGATATTGTGCTCGCCCCTGACCTGGCCCATCTCGGTGAAGGCGGCATTGCCAATATGCGAGTTGTGGGCCCAGACCACGGCCTTAGCGTCCGGCCCGCGATGGGCGAGCAGGCGCTCCAGCGTGTCGAACATGTGCTGGTCGCGCAAGTTCCAGGACACCGCGTCGCCGTAATAGATGGCCCGGTAATATTGCTCGGCGCCGGCGACGATGCGCGCGTTCTGCTCGGCGGCGAAGAATTCCTCGCCATCCTTGGTGAGGTAGTCGAGCCGCTTGTGCAGGAGATCGGTCAGCGCGTTGGCGACGGGCCGCTCGCACAGCGCATAGCCCCGGCTCAGCGCCATGCGGCCATAGCGTGCTGGTTCCGCCCGCCAGGGAGCAAGGCACCCATAGCGCTCGCGCGCGACCCGGGCTGCTTCCGGATCGACCTTGTCGAGATAATGCAGCACCGCCTCGATCGAGGCGCCGAGGCTGTAGATGTCGAGCCCGTAGAAGCCGGCCTTTCGGTCAGGGCCGCCGATCGTGGCGTTGATATCTTTCAGCCGGTTCAGGAACTCGGCAACCTGGCCATTCCGCCACATCCAGGTCGGAAAGCGCGTGAAGGCGGCCTTCGGCGCCTTGGGCCGGGGCAGGTCGCGGACGAAGGCGTCATACACCGCCGCATCCGGCCAGTCGGCCTCGACCGCAACGATGTTGAAGCCGTGACGGTCGACCAGCATCTCGGTGATCCGCGCGCGGGCCTGATAGAACTCGGCCGTGCCGTGGGTTGCCTCGCCGAGCAGGATCACGCGGCGGTCGGCGAAGCGCTCGACGAGCTCCGAGAGCTGGTGCAGGTCCCCGAAGGGCTCCGCGGCTTCGGCCATCAGTCGGCTGACGCTGTTCTGGATCGTCCGCGCGCGCTTTTGCGGCAAGAGCAGCCCGGCGGCGAAGCCTGACGGCCCCGCATCGACTTGCGCTTTCTTGGCTCCTTCGGGCTCGGCCCAGCCTTCCTCCCCGATCAAGGGAACGAAGGCCACGGCGCCGAAATCTTCCTCCTCGAAGCTGTTTTCGTCAGTGCGGATGACGCGCATGAGCGTCTGATAGCCGTGCTGGCCGACGGGGATGATCAGCCGGCCATGGGGCGCGAGCTGGCGCTTCAGCGCTTCCGGCACCTGCGGGCCTCCGGCTGAGACGATGATGGCTTGGAATGGAGCGTCCTCCGGCAAGCCCTTGGTCCCATCGGCGCAGATGATCTCGACATTGGCGTAGCCGAGCCGCTTCAGCCGCGCGCGCGCGAGGCCTGTGAGCTGCTCATGGCGCTCGATGGCGTAGACCTTGCCGGCCATCCGGCTCATCACCGCCGAGGCATAGCCCGAGCCCGCGCCGACCTCGAGCACCTTGTCGCCCGGCTTGATCTCGGCAAGCTCGATCATGCGGGCGACGATATAGGGCTGCGAGATGGTCTGGCCTGCCTCGATCGGCAGCGCCGAATCCTCATAGGCGAATTCTTGCAAGGGCTCGGCGACGAAGGTCTCGCGTGGCACCTCGCCCATGGCGGCTAGGAGAAGAGGATCGGAGACGCCGCGGGCCCGGAGATGCCGCGCGACCATGACCGCCCTGTCCTGGGCGTAAGCGGTGTCGAGAACCTCGGCGCGTTGTGTTGGCATGGCTCTAAAACTAACGGGTTCCCGGTTGGTTGGGCCTTGATTTGGATCATAATAGGCTGCCGAAGTCTGGCTTGCGAGACGTTGCGCGTTTCTGGGCGGCCGCAGATGCCTCGCGCCATCAAGCTCTTTGCTATTCCAGCTCGAAGCTGACGTGAAGCCGCACCTCGACCGTTGCCGTGCCGGCTTCGATGGGGACGGCCTTTGCCGCCATCTCCATCGGCGCCGGGGAGGCGTAGCGGGCCACGATCATCCCCTCGTCCTCGCTGATGCTCAGAACCTTACCGAGCTTGCCCCCCGCCGCTTCCGCATAAAGCTTCGCATTGGCCATTGCCTGGCTCATGGCAAGCTTCCGCGCCTCGTCCTTGAGCGCCTCGGGCTCCGATACGCCGAGCTCGATGGCGCCCACACCGTTGGCCCCGAGCGTCACCACCTTGTCGAGGATTTGGCCAAGCTTGCCGATGTCATGCAGGGTCAAGCGAACCGAATTGGTCACCTGGTAGCCAATGATCGTCGACGACCGCCCCTCCTTCCTCTCCTCGTAAAGGGGTTGCACCGAGAAATTCGTGGTCTGAATGTCTTTTGCGTCGAGGCCTTCGCCTTTGAGCGCATCGATCACTTGCTCCATGGCGGCGCTGTTCTTGGCGAGCGCATCCTTGGCAGTCGGCGCTTGGCTCGTCACCCCCGTCGAGATGTCGACCTTGTCGGGTGGCGCCTTGATCGCGCCGGTCGCGGCGAGCGAGATGGTGCGCTTCGGCGCATCGTCCGCCCGCGCCGCGCAGGGTCCAGCCATGGCCGCCGAAACCAGAAGCAGCAGGGCGAGGGAGCGAGTCTTGTACGTGCGAATCATGGGATTCCTTTGAGGGTTGGCCAGCCCACCAGCAGCATCGCTCGGGCGGGGCGGTCATGCAATCTGTCTTCCAGTGCCGGTTCGCCGGGGCCGGGAATCCTGCTATGACGCGGAATTGCGTGAGAGCGAATAGGGGCCCGTAGCTCAACTGGTTAGAGCCGGCGGCTCATAACCGTCTGGTTGGAGGTTCGAGCCCTCCCGGGCCCACCATTAAATCAAGGACTTAGCTGAGATGCGGTGATCAGAGCGCCAGCTGGGACTACGCTGGGGCTCTGGCCTGCAGGCGTTCGAATCGAAGCCCGGCGCCCGCTCCCACTGTGGAGCGAACCGTCAGCGGGGGAGGCGATCGAACTGGCGGAGCCTGCAAGTTGGCCCGCGCGAGCACGCCGAACCTCATTAGTCTGAAACCTGAGCAAGAGCGGACATTCCCGACGGCCATGCTGACGTCGCAGAATGACCCAAAGCGGACATTAGCGTGCCTTGCCGAGATGCCGCCGGACTCTCCGGCGAGATCGCCAAAACGGCCGTCATAGAACAGCTTAAGCTCGGCGCTGCCGGTTCGGCCCAGCCGTCGCGCACGACACGGGCAGCTCAGCCCATGCAGGATAAGACGCGCCCGTTCTGGGTCCTTCAGTCGCAGGCCGAGCCCTCCCTCACAGGAAGCCCAACGGGCGGAGCGACGATGATCTTGGCCTGCTCCATGGTCAGCCGGTCCTCGCAAGCCGCGAGCTCCTCTCCGGTGCCGGATACATACAGATCCACGTGGGGCTTGTTGTGACGCCAGTCCTCGGAGCACTCCACGCAGGTGTCCTCCATGACGTAGTAGCGCCTCAGCGCCGGCACATAAACCTTGGTGCCCGGTGGTAGGAATCCGGTGTCAGCGGCGAGCGTGCCGGGTCGGTCATAGGTGCCTTCGTCCTCGGTCGCCGAGGCATGGACGACGGCGTGGGAAATGATGTCGGTGCCAAGGTGGGTCGGATTGCCGTCGTCATTGTCATCGAAACCATAGAATGTCACATAGGTCGAGAACACTTGCGGGCGCGAAGGGCTGGTGAAGCCCCCCAGCGTCGCCGATGCCACGAGTCCCATCAGGGCAAGCCTGCCCACGCTTAGGTGCTGCATGCCGGATGTCCTGTCTGTTGGGTGCTGTCGCCGGCGCCACCCAGGGGAGAAGGTCGCGCGTCTTTTTGGAAAAAGTAGCGCTAAAACAAGGCATTGCTCGGGCCGCGCTGTGACCGAACGAAGCATCTATCCTGATTGCTTGGACGAGGGTTGCGGGCGAGGATGGCTTGCTTGATTCAGCGGATGGGATCGATGCGGGCTAGATACCTCATCGGATGGACTGCAATGACGCTTCTACTGTGCGGCGCTGCCGTGCCCGCGCTTGCCGGCGGCGTCGTGGAGGAGCTCAAGCTCGGCATCCTCGACCATGACGTGCCAGACCTCTGGAGCGGCTTTCGCGCCGAGCCTGACTCTGTCGATATCAATATCGAAGCCCTGCTCTCCCCGTCCGCGCCTTTTCTGGGGGGCACGGTCCGGCCAGCACTAGGGGGCACGATCAACACAGTCGGTGCGACGAGCCATGCCTATATCGACGCTCGTTGGCAATACGAGATGCCGAGCGGCGTTTTCTTTGGGCTTGGCATCGGAGGCGCCGTGGGCCGCTGCAGTTCGAGGACCCGGATTTAAAGGCGCTCGGCTCGCGCGTGCTGTTCCACATCCCCATTGAGATTGGCTATCGCTTCGGTGCGCATAGCAGCCTGTCGGCCTATTTCGAGCACACATCGAACGCCTTCATCGTAGAGCCAAATGAAGGCCTCGACAGGCTCGGCATTCGCTACGGTTATCGGTTTTGACGCAGCTGACGCTTTCACTCTGCGGGAGATGCGCGCAAGGGCGGCCGTCGGATCGCTCGCCGGGTGTCATCAATCCACCGATGTCTGCTGATGGCACTTATCGGACTTGGCGCGGCCTCTGACTTGAGTCCGCAAAGTGCTCCAAAGCGGACATTGACCAACTATTGCTTCTCCTCGTCACCAGGCCTCGCCGCTTCGGGGGGTCAATCTTGGGAGCGGCTTGCCTATCGAGCGCAGGTCTGTGCAAAATATCGCGAAACGAATAAAAACCCTGATGGGCAGCATTTGGCGGCACTTGGGGTGGGCAATGCTGTTCTGGATCGTTTTCGCAATCGTCGCCGCGAACTGTCTGGCATTCGTGTTTTCGCTGCCACCGGGTTGAATCTTTCAACTCGGAATGAATGCCGCGTTTCGGCTCCGGGTAGATCATCGCAGGATTTGACGATCAGCACACGGCCGGTCCACCGTGCCCACCCATGAGCGACACAGCCACGACCGCGACTGCGTGGTGATCATTTTGGCCGGCGCCATTGCTCGACATCACGTCAGCCCTTCGACGTGGGACGGCGATGGCCTCGATCGGCTCCCCAGGTTAGTGCACTGAGCAGTTCCGACGGACGCAGTATCCTGAGCGAGAGGCGCGCCAGCAGCCATTCCTTATGGCGGACGATGCCGCCGTCGCGCGTGAGAAATACGTCACAGTTGTTGGAGGCAGCCTGCGTCAGGTGTTCCGCATCTGGCCGGTCAAAGCCATACTGCACCAGTTCTTCGCGCAGCGCATCGTCTTGAACATCCGAAATTAGAGGATGCGTAATACCGCCAAACCGGTCCCACTGATTATTAAAACCCAGAACCTTCTCGTCGAGGGCTATCTGATCCAACATCTCATAGTCGGCGCGCAGCTTAGCCATGAGGTCGGGGTCAGAGGTTTTCTCTAATTCTCGGAGGGCGACGCGTGAACGCACCATTTTTATCGACCCGGCAACTCTCAAGGCCAGTAACTGCTGGAGTGCCAGCAACTCCTGCCGCGTCTTTGGCTCCTGATGGCGTTTGATATTGTTCAGGAGCGTGTTGGTATCGCAGTAGATAAGGCGGTAGCGTAACGCTGTCCGCTCGACTCTGTTACGCTTAGCCGATCCACTCACCGTCGTTTCCTGCTTTTGCTCACTAGGCGTCCTATGTTCGGGCGCCGAGCAGTGCCGGCAGCTTGGCTATGTTGTTCGCGATGCGGGCGGGCTTCATCCTCGGTGAGCACCTTGGCTTGGTACGCATCCTCCGGGTCCTTGCGCCGGTTTGTCGAATTTCGGTGCTATGGCTTGCTCGTGAGAATTCACCACAAGGAGGACCACCGTATGCGCAAGTTGATCACTACCCTGGCGGCAACAGCGGCGATACTCATTGCCGGCTCCCTCGCCTGGAAAGCCGAGGCGACCACGGTGACTGGAGTCTGCGGTCTATCGACACTAACAAGAAGCTATTCACCTATTGAAAGAGTTGGCTGCATGTGCGGACCCCATGCGTGTGCGTGTCGCCGCCGCTATTACCGCTATTAGGCGTCGTCTTGGCTCCTCGCACGGTGCTCAATGCGCCGTGCGGCTCGGCCGAGGTTTGGCTTGTAACTTGCTTGCGCGGCCTTGAGCACAGCCCGCGAACTGAGCTACATGAGAAGGCTGTCGATCTGCTGCCTTGCAGTAGCGAGCGCGAGTGCTTCGCTCTTGGCATCCACAGCAAAGGCATTGTGGGTGAGGGTGGGCAGGTGAAGGCCTATGGGCCTCGCGCTATAGTGCCAATGGTTGCCCTTGCCGAAGACGTCAATGCCATAACCCCGATACGCTGTCTGGACTCGCGCGCATGACTACCTCACCTTCCAGAGCGGTCAACGTACTGCGCTTCGCAGCCCGCAGGGAACCAAAAGGTGCGCCGGGCCGAAGCCGACGCCCCTGCGACTTAGGCTCAGCCCGCAACTACCATCGGCCTCTCCGGTAAACGAGCCGGAGAATCACCAGGAGCAGCAGCGCACCCACAGTGGCGCCGATGATGGCGGGGACAATCCCCGCGCCAAGATGGATGCCCAAATGCGGTAGCAACCAGCTTCCGATAAAAGCGCCGACGATGCCGATTGCGATGTCGGCGACCAGGCCAAAACCAGTCCCTTGTACGATTTGCCCCGCGAGCCATCCCGCGACCAAACCGACGAACAAAATGATCAAAAGAGTTTCGGCTGACATGGTTTCCCCCCTATGCGAGCCCCTGGACTGCGTCCCGAATCTAACTCGGCTTGCGGCTCAGAGCTATGAATATGGGGGCGTCGGCTTCGGCGAACGCCCTTATCGCATTTAAATGTTGTGTGGCCAAACTGGCACAGCTTCCGTACCCGGGGAATGTTAGGGTTGTGAGAGAGACTAACAACGGGGGCTGATCAATGCGTGTCTTGCTGGCTTGCGCCATTCTCGTAACGGCGGCGATTGGGCTTGGTGGCTGCTTTCACCACCAGCAGGCGGTCGTCGAGCAGCCGATTTCGCACACGCCGCTGAAATAGCGGCGACCGAACAGGGGCTTGATGGGAGCGGGCTAGGCTACTAGGCTTACGTTTCTCTGCATCGTACCTCTCCTGCAATTGCCAGCCTCGGTCGGGTATCCCTCGGCCGGGGCTTTTGCGTCGAGCAGACGGGCACAGTCAAGGCCGGGCCCACTTAGCAGCGTTGAGCACTTTGGCCATGGGCCACCCTCTCAATAATTTGATACCCCGAACGCTTGAGCATGACACCCAGGCGCACTATTTAACGGGCTGGGTGACGTCGATTTATCGCTATTCCCCCCGTCCAGCCGAGACGTGACCCGAGTGCAGCCGGCTTCCCTCCCGCTGCACCGCGCTAATGCGCTTTCTGGCGCCTAACCACGTGAAGCGGTTGGGCGCTTTTTTTTGGCGAATTTATGTGTTCTGCCTTTTGGGATCGCCTGAGATCTGCCACGCTTGCCGCTTTTACTGGCCAAGGAAATCGCGCGAAGACGAGAGGGAAAAACCTAGATCCGAGACGGGGGAGGGTTGGCAAGTGGCCAGGCTCTCCCTTTTTTGGCGAAGGCGCCGGTCGAAGCCGATGCCCTCTTGCCCGCCTAAATAACTTAGTTGGGCAGAGATAATTCGATTCGCGATTATCCACTTGACAAAGGTTATTCTATATCTAGTGACCTACTGCCTAAATATGGATTTGGCCGCTGCGATCCTGCCATTCTCAGGGTCTAGCAGCGCGCGAACTTCTTGAAGAAATTGTTCGCGGTCCATATCAGACAATTTGGCCCACCAATCACCGGCACACCCGTCAAAGAGATCGCGGATTGCGAGAAGACACTGTGCCGCCTTTGTAGGGTTCTCCAACCACAATCTTTCCCGAAGCTGAGGGAT
>Ga0116225_1000787_pt1 | contig 23876 bp, 23 predicted proteins | sample Sb_taG_8_FD_88968 | JGI IMG/M metagenome (GOLD analysis project Ga0116225, IMG submission 88968) | Peat soil microbial communities from Weissenstadt, Germany - Sb_50d_c_BC metaG | ecosystem: Environmental > Terrestrial > Soil > Wetlands > Peat | place: Germany: Weissenstadt | collected 2010-09-21 | reverse complement strand
CTCTTCGGCCAGCGTCACCACCGATTGCGCCAGCGATTCGCGGCAGATGTCGACCGGCAGATAGCCTTGCGCCCGTGTAGCGTCGAGCAAGGGCCGCGCCTTGGCGGGGGTGCAGCCGCCGAACTCCAACAAGCGCGGGCAAGTGCCGGTAAGGGCTGCTATTTCGGATGCGTAACGGTCAAGGAGATGGGTCTCGGTGCGGGTCTGGTAGTACTCGTCGAGCCCACAAATCTCTTCGAACAACTCGGCCCCACGCCGATCATAGAGAAAGCGGCAGGGAATGTGCCGGGGCCGCCGGGCCAAGCCGCGCAGGACGGCGGCGCGAAACTCGGGATCGGAACGATGGAGAAGATCTCGCCGGCTCATCCATCCTCCGCCAGTCTGATCCCGGCGAACTGCCAACGGGCGTTCGGCGGAAAGAAGTTGCGATAACTGGCCCGCAGATGGTTAGCCGGAGTAACGCAGGAGCCGCCGCGCAGCACCATCTGGTTGACCATGAACTTGCCATTGTACTCCCCCAAGGCCCCCGCCCCCGGTTTGTAGCCCGGATAAGCGGTGTAGGGGCTGGCGGTCCATTCCCACAGATCGCCGAACATCTGCGCCGGAGTCCCCGTTGCGGCCAGCGCCGGCAAAGGCCTCAACAGCCCCGACGCCAGATCGTTGCCGGCCAGCGGCAGACTGGCAGCGGCGCTTTCCCACTCGGCTTCGGTCGGCAACCGCTTGTGCGCCCAGCGCGCATAGGCGTCGGCCTCGTAGTAACTGACGTGGGCCACCGGGGCGGCGGGATCAAGCGGCTGCACCCCGGCGAGAGTCAGGGCAAAGGGTTTATTGTCCTGCCAACGCCAGTATAGCGGCCCGCTCCAGCCTTGCTCTTGCACCGTGTCCCAACCGTCTGACAGCCAGAACTCGGCGCGCCGATAGCCGCCGGCTTTGATGAAAGCAAGGTATTCGCCATTGGTCACCAGGCGCGAGGCCAAGCGCCACGGCGGCAGATAGACCGGATGGCGCGGGCCTTCGTTGTCGAAGGCGAAGCTATCCGTGCTGGTATGACCAATTTCGACCATGCCGCCCGGATAGCCGATCCACGCCAGCGCCGACGGCGGGCGCAATTCCGCCACCCGATAGGGGCGATAGGCGGGAGCCAGCGGGTTCTGCGAAAACAGATGCAGGATGTCGGTCAGGATCAATTCCTGATGCTGCTGTTCATGGGCGATGCCCAGCGATATCCGCGGCACCAACACGCCCCACTCCTCATCGACCGCGTTCTCGATCAACTCGACCACCGCTTCGGTCACTTCGGCCCGCCAATCCATCACCTCGGCCAGACCAGGGCGGGTCAGCAGCCCTCGGCGCGGGCGCGGAAAGGGATGGCCGAGCGTCTGGTAATAGGAATTGAACAGCGTCACCCAGTTTGGCCCCTCCAACTCCAGCGGCAGGAAGGTGGCGAAGAACCAAGTGGTGTGCGCCAAATGCCATTTGCTCGGGCTGGCCTCGGTCATCGATTGAGCGCCCATGTCCTCGGGCGTCAGCGTCTCGGTCAGCGCCTCGCTGTCGAGGCGGGTGCGGCGGAAGCGTTGCGCCAGAGCCTGACGCGACGACAGCGGTGACAGCTGACTCATTGGGCATGGTCTCCGGGTTCGACGGAGGACGGCAAGCGCAAGGCGGTGGCGGCGGAGGGAGAGAAGGGCAAGGCCAGTTCGCGGCAGATGTCCATCAACTGGTCGGCCCGATGGACGCAGCTATGCCGCGCCAGGATGGTCCGCCGCGCATGGAGGCCGATCTCCGCCCGCAGTTCGGCGTCGTTGACCAGAGCGCGCAAATGCCGTCGCATCTCCGCCGCATCGCGGGCCAGCAGGAAGTCGCGGCCCGGCGTGAACAGCCCGTCGCAATCCAGCCACGGCGCCGACACCAGCGGTACGCCGCAGGCCATCGCCTCGAACAGGCGGATCGACGGCAGCCCCGGCAACAACCGGCAGCGCGCCCGGCTGGGGACGTGCACGGTACAGCGGAACTGGCCGAGGATCGACGGCACCCGGTCATGCGGCGCCCAACCGCCATAGACCACCCCGGCCTCGGCATATTGGGCGGCGGCGGCGGCGGGGATCGGCGGGCCATAGGCCTTGGCCCGCAAACCCAGCAGCCGCACCGGCTCCAGCAGATAATGGCGCAACTCGACGCCGCGATCCTGATCGCCCCAAGCGCCGAAGAACACCACGTCGCCCTCGTGCTCGCCCGTGACCGGACGGAAGCGGCCGGTATCGGCGGCATCGGGCCAGACCCAAACGCGCGCGGCCAAGCCGAAGGACTGGCACAACTCGGCCACCGCGCGCCCCGCCGCCAGCACGCCGTCATAGCCGGACAGATCGAACATCCCAGGGGCGAGTCCCTGTAAGGCGGCATGGCGGAACAGCAGGCGATAACCGCCATGATGGCGGCGGTGATGGCCGATGCGGGCAACCTGAGCGGGCGAGAGGCCGTCATGGACGATGACCAGGTCGGCGTCCTCGCACACCAGTTCGGGCGGATCGTCGGGTCGGCACAGCCGCAGCCGATGCCCGCGCCGCAGCAACTCGCCGGCCACGCCTTCGAGAAAATGCGACGCCCCCGGAGCCGACATCTGGGCATAACACACCACGCCAAGAACCCACGGCGCACATATCGGCTGGTGGTCGCTGGCGTCGTTGGTCATGGACCCTCCCCGGTCGCATCGGACTCCGCCATTTTGGCGGTGTTAACGAAATATTGGGATGGCGAGAGGAATATGAAGACCCAGACTCATATCCACTTGGCTAATACCGTCAGAATAACAGGGGCATTCTTTGGTCCGGTTGCCCACGCCCCGCCGATGCCCTTAGCATGTGCATATAAGAACGATCGAACCGAATAGGGAGACCGTCATGCAGGCCAAGACTGTTTTGTTCCCCGAAGCGATTCTAGCCGCCGCCTTGCTGGTGGCCTTGCTGTTCCAAACGGCACCAAGATTCTTCTGACCGCGCAGGCGGCATCGGCGCGGAGTGGGAACAGCTGCCGCGCTGGTTCTGTTTACAGCGCAAATGTTCCGATCGATACAAGACCGGCCCACCGCAATCCGGTGGGCGGCGGTCGTTGTCCCTGTGGGGCTACCCCTTGAGCCCATCTTCTTATCATCGCGCGGCCTCCTCACCTGACGAGACATCCGACGGGTGACAGGAGCGGCATTAAATAACGCCGCATTGCAACGTCCATACCCGTCAGAGCCCGTAATACGCCCTTGTATTCAAGGTGGTGGTAATGACGGACTTCGCCAATATGGTCTCGGAACACATCCCCAACCTTCGACGCTATGCCCGCGTCTTGGTGCGCGACTCGATCCACGCCGAAGATTTAGTGCAGGATTGCCTGGAACGGGCAATCTCCCGCGAGCACCTGTGGCAACCAGGAACCAACCTGCGCGCCTGGCTGTTCACCATCCAGCACAACCTTTACATCAATCAATATCTGCGCCGGGGAGGCACCACCACGTTGGTGCCGTTGCTGGAAGAACACTCCATGGTGTCCAGCCCGCCGCGACAATTCCACAGCATGACCTTGCAGGATCTGGCGCGGGCGTTCGACGGCTTGCCGCGTCAGGAACAGCAGGTGGTGCTGCTGGTCGGGTTGGAAGGCATGCAATACGAAGATGCCGCCCAAACCTTGGGCGTGCCGATGGGAACGGTCAAATCGCGGCTGTCGCGGGCCAGGCGGCGCTTGCGCAAATTGATGGATGGCGAACTGCGCATGCCGCCGCGTACGGGCAAGCCGGTGCGCGGAGCCATCGAAGCGATGCCCAAGGACACAACAAAGCGCCCTTCCCCACCAACGGCGGAAGGCGCCCGCGGATGACGCCTCCCCCTCCCGTCTTTGGGCGAGAAAGGCGTCTATGTCACTCAGGCGACGGGGCGAGCATGGGGGCGTCGCCGTGAGCGGATGCTGCCTTTAGCGGCTAAGGGGAGCGACTTCGCTGGTGGTCAGACCCAATTGCGAGGCGGCAACCACCGCGCGGGTGCGGTTGTTGACGTTCAGCGCCTTGAGGATCGCCGTGACATGCAGCTTGACCGTGCCTTCGGCCAATTGCAGGACGCGGGCGATTTCCTTGTTCGACTTGCCCTGACCGAGCAAGGCCAGAACTTCGCGCTGACGCGGGGTCAGGAACGAGGCGGCGTTTTCCGGACCGTTGCCATTGCCGTTGCCATTGCCGCTGCCGTCCGAATAGGAACCGTCGGCGTTCTGGTCGAGCAGGGCCGGCGGCAGATAGACGCCGCCCGACAGCACCAGCTTAAGGGCGCTCAGCATGACGCGGCTGCTAGAGGTCTTGGGGATGAAACCGGCGGCGCCCAGATTGACGGCCTGCAGCACATGGCGGCGGTCGTCCGAGGCGGACAGTACGATCACCGGCACGTCGGCGGGCAGAATCTGACGCAGGGACTGCAAGCCTTCACCCCACGGCATGCCGGGCATCGACAAATCGAGCAGGACGATACTGATTTCGGGTTCCGACTCCGCCAAGGCCAGGGCTTGCGGGTAATCGCTCGCTTCAACGATGGAGACGCTGCCATCAAGCTGTTCCAGGACATGACGCAGGCCATCACGGAAAAGCTCGTGATCGTCGGCAATCAGAATCTTCATTGGTTTCTCGCTCACTTGCACGATACCCCACCCCTTTGTCAGTTCACCCATATCGCCCTCGCCGTTTAGAGGATATCGCATCGCCAAAATGAATGCGACCAGCTTTGTTGCACCTGCGAAAATATGGAAATCGGCAAGGAATGCAATATGCTCTTAGAGAGTCCTTAATTCCATTACCATGGTCATAGGCCCAAACTATCCTTTAGGGCATGACCAAAACAAATGACACACGCACGCTCGACTTATACTGCATTTCTGACAAAAACACCTTAACTCACCATCCAAACGACTACTATCCAACCGAGACAGACTGATCCTCTAATAGTTGTTGCAAGGCAGCGCGCAACTTATCCGGACGTACCGGCTTATGCAGAAGCGACAACCCATGCCCTGCCGCCTGCCGCAAGCGCTCGGGCGAGGTATCACCGGTAATCAAAAGGGCAGGAACATCCTCGCCCAATAGCGCCCGCAAGGCGCGAACCACTTGCGCCCCGGTGACATCGGCGCGCAGCCGATAATCGGCGATGATGGCATCGGGCATGACCTCGGCAGCCTTGACCGCCTCAACGGCGTCGTCCTGGCCTTCGGCCACGGCGACCCGACAGCCCCAGATTTCCAGGATAGCGCGCAAACCATCTCGTACAATAGAGTCATCGTCGACAACAACCACAAAGCGCCCATTGAGCGGGTCGCGGACCTCTGGCTCGACTTCGGCCGCCCGCACCAGCGCACGGCCATTGGCCGGCACCACCACCGAAAACACCGAGCCGCGATCGGGTGTCGACAGCAGCTCGATGCGGTGCCCCAACAGGGCTGCCAGACGATCGACGATGGCCAGCCCCAGCCCCAACCCCTGGCGGCGTTCGCGCTGCGAAGCCCCCAGTTGGTGGAATTCGCGGAAGATTTCCCGTTGCTCGGCCAGGGGAATGCCGCGCCCGGTGTCCCACACCTCGATGCGCATAAAGTCACCACGCCGCCGCACGCCGACGACGATGCCGCCGTTATTGGTATAGCGCACGGCATTGGACAGCAAATTGCGCAGAATGCGTTCCAACAAGGCCGGATCGCTGCGCGCCGACGCCGAGGTGCTGACGAAGCGCATCGACAGCCCAGCGCTTTCAGCCAGCGGCACATATTCCAGGGCCAGCCGCTTGAAGAGTTCCTGCACCGAAAAGCCGACGCAATGCGCTTCGACCACGCCGGCATCAAGCCGCGAGATATCGAGCAGGGTGTCGAGCAAATGCTCCAACGCCTCTAGAGACCCTTCGATCTTGCCGACGATGCTACGGATATCGTCGGGCAGCGGGCGCTGCGCCAAAGTAGCGACGAACAGCCCCAGCGCCTGCAAGGGCTGACGCAAATCGTGACTGGCGGCCGCGAGGAAGCGGGTTTTGCTATGATTGGCCTGTTCCGCCGTATCACGCGCTTCGCGCAGCGCGTCCATCATCAGATGGCGGGCCTCGGAGGCGCGCTGTTCGGCCTCGACCTCGGCGGTGACTTCCATGGCGACGCCGCGATAGCCGGTGAACCGCCCATCCGCCTCGAAGGCCGGCTTACCGCTGACCCGCAGATAATGCAGATCGCCGCGATGGCCGCGCATCCGATAGCGGAAATCGCGAAAGGGCCGCCGCGCCGCCACGTCGTCGTGATAGCGGCGCCAGTCCTCGGCCTCGTCGGGTTCGTACTCGGACAGATCGCGGCGGCGGCGGCCGATCAAGCGGCGGCAATCGATATCGGTGATCTTGCTGGGCGGATCGGAGAAAAAGGTAAAGCGATCCTCGGCGTCGGTTTCCCAAATCCATTCCGAGGCGGCCTCCGCGACATCACGCAATCGGCGTTCGCTGGCGCGTAAGGCCAGTTGGGCAGTGGCGCGCGCCTGGATCAGGCCGTCCAGCGCGCGGGCAATGCTGGCCACGCGGTCCTCGCCAGCGATGGGCAGGGCATAGGGTTGATCGGCGGCGGCGGCTCGCATCGCCTGTTCCAGTGCCTGCCAGCGATGCCTCGTCCGCACCGCGCCCAACCCGCAGACAGAGCCGCCCAAAGCCAGCAAAACCGCTAGTTCCGCCGCCACTCGCGTCATCTCACCAGCGCGCACAACCTCGCCGGGCGACAACAGGACAGCACCCAATATCAGAACGCCGCCGATGGCCCCGGCGACGACTCCAAAGACCATGCCTGTGAGACCGCGGCCCGTTTCCAACTCCTCACCTATCCCAAATTGCTACCGATGATACCCCGTTCGATGTCTGACCGAAACCGCCAACTTCACCCGCTGGACACAGAGAGAAGAACCGCTGCGGGGCGAGTTTTGCAAAGATCGCTTGATTTTTCCCCGCTCAGGGCCGAAAAGCGGCGGCATGACCTCACTCCTTGAAGCGGTGGCGCAGCGGCGCACCTTTGCCATCATCTCGCATCCCGATGCCGGCAAGACGACTCTGACCGAGAAGCTGCTGCTGTTCGGAGGCGCCATCCAGCTCGCCGGCGCCGTGCGCGCCCGTGGCGAACAGCGGCGCGCGCGCTCGGATTGGATGTCCATCGAAAAGGAACGCGGCATTTCGGTGACCGCGTCGGTGATGTCGTTCGAGCATGGCGGATTGTCGTTCAACCTGCTCGACACCCCCGGCCACGAAGATTTCAGCGAGGACACCTATCGCACCCTGACCGCCGTCGATTCGGCGGTGATGGTGCTCGACGCCGCCAAAGGCATCGAGACGCAAACGCGCAAGCTGTTCGAAGTCTGCCGCCTGCGCGACATGCCGATCATCACCTTCGTCAACAAGGTTGACCGCGAAGCCCGCGACACCTTCGATTTGCTGGACGAAGTCGAAAAGACCCTGGCGCTGGATGTCTGCCCGATGACGTGGCCGATCGGCATGGGCCGCGACCTCAAGGGCGTCTACGACCTGACCGCCGATCAGGTGCTGCTGTTCGAGCACACCCGTGGCGACCACATCCCCGAAGGCATCGACATGCCGCTCGACGACCCGCGCCTGGACGATCTGGTCGGCGCCGCCGCCGCCGCCCGCCTGCGTGAGGAAATCGAGCTGGTGCGCGGCGCCTGCCCGGCTTTTGATATCGAGTCCTATCGCGCCGGCCACCTGACCCCGGTGTTCTTCGGCTCGGCCTTGCGCAATTTCGGCGTACGCGAGCTGCTGCGCGGCATCGGCCGATTGGCTCCGCCGCCGCGCCCGCAACCGGCCTCGCCGCGTGTGGTCGATCCGCTGGAAGAGAAAGTCACCGGCTTCGTGTTCAAGGTCCAAGCCAACATGGACCCCAACCACCGCGACCGCATCGCCTTCTTCCGCCTGTGCTCGGGCCGTTTCAAGCGCGGCATGAAGCTGAAGCATGTGCGTTCCGGCAAGGTGATGGCCGTCGGCAACCCGGTATTCTTCCTGGCCCGCGACCGCGAACTGGCCGAGGAAGCCTATCCCGGCGACATCATGGGCATCCCCAACCACGGCGCTTTACGCATCGGCGACACCTTATCGGAGTCCGAGGACATCCGCTTCACCGGCATCCCCAGCTTCGCCCCCGAAGTGCTGCGCCGCGTGCGCCTGGACGACCCGATGAAAGCCAAGCAACTGCGCAAGGCGCTGGAAGATCTGGCCGAGGAAGGCGTCAGCCAGTTGTTCAAGCCGCTCAACGGTTCGACCTGGATCGTCGGCGTGGTCGGGCAGTTACAGTTCGAGGTCATCGCCGACCGCATCGAAAACGAATACAGCCTGAAGGCCGGATTCGAAGAAGCTCCGTTCGACACCGCGCGGTGGATCCACAGCGAAGACCCGGCCTTGATCGCCAAATTCGTCGAACTCAACGGCTCGTCGATGGCCGAGGACCGCGACGGCGCGATGGTCTATCTGGCCCGCAATGCCTGGACCCTCAACCGCGCCCAGCAAGACTTCCCCGAACTGCGCTTCTCGGCAACGCGCGAACAGCACTGACGCGCATCCGGTCTGTCCACGTTGCATCGCCGTCGCCGCCAGACCAAATGCTCTGACCAGCATGAGGAAAGGCCAAGACGATGAATAAGCACAGCAGCACGGATAAGGCTGAACCGCAGGAGCAAAAGCCAAGCCACCGTGTCGTGCATTCAGACGGCACGGTGGAATACCTGTCGCGATGCGACATCGAGGAATGCGTCGACACCAGTTCGGCGGATTCCTTCCCGGCCAGCGACCCGCCGTCGTTCACGCCCACCGCGCATCCGGGCCGCCCCCACCGCAAACCGCATTGAGAGCGGTTCCCTTCGAAATCTCAGCCCTGCGGCTGCTGACCGATGGCGTGCAGGCGTTGCTGCAAGGCCAGCCGGTCCAATGCCGCCAGCGGCAGGTTAGTGAAAATACCAATGCGGTTGGTCAGCATCCGGTAGGTGTCGGCGATCAACACCGCGCGCTCGGCCTCGCTGCCGACAGGCACCAGCGGATCGGGGATGCCCCAATGAGCCACCAGCGGTTGCCCTGGCCACGCCAGCGCCGATTGCCCGGCAACCGAATCGCAGACCGTGAAGACAAAATCCATCTGCGGCGCATCTGGGGTGGCGAAGGTCTGCCACTCCTTGCTGTGCAGCTCGGCGGTCGGATGGTTCAACTTCCGCAGCAGCGCCAGTACCGCCGGATGTACCGCTCCAGCGGGTTCGGCACCGGCGCTGAAGCCTTTGAAGCGACCGCCCCCATCACGATTGAGGATGGATTCGGCGATGATGCTGCGACCGATATTGCCGCGGCCCAGAAACAATACGTTGATGACCTTATCCACCATGACGACCCCTTTGCCCGTTCTCGAACCAGTTCAATGGGGTATCCCATTTCCTTCGGTCAAGGCGCTGAAGATTTAGGGAAGGTTTGATGGCAGAACGATTTCATCACCCCGACGACAGCGCCACCCAAACCTTGGTGGCGATGGGACCGGTGTCACCCATGGCTTCGGTATAGCGCACCGTCACCCCCGGCTTCAGATCCCGCAACACCCCTTCCGCAACGCCGTCGCGATGGAAATACAGCGAAGCCCCGGTGGCCGTGGTCAGAAAGCCGTGATCCTCGCCGTCGTTCAACTCGGCGACCGCCCCCAGCAAGGCCACCACCGGAGCCCGTCCTTCACCGCGCTGGCGCGATTTGAAGTCGCGCAAACGCCGCTCGGCGGCGTCGAAGGCGTCGCGCAGGGCCTTATAGATGTTGGGATGCGTCGAGCGCTCGCGCGCCTTATGCGGCTCGCGGCTGACCGCCAGAGACCCGCCGGGCAGGCCGATATCAATATGAATCTCGAAAACGTTGCCCTTGCGGTGCTGACGATGCGGCGCCTCGACGGCGACGCGGCACGAGGTCATGCGGTCGTAGAATCGCTCCAGCCGAGTCACCCGGTCGCGGATGACTCCTTCAAGAGCCTTGGAACTGGTCAAATTATGGAAGGTGATTTCCAGAGGTACGTCCATGGTCGTTTCCCGTCATGGAGGCCTCTTCTTAAGCTGTGGCGTGGAGCGCCGGTTTAAAGCCCCCATGCCCATTGTCGGGCGCACCTCTCACCCGCGCGGATAGACCTTGGCGATGAAAATATTCAGAGAGGCTTCGGGATCGAATGCCGCCGCCGCCACAGTCAGCTGTCCGGACAGAGCCACCAGGGCGGCGCGCTCCTCGGCATCGGGCGCCCTTTGTGCCCCCGACAGCTCGGTGACGATGTCCTCGATGGCGCGGCCGGCGGTGCTGATGTTCTCGGCCCCCATGGTCGCGCCGGAGCCAGCCAGGGTATGGGCGTGCAACACCACCACCCCCCAGGCATCGGGCGAGGCCATGTCGCCCTGTACCAATTCGGCGATGGCGGCGGAACGGGTGCGGGCTTCCTCGGCATAGCGGGTGAAGGTTCCCGCCAGTCGGATACGTCGATCTTCGCTCATGACGCGCATCGTACCCCCGACCGCGCGCCAAGGCCAGCCGGTGTTAGCGGATTTACCCGAACGCGCCGCAAGAGCATAGTAGCCGGCATGCCCGACACGCACGCCGTCCTCCGCCCCTATCAGCGCCAGCTCGACCTGATCGCCGAGATGAGTCAGGAATTCGCCGCTTCGCGCAATATTGACGAGACGCTTCAGCATGGGCTGGAGCGCGTCGCCGAGTTCGTCGGCGCGGAAGCCGCCAGCCTGTTCCTCATCGACGAGGACAGCGGCGAACTGATCTGCCGCGCCTGTTTCGGCCCGGTCGATATCCGTGGCCTGCGGCTGAAGCCGGGCCACGGCATCATTGGCCGCACCGTCGCCAAAAATGTCACCACCATCGTCAAGGACGCCCGCACCGATCCCGATTTCGGCGCGCTGATCGACGAGAAGACCGGCTTCACCACCGAATCGATCCTCTGCGCCCCGCTGTCCGTACGCGACCAGCGCCTGGGGGCCATCGAACTGATCAACAAAGCCGGCGGCGGCATCTTCCATCCGGGCGACCGCCAATTGCTGCAAGCGCTGGGAGCCTCCGCCGCGCTGGCGATCCTCAACGCCCGCCTGACCGCCGCCATGGTCCAGCAGGAACGCCTGCGCCGCGAGCTGGAACTGGCCGCCGAAATTCAACGCGGCATGCTGCCAAGCAGCATCGCCGATGATTCGCCGATCATGGGCGTCAACAAGCCGGCGCACGAGGTGTCGGGCGACTTCTTCGACATCCTGGAACTGCCGGATGGCCGCATCGCCTTCGCCATCGGCGACGTTTCCGGCAAGGGCATCAACGCCGCCTTGCTGATGGCCAAGACCAGCAGCCTGTTCCGCTGTCTGGCCAAGTTCCATCGCCGCCCAAGCAAGCTATTGTCGGCCATCAACGACGAATTATGCGAAACCGCCACCACCGGCGGCATGTTCGTCACCATGGCCGCCGGGTTGTTCGATCCCGCCAGCGGCAGCCTGTTGCTGGCCAATGCCGGGCATGAACCGGCTCTGCTGCGCCACCGCGATGGCCGCTTTACCGCCACCTCCGCCGGATCGCCGCCCTTGGGCATCGCCGCCGGTCTGGTGCCGCCGGACATGCCCGAGGCCTGGCTGACGCTGGCCGGCGGGGCACTCTATCTGTTCACCGACGGACTGACCGAAAGCCGCTGCGACAAGGTCATGCTGGGCGCGCAAGGGGTGCGGCGGCTGATCGGGGAAATGGCTCCGCGGCCTCTGGCCCAGCGGCTGGACGCCATCATCGCCCGACTGGCACCCGAGGGCGTGCCGTTGCGCGACGACCTGACCTTGCTGATCATCGAAGACCGCCGCCCGCCGCCGCTGCTGGCCAAGCGCTTCGACGCCTGCCCCGAATGCCTGTGCGATCTGCGCCACGAGGTCGAAGCCGCCGCCCGCGCCGGTGGCTGCGACGCCGAGGCCGCCGCCGATGTGGTTTTGGCGGTGGACGAGGCCTGTCAAAACATCATCCGCCACGGCTATGCTGGTGTGGGCGAAGTGGTATTGGACATCCGCCATGTCGAAGGAACCGGGCTGGTGGTGCAACTCATCGATTTCGCCCCGCCCGTCGATGTTGATAAGATCAAACCGCGTCCGCTCGACGAGGTGCGGCCGGGCGGCTTGGGAACTCATTTCATTCTTTCGGCGATGGATGAGGTGGCCTTTGTGCCGCCTCCCGAAGGAGCGGGTAATATGTTGAAGATGATCAAGGCGATCCCATGAGCATGACTCTGACCATCGACCGCAGTCACGGCAGAATCGCGGTGGTGGCGTTGCGCGGCGAGATCGACTTGCAGCAAAGCCCTGAACTGCGCCGCGAGTTGATGCAATGCCTGAACGACCGCTGGGACGTGGTGGTCGATATGGCCCGAGTCGAATACATCGACAGCTCGGGCATCGCCAGTCTGGTCGAGGCATTCCAGACCGCCCGCCGCCTGGGTATCCGCTTCAGCTTGGCCGCCGTCAGTTCGGCGGCGCTGCGCGTGCTGAAGCTGGCCCGGCTCGACGAGGTGTTCGTCATCCACGCCGCCACCCCGGCCGCGCTGGCGGCGGACGCCTGAGCCATGCCCCAACCCTCGGCAGCCGGCATGGCGGAACGGGTCGGACGCGCCACGGTGCGCGGGTTGGACGAACTTGGCTTCGCCGCCGTGCTGCTGGCCCAAAGCCTGTATTGGCTGGCCGCCGGACGCCGCCAGCGCCAGCCGGTGCGCATTGCCGCCGTGTTTACCCAGGCGCGTGAAATCGGCATCGACGCCCTTCCTATCCTGACCATCCTGACCTTCACCATCGGCGTCATGCTGGCCATCCAGGGCATCTATTCGCTGAAGGCGTTCGGGGCCGAATCACGGGTGACCACCGGCATCGCCCTGTCGGTGGTGCGCGAGTTCTCCTCGCTGATCACCGGCATCCTGGTCGCCGGCCGCTCGGGCTCGGCCCTGGCCGCGCGGCTAGGCACCATGAAGATCAATCAGGAAATCGACGCCCTGACGGTCATGGGCATCAACCCGGTGCGCTATCTGGTGGCGCCGCCGCTGGTCGCGATGGTGGTGATGGTGCCGGCACTGACCATGTGGGCGCATATCGTCTCGCTATTCGCTGCCGGGCTTTACGCCAGCACCCAGTTGGAGTTGAGCTTCGACGCCTACCTAACCCAAATCTTCGAGGTGCTGCGCCTTGCCGATCTGGCGCATGGTCTGGCCAAGGCCACCATCTTTTCAGTGCTGATCACCATCATCGGCGTGGTCAACGGCGCCATGGTCACCGGCGGCGCCGAAGGCGTCGGGCGGATGACCACACGCTCGGTGGTGCATGCCATCTCGGCCATCGTCATCACCGACATGATCTTTGCCTTCGCCGTGGCCCGATGACCGCCGCGCCCATCACCATCGAGGTCGCCAACCTGACCGCCGCCTTTGGCGAGCGGGTGGTGCTGAACGGCGTTAACCTGACCGTCGCCGAGGGCGAGATCCTGGTCATCATGGGCGGGTCCGGCTCGGGCAAAAGCACGCTTCTCAACCACCTGCTCGGATTGCTGCGGCCCCGCCAGGGCGTAGTGAAGCTGCTGGGGCTGGATATCAACCAAGCCAGGCCCGCTGAGATGCGCGACTTGCGCCGCAAGATGGGGGTCGCCTTCCAGGGCGGGGCGCTGTTCAGTTCGCTGAGCGTCGCCGACAACATCATGCTGCCGCTGCGCGAACACACCGACCTTGACCCAAACACCATCGAGATCATGGCCCGGCTCAAGCTGGAGGTGGTCGATCTGGCCGGCTTCGGCGATTTGATGCCGGCGGAGCTGTCGGGCGGCATGACCAAGCGGGCGGCGCTGGCGCGGGCCATCGTCATGGACCCCAAGCTTTTGTTCTGCGACGAACCCTCGGCGGGGCTCGACCCTGTGGTATCGGCGGCCATCGACGATTTGATCCTGCGCCTGCGCGACGCCATGCGCATGACCATCGTGGTGGTCACCCATGATCTGGACAGCGCCTTCAAGATCGCCGACCGCATTTGCGTGCTCGATCACGGCGAAATCATCGCCCTGGGAACCAAGGATGAAATCCGCCACAGCGGCAATCAGCGGGTCCAGAACCTGCTGAACCGGCGGTCCGTGGACGTTATACTCGACCCCGACGCGTATTTGCGCCGGCTGTTCGGCGAAGGATGAGGGGAATGCGCGACAATCGGATCAATTACGTGCTGGTCGGCGGCTTCGTCATCGGCATGTTCGTCGCCATGCTGGTGTTCATCGCCCTGATCACCGGGCGTACCGGCGGCACTGATTCCTATTACGCCCTTTACGACAATGTCGGCGGCGTCAAGTTCGGTACCAAGGTGCTGTACGAAGGCTTCACCATCGGTCAGATCGAGAGCATCATCCCCGAACGCAAGGACGGCAAGATGGCGTTCAAGGTCGAGTTGGCGGTCAAGCGCGGCTGGATCATTCCCGACGACAGCGTCGCCCGCATCGCCGCGTCAGGCCTGCTGGCCGCCGTCGCCGTCGATATCAAGGGCGGCACCAGCGGCACCTCGGTCAGTCCAGGCGGCATCGTCCGCAGCCAGTCGGGCGGCAACATGTTCGCCGCCATGGCCGACGTCGCCGCCGAAGTCACCAGCCTGAGCCAAACCGGGTTGCGCCCGCTGGTCGAGACCATCAACCGCACCGTCGCCGCCTTTGGCCCGGTGCTGGAGCAACGCGCCCCGCAATTGCTGGACAATCTGGTGGCGGTATCGTCCGATCTGGCGACCAAGACGCCGCGCATCTCGGCCAATGTCGAACAGATGACCCTGGGGCTGACCCATGTTCTGTCGCCCGAGAACACCCGCAAGATCGACGCCACCCTGGACAATGCCGAGCGCGCCTCGTCCAATCTGGCCGAGCTGACCGGCAATCTGCATTCCAGCAAGGCCAAGGTCGATGCGCTGCTCGCCGATCTCGACAAAGCGGTGGTCACCAACAGCGGCACCGTCGATCAAAGCCTGAAGGATCTGCGCTACAGCTTGCAGGCGGTGGCCCGCAACATCGACTCGGTGACCTATAACCTGGAAGGAACCTCGCGCAACATGAACGAATTCAGCCGCGAAATCCGCCAGAACCCCAGCGTGTTGCTGGGTGGCACCAAGCCGTCTTCGGAGACCGGACCGCGATGAGCGCCAAATCCCGTTCCGCCCTGCTCGGCGTGGTTTTGCTGCTGGCCGCTTGCGCCAGCCCGGCAGCCCCCCGCGATTCCTTCTACCGTCTGGAGCCCGCCACATCGCCGCCGCTGGCCCATGTCGCCCTGCCCGGCATCGTCGAGGTCAGCCGCTTTACCGCCGAAGGTCTGGCCTCGGACCGCGCCATCCTCTATAGCTATCGCGACAAGCCCGGACAGGTGGAACGCTACAGCTACCATCTGTGGGTCGAGCCGCCGGCGGCGCTGCTGCAAGATCAAGTGCTGAACGCCCTGCGCCAAGCCAAAGCCGCGCCCACCGTGGTCACCTCGGATCTGCGCGTCCCCCCGGCTTACGTGGTCGAAGGCCGTCTGCGCCGCTTCGAGCAAATTGCCGGAAGCGCCCCCGCTGTCGCCGTTGAGCTTGACCTGGGCGTGGTCCGCCTGCATGGCAACGAACTGCTGCTGCTGAAAACCTATCGCGTGGAAAAGCCCGCCGCCAGCGAGGCTATTCCCGACACTGTTCAAGCTTTCGAGTCCGCCGTGGGCGAAGTTGTCGCCCACTTTCTTGACGATTTATCCCAACTTCCGGCAGGTCAATGAGCAAACGTCCCCGCACTTCCCCGCGACGCCCGGCCAAAAGCGGCGCGGTCCTTCCCCGTACCCTGGAAATCGACATCGAAACGGTGGGCGGGCGCGGCGACGGCATCGGCCATCATAACGGCGAGCAGGTGTTCGTCCCCGGCACCGTGCCCGGCGACCGCGTCGTCGTCGCCGTCGAAAGCCGACGCGGCGACGGTCTGGCCGCCAGCTTGCGCCAAGTGTTGTCCGCCGGCCCTGGCCGCGTCGAAGCGCCCTGCCCGCATTACAGCGTCTGCGGCGGTTGTTCGTTGCAGCATCTGGACGATGCGACCTATGCGACATGGAAGCGCGGCCAATTGGTCGAAGCACTGGGCCGCGCCGGTTTCGGTCCCGAACTGGTAGCGCCCTTGGTGCGCATTCCCACCGGCACCCGCCGCCGCGCCTCGCTGGCCTTTGCCCAGACCCATGACAAGATGTTCCTCGGCTTCAATGGCCGAGCCAGTCATCAGGTTGTCGATGTCGGCACCTGCCTGCTGCTGACCCCGGAACTGAACGCCATTCTGCCGCCCCTACGCACCCTGCTGCGCGATGTGGTCGAGGCGGGGACCAGCGGCGACGTCGTCATGACCCTGACCGAAACCGGCGTCGATCTGCTGATCGAAGCCGAGGCGCGTTTGGACCTGTTCGACCGTGAGCGTTTGGCCGCTTTCGCCGACCGTCTGGATCTGGCCCGGCTGTCCTGGCGCCGTCCCGGCACCGGCATGATCGAGCCTTTGGCCGGTCGCCGTCCGACCGTGGTGCGCTTTGCCGGAGTCGGTGTCGAAATCCCCTGGGGCGGCTTCCTGCAACCCTCGTCCGAGGGTGAACGGGCGCTGGCCAATCTGGTGTTCGACGCCGTGGGCGGACGCGGCCCGGTCGCCGATCTGTACGCCGGTTGCGGCAGCTTCACCTTTCCATTGGCGCAAAAAGCCGCCGTGCATGCGGTCGAAGGCGACGCGGCATCCTTGCAGGCGCTGAAATCCGCCGCCGACCGCAGCGGCGCCCGCGTCACCGCCGAAGCCCGCGACCTGACCCGCCGCCCGCTGATGGCCGACGAGTTGAAGCGCTTCCAAGCCGTGGTCTTCGACCCCCCGCGCGCCGGAGCCGCCGTGCAAACCGAGATCCTGGCCCAATCCGGCCCGCCGCTGGTGGTGGCCGTGTCGTGCAACCCCGCCACCCTGGCCCGCGACGCCCGCAACCTGGCGCGCGGCGGCTACCGCCTGACCAAAGCGACGCCCGTGGATCAATTCCCGTGGTCCGCGCATTTGGAGGCTGTGGCGGTGTTCGAGAAGTAGAGGATCTGGAGAGTCCGCCAACGCTGGGGTTGGCGGACGGTTGCCGGTTCGGCCAAGATACCCAATCTAGCCGTTAAAGAAACTTGTCAACGCGGACGTTGGCTTGACGCCGTCTGTTTAACGCGATTTTTAGCTGTTAAATTGTCAGTTGCGTGAAATGCCGTGGTATTTTACCATCAAAGATAGGGAGATGACCGTTGTATGCGGCGATGCCGCTCATCCAAGGGGGGGACAAGGCCATGGGAAAAAAATGCGTGCAAAGACCACTTTCACAGATGAGCCAGAAAGAAAGTGGCCTCATTCCGGGGGCCATGATGTTGGCGCTGCTGACATCCGTCGGGCCTGGCGAGGCTAAGGCGGCCAACGGGTCCGCCGGCCCCGCAACAGATCGCCCAATCGTGGATCTCCGCACATGGCCGACGCCCGACACGGACCTCTCGAAGCTGCCGGACGACGAGCAGAGCCGCATGATCAAGATGGGTCAGGAACTGCTCACGCACACTTCGGAATATCTCGGACCCGAGATGGCCGATCCCTCGAAACGCTACGCGGGCACGAACATGTCGTGTGCGAGTTGCCATCGTGCCGCGGCGACGATGCCCTATGCCGCCCCATTGACTGGCACATATAGCGTGTATCCCCAGTTCCAGCCTCGCTTTGGCAAGAATGTCACGCTCGAGAGCAGAATCAATCTGTGCTTTACCCATAGCTTGTCTGGGCGCGCCATCCCCGAAGACTCGAAGGAGATGAAGGCACTCGCGGCCTATATCGAGTACCTCTCGCGCGGCGTGCCCAAGGGGGCAAAGATTATCGGCGAAAAGGAAATGGTTGTTGAGGAGCCGAAGAGAGCCGCCAACCTCGTACGCGGGGAGGAGGTCTTTAAGGAACAGTGCACCGTCTGCCATGGTGATGATGGCCGGGGTAAGCGCGTCGGCACCGTGGGCGACCGTAAAGGCTACGAATTTCCGCCGCTCTGGGGGCCGGATGCGACCAGCGAGTCGGCGTCAATGTTCCGTATCTTGTCGACCTTCCAGTATGTCTATGTGAACATGCCCTTCGGCCAAGCGACTTGGGATCGTCCAGCCTTGTCGAAGGACGATGCTTACGACGTTGCCGGTTTCGTCGTCTCGCATCCCCGCCAGCCCAGAGAGGGCGAGGTGGCGAAGGACTTCTCCAATCCGTATGACAAGCCCGAGGATTTCCCGTGGGGGCCATACGTCGATTCGTTCTCCGAGGTGCAGCACAAATACGGCCCCTTTGACGCGATCCGCGCCGAGGACGCCGCGGCGAGAGAAAAGCTCAAAAAGGAGAAAGAGGCGATGGCCAACCCGGCCTCCCCGCCCGCATCCAAGTAAGGCCATGTTTTCCCACGGCGTGGCTGCGATGCCGCGCCGTGGGAAGGTTTCTGCCGCCCTACAACAAACTCCCCTGCCTCACATCCTGCCCCTTCCCCCCCTTCCGCGGCGCAGCCTTGACCGGCTCCGGCGCGTGATCCCCCGCGACCGTCACCGGCACGGAATGGTCGCCCTGGAAGGTCACCGTCCAGCGGTCACCGGCATGAGCTTGCTCGGCCGAGGTCACCGTCTCGCCCTCGGCGTCACGGACCAGGGCGAAGCCGCGTTTCAGGACTTGCTCGAAGGAATAGCTTTCCAATAACGCTCCGGCCTGCGCGACCTTTTGCCGGCGGGCGTCCAGCAGGCGCGGTAAAGCAGCCACCAGGCGGGCGGTTTTTTGGGTTAGCTCCAGCCGGTCGCGCTCCAGACGTGCCGCTTCCGCCGCCCGCCAGGTTTTGATCGCCCCGTCCAGGCGGCTGCTCTGGCGTTCCAGCGCATGGCGCTTTTCCGAGATTTGCTCGCGCGGATGGCGCAGCCGTGCCGCCAGTTGCGCCACCAGCGCTTGGCGGCGATGCAGGGCGTTGGGCAAAGCGTTGGCCAAACGCTCGCCGCGATCGTCGAGGATATGCATCAGGTCTTCGATGCGGCGGCGCGGATCGGGCAGGCCGCGCGCCAGACCCTCGACACGGGTGCGGCGCTCATCGACCGAACGGCCGATGGCGGCGACCAGACGGCGCGAGCGGTCCATCACCTGCAACACCAAATCGCGGCGCACCGGCACCGCCATCTCGGCGGCTCCGGTCGGGGTGGGGGCGCGCAGGTCCGAGGCGTAATCGATCAGCGTAGTATCGGTCTCGTGCCCAACCGCCGAAATCAGCGGGATGACCGAAACGGCGGCGGCGCGCACCACCACTTCCTCGTTGAAAGCCCACAGATCTTCCAGCGAGCCGCCGCCGCGCGCGACGATGATCAGATCGGGGCGCGGCACCGGGCCTCCGGCAACAATTCGGTTGAAGCCATGGATCGCCGCCGCCACTTGCTCCGCCGCGCCGTCGCCCTGCACCGCCACCGGCCACAGCAGCACATGGCGGGGGAAGCGGTCGGCCAAGCGGTGCAGGATGTCGCGGATGACCGCCCCGGTCGGCGAGGTGACGATGCCGATGACCGTCGGCAGAAAGGGGATCTTCTTCTTGCGCCCGGCGTCGAACAGGCCTTCGGCGGCAAGGCGGCGCTTGCGGTCCTCCAGCAGCTTGAGCAGCGCCCCCTGCCCGGCCAGTTCCATCCGCTCGATGACCATCTGGTATTTCGACCGGCCCGGATAGGTGGTCAGCCGCCCGGTGGCGATGACCTCCAAACCGTCTTCGGGGGCGACCATCAGCTTGCCGGCGGAACCGCGCCAGCACACCGCATCCATCACCGCGTCGCTGTCCTTCAGGCAGAAGTACAGATGACCCGAGCTATGCCGCTTGAAGCCGGCGATCTCGCCGCGCACCCGCACATTGTCGTATTTCTGTTCGACCGTGCGCTTGAGGTCGTTGGAAATTTCGCTGACGGTGTATTCGGGGATGTTGTGCGACGCCGGAGCGCCGGGGTTTTCGGCCATCGATCGGTTCCTTGGGGTGGACGACAGAGGATAGGCGGCCCCGCCGCCGACGGCAAGCCGCGCGCCCTGGAAATACCATGGCGCGAATGGTACAAGACCCCGCTGGCTGAAGGCTTAAGGAGAGACGGTTATGAAGATCATGGTGGTCGGTTCGGGTGGACGCGAACATGCCTTGTGCTGGGCGATCCGCCGCTCGCCGCTATGTTCCTCGCTGTTGTGCGCGCCGGGCAATGCCGGCATCGCCGAATATGCCACCCTGGTCGATCTTGCCGCCGAAGACGTCGAGGGTCTGGTCGCCTTCGCCAAGCAAGAGCATGTCGAGTTCGTCGTCATCGGCCCCGAAGTGCCGCTGGTCGCCGGTCTCGCCGACCGCCTGCAAGACGCCGGCATCAAAGCCTTTGGCCCCAGCGCCGCCGCCGCCGCGCTGGAGGGCTCGAAGGGCTTCATGAAGGACATCGTCGCCAAATACGGCGTGCCCACCGCCGGTTATGGCCGCTTCACCGACCCCGACGCCGCCAAGGACTTCATCCGACAGCAAGGCGCGCCCATCGTCGTCAAGACCGATGGCTTGGCCGCCGGCAAGGGCGTGGTGGTCGCCATGACCCTGGACGAGGCGCTGGCCGCCGTCGATAGCATGATGGCCGAAAAAGTGTTCGGCGCGGCGGGCGACGAACTGGTCGTCGAGGAATTCCTCACCGGCGAGGAAGCCAGCTTCTTCGCCATCGTGGACGGCGAAACCGCCCTGCCTCTGGCTGCCGCGCAAGACCACAAGCGCGTCGGCGACGGCGACACCGGCCCCAACACCGGCGGCATGGGCGCTTATTCCCCCGCCCCGGTGGTCACGCCCGAGATCGAAGCGCAGATTATGGAACGCTGCGTCATGCCGACCGTGCGCGGCATGGCCGCCGAGGGCAAGCCGTTCAAGGGCATCCTGTTCGCCGGGGTGATGATCGACAACGGCGTGGTCAAGCTGCTGGAATATAACGTCCGCTTCGGCGACCCCGAATGTCAGGTACTGATGGCGCGGCTGAAGTCCGATGTGGTCGAACTGCTGCTGGCCGCCTGCGACGGCACACTGGCCGGGCGCGAACTGGAGTGGGATCCCAACCCCGCCTTGGTGGTGGTGATGGCGGCCAAGGGCTATCCCGGCTCCTATAAGAAAGGCAGCCCCATCGAAGGCTTCGCCGCCGCCAACGCGGTGCCCGGAGTCAAGGTGCTGCACGCCGGCACCAAGCGCGACGACCGTGGCCGTATCCTGGCCAGCGGCGGGCGCGTGCTGGGCGTGACCGCGACGGCGGCGACGGTGGCCGAAGCGCAGGCGCGGGCCTATCAGGCGGTGGATTTGATCCGCTGGCCGGATGGCTTTTGCCGCCGCGACATCGCTTGGCGGGCGTTGCAAAGGTAGCAACCGTCTTGGTGCCACGATTTAGGTGAACCTGCCGTGCTCCACCCCAATCACAAAGGCAGCCACAGTCTCCGGTCGAAGGCGAAGGGGCGGCGGTCGAGAAGGCGGGCGGCGCTGGCCTGGGGATGGGTGGGATTGAGCAGCAGATTGTGGCTTTCCGGAACGATCAACGACGGCACCCGCAGGACCGCCGTGCGTTGGTCTTGCAGCCATGCATCGCCGAAGGCCCGCGTGTTGTCCGGCAAGGTCTCGACGCTTTCGACCGACAGCCCATCCAGCGAGATGGCCGTCAGGACATAGTCGTCGGGAATCAGGTCGGGCGGCAGGTCCAGATGGACACGCACCTCTAGCACGCAGAGCGCCGCCGAGGAGGCCGTGTACACCATCGCCCGGCCTGGCGAATTCCAGCGGCCGCCATACAGCCGGGCGCCGTCGCCGGCAAGGTCGGCGAAAGCGGCGCGGCACAACCGCCAAGCCTGCATCAGGCGGCAATCCCGTGGGCGATGCGCCCCAGCAGGGCTTCCACCTCCCGCGCGCCTTCCTCGGTGTCGAGAAGGTCGAGCGGGCGTTCGCCAGCCAGCACCTGGGTCGGCCGACGCAGCCAATGGCTGGCCTTGTCGACGGTGCCAAAGGTTTCGTCGGCGGTGGCGAGAACGCGGGCGATGCGCAGCAAGCGGTCGGACTGGTCGGCGGTCAGCGTGCCGACCTTGCGCCGGTTGGCCAAGGTCCGGCGGGGCAGCACCACGCGGTCCATCTCGGCGGGGGTCAGACGCCCGCTGTCCAGCATATGCTGGGCCGCGCCAACCGGCAGGCCGCGCCGAACCACCCGCACCAAGTCCAGGCTGTCATGGACGTCGGAGCCGATAATCGCCGATCCACCGACGATGCCGGCTGTTTTCTCGGGACTGATCATCTCCGCTCCTTGGCCATTTGCCCACAGTATATGGGTGTTTGGCCGAGATGCGCAATGTTTGGCGGCTGGTTGAACGAAGGCCTACGCCAACCGCACCCCCGCCAGAAACTTGCCCACCACATCCTTCAAATCCGCCGATTCGCGCGCCAAGGAGCGGGCCGAGGCCAGGACTTGTTCCGCCGCGCCGCCGGTTTCCGCCGCGGCTTGGGTGACGCCGCCCAGATTGGTCGAGATTTGGCGCGTCACCTCCGACGCCTGCAAGACGTTGCGGGCGATTTCCGAGGTGGCGGCGGATTGTTCTTCCACCGACGCGGCGATGGCGGTGGCGATGTCGTTGATTTCCTCGATGCGGCCGACGATGGCGGCGATGGCGGTCACTGCGTCTTGCGTGGCGTCCTGCACCGCGCCGATCTGCGAGCTGATTTCCTCGGTGGCCTTGGCGGTCTGATTGGCGAGGTGCTTGACCTCGTTGGCGACCACGGCGAAGCCCTTGCCAGCGTCGCCCGCCCGCGCCGCTTCAATGGTGGCGTTCAGCGCCAACAGGTTGGTCTGCGCGGCGATGTCGTTGATCAGACTGACCACCGCGCCGATCTTGGCCGAGCTTTCGGCCAGCCCACGGACAGTGGCGCTGGTGCGGCTGGCTTCTTCCGAGGCGGATTGCGAGACCCGGCTGGACTGTTCGACCTGACGGCCGATCTCGTGGATCGAGGCCGACAACTGCTCGGCGGCGCTGGCCACGGTCTGGACGCTGACCGAGGCTTCCTCGGTGGCGGTCGAGACGGTGACGACCCGCGCATTGGTCTGCTCGGCGGTGGCCGACATCGCCTGCGCGGTGGCCTGCAACTGTGTCGAGGCGCTGGTGACGGTTTCCAGCACACCTGCGGAATGCAAGTCGAAGTCGCGCGTCAGCCCCTCGATGGTGCGGGTGCGCGCTTCGCGGGCGGATTGTGCGGCCTCTTGCACAGCGGTCAATTGGCGGGCGTGCAGCAGGCCATCCTTGAACACCGCCATCGCCCGCGCCATCGCCCCGACCTCGTCGGTGTTGCCGGTGGCGGGAATGGCGATCGACAAATCGCCCGAGGCCATGGCGCTCATAACGCCGGTCATCGCCGTGATCGGGCGAGTGATACTGGTCCCCAAGCGCAACGACAGCGCCATCATCACGCCGATGGCCACGGCGATCACCCCGCCCAGCGCCAGCAAGTGATTGAAGAACGCGGCGTTGATGTCATCGATATAAACGCCGGTGGCAATGACCCAATCCCAGGCTTTGAAGTGCTGGCTGTAGGAGATCTTCGGCAGGTTGCGATCCTTGCCCGAGCGGGCCGAGAGGTATTCCGTGTAGCCGCCGCCGGCCAGAGCCTTATCGATCATCTCTTGGGCGAAAGGCTTGCCCGAGGGATCCGTCTCCCCCACCCGGCTTTGTCCTTCTTTGGCCTTATCCCCGCCATTGATTTGGACGATGCCCTTGCTGTCATAGGCGAACACATAATTGCCG
>Ga0116225_1000779_pt1 | contig 24109 bp, 20 predicted proteins | sample Sb_taG_8_FD_88968 | JGI IMG/M metagenome (GOLD analysis project Ga0116225, IMG submission 88968) | Peat soil microbial communities from Weissenstadt, Germany - Sb_50d_c_BC metaG | ecosystem: Environmental > Terrestrial > Soil > Wetlands > Peat | place: Germany: Weissenstadt | collected 2010-09-21 | reverse complement strand
TGCCAGGTAGTCCGTAATGGCTGGGCTGCCGCCGGTTTCGGGTGAACTCCCGAGAAAAACGATACGGTTTTCGAGCAACAGGTCGCCAAGCGTCATCTGTCGCTGGCGCATGTACTCACGAAATCGCTGGTTTTGCGGATCGAAAGGGAATCCGCCGGCCTGGAGTTCGTACATGATCGTGGGTTCCTTTATTACGTTGGTGAGAACCTCGCACTCTTCCTGGCAGCGAATCCCCACCCTCGGCTCAGCTCTGAGTTTCCGGAGCTTCCTTCTTCTCTTCTGGTTTGTCTTCTGCTTTCTCTTCCGGCACCTGGGTCGGATCGTGCATCGCGCCGGTGACCGCTTGCTCTTCCATTGTGCCTACCGTGCCTTCCCCCTTGGCAACCGCCATGTCCTCGTATTCGGCGCTCTCGAGGATCAAATCGAGCGCCTTGCGCTCGACGATCTCGGTCGCCAAAGCCTCCATCAAATCCTCTTTCTCCAGTCGGGCGCGAACGCGGCGCGGCGATTCGTTGTTCTGCACGGCGATCAGCTCGATTTCGTCATCGATGTCGTCTTCATTGATGTCCAGCTTCTCGATCTCGGCGATCTTCTGCAGGACAAAGTGTTCCTTGAGAGACGAAGCCGTGCTCCGCAGAGTATCCTGCTGGAGCAACCGCAACTGTCCTCGAATTTGATCTTCCGGCATGCCGGCCGAGCGCATTTCCATGATGCGCCGGTTCAACGAACGCTGGGCCTGGCGCTGCAACAGGTCGCGTGGCAACTCCCAGTTGGTTGCCCCCGCAAGCTGCTCCAGCACCTGTTCGCGCGACGCCTTGCGCTGCTGGTATTCGTGCCGCCGCTCCAGAAGTACGCGGATGCGCTCCCGCAATTGCTCTGGCGAGTGGACGCCGAACTGATGCAAGAACTCGTGGGTCAGCTCCGGCAGGCGCATGCTTTTGATCTCTTTGATTTCGAAGAGCGCCTGAACGGCCTTTGCCCGCAAAGATTCTTCGCCCACGCGGTCTGATAAGAGAATATCGACGGTGCGCGAATCACCCGCGCCAGCCCCCTTGACTTGCTCGCCGAACCGCTCGGCCACGCCGTCTTTCAAAGCAAGGCGTTGTTCCACGCGGACGGTGATCTCTTTATGGCTGCTCAGGAAGCGCTCTCCAGCGCGCGTCGTCATATCGGTGACCAGGTAGTCGCCGATCTGAGCGTTGCCCTGGGGTTTGGGAACAAGGCTGCCATAGGGAGCCAGAGTGCGCCGCTCCTCCTCAGCTACATCTTCGTCAGTGATGGTGCGGACCGCGCGGCGCAGCTTCAAGCCCTTGTAGTTCGGCAAATCGAACTCAGGACGAACCTCCACTTCGAACTCATAAACAAGCGGTCCTTCCTTGGGAATCTCGATCTTGCTGGGATCGATGTTGGGTGCCGTCAGAGGTGCGACGTCGTTTTCCTCGGCCAGTTGCTCCAAGCTCTGCAGGAGCACCTCGCCGCGCACCTGGCTGCTGACGTCCTTATGGAAGCGTCGCTCGATGATTTTCCTGGGAGCTTTGCCCAACCGAAAGCCGGCAACCGGCGCCTCCACGACCAGCTCGCTGAACTTCTTGTCCATCAACAGGTCGATGTCCGCTCGATCGATAGTCACCTTGATGTACTTCTTGCAGGGCCCGATATCGCGCATTTCCACGGTCTGGTGCAGTTTCTTAGGCGGCTCCTCCTCTTTGCCGGTCCCTTCCGTGGAACCTCCCTGAAGTTCCTCGGCAACGGTGGCTGCGTTTTCCGGCTCCTTCGCTTCCAGTCCGGTATCGTCGGTCATGCGTTACTCCCACCAAAAGTCAAGAAAGCCGAGAAGATCGAGAACCTCTGGACCATTTGCGACGGACCGGGTTCTCGTAACCTTCTCGGCCGAAAAGAGCGGGTGATGGGGCTCGAACCCACGACAGCCACGTTGGCAACGTGGCGCTCTACCACTGAGCTACACCCGCGTTGGAACAGATGACGACAGAAGCGCTTCGGGCCTATCTACTCCCACCTCCAAATTATAAAAGTGAGGTCCGCAAATTCAAGGGTTCTCCAGGTCTTCCTTGGCGCATCGGCGTTCGTGGGTACCAACTATGCTTGCACATCGCTCGTTGAGCGTACCAACGCATCGTCCGTGCCCGCAAATGCATGCTTAACCGCGCGTAATTCGGCAGCATTTGTGGGGCACGTTTTCAACGTGCCGGCCGGCGTCTGGGCACGTTACAAACGTGCCCCACAAACCGCGGCAGCCGATCCACGCACGGCCATTAGGAAATAGGTGCCATGCTTTGGTACTCCAAAGCACGCTTTCGAGTACGAAAGCACCCGCTTGATGCATTGGTGGCGCAGTCCTCAATAGTAGTACGATTCTGCACCAGCCGCGCCTTTATCCTCTGCACTACAGTCCTCGAGGACGCATGCCGCCCTCCGATATGCCAGCGTGCTGCACGGCCCCTCGTCTCAGACTGCACGGCCCTTTTGCGAACGTGCCCCGGTCATGTTATAGTGAGCGTACGATCCTGGCCGGGGACTCCCGAGGCGAAGAACTGGAGATTTCTTCAGATGAACCCCCTGCAAATTCGCCTTGCTTCGTTGCGGCGTAGGCTGTGGCTGGTCGTCAGCTTTCGGGGGGGGTCGCTGGTATGCGCGATTCTTCTGCTGGCGGCGGCAGGTACGGGGTTGATCGATTGGCGCGTGCACTTGCCCAGCTTGATCCGGGCTTCGTTGCTGACCGGTTCGGTGGGCCTGGCGGGATTTGTCTCGTACCGTTACTTCTTGCTCCCTTTGCTCGCCAAGGCAGACGATTTGACATTGGCCCTGAAGGTCGAGGCCCGCTATCCCGCCCTTAATGATTCTTTTGCCAGTGCGGTGCAGTTTTTGGAACAACGTTCCGACGACGAACCCTTCTGCTCGGCAAGCTTGCGACGGGAAGCGGTGCAACGGGCGCTGGAGCGAACCAAAAAGTACGATTTCGCTCCCGTAGTGGATACGCGCGGAGTGCGCACGGCGGGTTTGTCGTTTGCCAGCGCGGCTACGCTTGCTGTGGCCTTGAGCTTCCTCTATCCGCAAGCGGCATGGACCGCCTTCCTCCGCCTGACCGACCCGTTCGGCAGTCACGATTGGCCTCGACAGACTCAACTCAAAATCGACGCCCCAGTTCGCATTGCCCGCGGCGAAGCCTACGAAATCAAGGCACTCGTAACGGGGTTTGTTCCAGAAAGGGCCACCGTCGAGTACCGGTTCGGCCAAGCTGGGTTACAGCAGGATTCCTATGAATTGAAGCGCTCGGAGACTGTCGCTGCCGGGACCCTCACGGCTCGCCTGGATCCTAGCCGAGTGCAGCATGACTTTCTCTTCCAGGTCCGAGCGAATGACGCCGTATCTCCCTGGACGAACGTCAAGGTGCTGCCCCCGCCACAAATTGTCGCGTTCGAAGGCAGACCATCTCCCCAAATCAGGCTCGTCTATCCAGAATACACGGACATTCCTGAGGCCAATCTGCCGGATGGCACTACAAGTCTAGAAGCTCCGGCGGGCACGCAGGTCTTTCTGCGGGCCGCGACGGACCGCCCCATTGCTCGCGCTTGGCTCGAGTATCCGCAGGAGCTGGGGCCAGCTTTGACTGTCGCTTCCTTGATCAGTTCGTTAGCCCACGCCCCATTTTCGGTCAGCTCACCAGCCGAGGGCTGGAGCAGCACTATCAACTACACCGGCGCCCGACTCGCAGCCTGGAGGCAGATCCCTGCCCATCTCGAACGTGGCGGCCAGGTATTCAGTTTGGAGTTCGTCGCCCGCGTGAGCGGAACTTTTGCCCTGCACGTCGAGGATGAACTAAACATTGGCAATACGCGGCTGCTGGAACTGCACACAATCCCGGACCCGGCCCCAGTCGTGAATCTGCAGCGTCCCTCGCGGGTGCAGAACAGCCTGGATGTCTTGCCGGATGCGGAGATTACGCTCCAGACACTGGCGGAGGATCCACTCTACGCACTTCGCTCTGTCGGATTGGAAGTTCGGCGGAAAAGAGGCGCGGAGCCCGTCGCTGAACTGGGGAGATTGCCCCTCTACGATCACGAGATGATCGGGAATGGGGCGGCGCAATTGCTTTCAAACATGTCTGCCGCGCCGCTGAAGTCCAGCTTCGCTCCATTCCGCTTGCGCCCCCGGCAGTTGGTGTTCCAGGGCCGATGGCCCCTCAGCCCGCTCAAGCTTCGCGAGGGCGATATAGTAACGATCCAGGCAAGCGCAGACGACTTTGACGATATCACCGTGCATAAACAACCCGGCCGCAGTCATGAGATTGAGCTTCATGTCGTAAGCCCGCTGGCCTTGGATCTCGCTCTCAATGAGATGCAGGCCCAAATTCAGCAAGAGCTTCTCCGGGAAGAGAAATTACAACAAGAAGCACTGGCGAAGGTCATCCCAGCAGAAACCCATGCGCGAACCAACGAGGGCCGACTGCAACCTCAGCACCTCGACGATCTTTTGCAAGCAGAGCAGCTCCAGCAACAGGTCCGTTCACGACTGGGCACCAAGGAAGAAGGACTTCGCGCTGCCGTCGCGCGTGTACAGCAAACGCTGCGCGACAATCATTTACCTCGGTCTGCAACGCAAGATCGTATAGATGCCGTCGCCGCGGAGCTGGACCGATTGGCTCGAGAAGAAATGGAGCCAATCGAGCCTCTCCTGACCGAGGCTCGTAAGGGAACCCAGGTGCCGGCTGAAAAACCTTCTCTGAATGAGAAAGATAGAGCCCCTTTGCCCAAAGCGCGCAAGCATCAGGAGGAGGTCAAAAAAACTTTGACCGAGCTTCTCAAGCTTCTCGAGCCTTGGAGCACCACTCGTGAAGTGAAAGGCGAAGCCAAATCCATCCTTCAGGAGCAACGCACCCTTGCCGCACAGACGGCCAAACTTGCAGAAAAAACCAAACCAGGTGAGGAAGTCCACAATCTCCGGCCCGAGTTGAAATCCGAATTGGACAAGACGGCGGACCTGCAAAACAAGCTTGCGGAACGAGCGAGCCAGCTCCTCGAGAAAATGGAGCGCCTGACTCAGAGTCGCCAAAAGCAGGATCCCGAGACGGCTCAAGCCTTGAAGGATGCCGCGGACAAGGGCAAAGAAAGCAATGTCTCGGGCAAGATGCAAGACGCGGAAAAAAGTGTGCGCGCGAACAACCTGGCGAAGGCAGGCAGCGAGCAGCGCGCGAGCGCCCAGGGCATGGAGGAAGTCGTAAAGGCACTCGAAGAGCGGCGCGAAGAAGAGCTGGACAGGCTCATCAAGAAAATGAAGAACGCTGAAGAGAAACTCGCAGATCTTACGGAGCGTCAGGACCGGCTGCAGAAGAAGACGAAGGAAGCAAGCCAAATCTCCGACCCAGCCAAGCGCCAGGAAGAATTGAAACGCCTTGCCCGCGAGCAAGAGCAATTGCAACGCGAATCGCAGGAAATGGTACGCGAGCTTTCACGCTTGCGGGCAGAAGGTGCGGGCCAGACTTTGAGCCAGGCGTCCAGCCGGATGAACCAGGCAGGTCGGCGGATGGGCCAACCGGAAGAAGCGGCTCAGCAGCAAGACGAAGCCCTCGATCGCCTCGACGACGCGCAGCAGCAACTCCAGCAAGCACGCGAGGAAGCGGAGGATGAACTGGCCCGCGAAAAACTTGCCAGGATTGCCGATGTGATCCGCGGGTTGCGTGAACGGCAGCAGTCCTTGACCTTGGAGTCGGGCCGCCTCCAGCGAGAGGTCTTGGAACAGAAAGAATGGTCTCGCGCACTCCGCGCCAGCCTGGTCAGCCTGGCCGGAGCTCAGAAGGTACTAGCTGAGGAAACCGAATCCATTACGAAGGATAAACTGGAGGGGACCAAGGTCTTTGCCCATCTGCTGCGCAGAGCGGCGCTGGCCATGAAGCAAGCAGCGGAACGCATGGATGCCCGCGTGAATCCTCCCGATCCGGGGCCTGACGGCAACGATGGCGGGCTCAACGTGCCCTTGGAGAATGCTGCAGACGCGGAGACTCAAAAGCTGCAAAAGCTTGCCCTCCACCGGATCGACCAGTTGCTCGAGGCTTTGAAATCGGAAGGTGGCTCCTCCGGTCAGCCATCCGCCAAGCCAAAATCCGGAGAAAAGAAGCAAGGTGAGGGGAAACAGGAAGGTGGCAAAGAAGAAAACGCTGGCGAGAGTTTGCCTCCGCTGGGCCAACTGCAAATCCTGCGAGGCTTGCAGCAAGAAATTAACGAGCGAACTCAGGCATTTGCCAAGGAGCATCCCAACGGCAAGGAGCTGACCGTGCAGCAACATGCAGAGCTGAAAGGTCTACAGCAGGAGCAGCAAGAAATCCGCGATCTATTCCATGAGCTGACCGCCCCTGTCGAAGCCCCAGGAGAGAAAAAATGATTCGCAGCGCGCTCTGTGGCTTGCTCGCAGTTTTTCTGACATGGGGCGGACAAGCCTGCGCGGACGCCCGCGCTCAAGAACAGCCCGAGCCGCCGGCGCGTCTGAAGAAGAAGGCCAAACCCCAACAGCCGCCCACGGCTCCAGACAAGAAACCGGAGAAGCTTCCCGAGAAAAAGTCCGAGGCATCCCCCAAGCCGGAGGCAAAGAAACCCGGAGAATCCGGGGAAGACCCGGAGAAGGACGCACTGGAACTCGAGCAGAAAATGCAGGAAGCCAAGAAGCGCCTCTCGGAGAATTTTAAGTTAGCCGATGACCGGTTGGAAAAGAAAGACGCCGGCGAAGGAACGCAACAGGTTCAGCGTGACATCGTTCACGACCTGGACGAGCTGATCGACCAGACCCAGCGTTTGCAGCAACAGCAAGAGCAACAACAAAGCAGCTCTTCTTCGAGTTCGTCGAGCCAGCGCAATCAACAAGCCCGCAGACGCAGGATGCAGAGAGGCCGCTCATCCGCCAGGCGGCCGATGCCGACTCCAGAGCAAGAGAGCACGAACAATCAAGCAATGGGCAACCTTCGAAAGTACGGCCAGGAGCAACAAGATAACATGAGCAAGATCGCGGACCTTTACAAGGACGTTTGGGGTCACCTACCCGAAACGCTTCGTCAGGAAATGGACCAGTACTCTCGGGAACAGTTCATGGCAAAGTACAACGAACTCCTGAAGCAGTATTATTCCACCATCGCTGAAAAAGGCCGAAAGACCAAAGAATAGCCTTGGGCCAAAGCCCATCCCACTATAGGAGCATGCTGTATGTGGACTCGCCGGCAATTCCTTTCACGAACCGGTGTCGCGGGTTTAAGCATAGTTGCGGGCACGCGCGCCCTTGGAAAAGACGACGAGGATACTCTTCCGGACGGCAGCGCGGCCAAGAACATGATCACTCCGGCGGCCCAAGAGGCCATCGACCGGGGCCTCGCTTACCTGGCCCGCGTGCAACACAATGATGGAGCCTTCGGAACTGTGCAGTACTACGGCAACGTCGCCGTCACCAGCTTGGCGGCGCTTGCCATGATGTCAGGAGGACACCAGCCCGGTCGAGGCGCTTACGGAGACAACGTGACTCGAGCGCTCCGCTACATTCTGGATCAAGCGGACGGGGGCTACCTCAAGAGTTCCACGGGCACCTCGCACGGCCCTATGTACGGGCACGGCTTCGGCACCCTATTCCTTGCAGAGATTTACGGCATGGTGAACACCCAGCCGTTGCGCGACCAGCTGCGCGACACTCTCAAGGCAGCAGTCAAGTTAATCGTCGACCACCAGAATGTCGAAGGGGGCTGGCGTTACTTCCCGATCAGCCAGGACGCTGACGTAAGCGTGACGATCTGCCAAATCATGGCGCTTCGGGCAGCCCGCAATGCGGGATTTTATGTGCCCAAATCAACCGTGGACCAATGCATCAGGTACGTCAAGAATTGCCAGGATCGCGACGGAGGCTTTCGTTACCAGATGCAGGGTGGGATGTCGCAGTTCGCCCGCAGCGCGGCCGGCGTCGTCGCCCTTTACTGCGCCGGTGTGTACAAGGGGCCAGAGGTGGAGAATGGTCTCCGGTATCTGATGCAGTTCAAACCGGGCAGTACCGGAGTCTACCGGCAGGACGTGCAAATGCATTACTTCTATGGCCACTACTACGCGGCCCAAGCCATGTGGACGGCGGGCGGCCATTATTGGGCTGACTGGTACCCAGCCATTCGGGATGAACTCCTCAGACATTCTGATCACAGCAAGCAATCCGGCTGCTGGCAAGACCATCGCTTCAGTGCGGACTATGCCACAGCAATGGCCTGCATTATTTTGCAGATCCCGAACAATTACTTGCCGATCTTGCAAAAGTGAAAGCTCGATCTTCGACATCAGTGTCCATGTACGGCGCGCTTGCCATCGTCGCCATCGCTGCCCTTTGGGCGAGCGGTAGCGACTGTTCTCCCCTCGCCCCGGTACTCCGGGGAGAGGGGTCGGGGGTGAGGGGCCTTGGCCGGGGATCGTTCGTCCCCCTCACCCCCGACCCCTCTCCCCCGAAGCGGGGGCGAGGGGAGATTATTATGTGCCGCTCACCTTGCGAGATCGTCGCACTTGGGGATCGGACCTCGGCCCCTAGTTTTGACCTCGCTACTGCGGATGTCGCTGTCACTTCCGGTCCTCTCGATCGACTGTCAGAGGACTGGTCGCTGGCGCTGGGCGGGCAGAATCCAATCCAGGCAAAAGCAAGTCAAATCATCGGGTTGCGCCGCACGAACCTCACCGTGCCGGCGCCCCCGCAAGAGGAGCAGGTCATCCTGGTAAACGGCGATCAGATTCCGGGATCCTTGCTCCAGGTCACAGGCGAGCGGGTGCGCTTCCGGGCACAAGTCGGCGTTGAACAGGAACTGACCCTGCCTTTGTCGGCAATTTCGGTTCTTTGGCTCACCTCTCCAGACGACGCCGAAGACAGCACGGCGGTTCGGCGGCGCCTGGCTAGCGAGCGGCGCAAACGGGATACCCTCCTCTTTCGCAATGGCGACCGTGTCGATGGGATGTTGGCCGGATTCGAAGGCGAGACCGTGCGCTTCCAGGGAGCGAACGGCAAGCCCTTCCAGGTTGAGCGCGCCAACGTGGCAGCAATCGCCCTGAACACCGAGTTGGCGAGACCACTGCGGCAGGCAGGGATCTACGGCCGAGCGATTCTGGCCAACGGCTGCCGGCTTTCCCTGGCTTCTGTCCATACCGACGGGCAAATGTTGCTTGGAAAGACATTGTTCAAAGGTAGCGTGCGCGTACCCCTGGACCAGGTCCGGGCACTCGATTGGCGCCAAGGCTGCGCGGTCTATCTATCAGATTCGAATCCCAAAAAATATGAATGCACGCCATTCCTAGATCTACAGTGGCCATATGCGCGCGATGCCGGCGTGGCTGGTGGCGAAATACGCCTTGGCGGCAGCAGTTACGATAAGGGAATCGGCATGCACTCAGGGAGCAGGCTCACCTATGACCTGGGAGGCAAGTTTCGCTGGTTCGAGGCTAGCGTTGGTCACGACGACCGTTCCCGCCAGCACGGGAGCGCGAGACTCGAAATACTCGTCGACGGCAAGGCCCAGGATTTGGGCCCGGCTCGGGAATTGACCGGTGCAGGACAGGCCCGGAGGATCCGAATATCCATCGCAGGAGCACGTGAACTCAGGCTCGGAGTGGGATTCGGACCTCGCGGGGATGTGCAAGGTCACGTCGATTGGGCGGACGCGCGGCTGATAAAATAGCTGGGAATAAATGCTGGAGTGCGGATGCGAGTGTCGTGCCAGCCAAAGGCATGCCCGCTAGCACACCTCGATTTCATTGGCCAGGATAGGCAACTCTCCTAGCTCCATGGCGGCGTGCTGGGCCAGTTGCTTGGCATGATAGGTCGTCGCTCGCCCCTGGAGGATGACACCGTCATGGCGGACAATGATCCGAAGACCGCGCACACGACTACCCAGCCTGCGCTGGATTATCAATTCCAGATGATCCACGGGTGCAATGATCGGCTCCGCAATTGCTGACGCGTTCATGGCATTCCGACTCTCAAAACAATAGCGACACAAATCCAGTAAAGGCAACCTGCACGACAAGAGCCCTGCACGTTCGCCTCACGCTAAGGCAAACCAATTGCTTCCCGGCAAAGTCAGGATCTTGAACGGGCGCCGGATGAGAGGAATTCGGAACGGCGAAGCGTGCGGAAAGGAGAGCTCGGGTGGCCCTCACCGCTGGCAAACCACGGCTTCCCCAGTGCCGATCACCGGCGCAGGAAAACCGACCTCGCCCTCCGTGGTTCGGGCCCCGGGACGTTGCCATCCTGGGCAGGATTGCATCCAGCATCCTCTAGGTTGCCACGCTAGCAATTGATAGGAGGCGCGTCAACCAAGAAACGGGATATCGCGGATTCCCGCCACCCCTTCCCCGCGATTTCTCTCTGCCCGAGCCGTCCATCCCTACGTGTTCAAGAAACTTTACCCGATCTCTTTAGTTTTTTCGAGTTGCCGCAGAAGAATATCTTACCCATTCTGCCAATTTGGGTCCTTTTCCCTGAACTAGGATGGTTCTCGCGATTATGCCGAAAAGTTCAAGCCTACCGGTTCTATGGCCGATCCTTCAGTCAAGGGCCGGAGTATGCCGGCGCGTCTGTTCCCGTAGGGGTTCAGCTCCACGGCCGTTGCTGGGGGAGGCGGGTATGAGGAAATGGTGGAGGGGTGTGGCATTCATGGCTTTGGGCGTGGCGGGGACCGCCTCGGCACAGGCCCCCCTTGGGCCCGGCTCGGACGGCCGACCACCGATTACGGAACCCGTCCCCCTGGCGCCGTCAGCGCTTGGGAATCTCCCCTCGAGCATGACCTCGTCCCTTGGCATTCATCCGGGGACGGCTCCAGCGCAGCCGCAGGTTCCGGACTCGCCCAATTCTCTCCCGGGAGACATCTCGAACGCTTGGGCTCAAGATGAAGACTACGAGCCAGGCACCTGGTATTCGAGTCTTGGGTTTCTGGGTCTGCAGCGGCAGAAACTGGGCAATAGTGTTGCGGCGCTCCAGGACACTGCCAGCGGCGGCATTGATACCGGCAACCCTCCTCCCGCCGGCGCGCCCGTCGCTGCGAATTTCAACGATATCAGTCCTCGATTCAATTACGGTACCCGCGTCACCGTTGGTTATCACTGGGACACCAGTGCGATTGAAGCTAGCGGCTTTTACATGTCGCAAAGCACCGCTTCCCGGACCTATGCCAATCCGGGTAGGCTCGACACGTTCTTCAACGTCAACGGCAATCCCCTCAATGCACCGCTCGGTTTCGAGGGCGACAACGGCATGTGGCTGCAGGACGACATCCTCCGCCTGCAGTTCAACACAGCCATGGGCAGCGGCGAAGTCAATTACCGCTGGTGGTTGGGAAAAGACTCCGACTTTAGCTGGTCGATCGGCGTTCGCTTCCTTGATTTGTATGAACGCCTGGGCTTCTACGCCGGCGACGACGACCTAACCGTGTTCGGCAGCAACGGCAAGCCCGACCCCGTCCTCCAGGCAACCTACACTACAACGACGCAGAATCGCCTAGTGGCTCCCCAGTTGGGCCTCGAATGGGACAAGGCGATCAACACCTGGCTGGCGTTCACCCTGACAGCCAAAGGGGCATGGGGCGCGAATTTTCTGGATGTCAATACCCTTCTCCAGCGCGGCGACGGCTTGGTTGGCTTCGCCGGTGGCCGCAGTCAGACTATCTTTAGCCAGATGTACGAAGGCGGCGCGTTCCTCGACTTCTATCTCATGGACAATGCCCGGCTCCGTGCTGGCTACAACCTGATGTGGATAGTAGACGTGGCCGAGGCTGTCGATCAAATCGATTACAACCTGGCCAACCAGAATGGCCGCACCAACAATCACGGCAGTGTCTTCTACCACGGACCTTCGGTGGAGTTCCAGGTGGTCTTTTAATCGAGCCGACCCTCGCCTGATCCCACCCTCCAGTATCGAATTCCACGTTCCCACGCTCCGGCGTGGGGACTTTTGTTTTGATGGTCCGCGTCGTCATGGTGCTTACCTTGCGCTTCCTTCATCGCCGGCGGAAACACACATCATCCGGCACTTCAATCTCCATTTGAATCCGCAAAATCGCGAAAATTCTTTGAACCTTTCCTGTCTCGTTGCGTCTATCCAATGGCAGCGCGAATTCAGGGCATCGACAGATTAATCGCCGGCCGATGGAGATAGCAGTGTCGTCAACTTCCTTCGATCTACGTTTTGCACAGTCGCGCGAAGCCCGGCGCCCCGTCCTGCCGGCGCTTTCATTGCCGGCTTTTCCATTACGCTTGTGACACCCGGTCTCTCTAAGGGAAGCTTCCAAAAGGCCAGGTGTCGCAACGATGCCTGGCCTTTTTGCTTGGGTCGGTAGCTGAGACGGAGTAGCGCCAGCCTGAAAAGCTGGAGACGAGGATTCGAGCGCCTCCTGACCCACTCATACGGGAGCCTGCTGAAAAAGGGGTCTGACCCCTTCCCCGAAGGGCGGTAGATCCCAAAGAAACCGGGAAATCAGTTCAGCTTCGTAGGGGGTCTGACCCCTTTTTCAGCAGGATCTTCGGGACGTGGACCAGCCTGGAGTGGTCGCGTGCCTCGGACGCACGAGAACGCTGGTTCGAATCCAGCCGTCCCGACTGTTATGGAAGGGCAAGCCGAAGGGCGACGGCACCCGGCTTGAACCCGGGCGAGCGAAGAGCCTTGAGGGTTCGACTCCCTCTCCTTCCGCTTTGGATGTGAATGATGGGGAGCTTTATATCACCGGGCTTGAATCGGCAGCGGCGTAGGACAGATTTCCTAATCTGTCCGGTCAGGTTGGAAACCTGACCTACTGCCGAGTCCCGCACGGTCATTTGGCCAGGTGGTGGAATGGCAGACACGCGGTCCTCAGAAGGCCGTGCCCACCGGGCGTGAGGGTTCAAGTCCCTCCCTGGCTACTTGAGTCTTTGCCCTGGTGGTGAAACGGAGATCATGGCTCCCTCCGAAAGAGCAGGTCCAGGTTCGACTCCTGGCCGGGGTACTGGCACTTATCCTCGGAGTGTGGCGGAGGCACGCGACCGTGCGAAGGTCGAAGATGAGGTTCGACTCCTCACGGGGATGCTTGGGAATTAGACATTGCGGAGTGGACTGGAGTGGTTTCCAGCGCGGTCTCATAAGCCGCCCGACGCCGGTTCGAATCCGGCCTCCGCAACTTTGTGGTCTTGAGGTGTTAGGGCGGCACACCACCCCGGTACGGTGGCGGTCTGGGTTCGACTCCCAGCGGGACCTCTTCTGAATGGGGGCGCATGTACCAAGGTGGCGAGACTGCCTTGCAAGCAGACTGCGTTGGGTTCGATTCCCATCGTCTCCACTCTCAGGACGTAGGATAGCCAGGGTCAATCCGCCTGCCTTGGAAGCAGGACATCGCAGGTTCGAATCCTGCCGTCCTGACTGACTTGGCCATTTCCCAATGTCATGTTATGTCATGTAAAAGGGGGGCACCCAGACTCCTTGTCTGACACAATGAATTAGTGCGCAACATCAACATTCACAATTAGTTATGACTCGCAAGATTCGGCTGAATCGTGTCGGAGGGATCTGACATATGTCATGTGTTCATTTGTATACAAAGCGGAGCGATTGTCATAAGGAGCACCGCCCGGTATTCCCGGTTCGCGTGGCCGGGTAGCAGGCAGTAAGGCATCGCCGCCCTGGCGTTTGGGCAAGCTCAAAAACACTAGCTGCTAACTCTGGCCTTTTCGCTTGCAGGCGAGAATTTTAGGATGAATTCATCGGTGTTCGCTGGAACCAGGCTCGCCGATCATGCAGGAGAATCAAAAAATGACTCTTTCCAATTGGACCGAAGCCGATTCAGACCAAGCACGGGAGATTTGGTCGGAATATCAACAGCACCATGACGTGTCGGAAAGAGTAGGGCAGACCGCCGGAATCGAACCCGTCAGCGGCTCCATCTGGTTCGGCGATTCGATCCAAGATGTAATCGCTCAACGAGACGCCGCCGGAAGCGCAGCTCCCTTGTTCTTCATGCGGGTGGGATCTACAGCCTACTATCGAAAGGGAGGTCACCGTTGATCGACGGCATCGTTACGGAAGATGGCGTACCGGCGATTGCAGTGGAAGTAGGTAGTAAACGCTGGTCGGCGATCATTGACACGGGCTTCAACGGCGAAGTGGAACTGCCCGAGCGTTTGCGATCACGCGTGAACGCGCAGTTTGTTGGCCGCGCGACATCACTTCTGGCAGCAAATCAGCGCATCGAGGAAGACGTCTTCCTTGTCGATTTCCCATTCGACGGTCGGACGGTTCGAGTGCAAGCTACGTTTGCCGGTGGCGACGAGATCCTGATCGGCACGCGTTTGTTGCGGAATTATCGGCTCCGGATCGATTTTCCTGCCCGGACTGTCGCCATCGAGAACACCTGACGGATACTCGTTCGCGGAATATAGCATCCTGTCCGTCGGCGCCGGCACTAAAAAGTCCGATAGGGGTTTTCTCGTCCTGCCGCGACTCCAACTCGCTAACGCCCCGCGCCAGGTGTTCCATGGCAATCTACGAATGCGCAGTATCTGGGGCTCACCACAGTTTCAGCGCCTAGTCACAGCTGCCGTTTTCGAGACAATGTTCGATGCGCTTGGCCGTTTATGGCGGCCCTTTTTGGGGCCCGTTGCTGAGACGGCGTCTCGCCAGGCAGAAAAGCTGGAGATGAGGCTTCGAGCGCCTCCTTACGCATTCTTCGAGACGCGGAACAGCCTGGAGTGGTCGCGTACCTCGGACGCACGAGAACGCTGGTTCGAATCCAGTCGCCTCGACTATTTTTCTCGCATCGTTGTTTTGTGGCTCTTTTTGGGGTTTTACCTGGTTCAATCGCAAGGTTGAGTTTTCGCTATTTATAGCGCAACTCGTCACAACTTCTTTCGCCGCAATAACTTGACGAGTTCAAATCCTGTTGCCTGTTCAGGTAAGGCGAACCGGGCCGGAATATTTTTGGACGATTTGTCGAATTCCGTTCCGGCCGTTCGACTAGATAGTGAAGGCTGGGAACTCGGCCCGCCCGAAGACCGTTACAGGTGAAATCATGCCGCAGTATTTGGTTGCTATTCACCACCCCGACGACTACGACCCGTCCGTCGAGGACGAAGCGATGGGTCGCGATATCGACGTGCTCAACGAAGAGATGATCGCTGCGGGTATCAGGGTTTTCGTCGGCGGTCTGCACCCGGTAAAAAGCGCGAAGTCGCTACGGGTGCAACCCGGTGGTAAGGTACTCATCACCGACGGGCCGTACCTGGAGACCAAGGAGCACATAGGCGGTTTTTGGGTGCTGGAAGCCACTGATATGAACGAGGCACTGAAGTGGGGGCGCAAGGCCGTCGCCGCCTGTCGCGCGCCGGTCGAGGTGCGCCAGTTTCACTCACTTTGATACAACGGAGTGCCATGGAGACAGTGCAGATCGCGGCGATTGTAGTTCGCACCGAAAAAATCCGTTTCATGTCGATTCGCTTCAGCGCCGTTCGACAATATTGCTGTTACAGCAAAACACCAACCGAGGAGAATGGACATGCGCTTCATCAGCATTATGACTCACAATCCAACTAATCGCCTGCCGACAGAGGCCGAGATGGCATCCATGCACAAGCTCATAGTAGAGGGCATGAAGGCGGGGTGGCTGCTCGAATGCGAGGGCGTGACCTTTGGCACCACAGGCGTCCGCGTGCACAAAGCTGCCGGCGGCGAGGTCACGGTCACCGACGGCCCTTTCGCCGAGACTAAAGAGGTCATAGGCGGCTACGCCCTCCTCAACGCCGCGAGCAAGGAAGAAGCAGTTGAACACACGCGGCGTTTCCTCGAGCACGTCGGCCAGGGAACCTGGGAGACCTACCAGCTTTTCGAGATGCCGACGGGAGAAGGATCGGGCTTTGACGACCTCGTGGCCAGATCCTGGCAGGCCGCGAACACGGAAAAACAGTAGTTTTTCGGAACCAGATTTTCAGAGGAAGTTCCGTCGCAAGTGCCGAATTCAGGTCGACTGGCTGTTTTCGAGTTGCCGCCACCGCCATGATCCCCAGCCGCAGACGCCGACGACAAAAAGTTCAATAGCCGTCAAGTCGCCTCGACTATGTTGAAGTGGCATAGCATTCACATTGCGTTGAAGTTGTGCACTTGATCTGCGAATTATATCGTTACTGCCGCGCAAGAATTGCTCGGTCAATTCGCGCGCCCGAATTCGCGCCAACTCTCTGAGAGATTTGAAAGATCGGCGGTTGAAGCGTAATCCATGGTCGCTTAATATCGACATAAGCTCGTTAGATAATCACAAGTTGGGCGGTTCTGAGACCGAACTGCTGAGAACTACCGGGAGGATGCGGTGACAGTGAAACCCGATAGCAGGAAACTTACGCCGGAGGCCCAGCTCCGGTCCTTCATCGACAGGTTTGATCCGAAGGATCAGAAGCTCATTCGATCGGTCCGGGCTGCTGTACGTAAGCGATTCCCGACCGCCAACGAGCTGGCGTACGACTACAACAACTCCATCGTCATCGGCTATTCGCCGACGGACCGCGGGATCGACGGCATCGTGGCGATCTCCGCACGTGCCACCGGTGTGGCTCTGTACTTCAATCAGGGACATCAGCTGCCCGACCCGAAGAAGCTTCTGCTGGGATCGGGAAAGCAGACCCGCTTCGTCCGGGTGGACGCGGCCGGCCAGTTGGCGCATCCAGACGTGGAGGCGATGATTGCCGCTGCGATTGATCAGGCGAGGATTCCGTTGCCATCCAAAGGGAGGGGCAGACTCATCATTCGAGGGGCTGCTGCGAAGCAGCGGCCACGACGGAGGCCGACGAAGTGACGGCGGGCGTTGCTGAGGCAACGTGGCGGCTTGCCAGCGTCGTGCATGGACCGCCCAACAACAGCATGCAGCTAACGGCGCTTCGCGCCGCAGCTGATGCTGAACGTTAGCCCGTTGCAGGAGCACGTAATGCGACCTCTTCGATATTCCATCAACGTCACATTGGACGGGTGCTGCGATCATCGTGCAATCGTCCCGGACGATGACTTGCATCGTCACGCGGTCGAGAACCTCGACCGGGCCGATGCCCTCCTCTTTGGCCGGGTGACTTACGAGATGATGGAGGCAGCGTGGCGGCCGCCGGCGCGGCCGGGAGCGAGGCCTGATTGGATGGAACCCTTCGCCCGGACGATCGACGCGGCAAAGAAGTATGTCGTGTCGAGCACGCTGGACCGGGTCGATTGGAACGCGGAGCTCGTGCGCGGGGATCTAGGGACGGTAATTCAGCAGCTCAAGCGGGAGTCGGGTAAGGGACTGTTGATGGGAGGCGTGAAGCTCCCGCTGGCGTTGGCGGAGTTGGGATTGATCGATGAGTACGAGTTCGTCGTGCACCCAAGGCTAGCGGGCCACGGGCCGACGTTGTTCGCGGGGCTATCGAAGCATGTCGACTTGAGGCTCGTGAGCCGGCTGGAGTTCGGCTCGGGGGCCGTGGCGATGCGGTATGAGCCGAGAAGGTAGCCATCAGCACTAAAGCTTACGCTCTCCCAACACCTACAATGCCCCTGTCCCAGTTCAGGATGAGATCCTCATGCAAGACGATGTCGTGGCGCTGTTCGCGTACGATCGCTGGGCCAATACCAAGGTCCTCGACGCCTGCCGCAAGTTGACCGCCGAACAGTATGTCGCGGAGCCGGTCCCGGGGTGGTCGTCGGTGCGCTCGACCATCCACCACATCGCCCTGGTGACCGAGTTCCACCTGCGCACGCTGGCCGGCGATTCGGATGACAGTATCCCGACCGAAGCCGACCTGACCACGGTGGACGACGCGGCCCGGTTGCTGGAGCGTGCCTACCGCCGCTTCGAGGAGCTGCGTCCCACGCTCACGCCTGAGCGGCTCAACACCGTGCTGACGCTGCGCGCGGTCGGCCGCACTTTCACCCTGCCGCGGTGGGCGATGCTGCGCCACATTGTCAATCACTCCACCTACCACCGCGGTCAGAACGCCTCCAAGCTCAAACGGTTCGGGATCGAACAACCGATCACGGACTTCTTCTGGTGGGTGATCGAGCAGATTCCCCAGGAAGCATAGGCCGCGACCGTGTACGGCACGGCATTCGCCCCCCGCTCTCGCGTCGGTCGAAATCTCGGAGTTGCTTGACTCCAACCTCAATTGCCTGTTGGAAGCCACGGGTGGAAGGTTCCGCCGCTGGGCAACGTTCCCAACCGAAATGCGGCCCAAGTCGCGCGGCTAACTTGCTGCTGTAATCGCATCGAGGGTCGGTCGTAACCAAGATTGCCAGACCCGAATACCGGCGATAAAAAGTTCTAACGGTGTCCAGTCGCCCCGACTTGATGAAATAAGCAAGCCCTCTGGCCAGCAGGTGAAAGGTTTTTTTGCTCAAATTTCCGGCTCTTTTCGCAAGTTGAGCCGAGTTCAAATTGCTCCGGCCTGGGACAGCGGTACATCACCTCGTTTGGCGTAACTCGCGATGGAATATACGCTTTCGATGGTTCGAACGGCTCGATCAACTGGCCGCATCTTTGCTATCGCGATAGAATTGCCTCTCAGATACGCGAAAGCTCCTCAGCTGCTTCTTCGTTGATACCGTCGCAGGGCCACTCAGCTCAGCGGGCGCGTGCGTGTCGATGAGCGGGCAAGAATCCCGAGATAGTAGAGGAGTCAAAATGTTCCAAAGAACCCGCACCAATGCCATCGCCTTGGTGGCGATTGGCGGCCTGCTCGGATTTGCGGCCGCGTCGGGCAAATTCAATCCGGCTCGGTGGGCGAGTGACGCCCAGGGGTCGTCAAATGCAAGTGCAGCCCAGTCGGCGGAGCCGGCAAAACCAAGTGCCAGTTGTTGCGATGTTCTGAACAAAGGCGAACTTGCAGCCATCGCGGCTCACAACCAGAAGGTCGCCGCCAAGGCCGACAAGACTGGCAAGAAACCGAACATTCTCGTGATCTGGGGCGACGACATCGGTATTCACAACATCAGCGCCTACAACCACGGCATCATGGGCTACCGGACGCCCAACATTGACCGCCTCGCCCACGAAGGCGCGCTCTTCACCGATGCCTACGCCCAGCAAAGCTGCACGGCCGGCCGTGCCTCCTTCATTCTTGGCCAGCATCCGTTCCGCACGGGGTTGCTGACCATCGGTTTTCCCGGCTCGCCGCACGGCATCCCGGACTGGACGCCGACTATCGCGGACCTTCTCAAGGAGCAGGGCTACGCGACCGGGCAGTTCGGCAAGAACCACCTCGGCGACCTCAACAAACATCTGCCGACGGTTCACGGCTTCGACGAGTTCTTCGGCAACCTCTACCACCTCAACGCCGAGGAGGAGCCAGAGGGATACTACTACCCGAAAGATCCTGCGTTCAAAAAGAAATTTGGCCCGCGTGGGGTGCTCCACAGCTTCGCGTCGGACAAGGATGATCCGACAGTGGATGGGCGCAGTGGCCCGGTGGGCAAACAGACCATCACGGACACCGGCCCGCTCAACAGATCCCGGATGCCGACCATTGACGAGGAGCTTTTCGCCGGTGCCACCAAGTTCATTGACAAATCGGTGAACGACAAGAAACCGTTCTTCGTCTGGTTCTGCACGACCCGCATGCACGTCTGGACGCATTTGAAGAAGGAGTCGGATGGCGTTACGGGCATCGGACTTTATCCCGACGGCATGGTGGAACACGACAAGATGGTCGGCGATTTGCTGAAGAAGCTGGACGACCTCGGCATCGCCGACAACACCATTGTGGTTTACGGCACTGACAACGGTCCAGAAACCATGACTTGGCCGGATGGCGGCATCACCCCGTTCCACGGAGAAAAAGGAACCACCTGGGAAGGCGGCTTCCGCGTGCCGATGATTGTCCGCTGGCCGGGCGTCATCAAGCCGGGCACGGATCACAACGAAATCTTTTCGCAGGAAGACTGGATGCCCACGCTGCTGGCGGCTGCCGGCGAACCGGACGTCGTATCGAAGTTGGAAAGCAAGGACGGTTACAAGGCCAATGGAAAATCCTTCCGGATTCATCCCGACGGCTACAACTTCCTGCCCTATTGGAAGGGCGACGCGCCGAAAGCTCCCCGGGAAGAAATACTCTACTTCGACCAGGATGGTAATTTGAACGCCGTGCGCTGGAGTGATTGGAAAGTCAATTTCGCTTCGGTAACGGGCAATATGGTGACGGGGGTGCGCCTGCCGACAAACTTTCCTCTGCTGGTGAACCTCAAGGCCGATCCCTACGAGAAAATGCCGCTGGACTCCATGATGTATATGCGCTGGATGGCGGACAATATCTGGATCTACGTACCCATTGGCGGGAAGATCAGGCAGTTCTTAGGGACAATTCCGGATTACCCCTTCCAGGAAAGTTCCGGAGGGAATCCTTCCGGCATCAACTACAACTCGCTCAAGGCGGCTGGGGCCATGCAAAAACTACGGCAATTGGAACAACTGGCGAATCCGCACAATTGATTAATCCTGCTTCAGTCGGGCCGTACCCGTTCCAGCCGGGTGCGGCCTTTCAATTGACGATTGGATTGACCGTCGAGCGACAGAATGAGGTCGGGTGCCTCGGGTACCCGTCGGAGGGACGGCCCGCTCTGAGAAATAGCGCCCAGTTACGCCTCCAGCCGGACGGCTACACTCCAGCAACCAGCAGGGGCATGACGATAGCCGCTTAAAAAAGACCCTGGTTTGTAACGGAAGTAGGGCCGCAATTTAAGTCTGGCACCTGCGTTCCGTCATACATTCGCTGCCATATGCCGGCTTCTAAGCCCCGGACGCCGGCGAGAAAAAGTTCTAACGGTGTCCCGTCGCCCCGACTTGAAACACGAGCGGCTCGCCGCAACCAATAGTGGCGAGCCGTTTGTGTTTGGGACCAACAACTTGGGGCCAATTTACAGGTCCGTCAATTAGGTTCAATCAACCAACCGCATTCAACATGGCAGTACGGCGGTGTGTTGCAACTCGTTTTCGGCAAATAGATTACCAAGTTCAAATCCAATCGCCAGTTTGATGCGGTTGTCATTGATGCGGCGTTACCGCTTCTCTCCACCGTACCGCTTGTCGAGCTTCGAGAGCTGGCTCGTGAAGCCGTCCGTTGCCATCTTCGTGAACTCTTCGTTGTGCATGGGATCCAGCGTGATCACCATCCGCACGGTCTCGCCCGACGGGAAGAACTCCGCCACGATCGTGCTCTCGTATGGTATCACCCCTGGCAGGAAGTCGATCACGCTCGTAATCGCCAGCCGATCATGCGGCCTGATCTCGGTGAACCTCGCGCGCGCCTCGTGGGAAGTTGGACGGCCCATTTGCTTCATCGCCGCGATCATCTGGGGTGAATCGGCGATCATGTCGTAGTGCAGCGTGCCGCCCAGGCGTGCTTCGAGAGCATGGACTTCGACGCGGAAGCCGTCGGGTCCCCACCACGACTCGAAGCCCTGCTTCGTGGTCCACAATTCCCAGAGTTCCCCGACCATGGCCCGGTACGTGCGCTCGATGACAACCTTTGGTCTGGCCGTGTGGGCAGCGGCCGCGGACTTACTCTTGTCGTTCATGTGTCTTGCTCCTTGTTTGGGGTTTTTTCACTTGACTGTTGCTTCTCGAGCGCCGCTCCCAAGCGGTCAAGGCGTGCTTCCCACAAATTGCGGTACTGCGCGAGCCACTCATCGAGTCCGCGGAAAGGCTCCGGCCTGAGAGAATAAAGACGCCGCTGTCCATCCGGTCGCATCGAAACGAAGCCTGCTTCGTGGAGGATGCGCAGGTGGCGGGAGACACCAGATTGATGGATTCCTGCTTGCTCAACGATGTCGTTGACCTGCCGTTCGCCATTCCGCAGTGCTTCGACAATGCTACGGCGGGTCGGGTCGGCAAGGGCTTGGAAGGGGTCTAGTTGCGTTTCCATGTATATACACTATCACGCATATAACCGCGCGTCAAGAAGTCCGCGTTTTTTCCGCGATCATCGCTGTCACCTACGCGATATCTCTCGGCAATCTCTTCAGCAGGTGAATCTTCCGTCGTCCAGCCATCTCCGGTGCCCGGCCTCCCAGCCCCGAATGCAGGCGAGAAAAAGTTCTAACGGTGTCTTGTCGCCCCGAATGTTGCGGTGGCATGGGACTGATGTTGGGGTCGTGTACTATTTTGATTCGATGTTGGAAAAAATCCTGTCGTCCACGATGCCAAACCGCATGGTGTACGCGAGTAGTCACACTGACGAAAGAGATTGAACAGTTCGCATCGACGTACCAGTCAATTCGAAGCGCGCATCATACCGCGGACGCGAGTGATCACAACGTCAGCATGTGGAGTCCTCCTGTAGCGGTGCGTCAACGCGATCCTCATTAAGGAGTTGATTGAGCTTCTGGTTGAACGGATGGCCGGCCGATGGCGTGAGTTGTTTGGCAGCGACGAAAAGCGGTTCCGGTCGCGCCTTGCGTTTGGCCAAAGCCATGCGGAGTCATCCAGCGCGAACGTCGCCAGAGAGAATGCGCCCTGCGGAAAGTACTTCAACGGACTGCTAACCCCCCCCGAATACGGGAGAGGGGCCGCCGGTCCGCTGCAGCAGTTTGTTCGGCCTACTTGGTCCTCAATTCGACTCCCGACCCCTCTTGCGTTTTCTACTTGTCTTTCTTCTCCCTCTTCCCGTTGATATCAAATTCCTGCTTCTGGCCCCCGAATTCCGCCGCGCCTTTCCCCTTGAACTTGTCCCCGTCAATCTTCAGCGTGTACTCGACGGTGATCTCGTTCTCCATGAACTTCCGCACGGCGGAGAACGTGAGCGTGCCGTCCTTCAGCTTGAGGTCCTTGAGCTTTTCCTCTTTCTGGTCCGGCCAGCTCATCGTCCCGGCGAGTTTGTCCCCGTCCTTCTTGATCGTCAAGGTGGACGTCCGCGCCTGCCCGCCGATCTCATATTCGCACTTCCACGTCCCGACCGGTTTTGCCTTCTCATCCCGCGCGCCCGCAAGGCCGCAGAGCCCGAGTACCAACGCCGCCGATAGGATCGCCTTCATGATCGCCTCCGATAAGTTGTGGAAGGGAAGCGGTCTAACGCAGACCGCTACCAGCCGCTGACAGCGATTCTATGGATGCCGAGACCGCTGGTCAGGCCACAGTAATCTCGACTCGCTCTGCCATCAAGGAACCTCCGAGGCCGAACTGGAGTTTGCCTGCGTATGCCGGCGCTCAGCCCATCTGCGGCATCGGGAACCGCTCGCCCATCCACGTCTGCCAGATCGGCTCATCGCGCTCGACGGCGGCCCTCGCGTTGGCGCCATAGAGATAGACAGCCATGTAAACCTGCACCATCCCGCCGCAAGAGATTGCGCCGATGTACGCCGACCCGGGCGCGGGCGTATCGAGGCGCAGCAGCACGGTGCTCGAGTGCATCCCTTGTCCCAGCGAGTCCACCAGGCCGGTCATGCGCGGGAAGCTATCGGGAGCGCTCCACTTCTGCCCTTTGGCAACCTTGAGGAGCCCCAGCTCCCCGCCCAACTTCTCCCACGTCTTCGACTCCGAATCGGTGGAAAAGGCTACGAACTGCATCGCCGAACACGGCATGCCTTTGAAGTCGGCCAGGTACATCCGCAGGATGCGGAAGTACGTCGGCCAGCCCTGCTCCAGGCCGTCGAGCTGATTATCCCAGTCGTCGGTACTGGCAAACAGGCTGTGCACCACGCGGACTACGCACATCCCGCCCGCGCGAGCCTCGACGCTCCACTCGGTCGCCACTTTGGGCGAACCGGGCGGGCCCATTTCGCTCTCGGCCACGAAGCACTTGGGCGGCTGCCACGTCGTGATCGTCGCGGGACAGTCCATTCCCGGTCCGAAGTTGCTCACCACTTGTCCCCCTTGACGCTCCTCGCTGCGCGTGGGGACGAACCACGCGGAGATGCCCGGTCCCGTGGCGATCGCCCGCCAGACTTCCTCCGGCGTGCCGGGGACCTCGACTTCGACCTGGATTGAACGGCGTCCGGAGGCTTCTTTTTTCACGCTCATGATGGCTCCTTGGGATCGGATTTCTGCGGCAGAGGGTGCGCCACGACCACCAGGCGATGCGCGCGGCCGCCGGGGGCGGATTCATCGTGATACTTCGAAACGAGTTTCGTGATGGCCTCG